>OLLX01000128.1_pt1 | contig 37231 bp, 33 predicted proteins | sample 1604651 | NCBI WGS metagenome assembly OLLX01 (sample SAMEA104055725, study PRJEB20765) | soil metagenome | biome: Arctic tundra; feature: Polygonal ground; material: soil | place: USA | collected 2011-09 | depth 0-0.5 m
GTATGTCGCGGAGCATGTTGACCACGGCTGGGCCACCACCATCAACACCGCCCAAGGAACCACCACCGACCACGCCGTCCTCCTCATCCGACCCGGCATCGACCGCGAACACCTCTACGTCGGACTCACCAGAGGCCGACACCACAACCACGCCTACATCACCACCACACCCGACGACGGCGACGACAACCACCAGCACCCCGGAAAACCAGCAGCACCCGACACCGACACCGTGTACAAAATCCTTGCCGCAGCCCTAGCCCGATCCGGACAACAAGACGCCGCCCACACCCACCTCGAACGTGCCGCCAAAGCCAGACCGCTGCCACCAGTCACAGCCACCCCACCAACTACACCCCGACCAGCACCACCAGCCACGCCCGCGAGACCGATCCCGGAAGAGCCGGCGAGACCGCCGTGGGGCGGTGGTGTCACCCCCACGGTCCATCATGGGAGCTATCCGCCGCGTACACAGCCACGAGGGAGAGCACGGTGACCCCCAGCAGTGCGGGCAGACGCGGCAGCGTCAAAACTGCCTAGAAGTGGTGACCGAGCGCGCGACGCTCTCCCCCAGCCAGTGCAAGGCTGAGCTCTCCCTCCCCGAAACTGAGATTCCGGTCCCTGTTGACCGGCTACCGCAGACATGGAGCGACCGATGAAGGGTTCTACGTTCAAGAGATGTGACTGCCGAGACCCTGCTACCGGGCGGCAATACCTGGTCAGCGAGCCGAAGGACGGCGAGCCAGACAGGCGATGCCCACGACGGCGAAGGAAGGGCCACGGCAGTTGGGTAGCAAGATATGACGCGCCCCGAGGGAGCAACCAGAAACGCCGCCAGGTAACACTCCCCGAACGATTCGCGACACAAGCCGAGGCCGAGGTGGCCCTCGCGGAAGCGTTGACCGGAACCCATCAAGGTGTGCCGATCGCTGACCGGCAGACCACAGTCGGCGACTACTTCACCAGCTGGCTGTCCGGTAGGACAGCGATCAGGCCGAGCACCGCAGCGAGCTACGAACGGCATCTCGACATCTACATCAAGCCGGGCATCGGGCACATCCGACTCGGCGACCTCCGCAGCACCGATATTGAGCAGCTGTACGCGGCGATGCGCCAGATCGGACCGACACTTCCGGCAAGAACATCACCCATGTTGCAACGAATCGTTGAGGCTCGACACGACACACCGGAAAGTCGTCGACGCCCAAGCGAGGCAACGATCAAGAGGGTGCACGCGACGATCAGCGCCGCGCTCGGCCGGGCCGTCAAGAGTCAGATGCTTGCTCGCAACGTCGCGACATTCGTCGAATTCGGCGATGTCGCCGCACCGAAAGCAGTGGTGTGGACGGACGCGGCAGTTCGGGAATGGAAGCGAACCGGCAAACGACACAAGGTCGCCGTATGGACACCCCAGTTGACAGGCGCATTCCTCGACTTCGCGCAAGCCGACGACCTCGCCGTCTTGTGGCGTCTGATCGCGCTACGCGGCCTTCGTCGAGGCGAGGCTCTCGGCCTCGGATGGCCCGACGTCGACCTCGACCGAGCCACGATCACCATCCGACGTGCCCTCGTCACCATCAACCACAAGGTGACCTGGACCGAGCCGAAAACCAAACACGGCGCGCGAGTCGTGCACCTCGACCAGGGCACCGTCGCCGCTTTGCGTGAGCACCGCGCAAGCCAAGTCCACCGCGTCTTAAGGTCATCAGGCAATGACATGGTTTTCGCAACCGTCGAGGGCCAGCCGCTGAACCCGGACGGAGTTTCACAACGCTTCGAGCGGCTAGTCAAACGGTCCGGGTTGCCGCCGGTCCGACTCCACGATCTGCGGCACGGCGCAGCAACAATCGGGTTGTCGGCCGGGGTCAGCATGAAGACGATCTCTGAGCTGTTGGGACACGCGACGCTCTCCTTCACAGCCGACCGCTACACCTCGGTCACCGATGAAGTCGCACTCGCGGCAGCCGAAAGTGTGGCCGCGATCGTGCCGCGCGCGGTGCCCGCCGCAACCGGTTCGGCACCCGTGTGCCCGCCTGGTGCCCGCTTTGGGACGAACCGGGCATCCGAACGGACTGCCGCGAAGACATCGTTGCAGGTCAGCGGCGGTGGGGCGGGTGGGGCTCGAACCCACGACCGACGGATTATGAGTCCGCTGCTCTGACCGGCTGAGCTACCACCCCGACGGCGTCCGCGTACAGGATGCTGCAGCCGGACGGCGACTGCTCCTGCGCAAGGACTCGAACCTTGAACCTGCCGGTTAACAGCCGGCTGCTCTGCCAATTGAGCTACGCAGGATTGCTGTGGATAGTTCGGCATGACTCAGCGGTTACTGAGCCAACCGACCGATCCGTTGCTGCCTGAGTAGGTTATCGCACCATCGTCGTCCGTCGGTGGTGGGCTCGCGACGAATCGGACGACCCGAAACCACGCGGCACCCTCGTAGTGGCTACCGCAATGGCCTCGAAAATGGTCAGTTGATCAAGTAATCGCGCAACTGCAACGCGCACGGCGGCTGACGCAACTTAGCGAGCGTCTTGTTCTCGATCTGCCGGACCCGTTCGCGGGTGACGCCGAAACGCTGGCCAACCTCTTCTAGCGTGTGCGAGAAACCGTCTGCCAGCCCGAACCGCATCATCAGCACCTGCTGCTCGCGCTCCCCCAGTGAACCCAGCACCTGCGCCAACTGTTCGAGCATCAGCGTGTGAGTGGCTGCCTCAGACGGCTCGATGGCATCAGCGTCTTCGATCAAGTCACCGAAGGTGCCGTCGTCTTCGCCGATCGGAGCGTGAAAAGACATCGGCTCCTGGGCAATCGACTGAATGTCGCGCACCCGCTCGACCGTGACCCCAGCTTGCTCGGCCAGCTCTGCGGTCGTTGGCTCGACACCATGCTCGTTGATGTGCTCGCGACGCAGCCGGGAGATTTTATTGATGGTGTCGACCATGTGCACCGGAACCCGGATCGTGCGTGACTGATCAGCCATCGCCCGGGTGATCGCCTGCCTGATCCACCAGGTCGCGTAAGTGGAGAACTTGTAGCCCTTGGCGTAATCGAACTTTTCGACCGCCCGAATCAGACCCAGATTGCCCTCTTGGATCAGGTCGAGGAACAACATGCCGTGGCCGGTGTAGCGCTTGGCCAACGAAACCACGAGCCGCAAGTTAGCTTCGACCAAGATGCGCTTGGCCTCGCACCCATCACGCTCTAGCCGCGACAAATCTCCGCGTAGCTGTGGCGAGAGGATCGACCCCCCACTCATCTTGGCTCCGGCGAACAAGCCGGCCTCGATTCGCTTGGCCAGGTCGACCTCTTGTTCCGCCGTTAACAGCGGAACTCGACCAATTTCTTTGAGGTAGCTGCGAACAGCATCAGTGGACGGCGCCCAGCCGGTATCAAGCTCAACGACTCGCTTGCCTCGCGCCTTGACCGGCGCGACATCGACATCAGCGTCGTCGTCGAGAAGCTCAATCAGCAGCGGTTCGGCTGGCTCGTCGAACTCAGCGCCATCGACCACGGGCGCCAGCTGCACGCCATTGACTGACAGTGTGTCTGGCCGAGTTGGTTGCCTCGGCAGGAGCAGAGTCTGGCTCGGCTCAAACGATTCGATTGCATTCATTGCCACATCACCAAGTGTGCAGAACGAATGAACAAATAGCGGCCGTTGCAAGAAATCTGTGATCACGGTCTTGCAACGAAGTCTTCGAAGATATGGAGAAATCGGACAGAAAGTCGCCCAACGCCTGTGTCTTAGCTCAAAATAGCCGCGAATATCGAGCCACCTGAACTCACACCGTAAGAAAGTCGCCGTCGAGATCTCCCCGCCGGCGTGCTTCCAAGCCGATGAGTTCAGCAAAGAGACGGTTGTATTCCGTTGCCTTTTCGACCGGATTGACCCGTTGTAGACGCGATTTCACTTCGGCGATCTGACCGTCGAGAGCCCTGATTCGCAGCCGAGCGAGCTGGGCGGCACCATAACGCGCGTTCGGATCGACCGATAACAACAATGGTTCGACAACCAATTCGGTGATCAATTGTCTGACTTGGTCATCATTTGCGCCACTAAGCACAGCGTTAACCCAGGAATCTCCGGCGACCGCATTCGCGGTTCCGCCAGCCTTCGCGATCGCATCACGAACCTCGCCGTAGGCAGCTGCGGTAAAAGCAGTCGGATCAAGATCGTCAAATGCGGCGCCGAGCAAAGTTGGCCACTGAATAGCGACTTTGAGTGCTTCTCGCTCGACCTGCAACGTGGGGTCACCCGGATCGGGCAAGGCAGCATCCGACGCTCGGGACTGACGCGCCGAGCCACTGGGTCGGGCCAGCTTGCGCACCCGGCCGAGCACTGCGAGTTCATCAGGGGCACCGACCCAGCCGGCCAGCCGGCGAGCGTATTCGTCACGCAGTGAGGTGTCTTTGATCTGAGCAACCAATGGCGCCGTCCGATCAAGTGCCCCGACTCGTCCTTCGGAGGTGTCAAGGTCGTAACCCCCGAGCACACTGCGAATCGCGAACTCGAACAGCGGTTGCCTACGCGCCACCAAATCGCGGACGGCGGCATCGCCCTTAGCCAGCCGAAGATCGCACGGGTCCATATTGTCGGGGCTGATCGCGACGAACGTGTGTGTGACGAACTTCTGGTCGCTCTCAAATGCTCGCAGCGCGGCTTTTTGGCCAGCCGCGTCGCCGTCGAACGTGTAGATCACTTCGCCGGCATAATCGGCGGTGTCGAGCAACAGCCGGCGCAAGATCCGCACGTGGTCATCACCAAACGCGGTGCCACAGGTAGCGACCGCGGTGGTCACGCCGGCAAGGTGGCAGGCCATCACGTCGGTGTAGCCCTCGACGATGACAGCCTGCTTGGCCTTCGCGATATCGCGCTTGGCCAGATCGACGCCGTAGAGCACCTGACTCTTCTTATAGAGCGGCGTTTCGGAGGTGTTCAGGTATTTCGGGCCGTCGTCGTCTTCGCTGAGCTTGCGGGCACCGAATCCGACGACGTCACCAGTAAGCTCGCGGATCGGCCAGACTAGCCGGCCACGGAACCGGTCGATCAGACCGCGCGGGCCGCGACTGACTAGACCACCGACGACAAGTTCGTCGTCGGAAAATCCCTTAGCCCGTAGGTGTTTGACCAGGTGTTCCCAGCCCGCGGGCGCATAGCCGACGCCGAAAAGCGCGGCCGCCTGAGCATCGAAACCACGTTCGTCGAGGAATCGGCGTCCTATCACCGCCTCTGGGCCGGTCAGCTGCTCGGCGTAGTAATCGGCTGCCGCCTTGTGTGCTTCGATCAATCGCGCGCGCTGGCCCTGCTGAGCATGCGGAGCAGAACCGCCTTGCTCATAATGCAACTCGTAGTTCGCCCGGGCCGCGAGTTGCTCGACAGCCTCGACGAACGACAGATGATCGATGCGCTGGACGAAGTGGATGACGTCGCCGCCTTCACCACACCCGAAGCAATGCCAAAAACCCCGGGCCGGGGTGACATTGAAGGACGGCGAACGCTCGTCGTGGAACGGGCACAGCCCTTTCAGCGAACCGCCACCCGCGCTGCGCAGCGTGATGTGTTCGCCGATGACCTCCGCGACTGACGACAGCTCACGCACTCGCGCGATGTCGGTATCGGGGATACGGCCTGGCATGAGCCCTGAGTCTAGGCGAGCGGCGAAGCACTGGCTCACCGCCAGGGATCGTTTTCCACATCGGGCGCGGTTCATCGCCGGGTTGACGAGGCGTGAAGGAGAGCACCCAAGCCTCATCCTCGTGAACTCGCGAGTCGGCGACCTCGGCCTTAGTGCAGGATGTTTGAGTGCTCACCACCCACCGTCGGCTGGCGACAAGTCGGTGAACCGCGATGTGATTCCACTGCTGTGGTTGTGTGGCCCGTCAGGGGTCGGTAAAACCACGGTCGGTTGGGAAATGTATCGCGACCTCATTCGACGTGGAATCGATGCCGCGTACGTCGATATCGACCAGCTGGGTATGTGTTTCCCCGAACCCGCGACCGATCCTGGCCGACACCGGATGAAGACGCGCAATCTTGCGGCAGTCGTGGAGAATTTTCGATTAGCTGGCGCCCAGCGTGTCGTCGTGTCAGGTGTCGTCGACGTTGGCGTAGGCGTGCACCGCGACTTGCTCGCGCATATCGACATCACGGTGTGCCGCCTACGTGCCGACCCCGTAGACCTGAAGAATCGGCTCATCGGTCGCGGAGAACAGCTAGACCAGGTGGCAATAGAGCTGCGCGAAGCCGAGGCGTTAGACCGTAGTGATTTCGCCGACGTCCGTATCGACACAACCGGTAAGTCCGTAGCCGAGGTGGTAGGCCTCGTACGTGAGAAAACCAGCGGTTGGTGGGTTTCCACCAACCTGGACAGGCAAGCCGCGACACCACAGTCGGATGGGCATTCGGAAATACTCAGCGACGGACCAATCATGTGGGTATGTGGCACGACCGCTGTTGGCAAGTCATCTGTCGGTTACGAGGTCAACCAGATTGCCCAACGCGATGGATTCACGGTGGCATTCATCGACATCGACCAAGTAGGTTTCTGCCACCCTGCCCCTGCCTGCGATCCTGGCAACCACCGAGCAAAAGCCCGCAACATCGCGGCTATGTGGCGCACGTACCGGGCAGCTGGAGCTCACTGTCTCGTCATCGTCGGCCCAGTCATTAATGGTGCCGGCGATAGTGGTACCGGCGATATTGGTACCGGCGGAGATATTGGGCAGGCGACCGTCAACGTGTATACCGAAGCACTGCCCGCCGCGAGCTGGACGTTGTGCCGATTGCACGCCGGCCGTGAACAACTGACGCGCCAGATCATGGCGCGGGGCCAAGGCCATGGCTGGCCGGCCCCTGGTGATCCATTAAAGGGGCAACCGGTGGCGCGCCTACTCGCGATAGCCGACGAGGCAGTCGCACACGCCGACGCCTTAGAACGCGCCGCGATAGGCGACCTGTCTATCAATATCAACGGATACACCGTCGAGGAAGTCGCTGCCGAGATCGTTGCCCAGTGCGGCGGGTGGCCGAAGTTGGATCGACTGCGGAGTTAGGGCTCGACCGGATCGATCGGATCGAGCAACATCGGGAAATGTGGACCTATCCCGGGGTAGTCGAACTCGTCGCCACCGATACGGAACCCGAGATGTTCGTAGAACCCGACCGCGCCGATACGAGCGTTGCACCACAACAAATCGCCACCTCGACGGCGCACTTCGGCGATGCCGAACCGCAGCGCCCGTGCGCCGTAACCTTCGCCGCGAACCTCCGGCGCGCTCGCCATCGCGCGCAATCGCCAGGCAACTCGACCTTCGATCTGCCCGTACGGCTCAAACGGCTCTGGGTAAAACGACCCGCACGCGACGACGTCACCGGCCGGGTTGAATGCCCCGACGTGGATGGAGTTGGGAACGTGATCATAAAACTGAGCAACGCTGCTCGGTGGCTGGCCAGGTCGTAACACTCGCAGCCGCAACGGATGCAACAGCTCAGCTTCGACAAGGGCCACCGACCCAGCGACTGAATCGGTCATCACTTCACGCCCGTGCCGAGCGACATCATTATTTCGCCGTCCTCGTGTGCCAAATCATTACTGACAGATCGGTAAGCGAGGCTACCTGGTCGATGATCACTCGCAATCGGGCCACGTCGTCGGCAGCCCGCGACCACATGACGCGAAAGACCGGCTCCAACGCGTCGGCCCCGACATCAGACAGTCGCTCGACCAGCTCGAGAACGATCTCTCGCTGCCGGGCCCGGATAGCGACGCCACCCTCACGGTTCATCACGAAATGCGCGGTCAATCCCTTGAGTAGCGCACATTCCAGCCTGGTCGAGCGGGGCACCACGAGTTCGGCGTCGTAGCGAGTCAGCGGCGCGCGCCCATATGCCTCACGCGTCGTCGCCTCGGCGGCTTGGCAAAACCGGCCGATCAGCTGGCTCGACATATTCTTCAGCGCGGCCATCGAGTGCAGACCACCGTCATGAGAACGCGGCCACCACGGCAACGCGAGCAGTTCGAGCACCGAAGCTTCGAGTTCAGCCGCCTCGGCGTCGGGGGCGTACAGCGAAATGGTGAGATCGACAACGTCACACCAGCCGGCTGGCTCGCTCAGTTGCTCGGGTTTGACGTGACCGGCCTCAACCCCATCTTCGAGATCGTGCACCGAATACGCGACGTCGTCTGCCCAGTCCATCACCTGAGCTTCAAGGCATTGGCGCGACGCTGGCGCGCCTTCCCGGACCCAGGCCAAGACGTCGAGATCGTCGGCGTAGGAGCCGAATTTCGTCGTACCAGGCTGTTGTGGCCACGGGTACTTGCTGGCGGCATCGAGGCTGGCGCGGGTGAGATTCAGGCCGACGCTCCGCCCGTCGCCGCGCACCGTCTTGGCCTCAAGCCTGGTGAGCAACCGGAACGACTGCGCGTTGCCTTCGAAGCCGCCGATCGCGGCGGCAGCCGCGGCCAGAGCAGCTTCACCATTGTGGCCAAACGGGGGATGACCAAGATCGTGCGCGAGACAAGCAGCCTCAACCAGATCGGGATCACACCCGAGCACCGCGCCAAGTTCACGACCGACCTGAGCACATTCGAGCGAGTGGGTAAGCCGGGTACGCGGAAAGTCACTATCGACGTCGGCCGGCCCGACCACCTGGGTCTTGGCGCCCAACCGGCGAAGCGCCGAGCTGTGCACGACCCGCGCCCTGTCTCGTTCGAACGCGGTACGGCCGGCACGCTTCGGTGGCTCATTTACCCAGCGCGCGCGGGCAGTTTCGTCGTACCGGCTGACAGCGTCGTTCATGTCGAGAACGCTATCTGAGACCGCCACCATTTTGCCGCGCAAAAAAACTGCCGCACCAAAACTGCCGGCCTAAGAAAATGGTCCCGCGAGCGAAAGGTGATTTCGCTCGCGGGACCATGCCCTCACTTCTGGTGTCAGCGCGTGTCGCTACCGCTGGTCTCAATCGCGGCGCGACCGGCTTCGAGCCGGGCGACCGGAATGCGGAACGGTGAGCAGGACACGTAGTCGAGACCGACCTGGTGGCAGAAATGCACCGAGTCGGGGTCTCCGCCATGCTCGCCACAGATGCCGATACGCAGGTCGGGGCGCGTTGCCCGGCCCTCTTCGACGGCGATCTTCACGAGGCGGCCGATGCCGTCACGGTCGAGTGTCTCGAACGGCGAAACGCCGAAGATGCCGAGGTCCATGTAACGGCCGAAGAACGCGCCTTCGACGTCGTCACGCGAGAAACCCCAGCCCATCTGGGTGAGGTCGTTGGTGCCGAAGCTGAAGAACTCGGCCGCTTCGGCGATCTGACCAGCGGTCAAAGCCGCCCGCGGAACCTCAATCATCGTGCCGATCAGGGTGTGCACCTCGACGCCGGTCTCCTTGGCGACCTCGGCCAGGATGCCGAGCGCCTCTTCCTTCACGACTTCGAGCTCCTGGACGGCACCGACGAGCGGAACCATGATCTCCGGAATCGGGTTCTTGCCCAGCTTCTTCAAATGCGCGGCCGCTTCGGCAATCGCCCGAACCTGCAACGCGAACAAGCCAGGAATAACCAAGCCAAGCCGGACGCCACGCAACCCAAGCATCGGGTTCTGCTCGTGCAACCGGCGAACCGCTTCGAGCAGCACCCGATCGGTCTCCGAAACCGGCTCGCCCTTGGCCTCGGCCACAGCGATCTTCACGGTGAGCTCGGTCATGTCGGGCAGGAACTCGTGCAGCGGCGGATCAATCAAACGAACCGTGACCGGCAGCCCGTCCATCGCCTCGAAGATGCCGATGAAGTCGGTGCGCTGCAACGGAAGCAGCTCGGCGAGCGCGGCCTGCTGCTCCGCTTCGCCCTTGGCCAGGATCAGCCGCTCGACGTTCTTGCGACGCTCGCCGAGGAACATGTGCTCGGTGCGGCAAAGTCCGATGCCCTCGGCGCCGAAGCGACGCGCTCGCTCGGCATCCTCGGGGGTGTCGGCGTTTGCCTCGACGCCCAACCGGCGCTTCGCGTCGGCGTGCTCAAGGATGCGATGCACGGCGGCGACCAGTGGATCGGCGTCCGCCTTGAGGTTGCCTTCGAAGTACTCGACGACCGGGCTGGGTACGACCGGAACCTCGCCGAGGTAGACCACGCCCGAGGTGCCGTCGATCGAGATGACGTCGCCTTCTTTGACGATCTCGCCATTCGGACCGCTGAACTGCCGCGTCTTGAGGTTGACGCTGATCTGGTCGGCACCCGACACGCAGGTCTTGCCCATGCCACGAGCGACGACGGCGGCGTGCGAAGTTTTGCCGCCACGCTCGGTCAAGATGCCCTTGGCCGCGATCATGCCCGGCAGGTCGTCGGGGTTGGTCTCCCGGCGGACCAAGATGACGTCTTCGCCGCGAGCGGCCCACTCAGCCGCGACGACGGAGTCGAAGACCACCTTGCCGACAGCCGCGCCAGGCGAGGCGTTGACAGCCTTGGTGATCTTCGTCTTCTTCGCGTCTTCGTCAAACTTGGGGAACATCAGCTGCGCGAGCTGCGCGCCGTTGACCCGCTTGAGGGCTTCGTCCATATCGATGAGGCCCTCATCGACGAGCTGGGTGGCGATGCGGAACGCGGCACCGGCGGTGCGCTTGCCGACCCGAGTCTGCAACATCCAGAGCTTGTTGTTCTCGATGGTGAACTCGATGTCGCAGAGGTCTTTGTAGTGCTTCTCCAGCGTGCTCATAATGCCGATCAGCTGGTCATAGGCAGGCTTGTCGATCGTCTCAAGGTCGGCCAGCGGCACGGTGTTGCGGATACCGGCTACAACGTCTTCGCCTTGGGCGTTCTCGAGATAGTCGCCGTAGACGCCCGGGTCGCCCGAGCCTGGGTCGCGGGTGAAGCAAACACCGGTGCCGGAGTCGGCGCTGATGTTGCCGAAGACCATCGTGACGACGTTGACGGCGGTACCGAGGTCGGCCGGAATGCGCTCCTGACGGCGGTAGAGACGAGCGCGGTCGCCGTTCCATGAATCGAAGACGGCATTGACGGCGAGGTCGAGCTGCTCGCGGGAATCTTGCGGGAACTCGCGACCAGCGTGCTTGCGAATGATCTCTTTGTACGTCTCAACGAGCGTCTGGAAATCGGCCGCGTCGAGATCAAGGTCGTTTTTGGTGCCCTTGCTCGTCTTCAGCTCATCGAGAGCATGCTCGAACAACTCGCCATCAGCGCCAAGCACGGTCTTGCCGAACATCGAGAGCAGCCGGCGATAAGAATCCCAAGCGAACCGCTCGTTGCCGCCCTGCTTGGCCAGGCCATTGACGCTCTGGTCGTTGAGACCGATGTTCAAGACCGTGTCCATCATGCCGGGCATCGAGAACTTGGCACCGGAACGGACCGAGACCAGCAACGGGTCGTCAGCGTCGCCGAGCTTCTTCCCCATCTGCTTCTCAAGATGAGCCAAGTGCTGGCTGATCTCGTCTTCCATCTCGACCGGCGCGTCGCCGCTCTCAAGATAGGTACGACAGGCCTCGGTGGTGATCACGAAGCCGGGAGGCACAGGCAAGCCGAGGTTGGTCATCTCGGCGAGGTTGGCGCCTTTACCACCGAGCAGATCCTTGAGGTCTCGGTTGCCCTCGGTGAAGTCATAGACGTACTTCGGCACTGGGAACGCTCCTCGCGCATGGTCGGACGAGTCGACATAGACCAATGCCGACCGGCGAATCCTACCGGTTGCGTTGTCCACAGGCTGACGGCCGATTTCCGCGGCCGCGCATCGATCCTGGCTACCGTCATTGAGCAGCTGGACAACAGGTGAGCCGGCACTGCATAAGGGCGCCAAGCCCGTGGAGTGGAGGTGCCCAGATGCCGACTGCTGGCGGATCATTTCAGGTAACGCCGGCCGAGCTGAATTCACTCGCGGCTGGCATCGGCGCGATCAAACTCGAACTCGACTCAACGCCTGACCTGGTGGGCGATTGCGCTTCAGCACTCGGTTGCGACGTCGTCGCCGAAGCGCTCGCGATGTTCGTCTCTGGCTGGCGCGATGGCCGCAAGCAGATCTCGACCGAGATCGGCGCGCTCGGCGACATGCTCACGCAGGCGTCGTCCGCCTATTCCTCGACCGAACATGAGATCTGCGTGGCGATCCCGGTTGGTACCTCGTGACGATCTCCCTGCTCGAAGCGCGAACTCTGACCAGCGTCAGCATCGTGACGCCGGGCGATTGGCACGAGTTCGACCTCTCCCCTGCCACTGCCCATCGTTCGGTTATTCACGCTGTACGACGTGCCTGCTCCGTTGACCCGGGCTTAGCTGGGGACGCCGTCCGACTGATTGGGCTTCTCGATCGACTCGTCCAGCGGGCCGTTTCGGCCGGCGGCTTTTATCTGGCCGCGCTCGCGTTACGTGATTCGGTGACTGGCGGGCTTTTCGCGGCCAGCGTGCTGATGCAGCTCGCGCCAGGGCATGTTTCGGAGCCGTCCGCCTCGGGGCCGTCGTCGTCCGAAGAAATGTGCGCCGGACTCGCAGCGGCGATATCTGTCGATCCGGACTGGGTCGGGGCGAACGTCGATGTGGTCTCACTGCCGGCGATCGGACTGAGCGTGCGAACGCAGGTGGTGGCCGGTGGCGTGCTTGTGCAATACCTGATTCCGGTGTCGGCTTCGTCGCGCCAGCTGATCGTGACGTTCAGCTCGCCGTGCACGCCGTCCGCCGGCTACAGCGACGCTGCCCTGGAACTGTTTGCTGCGATGGCCGCCAGCATCACCTTGGTATACGCCAATGAGTGACCCGCTCGCGCCGGTGCTCGGCGATCCCTTCGACGTGTCAGCCGCCGGGTCGACGCTGACCTCAATCGCGCTGGACGTCGCGGTACAGGCTTCCCGGCTGCGTTCGCTGGCAGGTGACGACGGCTCGTGGGCCGGCAAGGCCGCGTCGGCCGCTCGCTCGCGCACCGCGACGCTGCCGCCGATGCTCGATAAGGCGCATAACTCTTACGCCGCTGCCGGTGACGCCTTGGCTTCCTATGCTCGCGCGCTCGCCTCCGCTCAAGAGCAGTCGGTCAACGCGATCTCTGCTGCGGGTCAGGCGTCGGCCGATCTTGCCGCCGCGCGTTCGGCGCAGGCGGCTGCCGCGTCACGCGACGCCCATGCGGCCGCGATCGCACGGACGGCTCAGCTGCCAATTCCCGCACCCACCGCTTCGCGCTACCAAAGCGAAATCGACGAAGCTGCCGCCAGTTTAAAGCGCGCGTACGTGCTGAACGCCTCAGCGCACCAAGAGCAAGAACAGGCAGCCCGGGTGGCTGCTTCTGCACTGCGGCAGGCTTCCCAAGCCGGTATTCACAACGCCTCTTGGATGCATCGCTTCACCCACGCCGTCGGTTCGTGGGCGTCAGCGCAATGGGTGTCGACACTCCGTACGTTCTCCCGAGTGGGCAGCATCGTCTCGGGGATAGCGGGCGTCGCTGCGCTGACACTCGCCGTGGCCGGCGTCTTCTTCCCACCGCTAGAGGTCGGTGCCGCCGTCCTGGAAACGGTTTCGCTCACCGGGGCTGTCGTCGCGGGTGTCGCCGATACCGCGCTCGCGGCGTCCGGCAATAGCTCGTGGACTGCCGTCGGTGTCGATGCGTTGACGCTGGCGCCCGCTGGTCTCGGTCGTGTGGTGACCAAAGCCGCGCCACTGCTCCGCGAAGGCCGATTCCTCAAACCGTCGACCATCATTCATGTCAGCGAAGACCAACCGACCACACTCCTAGCCCCGCCAAGAGATTCGAGGGGCCTCGCTTTTCCAGGCGGACTCGTAGTAAACGACGCGGCTGGTGGTCATGTACTGACCCATATCGGACTCGATGAAGCCAAACTGGCGGCAAGAGGGCTTCCTGAGGCCTCGACCTTTGTCGACCGCGTCACTGCCGAAGGTGCGTTGGCCGACCTTCAATCAGTAAACGCTCACGAAATTGATGCCTGGCTAATGCAGGCGAGACCAGGGGCCAAGATGGCCTTCTCCGCGACCTTTGACAACCCCGTAGGACGGATCTTTTACCGAGAGAAGTCAGCATCAGTGGAGGGCTCAACCGCTATTGCAGTCTTGCGAGCAGACGCGTCTTCTTCACTCGGCTATCACATTGTGACAGGCTACGTCGCACCATGAAACGTCGATACGAGGCACTTCAGGAGTTCTTTCTCGGCTACTTTCATCCAGATTGGCACCTCGACGCGAACTCATGGATCGAAGTAGCCGACGATTTCCGCAACACTGCGGACTCAAAGCTCGTCAACCACGTGCTAGCCGATCTCCGTGAGGTTATTGCCGAGCCAGTCTCGGATGCCGAGCTGAACACGACGATCATGCACGACTATTCCCTCTTCTACGATCCGTCGAGCGACGGATTCACGATGCGCGCCTGGTTTGAGGAACTATTGCGAGACCTCCAGGCAGGCCAGATGCCACCGAAGCATTGGTAATGGGAACGTGGTAGATCGCGTCCTCATTACCAATGCCGCCCAAGATCCGAGCCGTGCTAACCTCAGAGGTCGGTGAGGCGTTCGTCGAGGTAGGAAACGACCTGGTCGAGGGCGACGCGCTCTTGTTTCATCGAGTCACGTTCGCGGATCGTCACGGCCTGATCTTCGAGGGTGTCGAAGTCGACGGTGATGCAATATGGCGTACCGATCTCGTCTTGGCGACGGTATCGACGTCCGATCGCCGAGGCGTCGTCGAAATCGACATTCCAGCGCCGACGAAGCTCAGCCGACAAATCCCGAGCCTTCGGCGAGAGGTCGGCGTTGCGCGACAACGGTAAAACGGCCGCCTTTACCGGCGCCAGCCGATGGTCGAGCTTCAATACCGAACGCTTCTCCAACTCGCCCTTGGCGTTCGGGGCTTCGTCTTCGGAGAATGCGTCGATCAGGAAGGTCAGCACACAGCGGTCAACGCCGGCGGCGGGTTCGACTACAAACGGCGTCCAACGCTCGTTAGCTTCCTGATCGAAGTACGACAGGTCGACGCCCGACGCTTCCGAGTGCACTCGAAGGTCGTAATCGGTGCGGTTGGCGATGCCCTCGAGCTCAGCCCATTCGGAGCCTTGAAAGCCGAAATGGTATTCGATGTCGACCGTGCGCTTGGAATAATGCGACAGTTTCTCTTTGGGGTGCTCGAAAAGCCGCAACATATCGGGCTTGATGCCGAGGTCGATATACCAGGCGAGACGGGTATCGATCCAGTACTGGTGCCATTCTTCGTCACTGCCGGGCTTGACGAAGAATTCCATCTCCATCTGCTCGAACTCCCGGGTGCGGAAGATGAAGTTGCCAGGCGTGATCTCGTTGCGGAAGCTCTTGCCCTGCTGGGCAATCCCGAACGGCGGCTTCTTCCGCGACGACTGTTGCACATTCAAGTAGTTGACAAAAATCCCCTGCGCGGTCTCGGGCCGCAGATACGCCATGCCAGATTCGTCTTCAACCGGGCCGAGGTAGGTCTTCAGCAGCCCGTTGAACATCTTGGGCTCGGTGAAGGCACCCTTGGTGCCACAGTTGGGGCAGTTGACGTCGGAAAGGTCAGACGCCGCCGGGCGCCCGTGCTTCTCGGCGTACGCATCTTCGAGATGGTCAGCCCGAAAGCGCTTGTGGCACGACTGGCACTCGGTCAGCGGGTCGACGAACGCAGTGATGTGACCCGAGGTCTGCCACACGATCGGGTTCAAGATCACCGACGAGTCGAGCCCGACGATGTCGTCGCGGCCGTGCACCATCGTCTTCCACCATTGGCGCTTGACGTTGGCCTTCAGCTCGACTCCGAGCGGGCCATAGTCCCAAGCGGCACGCAGCCCGCCGTAGATCTCGCTGCTTGGGAAGACCAACCCGCGACGCTTACTCAGGTTGACGACGGCGTCAAGCCGGTCGACGGTTTTGCTTTTCTCGGCCACGGTGGGTCTCCATCCGGCTGGCGGTCGGTGAGGGCGGCTCAGACTATCCGGTCAGCCAGCCCGTGACTTGACCCACTCCCACGTTGCCCAGCCTGAACTCCCAGGTGTGCCCATCTCAGACTCCAAGGTTGCCCATCCCGACGAACCCAAAGAGCGGACAAAACGGTAACAAAGCTAGGGAATGTGACTAATCACGTAGTCCGAACGGCCTAATGTCCACGGTTTCGGCAGTCGGCACCACCTCCGGGCTCAAGGTCAACCCCCTCGCGTCGAAGACCTCGCTGATATTTAACCCTCAACTACAAGGAGCTCGGCAATGTCGCGAGTCTCATTCCTTCTCCGCCATCCAGGCCGCGCGCTCAGCGGCCTCTCCATCATCACTGCGGCGGCGGGTCTCACCGTCGGTTCTGGCGCCAACTTCAGCGCGACGGCGGCGAACGCCGCGACCGTCTTCACCACGGGCAACCTGACCCTTAGTGACACGGCTCAGACGGACGGCGCGGGAGCCTTCGTCGATAGCGCCGTCATCCTTACTGCCGCGAACATGAAGCCTGGCGACATCTCAACCGGCCTCGTCGCCATCCAAAACACCGGATCACTCGCCGGCGCTCTCAACCTCGCCGCGGCCGACGTGTCGACGAACTCACTCGCGGGTGACCTATCGCTCCGGATCATCAACTGCGGCCAATGGACCACTCCGACAGTTGCCCCGACCACATGCGCCGGCACCGTCTCGGTTTACAAAGGCACCCTCGCCGGAGCGAGTCTTACCCCCATCCCGAGGCTGGCAGCCGGCGAGGGTCACCTCTACAAGTTCATCGTCAGCTTGCCGACCTCGGCAGGCAACGCCGATCAAAGCAGCGCCGCTAACGCCACCTTCGACTGGACCGCCACCACAACCTGATCGAACTCGCACGACGCATTCCCGGGGGTCCGGCCGAGAATCGGCCATAACCAGTGAAAGGACGACTGATGGACGCCGCAACTGACGCCGCGCCGAATGTTTCGAGTGCGTACGCGCAATCGTCGCAATTACATAGCAGCGCCGGGCAACATCATCGCAAAAGCGCTCCCTGGTATCTGGGATGGGGGCACCTGGACTGGGTTATCCGCGGACTCTTGATCGTGGTTTGCGTCACTGCCGGCGGTCTCACGATTCTGCCGGCACTCCTTGGCTACCAACGTTATGTCATTACTGGTATTTCGATGACCGGCTCGATCAACAAAGGGTCGATCGCCTACGACAAAATCGTGCCGACGTCCACGCTTAAAGTCGGCGACATCATTACTTACACGCCCCCACCCGGCTCAATCGCCCCGGGCGAACAGGTCACTCACCGGATTGTTGGCATTACCAAAAGCCCTGACGGACTCACCGTTTACCGGACCAAGGGCGACTTCAACAAAGTCGAGGACCCCTGGACATTCCATTTGAACGGCGCTGAACAAGCAAAAGTCGTTGCGCATGTTCCTTACGCCGGATACGCCTTGGCCTTGTTGGCCATTCGCGCCGTCAGAATGACTGTCATTGGCGGGATCGCCGCCCTGATCGCCCTACGGGTGTGCATCAGCTTGTGGCGAGACGCCGGCGACGAAGAGGTGGAACGCAAACGTGCCGCACTCGCGGCGAGCATGACCGACGACGAGACCGACGCCGACCTCGATACCGATATCACCACGTCATTGGTCTTCATCGATGGAATTTCTGTGCCAGCCGTCCCTGTGCCGGTCGCCGCGGCGGTCGTTGATTCCACGCCTTTGATGGATGGCGACCTCGCGCTGGAGGATTCCGCACCGATTATCGATGACGTCGATGTCGCGAAGGCAGCAGCATTGGCAGCACTGATCGCGGCAAGCTCAGCGGCGGCAAGTAGTCGCAGCTTCAGCGGTATCCATGATGGCAACGGTGTCAGCGTGAACGGCGACAGCGTCACGTCCGGCAATGGATCAGGACGACGAGCCGCTTCATGACGGCGAACGACCCGAATAGCCAGGCTGGTGGCCTTGATCACGGTGGCAAGGCTCGTCGAACTCGGCGCCGCACCATAGTGCGCCGAATCGTCGTCCTTATCGCGGCAGGAACTGCCGTCGCCAGCCAACTAACGGTCTTATTCGGATCGACGCAAGGCAGTGAAGCGGCATTCAGCGCGGCGAAGGACAACGCGAGTTCTGCCTTCACCACTCTGACGCTGAGCACCCCGACCGCCCTCACCGCGAAGCCATTAGGTGCCGGCGTCGGCCTCACCTGGTCGGGCGGCAACGGAGCCGGCTATGTCATCAGCCGCTCCGCTGGTTCGAGTAGCAGTTGCCCAACGACTGCCGTCATCGCGTCGAGCACGGCGAATTCTTATACCGACGCCACACCCGGCGCCGCTGGAAGTTGGGATTGCTATCAAGTCGCCACCAGCGACGCTAACTGGACGAGCACAGCCAGCTCCGCTGTCGCCGTCCAAGTAGGCTTCGTCGCCACCGCCCTCAGCATGAGCGGTACGGATACCGGTGCAGATTTCGTCGCGACGTTCAATCAGCCGGTGAGTTCAGCTAGTCGTCCCCGCAATGGCGACACGGTCTGTATCGACCCTGCCGATGGCATCGTCCTTCTCGCTAGCACGACCAAGACCGGCGCGTGCACGACACATGAGACGACCGCGATCGGCACGGTAAACGGCGTCACCGGTTCAGGAAGCTCCCGCTACCTCGCCACCTATACATGGGACGCCGACGGAACCACCCTCACGATCACCCTCGGCACCCTAATTTCAGGAACCGGGCTTTCAGGCGCTCTCGCTGTGACCGGCGGCGGCACTTTCACGCCGGCGACCAGCCTGACATCAGCGACTGGCGGCGTCCCTGTCTGTACGACCATTGGCCTGTGCACGCCGATGATGACCATCAATGGGTAGCCGGATGGCCCAACAGTCCAGGCTCACAGGTAGTGCGGAAGTGGGCGCGGCTCTCAAGGGAGCGCCAAATCTGACGAAACTCCGGTCATGATGAGCTGTCGCGCTTGTGCCGCCGCACTGCCGGCAAACGCCATCAGTTGCCCACGGTGCGGCACGCCACACCTTCAAGCGGCCGGCCCAACTAACTCAGCTGGCATATCGGCGCGACAAGCCCCCATCGATTTCTTCCGCGGCCCGACGTCGTCCTCCGGTTACCCGCTGCCCGCGCGGTTCGGCGGCTCAGCAGCCACCTTTTCGCCACCGTCGAAGGCACCCAGCTACCTGTTGCCGTCGCGATTTGGCACACCACCAGCTACCGCCCTACGACCACCCGCCGTTGAATCCTTTCCCGACGTCGCTGCCCCGGCTGCACGCCAAGACGGCGTCTACCCGCCCGCACCTGTCATTGCGCCAGTGCCCGTACTCCCGCCGGCATCGCTGTGGCGTCGTCGACCCAGCGGGGCACTGCTTCCAACAGTGCTCACCGTGCTTATTCCGATCTTGCTCGGCGGCTTTTATCAACTATTTTTCCATGACCTGCAGTCGGGTAAGCACCACATCGGTAACCAGACGATGGGCCGCTACATCTTGGTCGGCACCGTCGCGTTCTACGTCGTCGTCGCGCTCATCATTATTGGACGCCGACTGTCGGCAACCACGCAGATGCGATGGACCCAAGGATCCGCACTGACCGGCGCATTGATCGGCCTCGGCACCGGTGGGGCGCTCGGATTGCTCGCGGTATTCGCGAACTCTGCGGCCAGCGGACATTTAGCGACTGACCCCAACGCCACATTCTTGACCAGCGAGGGCGATCTTCCACATATTCTCACCACACTCTTGCTGCTCTCTATTGCCGCTCCCCTCGTTGAGGAAACGCTCTTTCGCGGCATCCTGATGGAATGGCTGCGACCCGTCGGCGCAACGGCAGCATTCATTGTTTCGGCGGCCGCATTCGCGGTCTGGCATTACCGATTCTCGGAATTGCGTTACTACGCGATGATGGGCGTCATCTTGGGGCTGCTCTATTGGAAGCGCGGACTGGTCGCGTCAATGACCGCGCACGCGACCTTCAACGGCGTCCTAGCGGTGACAGCGGTAGTACTCGCACTCACACCGAGTGCCGTCGTCCGCGTCGGCGATCTAAGTTTCGTCAAACCACAAGGCTGGCATCAGATCCGCGCAATGTCTGGCGATGAAGAATTCGAAGGTCCCTCTGGCGCGATGTTCGATATCGCGAGCGCACCCGGTCGTCCAGTAAGCGAAACAGCGAAGAACCTGCTCATCGGACTGAAATCGGATCCGACCGACCAACTCGTCAACGGCTTCGCCACTAATCTCGCCACGGCCAGCATCGTGTCGTCTCCAGTCGGCGACGTGCTGCGAGTACCGATCGGCACTGGAGATTCCACCGGCGAAGCGGACTTCGTCGTGACTCCGTCAGCGATCGACACGCTCATCTTTCTCACGTCGGGCAGCGCTAAGGCACAAAAGGCAATCAGCCAGGTGCGGGCAAGCCTGCGGTTCGCGCCTTAGCCTCGCCGTCGTTCGGTAGCGCGCCCCCATATCGACGATCACGGGCAGCGTAAATCTCGATCGCCCGCCACAGCTGCCGACGGTCGAAGTCCGGCCATAGCGTGTCGAGAAAAACCATTTCGGCGTACGCCGACTGCCACGGTAAGAAGTTCGAGGTGCGCTGCTCCCCCGACGAGCGAAGGAAAAGATCGACGTCGGGCATCTCCGGCTCATCGAGATAGCGAGCGAAAAGCTTTTCGTCGACTCGCTTCGGATCGATCCGGCCGGCGGCGACTTCGTAAGCAATTTTCTTTGCCGCGTCGGCAATTTCGGCTCGCCCGCCGTAGTTGACGCACATCGTCAGGGTCAGGACGTCGTTGTCTTTGGTCAGTTCTTCGGCGATCTCGAGTTCACGAATAACGCTGGCCCATAGTTTCGGACGACGTCCAGCCCAGCGCACGCGCACGCCGAGTTCGTGCATATAGTCGCGACGCCGACGAATGACATCACGATTGAACCCCATCAAAAACCGGACTTCGTCTGGCGAGCGCTTCCAGTTCTCAGTCGAGAAAGCATAAGCGGAAAGCCACCTGACGCCGACTTCGATGGCGCCCTCGACGACGTCCAGCAATGCGGCTTCGCCGCGCTCGTGGCCAGCGGTACGTGGCAACTCACGAGCCTTCGCCCAACGCCCGTTGCCGTCCATCACGATGGCAACATGGCCAGGCACGAATTCTTGCGGAATGCGTGGCGCGATCGCTCCGGATTCGTGCGGCGCCGGCGGCCTGATATCTCGACGTCGAGACATCAGGCGTGCTCAACCAGGCGCAACGACCTGATTCCATGTTCGAGATGCCACTGTAAATATGCCGCCGAAAGGCCACTCGATTCACGCTGATATCGCGGTTCGCTGGCATCGGCGACCGACCAATCACCGCCGAGAAGCGCCGCCATCAAAGCGACCGCTTCAACGCTGGGGGTAGCTGAGCCAGCTGGCCGACAATCGGCGCAGACAACACCGCCGGCCTGCACCGAGAACCAGCGATGCGGCCCGCGACCGCCACATCGAGCGCATTCATCCAGCGCCGGGGCATATCCCGACACCGCGAGTGACCGCAGCACGAACGCGTCGAGCACCAGCCGAGCATCATGCGTCTGGTCGGTGAGCGCCTTCAGTGCGCCAACCAGCAACAGATACAACCGCAACGCGGGCTCCCGTTCTTCAACGGTCAGCCGTTCGGCAATCTCCAGGATCGCGGTGCCCGAGGTGTAGCGCGGATAGTTGCCAACCAGCCGGCCGCCGAACGCGTCGCGCTGCTCGACCTGGGTGACGATATCGAGCGAACGACCCTGATACAGCTGGACGTCGATGTGGCTAAACGGTTCGAGTCGGGCCCCGAACTTCGACCGGGTACGCCGCACGCCTTTGGCTACCGCGCGCACGCGCCCATTGCGCCGGGTCAACAGCGTGACAATCCTGTCGGCCTCGCCCAGCTTCTGGGTGCGCAGGACGACGGCGTCGTCGCGATACAGGCTCACCCGCCCATTGTCCTCGCCCAGTGGCGTGCGACGCCCGCCCCACGCCGCACGCCACCCCGCTGATTGACGTTAACCCCGGCGAGCTGCCGCCCGGTTGACCGCGCTCACGACGGCCCGAAGGGACGCCGTCACGATGTTCGGATCGAGTCCGACTCCCCACAGCACGTCGTCACCGACCACACATTCGACATAGGCGGCAGCCCGAGCATCACCACCGGCCGACATCGCGTGCTCGGCATAGTCGAGCACCCTGACGTCGACCCCGATAGTCGCCAGCGCATCGACGAATGCCGCGATCGGCCCGTTGCCGCTGCCTTCGAGCATCTGCGTCTCACCGTCACGACGGACCTCGACCGACAGCGCGTCTTTTTCGTCGATCGCCGCCGAGGTGTGATGGGCGAGCAATGCGAGCGGAGTTGTCGGAGTCAGATATTCGTCGGAGAATGCGGCCCAGATCGCGGCCGGCGACACCTCGCCACCAGCTTCGTCGGTATGCGCCTGGATAACCCGGGAAAACTCGATCTGCAGCCGGCGAGGCAGTTCGAGATGATGCTCAGCCTTCAAGACGTAAGAAACGCCACCCTTGCCGGACTGGCTATTGACCCGGATAACCGCTTCATATGACCGCCCGACATCGAGCGGGTCGATCGGCAAATAGGGCACGGCCCAATCAAGTTCGCGCACCGAACGCCCGGCTGCCAAAGCTTCGGCGTCCATTGCCTCGAAGCCCTTTTTGATGGCGTCTTGGTGTGAGCCGGAAAAGGCGGTGTACACGAGATCGCCGGCATAGGGATGGCGTGGATGCACCGGCAGTTGCGTGCAATATTCGACGGTCCGACGAATCTCGTCGATCTGCGAGAAATCGATTTGCGGGTCGATGCCCTGGCCGAACAAGTTCATGCCGAGCGTGACGAGATCGACATTGCCGGTGCGCTCGCCATGCCCGAAAAGACACCCCTCTATTCGGTCGGCACCAGCCATCACTGCCAGCTCGGACGCCGCGACCGCGCAACCGCGGTCATTGTGCGGGTGTACCGAGATCGCGATGAACTCCCGGCGGGAAAGATTGCGGCCCATCCATTCGATCTGGTCGGCATAAACATTCGGCGTTGCCCGCTCGATCGTGGCCGGCAGGTTCAGGATGATTTCGCGGTCGACGCCCGGCTGCCACACATCCATCACCGCTTCGCAGACTTCGACGGCGAAATCGAGTTCGGTGTCGACGAAAATCTCCGGCGAATACTCATAACCGAAGACCTCGGTAGTACCGAGATGTTTGTCGGCGGCCGCGATAACGAACCGAGTGCCGTCAACGGCCAGCGCCTTCGTCTGTTCACGATCGTTGCGAAACACGATGCGTCGAAACATCGGCGCAGTGGCGTTGTAGAGATGAATGGTCGAACGCCGAGTGCCGACGAGGCTTTCCGCCGTCCGATCGATAAGATCTTCGCGGGCTTGAGTCAGCACCGAAATCGTGACATCGTCCGGGATTTCGTCGTTTTCGATAATGCTCCGGACGAAGTCGAAGTCAGTCTGGCTCGCCGACGGAAATCCGACCTCGATCTCCTTGTAGCCCATACCGACGAGCAGCTGGAACATCTTCAGCTTGCGGGCTGGGCTCATCGGATCGATCAATGCCTGGTTGCCGTCACGCAGGTCGGTGGAGAGCCACCTGGGCGCTACCGTGATTGTCTTGGTCGGCCAGCTTCGATCGGGCAGATCGATCGGCGGGAACGGCTGATACCGGTGAATCGGCATCGGGCTGGGTTGCTGAGCATTGGGTTGCCGGGCATTCGTACTCATTGCTGCTCCTCGAAAACTCGCGGGTGGCGGATAGGCCGGCACGCAGCAACACCGCGACGAGGAGACCGACCTCTAGAGGGTCTCGCCGCGGCAGCTAAGGAGCAGGAGCTTCGACATTGCCTCGATCATAGCGGTCTCGGCGACCCAACGCCCGAACTTAGTAGCTGTCATTTGGCCAACGCCCCGAAGTCAGAAACCCAGCCGACGCAGCTGAGCCGGATCGCGCTGCCAATCCTTGGCAACCTTGACCCGAAGATCGAGATAGATGCGGGTCCCGAGCAAAGCCTCGGCCTGCTTACGTGCCCTGGTGCCGACGTCACGTAGCCGCTCTCCGCCGTGGCCGATCACGATCGCTTTCTGGCTGTCGCGTTCGACGAACATCACCGCACGGATGTCGAGCAGGTCCTTGCCTTCACGCATCTCCATCTCCTCGACGACGACCGCCAGGCTGTGCGGCAACTCATCGCGCACCCCTTCCAGCGCCGCTTCACGGATCAGCTCGGCGACCATCACCTTCTCGGGTTCGTCGGTAAGTTCGCCCTCCAAGTAGAGCGGCGGGCCTGCTGGCAGTCTGGCCACCAGCAGATCGGCCAACAGCTCGACCTGGTCATCGGCCACTGCCGACACCGGCACGATTTCGGCCCATTCGCCAAGCTTGGACAGCGCGAGTAACTGCGCGCCGATCATGTCCCGCGTCGCAAGGTCGGTCTTGGTGACGACCGCGATCACCGGCGTCCGCCCTAGCCGGACCAGCTCGGCCGCGATGAACCGGTCACCTGGGCCGACTTTCTCATCGGCCGGCACGCAGAACACGATGACGTCGACTTCAGACAGCGTCGACCGGACGACGTCATTCAGCCGTTGACCGAGCAGCGTGCGCGGCTTATGCAGGCCCGGTGTGTCGACCACGATCAGCTGCGCGTCGTCGCGATGCACGATGCCGCGGACAGCATGCCGGGTGGTCTGCGGGCGATCGCTGGTGATCGCGACCTTCTGCCCGACGAGGGCGTTGGTCAGCGTCGACTTGCCCGTATTCGGCCGCCCAACGACGCAGGCGAAGCCGGAACGGTGGGTGTTCATTCGAGCAGTCTCCCGCATGGACGCCGCATCCCCCAATGCGCGGAACACCTGGTGACCGTCTGGGAACGCCTTGCCGGTTATCGACTTACCGGTCGAAGGGCTGCTCGTGCGGCCCGGGCTCATGAATGCTCGTCACTCAAGGCAACCCCAGGTAGATTGATCACCATGGAAGAGAACCGGGCCCGTCATGTGGTTGATGCGCTGCGCGCACGCGGAATCGATGCCCACCTCGACAGCGAAGGTGTCTACCAAAAGGGCATCCGGATCCCGCTGACGGAGGGGCGAGAAGCCATCTGGGATTCCGACGACACCCTGGAACTCGAAGCGCAAGTAATGCGCGACGGCATGCTGGTCGGATTCGTACCGGTCATCGAAGGCTCGGCTGACTTCGACGAACAACAGGTCATCGACGCGATCGCCAACACCGACTACGACCAGCCGATCGCCACCCACCACTCGGCGCCGACCCCTCCGACCGCGCAGCCACCGACGCCACTGGCACCCGAAGGCGGCTTATTTCGGCGCTTCATTGGCGGCTTTCGCGAAAGCTGAGCCGCCGCCTCCTATCGCACCTCGCCGGTTGGATAGCGCCTCAAGGTCAGCGTACGGAACCGACCGTCGACCGCACTGTGCCGTCGTAGCCTGCGATAACAAATATCGGGTCACCGCCGAGATCCGCAATGACCGCGCGATCGGCTACCGCGATTTCGTCGGCATGAGTCACCAGCGCCACCGCTTCGAGCCGGTCAGCGCCACTGGCCACCGCCATCACTATCGCCGCCTGCACCGCGGACAACGCCAAGGACGGCAACGTCACCGAGGTTGCGACGTAGGTTCGGCCGGTGTCATCGCGAACAGCCGCGCCCTCGGTGGTTCCATTACGCGCTCGGGCTGACCGAGCCAACGTCACCAGTTTGCTGTCTTCAGGATCGAGCTCCGTGGCAATCTCGAACTCCGTGGCAACCACGCCCGGCTCAGATAGCGGCTCACCAGATAACGTCTCAGACATCGGCGCGCTCCACATCTTCGTGCCCAGCATCTTCTTGGTGGGAAACACCGTATTCAGGCTCATCGCGGCCGGAAACAACGTCCGGTTTCGTCGGCTGCACACGCCGGACGACGACGGTAGCTACACGGTTGCGTCGTCCTAGCGCGCCTTCGGCCACCAATTCCAGACCGGCGAGCGTGACACTTGCGCCAGGGATCGGCACTCGACCGAGCGCACTGGCGAGCAACCCACCGACCGTCTCAGCGCCGTCGGCGTCAAGCTCGACCCCGAAAAGCTCGGCCAACTCGTCGACCGCGAATCGGGCCGTCACGCGCACTGAGCCGTCGGGAAGGTCTTCGGACCGAGGCCCTTCGCGGTCATACTCATCGGTGATCTCCCCGACGATCTCCTCCAGAATGTCCTCGATCGTGACCAAGCCGGCAGTGCCGCCGTACTCGTCAACCACGATGGCCACGTGGTTGCGATCGGCCTGCATTTCTCGCAGCAGCACATCAACCGGCAGGCTGTCGGGTACAAATGTCGGCGGTCGCATCAGCGACTCCACCCGCTCCGAGGTCTCTGATTCGCGGTATTCGTAGGTGCGCCGAGCCAAATCGCGTAGATAAACAATGCCGACCACATCGTCTTCGCCGTCACCGACGACCGGAATCCTGGAGAAACCGCTGCGCAGCGCCAACGACATAGCTTGGCGCAATGTTTTAGTGCGCTCGATAAAGACAATGTCGGTGCGTGGCACCATAACCTCACGGGCAATGGTATTGCCGAGTTCGAAAACCGAGTGGATCATCTCCCGCTCGTCGTTTTCGATAACTTTGCTGGCCTCGGCTAGGTCGACGAGGTCACGTAGCTCGGCTTCGCTGGTAAATGGTCCGTCGCGAAAACCTCGGCCAGGGGTGAGCGCGTTACCCAGTAGGATCAGCAGCTTCGGCAACGGTCCGAGCACGCCAGCCAGCCGGACGGCGACCGGCGCCGCGATCAACGCGACGCCATCAGCATGCTGGCGACCGACCGTACGCGGCGTTACCCCGACCACCACATAACTCACCACCACCATGACGACGGCGGTAATCAGCACAGTCGACCAGGTGCGGTCGAATATGCCGGTAGCCCACACCGCGACGAGCACTGCGGCGGTCATCTCGGAAATGACTCGCAGCAGCAACAACAGATTCAGGTAACGAGGCGGTTCTGCAACCACCCGCTGCAGATCTGTCGCGCCGCGCCGCTGATCGCGCAGATACTCCTCGACGTGGCTTCGTGAAACGCGCGACAGCGCCGCATCGGCGGCCGCGCAGGCGCCGGCAATCCCGACCAAGACAGCGGCGCCGACTGGCAGCAGCACGTCACCTGGTGTCATGGAAATCAGTCGCTCGCGTCTTTGCCGGAACCCGGTTTGCGAACACCAGGTTTATCCGCACCAGCTATACCGCTACCTGGCATATCACTACCGGGCGCATCACTGCCCGGCATATCGCTGCCAGACATGACCCCCGATTGCCAGGCCGACAATAACTGCCGTTGCATACCGAACATTGCCCGTTCTTCGTCCGGCTCAGCGTGGTCGTACCCGAGTAAATGCAAAATTCCGTGTGTGCACAGCAATTCTAGCTCGTGCTGGGTGCCGTGCCCGGCTTCAATGCCCTGGCGTTCGGCGACGGTAGGACAGAGCACGACGTCGCCCAAAATACCGGGATCATCGTCAGGATCGGGTTCGACATCGGCGCGGCCAGGGCGCAGCTCGTCCATCGGAAACGAGAGCACGTCAGTCGGGCCGGGTTCATCCATCCAACGCTCGTGCAGCACAGTCATCTCGGCCTCATCGACGAGCAGCACCGAAAGCTCGGCCAGCGGATGAATCCGCATTGCGTCGAGCACGTGCCTAGCTACCCCGACCAGACGCAATTCGTCGATCTCGACACCGGATTCATTGGCAACTTCGATACCCATCATCGACCCCCGCGCAGGCGCTGACCGGTTGTCACCGGCGCGCTGATCTCGTCGTATTTCGCGTAGGCGTCGACAATTTGGCCGACCAACTTGTGCCGGACGACGTCGGAGCTGCCCAACGTCGTAAAGTGCACGTCGCTTATCTCCCCCAAGATATCGCGGACAATGCGCAGCCCGCTTTGGGTATTGCCCGGCAAGTCGACCTGGGTGACATCACCGGTAATCACCATCTTCGAGCCAAAACCCAGCCTGGTAAGGAACATCTTCATTTGCTCGGGCGTGGTGTTCTGCGCTTCGTCGAGAATAATGAAGGCGTCGTTAAGGGTACGGCCACGCATATAAGCCAGCGGCGCGACCTCGATCGTGCCGCTGGCCATCAGCCGTGGGATCGAATCTGGTTCGAGCATGTCGTGCAACGCGTCATACAACGGCCGAAGGTACGGGTCGATCTTTTCGTAGAGCGTGCCGGGCAAAAAGCCTAAGCGCTCCCCAGCTTCGACAGCGGGCCTGGTCAAGATAATGCGGTCGACTTGCTTGGCCAGTAGTGCCTGCACGGCTTTGGCAACCGCGAGATATGTCTTACCAGTGCCGGCCGGTCCGATCGAGAAAGTGATGGTGTGCTCATCGATCGCGTCGACATAACGCTTCTGATTCACCGACTTGGGGCGAACCGTACGCCCACGCGACGAAACAATGTCGAGCATCAATACCTGGGCCGGGCTGGCTGTGCTGTCGCTGCGTAACATCGCCACACTGCGTTCGACCACGTCCGCCGTCAATGCGGTGCCACGGCCGAGCAACGTAATCAGCTCCTCGAACAGCTGAGTAACCAGCGCATTCTCGGCAGCATCACCTGTCACGGTGATCTCGTTGCCACGAACATGGATGTCGCTGTCGAAAGCCTGCTCGATGAGCCGCAATAGCTCGTCGCGCGACCCGAGCAAGCTCACCATCGAATGCGAGCTCGGCACCACGATATGAATTTGGGTCTTCTCGGTATCGGCTCGCATGGTTGACCTTGCGGCCCGCTCGCCTGCCTTCGTGTCTCGGATACGCGTGTCTCGGATACTCGGAAAGTCCATCGTACCCACGTGAGCCGTCCACAGCTCGGCAGCTAGCCAAGCGTATGAAGCCGCGCGCCACCCATCACATGAGCATGCACATGACCAACCGTCTGGCCTGCGTCTGGGCCGGTGTTGAAGAGCACCCGGTAGCCCGATTCGGCGATCCCCTCATTAACCGCGACCTGATGGGTTTCGCGCAATAAAGCCGCCACCACACCGGGCTCCGCCGACGCGAACTCGCCAAGGTTGGCGTAGTGCTCGCGCGGCACCACAAGCACATGGGACGGCGCCTGCGGAGCGAGATCGCGAAACGCGATGGTGTGCTCGGATTGGCGGACGATGTCGGCGGGAATCTCTCCCGATACGATCCGGCAGAACAGGCAGTCAGACATCGCGGCTCCCTCAATAATTCGTCGTCGTTGGGTAAACCTAGTCCGTACCCAGCGCGTCATGGTCGCGTGATCGAAGCCGCGCGAATGCACTCAGGGAGTCGCGTCGTGGGGTCCGGAGGCGACCAGTTGTCGGCAGACGATGCCGTCACTGAGCTGTACGCGACGCACTATGCCGGTCTTGTACGGCTGTCCGCCATGTTGTTAAACGACGTGGGCAGCGCCGAAGAAATCGTTCAAGACGCCTTCGTCGCGACACACCGTTCCTGGCATCGGTTACGCGATCCCGACAAGGCGCTGGCCTATTTACGGCGCTGCGTGGTCAATCGGTCGCGATCGAGTCTGCGTCACCGCGCGGTGGTGGCTCGCCACCCGGTCGCCGCCGCGGCCGACGCCCCCAGTGCTGAGCACGTCGCGGTCGCGGCGGCGCAACGAGCCGAGGTGATGGCCGCGTTACGGCAGCTCCCCCGGCGCCAACGCGAAACGCTGGCGCTGCGCTATTACTCCGACCTGTCGCAGGCCCAGATCGCCGAGACGCTCGGCATCAGCCAAGGGGCCGTCAAAAGTCACGCGTCCCGAGGCATTTCCGCCCTTCGCACGCTTCTGGAGAACTCCACATGAACGACGAAACAGACGACCCAGCGGCCCGCAGACTCCGCCAGATTCTGGCGCGAGAGGCCAACGACATCACGCCCGCTCCCGACGGGTTAGGGCGGATTCGGGCCAGGCTCGGCAATCCCGCACGCACCCCAGCCTGGAAACGCCCTCTAGTTCAGGTCTCGGCGGCGGCAGCCGCGACCATCGCCATCGCGGGTGCGGGCGTGAGCATCGTCCGGGCTCAACACTCCAGCCATGTTGGGAGGCCTGCGAGTTCGGCAACCCAAACATCGATCACCAGCAAGACGACACCCCTGCCGTCCGGCCCCTTCACGTCGTCTGCCACATCTACCCACGATGTGCGGATTTTCTACGTCGGCGCCTTGCGTAATCCGCGGCAGGTGCTCTACCGCGAGATCGTGCCGCAACCGCCACTCACACCCGAAGCCGCGATCTCAGCCGCTGTCATGTCGATGCTGCGAACGCCGAGCAGCGACCACGACTACACCAGCTATTGGCCAGCCGATACCAACGTTCTGGCGGTCGATGTCAGCGCCAAGACAGCCACGATCAATCTGTCGGCCTCGGCCGCGAATGGGCCGGCCACCTACGGGCTGATCAGCGCTCAGCAGCTCGCTTATACCGTCGAAGCGGCCGACCCGGCAGTAACCGCTGTGACGCTGTCGATCAACGGCCAAGCGGTGACCTCGCTCTGGGGCGCGGTGATCGGTGACCCGATCACGACAGGAGATGCTGCGGTGATTTTCGCGCCGGTATGGATTACGTCACCGACCCAGGGTCAGACGGTGTCGCGGGCGCTGACTTTCACCGGCGAAGCAACCGCGCCAGAAGGAACCGTTAACTGGCAGATCCTGGCGCCCGACGGCCACCGGGTCGCTAGTAGCTACGCGACGGCGACAGTAGGAGCACCGATGCGCGGCAACTGGACCGCCACCGTCACGCTGGCACCCGGCACCTATACGCTGCGCGCTTTCATCGAGCCACAAGATGGCGCCGGCACCCCCAGCTACGTCGATGAAAAGACGTTCTCGGTGCACTAGACAATGGTGCGTTAAGACTCAGTTCCAGCGGCCAGTCTGGGCACAGAGCACTGCGGCAGCGACGGTCCCGGCAGTCGACGTACGCAGCACGCTCGGCCCGAGCCGGCACACGATTGCGCCGACGTCCGAAAAGCTGGCGAGTTCGTCCTCGCTGATACCACCCTCAGGGCCGACGACGACCACGATCTCGCCGGTCTCGGGTAAGACGAGGCCAGCCAACGGCAGCTGTGCCGATTCGTGCAGGACGACGCCGAGACCACCGTGGGCTCGGGCCGCGCGAAGCCGATCGACGACCAGCCCGGTGCCCATCAACTCGGCGACCTCGGGTAACCACCCGCGGCGAGCCTGCTTGGTCGCCTCGCGCGCGACCAACCGCCACTTGGCGACGCCTTTTGCCGCGCGGTCGGCGTCCCATCGCACGATGCAGCGCGACGCCGCCCACGGGACGATCCCGTCGACGCCAACCTCGGTCATGGTTTCCACCGCGCGTTCGTCGCGATCACCCTTGGCTAACGCCTGGACCACCACGATCGACGGTTGCGGTCGGCCGATCTGAGCCCGCGTCATCAACCGCACCCGCAGCTGATCGCCGACCACCGCGGCGACTTCCCCGGACCAGACCAGACCCGCACCGTCAGCCAGCGCGAGCCGCTCACCGACACCGAGCCGGCGCACCTTCGCGGCGTGACGGCCTTCTGGCCCATCGAGCACAGCAATGTCGCCACACTCGGCAGCCACCAACCTGTCGTCGTCGATGAGAAACAGTGGTTCGGTCACCGGCTGCCGGCCTCAGAACCCATGTGAATCAGCGTCCACTGAATCGGCGTACACGGAAATTCAGCGCCCGTTGAAGGCATCACGGATCCGGGAGAACAACCCGTGCTGGCCGGCTTTGAAGACACCTTCAGGGGCCTCCTCGCCACGCAAGCCAGCAAGTTTGCGCAGCAGCTCTTGCTGCTCGGTGTCCAGCTTGGTCGGAGTTTGCACGTCAAGATGCACATGCAGATCACCTCGACCGCCACCGCGCAAACGCGGCACGCCCTTGCCGCGCAACGGCACGGTGGTTCCAGAATGAGTGCCGGGCTTGACCTCAATATCGACCGGGCCGTCCAACGTCTCCAGCGTCAACGAAATGCCGAGCGCGGCCGCAGTCATCGGCACCGGCACCGTCGAATGCAGGTCGACGCCGTCGCGCTCGAACATCGGATGCTTGCGCTCTTCGACCTCAAGGTAGAGATCACCCGCAGGACCACCGCCCGGGCCGACTTCGCCTTCACCGGCCAGCCTGATCCGCATCCCGTGTTCGACACCGGCCGGCACGGCCACCTCAATGGTGCGACGTGATCGCACCCGGCCATCACCGCCGCATTCAGGGCAAGGGTGGCGGATGACTGATCCGACGCCGCCACATTGCGGACACGGACGCGACGTCATCACCTGGCCGAGGAACGACCTAGTGACCTGCTGAACCTCACCCCGGCCTTTGCACACCTCGCAGCTGTCGGGATGGGTACCGCTCGCGGTACCAGCGCCGGTGCAGGTTCCACACACCACCGCAGTGTCGATGGTCAGCTCACGGGTAGTGCCAAAGACCGCCCCCGCGAGATCGATCTCGATGTGCAGCAGCGCGTCGTTGCCGCGACGAGCCCGAGTACGTGGACCGCGAGCGGCTCCGCCACCGAAGAAAGCGTCCATGATGTCGCCGAGGCCGCCGAAGTTAGCAGCGTTGAAACCGCCTCCATTCGACGACAACGGATCGCCACCCATGTCATATATCTGCCGCTTCCCCGCGTCGGAAAGCACCTCATAGGCGGCAGTGACGTCTTTGAACCGCTCTTGGGTCCCGGTGTCTGGGTTTACGTCAGGATGTAGCTGGCGGGCAAGGCGGCGGTAGGCGCGCTTGATCTCCTCGGGCGTCGCTTCTTTACGGACGCCGAGCGTTGCGTAGTGGTCGCGGGCCACCGATCTCCCTTGTCTCCATTGGCCAATCGGCCGGTATCACTGAACCGGTATCGCCGGCTGGATCACTGACGCCCAACCACGGCCCAGTATTGCGGACGCCGCTTAGCCGGTCGATTTACTGTCAACCGATCAACCGGCCGATCAACTGTCGGCAAGGATCCGGCCGACGTAACGAGCCACCGCGCTCACTGCGGCCATGGTGCCCGGGTAATCCATCCGCATCGGACCGAGCACGCCGAGACTGGCCAACGCTCTGTCGCCGGCACCGTAAGCGGCACTCACCACCGACGTCGAATGCAGGCCCTTGTACTGGTTCTCGTCACCGATCCGCACACTCACCTCAGATGGTCGACTGATCTCACCGAGCAACCTGATCAACACGACCTGCTCTTCGAGAGCTTCGAGCACCGGATGCACCGAGTCGGGAAAGTCCATCGACAGCCGGGTCAGGTTGGACGCGCCGGCCAACACCACCCGCTCTTCACCGCGTTTGACCAGCGAGGCGAGCAACACCGCGACCACCGCGGACGCCGCCGCCCGGGTCGGCAGCGGCTCACGAGTAGTGAAATCGGCAAGTTCAGTCGGCACGTCGCGCAGCGAGCGACCACCAATCGCGGCGTTGAGTCGACCCCGCAAACCGGCCACACCGTCTTCGTCGAGGGCCCCAGGTAGATCGATCTGCCGCTGCTCGACTCGCCCCGTGTCAGTGATCAGCACCAACATCACCCGAGTGGCGCTCAGCGGTACCAGCTCAAGGTGACGCACTGACGAGCGATCAAGCATCGGGTATTGGACGACGGCAACTTGGCGGGTCAGCTGAGCAAGCAACCGGACCGTTCGATTGACCACGTCGTCCAGATCGAGAGCGCCGTCCAAGAACTGCTCGATTGCGCGCCGCTCGGCCATGCTCAGCGGCTTGACGCTGGACAGCCGGTCGACGAACAACCGGTAGCCGCGATCGGTCGGCACCCGGCCAGCACTCGTATGCGGCTGGGCGATGTAACCCTCTTCTTCGAGGGCCGCCATGTCATTGCGCACCGTGGCCGGTGAAACGCCAAGGTTGTGACGTTCGACCAACGCCTTCGAGCCGACCGGCTCATTGGTGGAGACGAAATCTTCGACGATGGCCCGCAGCACGTCGAGTTTGCGATCGTCGAGCACTGCCACCTCCAGCCGGGTGCGCTCGCCCTCGGCGAGCATTGGCACTCCCGTTAGACGAGTGCCAGTGTACGGCGTCAACCGCTGCCGGATGCGCGTTGTGGATGAGCCGAAAGATTTTCACACCACGGTGACGATAGGTGAACATAAGAGTACAGTTATTGTTTCTAATACACTTTTATGTTAGGCATGCCTATGAAGATCAACCGTCGACACCTTCCGAGCACGGTCGCGGCCGTGACGACCCTCGGCGCCATGGTCGCGGAGGGTCGTCGGCTGCGAGGTTGGACGGCGGCCGACCTCGCTTCCCGACTGGGGGTGTCGGTGCCGACGTTGCGGCGGATAGAGACCGGTGAGCCGAGCGTGGCTATCGGCGTGTTCTTCGAGGCAGCGGTGCTGTGTGGGGTCGACTTATTCTCCGCGGCGCCAACAGAACTGCCTCGCATTGCGCGGGAGGCACAACTGCGGACCGCAGTGTTGCCGGCCCGAATCCGCACCCAGGCGGTGGAAATCGATGACAATTTCTGATCTCGGCTCGCTCCGAGCCGCTGCCGGTGCGTTCGTATGGGTCTGGCTGCCTGGTGCCACCGACCCTGTAGTCGCCGGCCGCGTGCAGACCACCGGAACATCAAACCTCGGTCCCGTCCTGTCATTCACGTACGGGCGCAGCTATGTGGCCCGCGCCGACGCGATCGCACTATTCACGCCAGAGTTGCCATTGCGGCCGGGAACCTTCGACCCGATGAAACCGGCGACCGGCCGCGAACCCACAGCGGTAGCCGGTTGCTTGCGCGACGCTGCCCCAGACGCGTGGGGCCGCCGAGTGATCAACTTGCGACTCGGACCGGATCCAGACGTCGAATTGTCGGAGCTGACTTACCTGCTCGCCTCGAACAGCGATCGAATCGGCGCGCTCGACTTCCAGAGCTCCGCGACTGACTACGTCGCTCGCGGTGGCACCGCCACCCTGAAGCAGTTAATCGACGTTGCCGAGCGTACCGAGGCCGGCGAGCCCATCCCTAAAGATCTGGCCACCGCAGCCGGGCACGGCACATCGATCGGCGGTGCGCGCCCCAAAGCGCTGTTGACCGACGGACACCGGAACCTGATCATGAAGTTCTCCTCGTCCACCGACGACCGCCCGGTGGTCAAAGCCGAAGCGGCGGGGATGGCATTGGCGCGTGCCATCGGGATCGACGTACCCGGCATCGAGGTCGTGCGCACGGCGGGCAAGGACGTGCTGGCGGTGGAGAGGTTCGACCGCACCGAAAGCGGCGGCCGGCGGCTATTGCTGTCCGCACTCACGATCCTTGGCTTGGGCGAGTATTCGGCGCGCTATGCGAGCTATCCGATGCTCGCGGACGCGATCACGACATCGTTCCGAAATCCGCACCAGGCACTGCGTGAGCTCTACCTACGACTGGTGTTCAACGTCTGCATCGGTAACAACGACGACCACCTGCGCAATCACGCCGCATTCTGGGACGGCGCGCAGCTGGAGCTGGCGCCCGCCTACGACCTGACTCCGCAACCTCGGCGCACAACCGTGTCCAACCAGGCGATCGCGGTCACCGATTCAGGCGACCGGGCCAGCCAACTGTGGGTCTGCCGCAAAGCGGCGTCGGCGTTCCACCTCACTGCGGCCGAGGCGAACGCGGTCATCGACCACGTCGTGACCGGGATCAAAGAGCATTGGGAGCAGGCCACTGACCAAGCGCACCTAACCCAAGCCGAACGCACCACCCTGATGGGCCGCGAGATCCTCAACCCTTACATCTTCTACGACCAGCCGTGACACTGCTCGCTGGATTAGCCCTATCTACTCCTCACTGACTCGGCCCGAAAGATTTTGTGGATCTACCGCGAAATTGAACTCGCCAGGTACACCCGAATCCGGGTCTACCTGGCGAGTTCTGCTGATGCCGCATGTGGTGCAGTCCTTGGTTAGCAGCCCTGGTTGGCGATGATCATGTTGTAGCCGTCCAGGTCGTACTGGTAGCCCTTGACGTTGGGGCCGTCAGTCGAGGGGTCGCCGTGGTCGTCGACCAACAAAGCATCCTGGTTTAGGGCCTGGCTGATGTAGCCGTGGTGGAGTTTGTAGATGAGGTCGAGACTGCCGACGTTGTAGCGCGCCGCCGAGGTGGCCGCCGAGCAGCTGAAGGTACCCAATGCGGTCATCGTGGTGCGATCGGCAGTTACGTTCATCCAACCTTCGAATACATACATCGCGGAACTACGTAGACCGGAAGAGTCGGTGGAGTTGAACTCATGACCCATACCGAGCTTGCCTTGCTCCGGGCTGGTCGTGTTGTCGGCAATGTGTGCCGGGCCGTTAACGCTCGTGGTGACTTGGTCGAAGGTGTCATCCGCGATTTGATTCCAAATCCCCATCAGGTCAGTGCTTGGGTGCCCCTTGAAGAGGAACGGGCGCTTGATCGGGGTATTCGCGGACGTACCCACTGTTGAGTAGCAACCGGCGGCGTTGGTCAGGCCAGCAGCTTTGAGTACCGAGACCTCGGTGGCATCGCTGAAGCTCGCAAGCATGCTGGTCCAGGTGGAAGCACCGAAGTAACCGATTGCGGCCGCTTCAACATCGACGTAGCCATCTTCGTAGTTCGGGTTGTTGGTTTTGCTGAAGTTGCCGAATCCACAGATTCCGGAAGCGAAGTTGCTCGCATCGTTATAGGTGTAGTTACCGGCGTATCCCATTGCCGCTTCCAGCAAGCTGACTTTGTTCTGATCGCTGGCCGATAGTTCCGCCCACGCTTTGCCGTTCTTGACCAGAACGAGCGCCTGCGCCACCGCTGCGTGTGACCAACCTTCCAGCCCGCCATCGGCGTCCGGCTCATTCCCACCGGCAATCAAGTTGCGCACCTGCGCCAGCAGAGCGGTATCGACAGTGGTGCCACTCGCCGCCTTCGCCGACGGCTCGTCCTTGTCGACAAGCGCCAAGTAGAAGAGAGTTGCCGCCTGGCCCATATCGATCGGGTTGGTACCTGGACGCGGGACTGCCGTTGTTGGTGCCGCGAATGCGATAAGCGGCGCGGCAACGGCGGTATTGATATCGGCTTGAGTAAACGTCACGCCGCCACCACTGGTGGTAACCGTCAATGTGTACATCGCGGTAGCGGTACCCGAGGTTGCGGTACCGGTCACTGTGATCGGATATGAACCGGCTGCGGCTGCCGACGTGGTCGTTGCCGTCAACGTCGACGAAGCACCCGCCGTTACCGACGCCGGACTCAACGACACTGTCACACCACTGGGGGCACCTG
>OLLX01000172.1_pt1 | contig 36289 bp, 32 predicted proteins | sample 1604651 | NCBI WGS metagenome assembly OLLX01 (sample SAMEA104055725, study PRJEB20765) | soil metagenome | biome: Arctic tundra; feature: Polygonal ground; material: soil | place: USA | collected 2011-09 | depth 0-0.5 m
TGTTACTGAGGTCGGACTCAATGACACCGTTACGCCGGCTGGTGCGCCTGATGTGGTCAGCGCCACTGTCTGAGCCGAACCCGACGTCACCGTCGTACTCACTGTCGATGTTGTCGAACCGCCAGCCGTCACCGAACTTGACGCCGGACTATCCGAGATAGCGAAATCGTTGCTGCCGGTACTGCTGCCCGAGGAAAACGCGGAGTCTCCACTAGGTGTGCCGAGCCCGGTTGGGCCGTCGTATCCGACCTTCGCCGTGCAGAGGTAGCTACTTGAGCAGCTGCCGTCGTTGCCGGCGGTGACGTCGTTGAGCGCGGATGTGTGTGAGTAGGGGTAAGACGCGGGCACCGGGCCGGTGGCGCTGATCGAGTTTTCCAGTGCGTAGACCGAAGAGATGATCGGCGCGGAGAGGCTGGTGCCACCATAAACGTCCCAGCCGGTGTCACCGGTGGTGTCATAGATTGCCAGGCCGGTGTCTGGGTCAGCGACCGCGGAAACATCGGCTACCGTGCGATTGGCGCAGCCGGTGTCTTTCTGCCAGCTGGGCTTCGGCTCATATTTCGAGCAGCCGCTGCCTGGTGCGCCAATCGAGTTGTTCCACACCGTTTCCCCCCAGCCACGAGAGCTCGTGTTGGTGGTCAGTGATGTGCCGCCGACAGCGGTGACATCGGGAGACGCCGCCGGATACTGGACTCCATATCCACTGTCGCCGGAGCTCGCGACGATAGCGATACCGGGGTGATTGAAATACGTCGCGTCATAGGAGGTTTCGCCGGAGAACTCTGAGGAGCCCCAGCTGTTCGAGATCACGGTCGGGTGAAATGTTGCCGCTTCGTTCACTGAGATATAGAGGTTGTTGCCATTTTGGGTAGTGGCCTCTACCAAGATGATGTGGCAGTTGGGGCAGGTTGCTGAAATGGCGTCGAGGTCGAGAGCGTCTTCGGTACCCCAGCTATTGTTTTTGGCCGGGTAGTTGGTGCCGCCGGTCTGGCTGACTTTCTTGAAGCAACCATTGGCGGTAGTACACGGCGGCAATCCATACTGCGCGCGGTAGACGGCCAGGTCACTTTCGGCCGTCGGGTCACCGTAGGCATCGACGACGGCGATGGTCTCACCAACGCCGGCAGTCAAAGAGGGCAGGTTGTAGGCACTGCGGATGTCTGCCGGACCATATCCTTGCGGGGTCACGTCGGGGTTGACGGTGAAATGCTGGGCTGGGATGTCGGTGCGTCGCATCGCGAAGCAGCGAGCCGATCCTGCCGCTACCGGGGGACACGAGGCCACGTAGTGGCCGACGCCTGGGTCGATTCCGGCTGGCATCGCGCGCGCTTGGGCTTGGGGCGCGACAGACTGCGAAACGGCTGCGGCTTGGGGGGTGGCGGCTGACGCCAGCGGTGACGTCATGAGATTGACGCCGAGGATGAGAGAGCTGATCGCTGCCGTGGTCACGGCGCCGACCAAACGGGATCGCATGAGCTTTTGCCTCCAAGTTGGTCATGGACGTGAACGACAGTTAGTAAGGTTTCCTGCCGGCCAAAGTGCTGACAGAGAGTTTGTCCTTAACTTTCGACTACGTCAATACGCTCCCTTGACTCGCTCGTGATGAAGTCATGGCGCTTCCGGTAGTGACTGCGTGGAGGAGCCGCGCGGCTCCGTCATTGATATTTCAACGCTGGCGCGGCATCAAGAGGTGGCATAAAAAGTGGCGCGACCGGAACCGGTGACGCTCTCGTCGTACGTTGAGCGGCTAGTACCCGGCGACCACCGTGCTCGCAGTGTTCTCTACCGTGACGACCGCGCCCGGCTGCCGCTGCGGTCGTCACGAGATAGGCGCGGTGGTATCAGACTGATCTACCCGCAGCGGTCCAGACGCTGCCGCGTGAGCGGTCGTCGGTAGGGCAAGCGCGAAGACAAGGATCGCGGCTGCTGTCGCGGACGTCACCATGACATGCGGCTTCGCGCGGCCGGATTTGCGCGAACGGTGCGCAGGCAAGCTCACATGGCTCCTCAGGGGAAGCGGAAGTGACGGTTAATTGTCAGTTAACTTTCCTTACTCTTTCGGAAATGTACTGAGCAGTTCACCGGCCGTCAACCTTCTGGCCACACCGTTTTCCGGTGGGGATAAAAAACCTCAAATCGGTGCTTATCGTGCGTGCGGCTTCTGTCCCCTTTTGTCCACTTTGTAGATCGACATTCGTTCCTCGATTAGGCGGCGGGATCGGCTGCCATCGTGTGATTCGCCTCGCCGGTGTGTTCGGCTTCGGCAGTGTGCTGGGCAGGGACGACGAGTACCGCGCAGGTCGCGTGCCGCGTGCAGGCTTGGGCAGTGGAGCCGAGGAGTAGCCCACGGCGGCCCGAATGCCCTTGAGCGCCGACGATCAGCAAGTCGGCGGTTGCCGACATGGTGGCGAGCACGTGGTGCGGGGTTCCCTCGATCGGGCGCAATACGAGATTGTCTTGGCGGGTATGCCCGAAGACGGTAAATACGGCGCTCTCCAGCGTGGTCTGTGCATCGGTTTCGGCGTCAATAACCCCACTGGTCATGTCGTAGGTATCGCTGCTGCCTTCACCGACTGGTCCGTATGACGGCAGCGGTCCTGAGAATGGATGCTGCGATGGCAGGTAGGGGCGGTAGACGTAGATCGCTTCGACCCTCGCGTTGTCGCGCGCGGCGAGGCCCACCGCGAGCTTGAGGGCGGCCAGTGAGTTCGGCGATCCGTCGACGCCCACGGTGATGCGTTCGAACCGGACAGCATCGATGGTTTTCGTGGATCCCCAGCTTGATGTGTCATGGCAGGTGCTCATGGCCAACGATCTCCTTATGCTTGTCAATCACCGCTACGAGTCCACGGTGCCGCTTAGGCGCTCGTCGCGGTAATGGCAGCAAGGCCGTGCCGGGCAGGCCGAAGGTCGGGAGATTCGCGGGACCTACGTCGGTATTGATGCCGGCTCTCGAAGTTCTCTCAGTGCTGCGGGGTGCCTGAGGTCTTGTGGCTGCCAGGTCAGGTCGAAAGGCCCAGGACAGGAGTCCGGTATCGCTGCTGCACTAGCGGTATGACACGCATCGCCGCTCAGGCCGGCGCACTGGCCGATCACCCGTTCCTTTCGTCGATGCCGCCGGAGGCACTCCGTCGGCTCGCCACCCACGCTTATCAACACAGCTACGCCGCTGGTGATGTCATCTTTCGGGAGGGTTCGGATGCTGACCGCTTTTTCCTGGTGCGGCAAGGCCGGATCCGTCTGGACATGGAGGTTGCGGGTCGTGGCCAGGTCGAAGTTGAAACACTGGACGCGGACTGCGTCCTGGGCTGGTCGTGGTTGTTCGCGCCGTACCGCTGGCAACTGACCGCGACGGCGACAGAGCAATGCTCGTTGCTGATTTTCGACGCGTCGATCTTGCGTTCCATGATGGCGGGCGAGCCAGTAATCGGGTATGAACTGATGCGCCGCTTTGCCGGGGTGTTATCAGATCGATTGCAGGCGACTCGGGCTCGGCTGGGTACGGATCAGGCGGTGGTACATGCGGCCGGTGTTAGTGGGCCATGGGCTGGACGACGCAGTAATTCTCATGAGTAGTGGGAAATCGCGGACTTCCGCATGGCGGTAACGGGACTTTGGTCGCTATGGCGCTACCGCCGAGATGACGAACATAGATAACGCAAGGGTTCGACGGATTAGCAGCCAAGCCGGAGACGCCGGCTATTTCGAGAAAGAGAGATCGCCATGCGCCGCAAGACTTTCGATGCACTTTTGACGACGGGAGGGCTCGTTCTCGTAGCCATTCTTGTTATCGCTGGAGGGTTGTTGACCTTCACTCATCATTTCGTCGATACACAGGTGCGTAACCAACTCGCGCCAGAGCAGATCTTCTTCCCCAAGACTGGTAGCGCCGCGCTTGACGAAGCTGGCGTCAAGCCCTACCTGAGCAAGTACGCGGGGCAGCAGCTCACCACCGGCATTCAGGCCGAAGCATTCGCCGACCACTACATTGCCGTGCATTTGAAGGCGATCGGCGGGGGTCTGACTTACGCGCAACTATCGACGAAGGCTCAGGCTGACCCGAAGAACACCGTGCTGGCGGCTCAGGTCGCGACCGTCTTCAAGGGTGAGACGTTACGTGGCATGCTCTTGAACGCCTACGCGTTCGCCAAGATGGCCCAGATCGCTTCCTGGGCAGCGATTGCCGCCTACGCCGGCGCCGCGTTGATGTTGCTGCTGTCGCTGTTCGGATTCCTGCATCTGCGGCGGACAGACTCTGAGACAGAGTTGCTACCCATACTCGGTGCGCGTCACCCGGCTCCCGTCGAACCGTAAGACGCGGCGCACCGAAACGAAGGTCCCCGCTTCGGCGGGGACCTTCGTGCATGCCTAGTCGAGAGGGTTTTCCCCGATGTCGAAATTGCTGTACCTCACCTCGATGGAAGCCCACGCGGGCAAGGCTGTCGTCGCCCTTGGTGTGATGGAATTGCTGGCGCGGCATGTGGAGCGGATCGCGGTCTTCCGGCCCATTATCGGCGCCGACCGGCTCATGATCGATGGCGTCGGGCGGGATCCGCTCATCGAATTGCTTCGTGCGAGATACCAGCTGGACGTCGTCGACGACGAGACCTACGCCTTTACGTATGCCTCCGCGTCGGTCGTCGAGACCATCGGTGGGCGGCGTGGGTTGGTCGCCGAAATCCTTGAACGAGTAGGGAAATTACGCGACCGATACGACTTCGTCTTGTGTATCGGCAGTGACTACACCGGCCCAGCGCCGGCGACTGAACTGGCACTCAACGCCGAACTCGCCGTCAACCTCGCCGCGCCGGTGCTCAATGTCGTCTCTGGCCACGGCAAAGACGCCGTGTCGTTGATGACAGCGAGTCGAGAATCTCAACGACTGTTGCTCGAACACGGCTGTACGGTAGCGGCGACTGTGTTGAATCGGGTCGGCGCTGACATTATCGCGGCTGTCCGCGAACGGACGGCGGGCTCGATTACCGCGCCGATCTATGTGCTGCCCGACCTTCCGGTGCTGTCGGCACTCACCGTTGAGGAGGTCGTCGATGCCTTAGGCGCGACCGTGTTGTTGGGTGCGGGTGAGTCGATGCGACGTGAGGTTGACTCCTACCTCGCGGGTTCAGGCTACCTGCCAACGGTATTGCCGCGGTTGACGAATGGCGCTTTGCTGGTCGCGTCTGGAGACCGAACTGATCTTGCCGTTGGTTTGGCGGCAGCCGTCATGAGCCCGTCGATGCCAACGCCGTCCGGTGTTGTTTTCACCTGCGGTATCAAGCCCGACGATATCGGGCTGGAATTGCTCGCGCCGACCGGAATTCCGGTGGCTACCGTCGAGATGGATTCCTACGCCGTATTGCACCGGCTAGAGGGGTTGCGCGGTGATATCAACGCGGGCAGCAGGCGAAAGATTGCCGCCGCTCTCGGGCAATTCGCGGCGTGCATCGACGTCGAGGAGTTGGCGAACCGGATCACGGTGGCCACATCAGACGTCGTCACCCCGGCGATGTTCGGCGCGACGTTGCTGGCACGAGCTCGCGCGGACAGGCGCACGATCGTGCTACCAGAAGGCGATGACGAGAGAGTGCTTCGCGCGGTCGAGGCGTTGGCACATCACGATGCGGTTCGGATCATGCTGCTCGGTGACCCAGACGTCGTGGCTTCTCGGGTGCAGCGACTCGGACTCGACCTATTGAGCCCGTCAGTCACAGATCCGGCGGTATCTCCGCTGCGCCACCAGTTTGCCGAGCTGTACGCGGAATTGCGCGCTCATAAGGGAATCACGGTTGACGCTGCCTACGATTTGATGGCCGACCCGTCGTATTTCGCCACGATGCTCGTGCACACCGGTGTCGTCGATGGCATGGTGTCGGGTGCGACGCACACCACGGCCCAGACCATCAGGCCAGCGCTGGAAATTATCAAGACTGCTCCGGGTGTTCCGCTCGTGTCGAGCGCGTTCTTTATGTGCCTACCGAAGCAGGTGCTGGTGTTCGCTGACTGCGCCGTCAATCCTGATCCCACCGCTGAGCAGCTTGCCGATATTGCCGCTTGCACAGCTGATACCGCGATAGCGTTCGGCGTCGCCGCCCGGGTCGCGTTGGTGTCGTATTCGACCGGACTTTCAGGCACTGGCCAAGACGTCGACAAAGTCCGGGCGGCAGCTGCTCTGCTGGCAGAGCGTCGTCCAGATCTGGTAGCGGTTGGCCCTATTCAGTACGACGCGGCCGTCGAACCTTCAGTAGCAGCGGCAAAACTGCCAGGCAACGCCGTCGCGGGCAAGGCGACCGTGCTGATTTTTCCCGATCTCAATACCGGTAACACGACCTACAAGGCGGTACAACGTTCTTCTGATGTCATCGCGATAGGCCCGGTGCTGCAGGGCCTACGCCGTCCGGTGAACGATCTGTCCCGCGGATGTAGCGTCGACGACATCATCAATACCGTGCTCATTACCGCGATCCAGGCACAGCTCAGCAAAGAATGAGTTCGGTTGGTCAGACCGGCGGGCGTTTGTCGAGCTTGTTTTCGGTGGCCAGGATCGCGACCTGCGTTCGTCGTTCGAGCCCGAGTTTCGCCAGCAGGGATGAGACGTAATTTTTGACCGTCTTCTCGGCCAGGAACATCCGTTCGCCGATCTGCCGGTTGGTGAGCCCTTCGCCAATTAGGTCGAGGATGTTGCGTTCTTGGGTGGTCAGCGCGGCAAACGGATCGGCGCGCTCTCGTTCAGCCGCGTCATCGCGCAGCCGCTGCATTACTCGAGCGCTTGCCTTGGCATCTAGGAGTGAACCGCCACCGGCGACGGTGCGCACGGCATTAACGAGGTCGCTGCCCTTGATTTGCTTGAGCACGTAGCCGGCGGCACCGGCCAAAATCGCGTCGTAAAGCGCGTCGTCGTCCGCGAAAGAAGTGAGCATCAGGCAGGCCAGCTCGGGCATCTTGGAGCGTAAGTCGCGGCACACGGTTACCCCGTCGCCATCTGGAAGACGGACGTCGAGCACAGCGACTTGCGGTCGTAGCGCGGGAACGCGAGCGAGCGCTTCGGCTGCTGTGCCCCCTTCTCCGATCACGACGATGTCGCCATCGCCCTCCAGGAGATCTTTGACGCCACGACGAACCACCTCGTGGTCGTCAAGCAAAAAAACTGTGATCGGTTCGGTGATCGACACCATGTCTCCTGCCTGTGAAGCACTTACCTGTCCGCCCACGCTAACGTAGGCTAGCCGATCGAGGTGGGGACAGAGGTCCGCGCCGACGGGACTTTGGGCTCTGCCTCGTGGCGCTGTCATCGGCCCATGATGGCGATATGTTCTCCGACGCATCAGGCCTAGAAGTGCTCACCGAAGGGGAGTCGCTCGAGTTGTTGGCGAGCACTTCCCTCGGTCGGATCGTCTATTCGGACCGGGCCATGCCTTTCGTTGCCCCGGTGAATTTCGTGCTGGACGGCATGGACATCGTGATCCGCACCAGCCACCGCTCGGGTTTGGCGATCAATGTGCCTGGCAATATTGTTGCGTTTGAAGTCGATCATCTTGACGACATTCAGCGGGACGAGACTCAGCCGGACAGTATTCAGCGAACCGGTTGGAGCGTGGTGGTAACCGGCCAGGGCGAGTTGGTTCGAGATGTCGCGGAGATCGCGCGTCTGGACAAACTTCCGCTACGGAGCTGGGCGCCAACGATGACCAACTGCTACCTGCGACTGCGGGCGCATGTCGTCAGTGGGCGGCGGTTGGTGGCCCGCGAGCCGGTCTGACGGCGCTCGCGGCTGGTATTCAGCGTGGATTCCCGTCCCAGCTCGGACTCCTGTCCCGTCAGCTTGGGACCAATGACCCATCTCCGAGGTGGGCTCGCTCCTCAACACTGAAGTCGTCGGAAGACCGTGTCTGTTAAGGAGAACATCTCATGACTGTCGAAGCTGAAATGTCTCTCGCGGTAGAGTCCGCGCCTGATCTTGTTGCCATCCAGCAACTGGCGGCAGGGCTGAGTGATCTCGACGACGTGGAGACGCGCACGCTTGACGCGTGGTGGCGGGCAAACAATTACTTGACGATCGGTCAGATCTACCTCAAGGACAATGCGCTGCTGCGCGAGCCGTTGACAGCCGACAATATCAAACCGCGGTTACTCGGGCACTGGGGAACCAGCCCGGGCCTGTCTTTTATCTATGCGCACGCGTCTCGGCTGATTCGCCACACCGGCCAGCCGACGATCTATCTGGCCGGCCCCGGCCACGGCGGCCCGGCGTTGGTCGCCGCGAGCTGGCTTGAGGGCAGCTACGCCGAGATTTATCCACGAGTGACTCGTGACGCCACAGGTATGCAGCGACTCTTTCGTCAATTCTCCAGCCCTGGCGGCATTCCTAGCCATGTATCGGTAACCACGCCGGGTTCGATTCATGAGGGCGGTGAGCTTGGTTACGTGCTGATGCATGCCTTTGGCGCGGTGATGGACAATCCTGATCTGCTGGCGCTCGCCGTGGTCGGTGATGGTGAAGCCGAAACGGGTCCGCTGGAAGGGTCATGGAAAGGCATTTCGTTTATCAATCCGGTACATGACGGCGCCGTGCTCCCGATTTTGCATCTGAACGGCGCGAAGATTTCTGGCCCGACCGTGCTTGGTCGCAAGAAGCCTGCCGAGGTTCGCGCGCTATTTGAGGGTCACGGCTATGAAGTCATCGAGGTAACCGGCGACGATTTGCCGGGCATGCATCACCGATTCGCGGCGGCGTTAGCCCATGCGTGGCAGCGCATTCGGGAGATCCAGCTCGCGGCTAGGTCTGGTGCTTGGGACGGCGAACGCCCGCACTGGCCGCTGATCGTGTTACGCAGCCCGAAAGGTTGGACCGGCCCTGATGTCGTTGACGGTGTTCAAGTACTTGGCACCTGGCGCGCCCATCAGGTGCCGCTGGCGACGGTACGAGAAAATCCTGAGCACCTGCGGATGTTGGAAAGTTGGCTGCGGTCGTATCGACCTGAGGAACTCTTCGACGCGGATGGGCGACCGAGTGAGTTGGTTGCCGCGAACAATCCGGTGGGTGAGTTGCAGATGAGTGCCTCACCGCATGCGAACGGCGGATTGTTGACGCGTGACCTTGACCTTCCTGATTTCCGCTCGTACGCCGTCGATGTGCCAAAACCCGCCCGGCAGCGGGCGGAATCGACGCGCAAGTTCGGCGAGATGATGCGCGATATTTACCTCGTCAACCCCGACAGGTTCCGGCTCTTCTGTCCAGATGAGACCAACAGCAACCGGCTCGGCGCGGTATTTGAAGCATCTGATCGCGCGTTCATGGAGGTCGTTACACCTGATGACGTCGCCATTAGTCGCAACGGTCGGGTGATGGAGGTCTTGTCTGAGCACAACTGTCATGGATGGTTGGAGGGATACACCCTCACCGGGCGACACGGCGTCTTCGCCACCTACGAGGCATTCGCGATGGTGAGCGCCAGCCAAACCGTGCAACATGGCAAATGGCTGGAAGAGGCAGCGAAACTTCCTTGGCGGGCCAAGGTGCCGAGCCTGAATATCTTGCTGACGTCGACCGCGTGGCGTAACGACCACAACGGATTTTCCCACCAGGGCCCCGGATTGATCCAGGTGGCTTTGACTCAGCGATCAGATGTCTGTCGAATCTACCTACCACCAGACGCCAACACGTTGTTGTCGGTGGCCGATCATTGTTTGCGGTCGCGCTCCTACGTCAACTTGATCGTCATCGACAAGCAGCCGCAGTTGCAGTGGCTGACGATAGACGAAGCTGCCGAGCATTGCGCTCGTGGTGGCGGAATCTGGGAGTGGGCTGGTAACGACGACGGCGCTGCCGACCCAGACATCGTGCTCGCGTGCGCGGGTGATGTGGTGACGATGGAGACGGTGGCGGCTGCTCATATTCTCAAGGAACGCTTGCCGCAGCTCAAGGTTCGCGTTGTCAACATCGTCGACCTGATGAGTTTGGAACGACCCAAGAATCATCCGCATGGCATGAGTACCACCTATTTCACCGAGTTGTTCACTGACTCGGTCGACGTCGTGTTCGCGTTCCACGGTTTTCCTGGCGCGATTCACCAGTTGGTGCACGGGCGGCCAGATGCCGACCGATTCCGGGTACGTGGCTTTATTGAGCAGGGCACCACGACCACGCCGTTCGACATGACCGTGCGCAATAAGGTTTCGCGTTATCACCTGGTGATGGACGCGATCAACAATGCGCGTCGCACGCCGAGCGGCGCGAGTGAACTCAAAGCGTGGTGCGAAGCGAAGCTGCGAGACCACGACGCCTATGTCGTCGAACATCTCGAAGACATGCCGGAAGTGCGCGACTGGGTTATCCACGACTAAGTAACTCGGTAGAGCTGGCGAAATGAATGCGGTACGAGTCGAAGTCGCGAAATGCGCAATATCAAGGTCGAGGAGTTTTCGGTGAGCCGAACCAACAGTGAGGCAGTGATGATGCTCGGCGCGGCTCCGGCGGCGGTTGAGGAGGATCGAGAGATCGACGTCCTGGTGAGTAACGGGCTGAAGGCACTCCACGATTATGCGGTCTTTACTCAGGAACAGATCGATCACATCGTTAAAAAGGCATCGGTGGCAGCGCTTAGCCAACACATGGCGCTTGCTCGCCTAGCCGTGGAAGAGACCGGGCGCGGTATCGTTGAAGACAAGGCCGTCAAGAACGTCTTTGCATGCGAGCATGTCGCGCACGCGATGGCGAGTCTTCGAACGGTCGGGGTGATTAGTCGTGATGACATCGATGGTATTACCGAGATTGCCGAGCCAGTAGGCGTTATTGCCGGTGTTACGCCCGTCACTAATCCGACGTCCACCACGATTTTCAAGGCACTTATCGCGCTCAAGACCCGTAACCCGGTGGTGTTCGCGTTTCATCCAGCGGCGCAGCGATGCAGCGTCGAAGCCGCGCGGGTTGTGCGAGATGCCGCTATCGAGGCAGGTGCTCCCGAACACTGCATTCAGTGGATCGAGCAACCATCTATTCAGGCCACCAACGCGCTGATGAACCACAACGGTGTCTCGCTGATCTTGGCAACGGGGGGTAATGGTCTGGTGCGCGCGGCCTATTCGGCAGGGAAACCGGCGCTTGGTGTGGGGGCAGGCAATGTACCTGCCTACGTAGCCAAAGATGCCAAACTCCCGCGCGCCATCAACGACATCGTGTTGTCGAAAGCCTTTGACAACGGCATGATTTGCGCTTCGGAACAGGCAGTGATCCTCGACCATGAAATCTACGATGCGGCGATGGCTGAGTTTCGCAAGCTGCACGCATACGTCGCGACGAGCCAGGAGAAGGCCCAGCTCGAACAACTGATGTTCGGGGTTACGGCCCACGGCACATCCTGTTCACTGGCCGCGCTCAACGCTGACATCGTTGGGAAGACGCCGGCGTGGATCGCGGCGGCGGCGGGTTTCGTCGTCCCGGCCGAGACCTCAATCATTTTGGTCGAGGTTGATACGGTCGGCCCGGCCGAACCGTTAACCCGAGAGAAGCTGTGCCCGGTGCTCGCGGTGTTGTCTGCCACGTCGCCCGAAGAGGGCTTTCGGTACGCCGAAGAGATGGTCGAATTTCATGGGCTCGGCCACAGCGCGGTAATCCATACTGAAGATGCCGCTCTCGCTGAAGCGTTCGGCGCTCGGGTGAAGGCGGTGCGCGTCATCTGGAACGCGCCATCGTCGCTCGGCGGAATTGGCGATGTATACAACGCTTTCTTGCCGTCGATGACGCTCGGTTGTGGCAGTTACGGGCGTAACAGCGTCTCGAACAACATCACTGCGGTGAACCTCATCAACATTAAACGGATCGGACGGCGTACCAATAACCTCCAATGGTTCAAGGTGCCACCGAAAATCTACTTCGAACCAAATGCGATTCGCTATCTGACCGCGATGCCTGACGTGAATCGCGTGACTATCGTCACCGACTCGACGATGACCAGGCTCGGTTTCGTCGACCGGCTGATTACTGTTTTGCACCGGCGGTCTTCTCCGGTCGCGCTCCAGATTATCGATGATGTCGAGCCTGAGCCTACGGTCGAGACCGTCGACCGTGGCGCGCAACTAATGCGAGCGTTCAAGCCGGACACGATTATCGCGCTCGGGGGTGGATCGCCGATGGACGCGGCCAAGGTGATGTGGCTGCGTTATGAACATCCCGAGGTCGAATTCTCTGACATGCGGGAGAAGTTCTTCGATATCCGCAAGCGAGCGTTCGAGTTTCCGACTCTGGGCGCACTTGCGCGCCTGGTGTGTATACCGACCACGTCTGGTACTGGCGCGGAGGTCACTCCATTCGCGGTGATCACCGATAAGGCGCGGAACAAGAAGTATCCGCTCGCCGATTACGCGCTGACGCCGAGTGTGGCGATTATCGACCCAGTGCTGGTCGCCGATCTCCCGGCGGTCGTTACCGCCGATAGTGGATTCGATGCGTTGGCGCACGCCACCGAGGCGTACGTATCGGTGTATGCCAACGACTTCACCGATGGCCTATGTTTGCAAGCTATCCGGCTTATTTTCGGTCACTTGGAACGTGCGGTCACGAAGGGGCAAGCTGACCCCGAAGCTCGTGAGAAGATGCACAACGCCGGCACGATTGCCGGTATGGCTTTCGGTAATGCGTTCCTGGGTATCGTGCACGCCATGTCACACACGCTTGGCGCGACTTTCCATATCACCCACGGCCGCACCAACGCGATTCTGTTGCCGCACGTGATCAGGTATAACGGGACGACGCCGTCCAAACTTAACGGCTGGCCGAAGTATGAAAGTTACTGCGCTGCCGAACGATTCCAAGACATCGCGCGAATGTTGGGTCTAGCCGCGTCGAGCCCGGCGGTCGCGGTCGAGTCGTACGCCCGTGCGGTCGAAGAGCTGCGAGATCGGGTAGGCATCGAATCATCGTTTCAGTCGGCCGGAGTTGACGAGGCTGCGTTTATCGCGGCTCTACCCGAGCAGGCAATGAATGCGTATGAAGATCAGTGCGCGCCGGCGAATCCCCGGATGCCGATGATCGAGGATATGCAACGTTTGATGGCCGCCGCTTACTACGGCATTGACAGCGTGTCGCCAGTTGACCTTAGTGCGGTGGGCGACCTTAGAGGGTTGGACCGAATTGGTGTTTCGGGACGAACGTCCGGCTGAGGTGAGTCGGTAGCCCGTAGTTGGCCTGGTTCACCTAGGCAGATAGTGGTAGTGAGACAGAGAAGTACCTGTTACAAAGGAGTAGTCACATGACAACGACAACAACGACTACAGCGACAACGATGAGAACCCCCACCTGGCAATACGCCGACCCTTGGCGCGGTTTTCGCGGCCAGACGTGGAAGGGCCAGATCGATGTCCGTGACTTCGTGCAGGGCAACTACCTGCCATACCTAGGCGATGCCACTTTTCTCTGTGGCCCGACCGAGCGCACCACGGCGTTGTGGCAGGGTCTACAGCCGCTTTTCCAGGAAGAGCAGCGACGCGGCATTCTCGACGTCGATGTGGAACATCCTTCGACGATCACTTCTCACGCGCCTGGGTATATCGATGCCACTCGCGAAATCATCGTCGGCCTGCAAACCGACGCGCCACTCAAGCGCGCGATCATGCCCAACGGCGGCCTTCGGGTTGTTGAAAATGGTCTCGCCGCGTATGGCTACCAACTCGACCCGCGAGTACGCGACATCTTCACCAAATATCGCAAGACCCATAACGATGGTGTTTTCGACGCGTATACCGAGCAGATCTTGGCTGCCAGGCGTTCACACATCATCACCGGATTGCCTGATGCGTATGGTCGAGGTCGCATTATCGGCGACTACCGGCGAGTCGCGTTGTATGGCATCACTCGACTGATCGCTGACAAGCGTGAGGCGCGGGTAACGTTAGATGCCTTGCCCGCAACCGAATCACTCATCCGCGAGCGGGAAGAACTTGCCGAGCAGCTTCGTGCGCTGGCCGAGCTCGCCGAGATGGCTGGTAGCTACGGGTTCGACATTTCCGAGCCAGCAAAGGATGCTCGCGAAGCCTTCCAGTGGTTGTACTTCGGCTACCTTGCCGCTGTCAAAGAGCAGAACGGCGCGGCCATGTCACTGGGTCGTACCTCGACATTCCTTGATGTTTACCTTCAACGTGATCTCGACGAAGGCCGGCTCACCGAGGAGCAGGCACAGGAGCTTGTCGATGATTTCGTGATCAAGCTTCGCATCGTGCGCTTCCTTCGGACCCCGGAATATGACCAGTTGTTCTCCGGTGACCCCACCTGGGTGACCGAATGCCTCGGTGGCATCGGTGAAGACGGTCGACCGTTGGTGACGCGCAACAGTTTCCGCTATCTACAGACGCTCTATAACCTCGGCGCCGCTCCTGAGCCGAATCTGACCGTGCTGTGGTCACTTCAGTTGCCGGCCGGCTGGAAGCGTTTTTGTGCCAAGGTTTCTCTTGACACTAGTGCGATCCAGTACGAAAACGATGACCTACTCCGGCCCCGTTACGGCGACGATACCGCTATTGCCTGCTGTGTTTCGGCGATGCTGGTCGGCAAGCAGATGCAGTTCTTCGGCGCTCGGGTCAACCTGGCAAAAGCGCTGCTGTATGCGATCAACGGCGGCCGCGACGAGATCAGCGGCGAACAAATCACGCCGCCGACGCAACCCATCACCGCCGAATATCTTGATTTCGATGAGGTGTGTGCAGCCTATGACACCATGTTGGACTGGTTGGTCGCCACGTATGTAGAAGCGCTGAACATCATCCATTACATGCACGATAAGTACGCCTACGAACGCATCGAAATGGCGTTACATGACTATCCGGTGACGCGATTCCTCGCCACTGGTGTCGCCGGCTTGTCGGTAGCAGCGGACAGCCTGTCTGCGATCCGTGACGCGCGAGTGCGAGTGATCCGTGACGAGACCGGGCTCGCGGTCGACTACGAGGTCGAAGGCAGCTATCCGGCGTACGGCAATAACGATGACCGCGCGGACGAACTCGCCGTCAGGCTCGTGGACACGTTTATTGAGAAGGTTCGGCGCCAACCCGCGTATCGCGAAGCGACGCCGACCTTGTCGGTACTCACCATTACTTCCAATGTCGTCTACGGCAAGAACACCGGGCACACACCCGACGGGCGTCGTGCTGGCGAGCCCTTCGCGCCAGGCGCTAATCCCATGAATGGGCGCGATACGCACGGGTTGGTCGCGGCGGCGATGTCGGTGGCCAAGCTTTCCTATGACGCGGCCCGTGATGGAATCTCGCTGACGGAAAACGTGATCCCGGCTGGCCTCGGTCAAGTGCCGCAGGAGCGGGTAACGAATCTGGTGGGTGTTCTCGACGGCTACGTCGATGCTGGCGGATTCCACATGAACGTCAATGTTTTGACCCGGGAGACATTGCTCGACGCGATGGAACATCCCGAGCGGTACCCCGCGCTTACCGTGCGAGTATCGGGTTACGCCGTCCGGTTCGTTCGGTTAACGCCAGAGCAGCAGCGCGACATCATCAGCCGGACATTCCACGGCAGAATGTGAAAAGAAATGACGGCACGAGAATCGCTGGCAACCTGTAGCGAAGCTCTCTATGAGGAGCCGTCCGATGTCGAGGCGGTCGATATCGACCTGGCAGTTCCAGTGGACGGCGACGTCTGGGGCAGTGTCCATTCGTGGGATGTGTCGATCGGCGTCGACGGGCCAGGATCTCGATTCGTGATGTTCCTCGCTGGTTGCCCGTTGCGCTGTTTGTACTGTCACAATCCCGATACCTGGCAGATGCGATCAGGCCAACGGCGAAGCGCCGCTGATCTGATCGAGCAGGTGCGGCCATTCGCGAGATTCATTTCGGTTGCTGGCGGCGGCGTTACCGCGAGCGGAGGTGAACCTCTGCTGCAATCCCATTTCGTGACAGAGTTCTTCCGTGGCTGCAAGGAACTTGGTCTGCATACCGCACTCGATACCTCTGGATTTCTCGGCGCCCGAGCCAGCGACGAGCTTCTGGACCTCACCGATCTGGTGTTGCTCGACATAAAGTCGTATGACCCGGATACGTATCGACAAGTCACCAGCGGTGAAGTCGCCCCCACCTTGCGCTTCGCGCAACGTTTGGCCGAGCGAGGCAACCGGATGTGGATCCGCTTTGTCTTGGTTCCTGGTCTCACTGATGCGGTAGATAACGTCGAAGGTATCGCGCGCTTTACCGCCAGTCTGGGTGATGCGGTCGAACGGGTCGAGGTGTTGCCGTTCCACCGACTTGGCGCCGCGAAGTACGAAGCACTCGGTCTTCGCTTTCCTCTCGCCGACACACTCCCACCCGACGACGGGCTGCTTGCCCGGGTGCATGCGCAGTTCCGTCATTATGGGTTGGCGACGTACTGACCACGAGCGACGAAGTTATTCGTCGTAGATCGGGGCCCACCAACGCAATTCGGTGCCGTCGTCGGCTCCAGCGCTGACGATGCAATCGCCGCCGAGCGTGGCCGCTCTCGCTTGAAGGTTCGCCAGCCCGCTTCGTCGATGCTGATCGGGCGATAGGCCTATCCCGTCGTCCTTGACGACGACGGTGACCCGTTCGTCATCGACTGCTATCGACGCGGCGACGTGATGAGCTTTCGCATGCCTGGCGACGTTCGTGAGCGCTTCGCCAAGAACAGCAAGGACATTCTCGCCAACCTCAGCTGGCACCCGAGTATCGACCAACCCTTCCAGCCGCAGACTCGGCGCGAAACCCAGTGTCGGCAGGAACTCTTCGGTGAGGACGACGATACGAGCGCGCAGGCTATTCGACGGCGTCCGGTCTGTCTTTTGTAACGCGTAAATGGTCGAGCGGATTTCTTTGATGGTCTTGTCGAGATCCTCGACCGCGCGCTGCACGAGTTCGCCGGCTTCTGGGCGAGTCATGTAGCGCATCGAGCTTTCCAGCTGCATGCCGGTCGCGAATAACCGCTGAATGACCAAGTCATGCAGGTCGCGGGCAATGCGGTCACGGTCTCGAAAGACACTCAGCCGCTCGTTCTCACCCCGCTGCCGAGCGAACTCGAGACCGAGTGCCGCATGCCCGGCGAAAGCCTCGAACATGGCCTGGTCGCTCGGTCCAAAGGTTGCCGCCCCGATGTGATTGGCGACCAAGAGAATGCCTCGCGTCGTTTCACCGGCTCGCAGCGGTACGAACATCGCTGGCCCAAACGAATGTCGTTCAAGCGCCGCGCCCGCGGGCTGTGACTCCTGGCGAATATCGTCGGTGGCAAGACTTATTCCGGTGCGGTAGGCCTCACCGGCGAGGGAGCTATCGACACTCAGCCTGGCGCCGATCAAGTCGCTGGCATGGGTGCCTTCGGCGACCTCGATAACCAGATCATTACCGAGCGGCAACGCGATCGCGGCAAGGTCGGTATCGGCGAGGTTTCTGGCGCGTTCGGCGACTAAGCGCAAGACGTCTTCGGTATCGGTACCAGAGAGCAGGGCAGTGGTGACCTCCGACGACGCCTGTAGCCAGCGCTCGCGCCGACGTGCCGTGTCGTAGAGTCGCGCGTTTTCGATGGCCACGCCAGCGGCTGCCGCTAGTGCCTGGACGACGTTCTGGTCTTCGTCGTCGAAGTCGGAGCCGTTGATTTTCTCGGTGAGATAGAGATTGCCGAATACTTCGTCGCGCACTCGTACCGGCACACCAAGAAAAGTCTTCATCGGTGGATGATTGGGAGGGAAACCGAAGGAAGCTGGATGTTCGGCTAAATCGTGCAGCTTGAGCGGTTGGGGGTCGCTGATCAGTACCCCGAGAAGACCGTGGCCACGGGGTAGTGGCCCGATCTTCGCGGATGCATCGTCGTCGATACCGACCGTGAGGAATTGGGAGAGGCGGCTGTCGTCGCCGATGACTCCAAGCGCTCCGTACTTCGCGTCAACGAGTCGCACGGCCACTTCGACGATGCGGTGCAAAACTGTCTGAAGATCGAGGTCGCTGCCCACCGAGATGACGGCTTCAAGCAAGCTATGGACACGGTCGCGCGTGGTCAACACCGTCGCGATCCGGCCCTGCAATTCGGTGAGCAGTTCGTCGAGCCGCAATTGTGAGCGCAAGGACGCTGCCGTCCCAGCCTCGTCATCGTGTGTTGCCACCCGATCATCATGCCCGAACAGCCGACGATCATGCCCGACGGGACTAACTGCCTGGTCTTGTGTGTCCAACGGTGATTGGCGAGTAGCGTCACTAGCGCCAAGCTGATGGTCTGAAGTCGTGGAGGAGGAAATGATGACCGGAAAAGAATCAGGCGCCGGACGGATCGTCGTCGGTGTGGATGGATCAGCTGGAAGTATCAGAGCTGTGGCATGGGCAACGAACCAAGCGCGATGCACAGGCGCGGAGATCGAACTTGTGACCGCGTGGAATTACCCGGTCTCCTATGGGTTTCCGCTGGTCGTCGCGGGATTCGAGCCTGAAGCTCAAGCGGCCGATATAGTAGCCAAGGTCGCGGCTACTATCGATCTTCCGGCCGACCGCGTTCACATCACCGTGGTAAACGAGCCAGCGGCAACGGCTCTGGTGAAACGGAGTGCAGGCGCGGATCTTCTGGTGGTCGGCTCGCGTGGCCATGGCGGTTTCGCGGACTTACTCCTCGGCTCGGTAGGTACCCATTGCACGCATCATGCCGGCTGTTCGGTCGTGGTGGTCCGCTAATCGGGTCGACACGGTGACGTCGCGGGCAACCCGTAGCTGGGCGCTGGTTTCAGCGGTTCTCGCGCCGGTCGCGTTGATAGGCGGTTGGACTGTCGCGGCGGGGCAGCAGCCAGCCGGCTACAGTCCGTTCCGGCAGACCATCAGCGCGTTGGCGGCACACGGCGCCCACGACCGATTGCTGATGACGTGTGGATTGTTCGTGCTCGGGTTATGCGATGTGCTCACGGCGACTGGTCTACATTCGGCCAGTCGGCCGGGCCGCATCGCTTTGGCGGTGGGCGGCGCGGCTACCATCGCGGTGGCTGCCTTTCCGCAACCTCATATCGGCTCCCGACCCGCGCACGTCGTGTGTGCCTCTATTGCTTTTATTGCCTTGGCTATCTGGCCAGCACTAGCCGCTCGTCGTGGCGCGCATTCGCTACTGGCTCGACCGGCGTCGATAGTGGCATCGGTGTTGCTTCTCGGGCTCTTGACGTGGTTCGCCGTCGCCCTTGGTGGCAGTGATGTTGGTCTGGCCGAACGTGTTCTCGCTGGTGCGCAAGCACTGTGGCCATTGGCTGTCGTCGTCAGTACGTTTCTACCGCTGGCTCATCGGCGTGAGCCCTGAAGGAAACTCCTCGCATTGAACTCGGCATTGTCGCAGAATTACGGGTACCGGTGTCAGACGTCGTTGGGTAGCAGCCTAAAGGCGTGGTGGTCGGTGAGTGGATTAATGGCGCGAAAATCTCTGTGATCGAGAGTGAGTACGGCGTTGGTACGAAACTGAGCCGCGAATGCCACGTTGACGGCATCGGCAAGATCGAGTCGTAGGTCGATATAGCGTGTGCGCACGACTTGTGCTGTGTCGAGAATGTCGGCTGTTACCTCGGGGAGTACGGCACGACCAGATCTGACCCATCGCCGAATGTCATCGATCGCCTGATGCGCGGCAGCAGAGCCCAAAATACGGCGAGCCACATGATCGAGCTCGCTCAGTAATACCGGTGAGACGATTAACGTTCCCGCGTTACGCAATACCGCGCGGGCGGCTTCGCCGACAGGGTGGGTTTGGTCGAGGGCAGCCAGCAGTCCTGATGTGTCTGCCACGACGACAATCAATGCGTGGGACCCTTGGTTCGCTTGTATGCTTCGGCTTTTTCGGCCCAGGTGGTTTGTAAGCTTTCATCGACGAGCGGTCGTAATTCGCTGTCCGAGGAGGGGTAGGTGTGGGTGAAAAAGGGTTCGTCCCAACTCCGGTTAGCCATCGCCGCGAGGTGGATAGCATCGCGCAGCAGCTCGGCTTCGGCGATACCTCGGCGGGCGGCGGCAGCCTTAAGGATCGCGAGGTCGTCTTCATCGGCAAAAACCGTCGTGCGCTTCATGGCCATGAACGTATGCTACCACCAACATACGTCTCGATGTGTGGCTATTCGTAGAACTATTTCAGCGCGGGTAGAGGTAGGCGATGTAGAAGGGCTGATGATTATCGTCGTGCTGTTCAAGGGTGAGGACGACGGGAACAGCCCGGTTTTCGCGGTGCCAGGCAAAGATTTCTACCGTCTGGCCAAGAAGGCGGCGTTGGCCGGTTAGTTGATAGCGAGTAAAGCCGGCAAGGTGGTTCTCCCGCATGTCGGGCGGAATGATGACTGCTATTCGCCGTCCGATGAGTTCTTCTGGGGTCCAGCCGAGTAAATCAGCGACAGCGGGGGAGGCTGCGACGATGTAGTTGGTGTGATCACCGCCAATGACGGCATTCGGTTGGCTATTCACCCAGTTCAACGCATAGCCAGCGCGAATTGGTGAGAGCGGAATGTCCTGGTCAGTCTCTGCTGGGGGTAACCACGGAGTAGGTGCTTGCCCGTCGACCTGCGCGAGCAGGTCTCGCGCGCACCAGGAACGCAGCGCGCGAATCTCTGGCAGAGCGGTGCTGGTCAGCAATCGCTGACGGGTAGCGAGACGTTCCGCAGCGGTGAATGCGGTCAATAGCAGGCGTAGCCCGGCGGCGTCGACAGCGGAGATGGTGGCGCTGATGTCCGCGCGAGTAGGCCGGGTCATCGGGTCTTGATGGCTACGTGACCAGTCGTCGAAGGCATTCCACAGCACCCGACGGGCATTGTCCGCGGCGCTCAATTCGCTGGCGCTGAGAATGTCGGAGCTATGCCCAACATGGTGGACGTGGGTGAGCGCGAGCTCGCGGAGCACGGCTTCACTGTGCTCACTCATGACTTCGTAGAGGAGAACCGGGAGCCCGAGCAATATCACCTCATAGCCAGGAAGTGCCTCGGTGTCGACAAATCCGGTGGTCTGCCAAGCGGCTGTCTCCGCGCTTAAGCGTGCCCACTCGGGGGCGGGGCCGCCGAGCAGGTCGAACCAGACGGTTTTGCCAGGCGGGGTCACGTCAATTCCACAATTGGCGGCCAGCATTTCGATGAGACCAAGACCGCGACCGGTGGTCGATTGTAGATCGGGATTGCGAGAAGCGGGCAGCTGATCGCTGTCGTCATGGACCTCTACCCGCACCACATCGCCGACTAAAAGCCGCAGCTCAACCGCGCTGCCAGTATGCAAGACGGCGTTCGTCACGAGCTCGCTGGTCAACAAAGTCGCCGCTTCGATAAGATCGGGATCGGCGCCGGCAAGATGATCGCGAACGAAGGCTCTGGCCGCTCGTACCGACGTGGCGCCAGGGGCGAGCCGCAGCCGATGCGCTTGAATTGGCCGCTCGACCACAGCTGCCGCCTCCTGACCTAACCAGCTAGCTGATCGAGCAACGCCCCGACCGAAAGAGTAGCGATCCGGACGGCGGAATCAGCGCAACCGTAGGGCAGTACCAGCGTGTCACCATGCAGTAAGGAGCCACAAGAATAGAGAACGTTCGGCACGTATCCGATGCGTTCTTCGTCGTCTGGCAGCAACAGCGGTGCTGGCAATGTTCCGATCAGTCGGGTTGGATCGTCGAGGTCGAGTAAGACCGCGCCAATTCCATATTCGCGCAACGGTCCGACGCCGTGAGTCAGCACGAGCCAGCCGGCCTCGGTCTCGATCGGCGAGCCACAGTTGCCGACCTGGATGATTTCCCAGGGCAGTCGCGGCTGTTGGACTAGGGTGACGTCGCCCCAGCGGTGGCCGTCGTCGGAGAACGCCACGCCGTTGGTTTCGCCGTCGGAGCGGGAGAGTGCCGCGTATTTTCCACCGACCAGACGGGGAAAGAGCGCCATTCCTTTGTTTTTCGCGGCCGGGCCGGTCATCTGCGAAATGTGGAACGTGCGGAAGTCTGTGGTTTTTATCAGCTGCGGAGCGACGCTGTTGCCGGAGAACGCGGTGTACGTCGCGTAATACGTCACCTCGCCCTGGTCGACGAAGCGCACGAATCTGGCGTCTTCCATGCCGTGCGACTCGGCTGGTCCGTGTGGCCACAACACCCGCTCGGACAGCAGTTCCTCATCGAAGGCGATGGTGTAATTGCAATCAGCGGCCCAGCGCAGTTTGTCAGCGAAGACATGAGTATCGCGCCGAGTTACCCGTTGCTGCCGGAGGTCGGCGAGCGCGGCTTCGAGCAAGCTTCGGTCGAATGTGGCCGGCAGCGCGTCCCAAACGAACTGAGCATTCTCGTCTTGTTCGCCTTCGTCGATCATTTTGTCGCGCAACAAATCTCGCCTGTACGTCGACGGCTTGCGATTTCCGACGCTCAGGAGATGGCCGGGCGGATCGAGCTGCACACTGCCGTCAGCACTGACGATTCCTGTCCTGAACTCCACACTCGACAGGTGCCCTTCACCGACCGCCCGAAGGCTCATCACGAAGCGAGCCTGGCCGGCGTCGAGTGCGGTTTGATCCGGGTGCAAGACGATCGACGGATTGAACAGCGCCGCAGCCTCGATGGCATATTCCTGGGTAAAATAGGCCCCGATCAGTAGCCGCCGATCCTCGCTCACCGCAGCTCCCGCGCCTAGCCGGTGAGCTACTAAATTGTAGTTGCTGAGCAGAATGCCGCGCAGATCTCGATGGCGACCGGAAAAGCGGGCCAGCGTTCGAGCCAGCGTTGCCTCGATGGCGTCATCGGATAATTCCATAATGCGATCGATCACTGGCATTGCTCGCGAGTCGCCGTCGATTAAGGCTTCGTGGCCGGGCACGAAGAGTCGAGTAACGACTCGGGTCGGGTCGGGTCGTAGTCGTGTCGGCGTCCGGGTGACCAAGTTTGAGCTCGTCATCACACTGCCGCTATCAGCTGGTGTCCGTGTTGCAGAACCGAGATCAGCGCGATCGTCGATTCGGCACCTTGATTGCGATTGCGCCCGGTGGCACTGAGGCCATCACAACCGCCGCCACTAGCCAGGTCGAACAAGGGGGTCTCCGAATCGTTGTCGCCAAGAAACCATTGCACGCAATGCTGGACGCCGGCTAACCACCTCGGGTCGTCGTCGACGTGAGCCGCTCGAATACACGCGTCGGCAAGTGCTGCCGCCTCGATGGGTTGTTGATCGAAGCCGCGTTCGAGATTTGTCGGGCCGCGGCCGCCGACCGGGGTGACAGATAAGTGACCACTACGGGTTTCGAACTCAAGCAACCAGGCCAGCATGCGCAGTCCGTCGGCCAGTACGGCGTCATCATGCAGCTTCGACCCCGCGCAGATGAGAGCCTCGGCGATAGCGGCGTTGGCGTAGCTCAGCCGATTAAGCGGCCACGGCCACTCGGGATTTGTGGACGGAGTACCGATAACAGTGGCGGCGTCGGCCAATAATTCCAAGGCGCTGACATGGTCAGGAATACTATCGAGCACAGCGGTAGCACCGAGCGCGGCGAAGGCCATTGCGTGTGGCCATGGTGATCTGGTTCGTATAGCGATCTCGAAGGCGGTCATTGCCTCCGCCTGGATTTCAGGCGTTGGTCCTTGTGTCGCGGCTACGCCAAAGCTCCAGATCGCCCGACCCCAGCAGTCTTCGACGTTGGCGCTGTCGTGCCACAGGCGGTCGTATCCCAGCCGGTTGTGAATGCGACCGTCGGGAGTTTGTGCCGAAATCAAGAATCGCAGATAACAGTTAGCCAACTCGATGACATCGTCGCTGGGCGCGGGCTCTCTGGAGACGACGATGAGCGCGCGTGAGACGTCGTCGACACAATATCCGTGCTCATAACGCGGGACGATGCCATCGGCGTGCTCGAACAAGCCAACACTGTCGGTCATCCGAGAAAGGTGACGGAAACTCGTCGGTGGAAGGATCACGCCGCCGCGCCAGCGAAAGATGACACAACAGTTTCAGCAAGTTCGCGATAGGACTTCGCTACCGCCGGCCACAACAGCCCTGGCGCCAGCCGCGCCGCTTCTCGACTCATCGCCGCCGCCTTTTCCGGTTCAGCGAAGAGCTGCCGCAAAGCATTCGCGATGGCGCGGGGATTCTGCCGAGGAGTGAGAATGCCCGCGCCGCTGCTCAAGAGTTCGACGGCGTGCGGAAAACTGGTGGACACCACTGGCTTACCCGCCGTGATGGCTTCGATCAAGACGCCGGATGTCACCTGCTCTTCTGAGTCATAGGGCAACAAGACGACATCAGCGGCAGCGATCAGTTGGTTCAGTGAATGGACGTCGAGAAAACGGGCATCGAAGCTGACCATATGCTGGACGCCTTGTGCTTTTACCCGCGCCTCTAGCGATCGGCGGTAGGCCTCGCCGTCACGGGCCAACACCCGCGGGTGAGTCTCGCCCGCAATGACATAGTGCGGCGCGTTATCGAGATCACGTAGTAAACCGAGCGCGTCAATGCCGTATTCGATGCCTTTACCGGGCCCCAATAATCCCCAGGTCAGTATTGTGGGCGGCCGACCAGTGCCCGTTTTTTGTGACTCGTGCACTCGATTATCGATCGCGCCGTGCGGAATAACTGAGACCTTCGTCGCGTCTACCCCGTAGATTTCTACTAGCCGGCGGCGAGCCGTTTCTGTCATGGTCACCACGACCGAAGCTGCCTGGATCGTCCGGTCGAGAATGCGGCGCTGCCGAGACGTGGGGCGCGCCAGCACGGTATGCAACACAGCAATGATCGGCCTACGCACCGCTTCCAAAAGAGGCACGACATCTTCTCCGTCGAGGCCGCCGTAGATGCCGTACTCGTGTTCGACCACGACGACATCGAATTGGTTGAGAGCTTCGATTGCCGCGAGCGCGCTGGAGATCGATCCATTGAGGAGGTCACAGACCACTGCTGGCGGTTGACCTGTCATGGGTTCGTCAACGACCCGTACCACCCCGACTCGATCACCCGGCGAAGGTAGATGTTGCAGTAATGCTGACGTGAACGTTGCCAAGCCGCACTGAGTTGGCGGGTAGGTGCTGAGCACCCCATAGCTGATGGCCATCGTTGGTTAGCCTTTCTGGATCCGTCGAACACAGCAAGGGCTATTTCGTACTACCCGCCGTTATGCAGTTCGACCGCAGACTCCGTTCGAAACGCTGATATCGGCGAATCGGCGGCGACGTGCGGCAGCCTGGCATGAGGTGCTGGCGGGCTCTGGAAATGGTGAGCGCGACGCGGATGAGGGCGCGCCGCAAATTGGCGAGCGCACATGAAGAATCGGCAGTTGTCGGCCTGAGGCTTCATGAGCCGACCACCTCACCGTCGGCGAGAATACCGTTACGGTCAGTATGCACTTATTTTCCGCCAGAAGCGACTCACGCTCAGCTGCCGACGGCTCGGACCCCTTCCGCGGCGGCGAAATCGCGCTAGGCTCGAAGCGGCGCCAGCCACCATGTACCTCGCATGGTTGCCCGGCGTGGCTGTTGTTCTGCCCGCATCCCTACGGTTAGCGGATCTTCATCGCTCGGTGAAGGTGTCGCGCCGCTCGGTGAATAGGTGTTGCGCGTGCAGGTGTCGCACGAACCCGTGGGTGACAGATTTCGAAAGGACGCCGATGAGTTCATCTGAAGAAGCACGCAGCGCGTTGTACTCGGCAATTACCAAACAAGCGCGAGCATTTGAAGGCGAGGCGGCGAGTGAATCGAAGGCGGCCTCAATTCGCGAGCTAGCCGAAGCGCTTGCCTGGCTCGACCAACCAGGTCAGCCGCACTGAGGCGGGTATGACGGGGGCGGGAATGCGGATTCTCGTCGTCAATGCCGGTTCGACCAGCCTCAAGCTCGCGGTGATCGGCGCGGACGACGAGATTGTTAACTCGTGGGATTCGTGGCCAGGAGCGACCGCCATCGGGGAAATCGACGCCGCTGTACACCGATTCGTGCACGGCGGAACATCTTTTCGTCGTCCGATTATTATTGACGCTGACGTCGAGCGGCGGTTGGTCGAGTTGACCGATCTCGCGCCGCTACATCAGCCCAAGGCACTCGAAGCTCTGCGCCAGGTGCGTACGGCTTTTCCGGACGTCGCGCAGGTGGGTTGTTTTGATACCGCCTTCCATGCCACCTTGGCTCCAGCCGCTTTTACGTATGCGTTGCCGGCGGAGTGGACGGCGAAATACGGGTTGCGGCGTTACGGCTTTCACGGCATTTCCCATGAATGGGCGAGTATTCAAGCCGTGCGTCATGTTCCGCGCGCGCGGCGTATCGTCATCTGTCATCTTGGTGGCGGCGCTTCGCTGTGCGCGGTGCTCGACGGCAAATCTGTTGACACCACGATGGGATTCACCCCGGCCGAGGGCTTGGTGATGGCAACCCGCTCTGGTGATGTTGATCCCGGTTTACTCGGCTGGCTATCGGTGCGAGAGCCGCATTTGTACGACGATCTGGAGCGGCGTTCTGGCCTGCTCGGCTTGGCTGGTACCGATGATATGCGCGAACTTCTTAGCCGCGCCGATCATGCTGCCACGTTGGCTGTTGACGTCTACTTGCACCGGCTCAGGAAGAACATCGCGGCCATGGCCGCGTCGCTCGGCGGCCTTGACGCCTGCGTGTTCACCGGCGGAGTAGGCGAGAATTCGCCGGAGATTCGCCGGAGGGCAGTTGCCGAGTTGGGTTTTCTTGGCCTAGAAATCGACGACAATCTCAACGTCGCCGCTACCGCCGATGGTGACGTGAGCACGGCTTCGGCGATGGCCCGTACGCTGGTCGTGGCTGCCCGCGAAGATCTCGAAATGGCCGCGCAGGCGCGTGAAACGCTCAGTCCGGCTGGACCTAGTTGACAATGGATCCCGATACCGATTAGATCGTGGCATGGCTTCTGAGTGGCTACCGATATCGCGCCGCAGTGTCGCCGTCGGCTTGATAGGGCTGGTCGCCATCGCCGGTTGTGGCGGTTCGGCGAAAGTGAATCCGGCCAGGGTGAATCCGGCGGGGGCTTCTTCGTCGAGCGCCGCGAGCGTTAACTCTGTTCCGGCGAACAGGTCGACGTCTGCCGGGGCATCCGGTGTGATTATTAACGTCGTCGCGGGCGAGAATTTCTGGGGTGACATCACCAAGCAGCTCGGCGGCGCGCATGTAAAGGTGACATCACTCATCAGTGACCCGAACGCTGATCCGCATATCTATGAGAGTGACCCGAAAGACGCCGGCGCGATCGCGGGCGCCCAGCTTATCATCGAGAATGGCTTCGGCTACGACGATTTCATGGCCGAACTGCTGTCGGCGAGTAAGAATTCTTCACGTCGAGTGTTATCCGTGCAGAAGATCCTCGATATCACCGGCGATAATCCGAACCCGCACATCTGGTATGACACCGCGAAACTACCTCTGGTGGCGGCCGGTATCGAAGCCCAGCTAGCCGAGACTGATCCGGCTGATACCGCAAGTTTTCAGGCAAATGTCAAGGTTTTCGACGCGAGCCTGCAACCGCTGCTCGACACAATCGCGCAAATCAAGAGTAAGTACGCCGGTACTCCGGTTTCTTATACCGAGCGAGTGCCGGGATATCTCGTGCAAGCGGCTGGCCTGGTTCTCGGCACACCGGCGTCATTTTCGCAGGCGATCGAAGACGGCAACGATCCGAACCCGGTCGACACCGCAGTTTTCGATGCCGACATTACTCGTCACACAGTGAAAGTGCTGCTCTACAACAGCCAAGTAACTGACGCGCAGACGACGAAGATTAAGAAGCTCGCGACATCGGCGCGGGTACCGATCGTCGGCATGTCAGAGACGCTGCCGCCAACCGATGCGGATTTTCAGGCTTGGCAGCTTCGCCAAGATAAAGCGCTGCTGGCGGCCCTTAGTGTTGGTAGTTCTCGGTGAGTAGAGCCGCGGGTGCTGTCAGTGAACCGCGAATCAGCCTGAACCAAGCCACGTTGAGTTTCGGAAATCGAGTGGTCTGGCGAAACCTGTCGTTGGACGTCGCGCCGGGTGAGTTTATCGCCGTCCTCGGCCCGAATGGTTCAGGTAAGACCAGCCTGCTCAAGGTGCTGCTTGGGCTCTCGTCGTTGACATCGGGGTCCGTTGAGATCTGTGGTCGACCACCGCGCAAAGGCAGTGACGTCGTAGGTTATATCCCGCAGCAGAAGGGGTTCGATCGCAACGTTCCATTGCGGGGTCGCGATCTCGTTCGGCTCGGTCTTGACGGACACCGCTGGGGCACCGCGTTGCCGAGCCGCCGAGCTCGAGCGGCGGTTGATCGCGCATTAGCGTCGGTCGGCGCGACACATTACGCCGATGCCCCGCTGGGATTGTTGTCTGGCGGTGAGCAGCAACGATTGCGTGTCGCGCAAGCATTGCTCGGCGATCCGGCGGTTTTGCTGTGCGACGAGCCGCTCCTTTCGCTCGATCTCCATCACCAGCAGGCTGTGACGGCGTTGGTCGATGCGCGCCGAAAAATGGCGGAGACCGCGGTGCTGTTCGTCACGCACGAGATTAATCCGGTCTTGCCGTTGGTCGATCGCATTCTGTATCTCGTCGATGGCAGGTGGGCGATCGGGACGCCGGCTGAGGTGTTGACGAGTGAGACGTTGAGTGCTTTATACGGGACGGATATTGACGTGATCAGGCTGCGGGGTCGGATTATTGTCGTCGGCGGCCCAGACGGCGCGCACGCCGAGCCGGGGGAGAGCCATCACCACCACATTCACGACGACGACCACGATCACCACAACGACCGCGACCACAATAACCGGGACGATCGGCACGGTCACTGATATGGGGCTGAGTTTTTATCTGCATCAGGGTTTCGCTCAGCACGCGCTGATCGCGGCCGGCCTGGTGGCGATCACCAGCGGCCTGATCGGACCGTTCGTGGTAACTCGTGGCGCGGCCTTCGCTGTCCATGGCACGGCTGAGCTGGCTTTTACCGGCGCGGCAGCTGGTTTGCTCATCGCGCACAACGCGATCGCCGGCGCACTGATTGGTTCGCTTGTCGTCGCGGCCGCGATCGGGGCACTCGGTGGGCGTGCGCAGGAACGAGATTCGGTCATCGGCGTGGTGCTCGCGTTCGGTCTTGGGCTGGGCGTCTTATTTTTGTCGTACTACCACGGGTTTGCCACCGAGGCGACCAACATTTTGTTCGGCCAGATTTTCGGGGTAAGCCAAGGCCAAGTCGAACTCCTCGGGGTCATCGCGGTTGGTGTTCTGGTCGCGACGACTGTGCTTTACCGGCCGCTGCTATTCGCCAGTGTCGATCCCGATGTTGCCGAGGCTCGCGGCGTCCGCACCAGGCTGGTCGGTGTGCTTTTTCTCTTCGTGCTCGCGATTACGGTGACCGAAGCGGCCCAGATTGTCGGCACTCTGCTGGTACTTAGCTTGGCGATTACCCCGGCGGCGGCGGCACAACGGCTGACATCGCGGCCGGCGGTCGTCACCGGGTTGTCGATCGGGTTCGCGTTGCTGGCGGCGGACGGCGGGTTGGTTGCCAGTCTGGAGAGCAACACCGTCAAGGCAAGCGTTTTCGTTACCGGCTTCAGCTTCGCGATCTACGCCGTGGCACGTATTGTCGGCAGCCTCCGATCGAGACATCGAGCGGGCGCTCATCCAGAAAACGCCAGGCTTGATGGTGGTCTGAACGCAAGCCGGCAGCTGCCTAGCTCAGCATCGATAACGAATGAGCCCGAGTCGGCATGAGGAGAGTGCACTGATGGCAACGGAGCCAACGGTTGAGCCGGCGTCCGATAGCGGGGTTAATCCCGGCGAACGATCGACTCGGCAGAAGCGTGCGCTGGCCACTCTGCTGACTGAGGTTGATTCTTTTCGAACCGCGCAAGACATTCACCAATTGCTGCGGGCGCGAGGCGAGCGAGTCGGCCTGACCACGGTCTACAACCAACTGCGGGCTCTCGCGGACGCCGACGAGGTCGACGTTTTACGCAGTGAGTCTGGCGAATCGCTCTTTCGGCAATGCCATACCGAGAGCCATCATCACCATTTATTGTGCAGGGTGTGCGGGCGAACCGTCGAGGTCGAAGGCGACGGAATCGAATCCTGGGCGGCTGATCTCGCCAAGAACGCCGGTTATATTGACGTGGCGCACACCGTTGAAATCGTCGGCACCTGTCCTTCGTGTCAACCTCGCCGCAAGCGCGCGGCCACGAATAAGTAGCGCGGCGGGCGTTCATCTAGCTAGCAACCCAGATCAGTGGCTGGCGGTCTGCCGCGCGTATTCCCCCCACGCGTGGCAGGCCGCCGGGCCCCCCACTGGTAGCGGCGCGCCCCGAACGCTGGCCCTACCCCACGATCAGTGTGTTCTCGGGGTGATGCCGGCGGAATCCGCCGAACGGACAGTTGTTGCCGCGTGGACGGCGGTACGCCTGCCGGCTGTACCACCCGAGATTAGTGAGTTCCGCTCGCGCGTTTCTCGATGTATGCTTGCCGATAGGCAACTACTTGATGAGATGCGGCGAAATGAGATGCGGCGAAGCGGAACATGGCGACCAAAGACGTGAAGGCGATCGATCCGGACGACGTGGTAAGGCTGCGGGCGATCATTGGGCGGCTGTCTAGGCAGTTCAATACGTCGGTCGTCGATGTTGAGTTGAGTCCTAGTCAGCTTTCGGTGCTTGGGTCGGTGGCTCGCCGGGGTCCTTTCGGCATAGGCGAGTTAGCCGACCTCGAAGGCATTAATCCGACCATGCTTTCGCGCATTGTAGGCAAGTTGCACGACGCCGGCTTGATTGTGCGAGTGGCGCATCCCGACGATGGGCGTGCGGTCGTCGTGCAGGTGACGACCGCCGGCCGCGCATTGCACGAACGTGCCCAAGCGCAACGCAGCAAACTGCTGACCGAACGGCTACAGAAGATGCCGCCGGGCCAGGTCGACGAATTGATTGCCGCGCTACCCGCGCTTGAGGCGCTCGCCGCGCGATTACAGAAACCTGCCGGTCAGCCTGCTGGGCAGACAGCGAAGGTCCTTCGATGAACCGAATGTTCCCGACTGGCCGGCAAACCTTCGCCGCACTCGCGATTCCTAACTATCGCAGGTATTTTACCGGTCAGGCGATCTCGCTGATCGGCACTTGGATGCAGACTGTCGCCCAGTCGTGGCTCATTTTCAAGCTCACGGATTCAGCAACTGATGTCGGCTGGGCGGTAGCCCTGCAAACATTGCCGGTGTTGCTGTTTGGGCCCTATGGCGGAGTTATCGCTGATCGAGTCGACAAGCGCAAACTGATGATGGCATTGCAGTCGATGATGGGCGTGCTGGCGCTGGTGCTCGGTGTGCTGGTAATCAGTGGGCACGTCAACGTGGCGGAGGTGTTCACGCTCGCTTTCTTGCTGGGTATGAATAACTGCTTCGAAAATCCGGCTCGTCAATCGTTCGTGCTCGAAATGGTCGGGCCGAAAGATTTGCGTAACGCGGTCAGTTTGAACTCCACGTTGGTCAATGCCGCCAGGGCCGTCGGAGCCGCCGTAGCGGGCATCGTGATCGCGGCCGGCGGCATCGGGATTTGCTTCCTACTCAACGGAATCAGCTTTGCCGCCGTCGTCTATTCGCTCGCTTCGATGGACGTCGCGGCTCTGCAACCGGCTCGGCCGACCAGCCGCTCGAAAGGTCAGCTACGCGAGGGAATCCGCTACGTCACCCGGACGGCGGCTATCGGCGTCCCGCTGGTAATGATGGCGTTGGTTGGTTGCCTCGCCTATGAATTCCAAGTAGTGCTGCCGGCGTTGGCGAAAATGTTTCACGGTGGTGGCGCTTCGTACGGCTTCATGACCGCGTCGATGGGTGTGGGCGCGATCGCCGGCGGCCTTTATACGGCGGCCCGGGGTCGCATCGGCGTTCGGCCGATGGTGATGTCGTCGGCGGTATTCGGCGTCGTCCTGTTGCTCGCCGCGGTGGCGCCTACGCTGCCGCTTGAATTGGTCGCGCTACTTATCGTCGGAGCGGCCAGTGTGTCGTTCCTGTCGAAGGGCAACAGCACACTGCAACTCGCGGCGGCCCCGCAAATGCGCGGCCGGGTAATGGCCCTGTGGGCAGTCGCTTTTTTGGGCTCGACCCCGATCGGCGGCCCGATCGCCGGAGCAGTCAGCGAATATCTCGGCGCGCGCTGGGGGCTGGTGCTCGGCGCGGCGGCCTGTTTGATTGCGGCGGCTTTTGGTGCGCTGGTTCTGCGGCATACCGTGCCAGTAGTCGAGATGCCATCAGTCGAAGCTCTGCCGACCGAGCCGCTGTCGGCCGAGTCGTCATTACCCGAGGCATTCTCGGCCGAGACGTTGGGTGAGTTGCGGGGCGACGAGCCGTCAACGGTTGCCGACCAGTTGATTAGCTGAGCTGCCCTGGCTTTGACTGAATAAGTTGCGCTGGCAGAGTGATCTGTTCACGCGCGGTAGTCGTTCGGGGGAGTGAGATTGTTGCCGCGGCTGAGGATCGGCGACGGTGAGCTAGTAGGGTTTTGATGTGCCGGAGTCCGTCGCGTAAAGGTCGCAGGTGTGACCCTGATCGGCCACGGTTATCTTTTCTGAGGTCGACGGGTGTTTCGCTGATACGCAGGTTCTGAGCGGCAGCGCGGGCAATCATTTCGCTGGCGTATTCCATTCCGTTCGTACGCAGTTCGAGTGCTGTGATCGCGGTCGTCCGGAATCCGCGGATGCCGCAGTGAAAGTCGCCGAGGGTGGTGCGGGTCAGTGCGCGGCCGACCGCTGACAGTAGCGGATTTCCTAGGTAGCGGTTGAGAATGGGCATCGCGCCGGGCGCGATGTGGCCGCGAAACCGGTTGCCGATCACGAGGTCATCGCCAGCTTGGAGCCGTTGCCAGATAGTGCTGAGGTTGGTCAGGTCGTAGCTTCCGTCGGCGTCCGCAATGATGATGTACTCGCCGAGGGCCGCGGCGATGCCGTGTCGAAGCGCGGCACCGTAGCCGCGCGCGGTAGCCAGTTCGACGCGGGCGCCGGCATGAGTGGCAATGAGTTGTGAGTCGTCGTGGCTTCCGTTGTCGGCGACGATAATTTCACCGATGACACCGAGACGTTCGAGGCCTTTCCAGGCGTCGCGGACGCAGCTATCGATCGACGCTGCCTCATTCAGGCAGGGCAGCACGATGCTGATCTCGACACGGGATCTGGCTTCAGTGCTCATATAAAGCCCATTCGTTATTGCCGGCGATCAGTCGCGCGTTCGGCAGGTAGCCGTTGGCGATTTCACCAATGCCGATCGGGCCCCAACCGGCGGCATTGACGGCGTTCGGGTTGTGCACGACGAGTAGGCATGGCTGGGTGGGCTGGTTGATATTGCCGTTGAAGCGATTGCTGGTGATCTGAATGTGGGTGGAGTTGGGGAACGCGAGGGCAATCGCGGGGGTGAGTGCGGTCTGCGGAATCGTGACACCGTGACAGTTCGCGGTCGCGCTCGGTTTGAGCACGGTGAACAGAGCGGTGACAGCTCGGCCTTGGGTGGCAAATCGATCGTTACTGCCGAGGCGGGTATGCCGGGTGGAATAAGTCGCGACACTGGTAAGCGTCACGCATATTACTATTGCGGCAAGGCGCCATGTGACAAAACGCCATGTGGCAAAAGGCCACCTGAGGGTGCGTGACCGGGTGAAGATGGCGGCAAGAGCCAACGGCAACATGAGGGCCACTGTCGCGATGAGATAGCGAGCAGTGAAGGCCGCGCCATCGGCTACTTCGAGAATGAGTCCGGCTAGCAGGGCGGCGCTGGCGGCGGTTGTCAGCAGTAGTTGCGGCTGGCGTCTAGCACCTACCGCCGCGACGACGAATCCGATTAAGGCGATGGGGCCGAACCAGCCAGGGAGATCGAAGAATGCGTGAATAAGCCCAGTCATGCCGCCGTTGGCGGCCACTCCCTGACCGTTGGTGACAGTAATGTGTAGCGCGGCGAGTGGGTCGTTAAAAAACACCGCACCCATCAGGAGCCAGATCACCGGAATAGCGGTGCCGCAGACCAGTGTAGTAATGCGCGTTGATCGGCTGATGTCACGCCAGCGCACGCCAGTAAATATCGGAAGCAACAGCCACGCTTCGGGGCGATAAAGCGCGGCTAGGGTAGCCAGCCCGATCGCGAGCTTGGGGTGGCGAGTTACTAACGCGAGCGCCCAGACACAGGCGGCTGCGCAGACGATGTCTGTGGTGCCACGACCGACACTGTCTCGCACGCCCGGTTGTAACGCAATCGCGATAGCGGCTATCCACCCGGCGGGATAACTGCCGCAGACAACCCCGAGCCGGACGACGCCGGCGAACATGGCGAGGGCCGCTATCTCCAGTAGCAGCGCCCACGTGGTCATCGCCGCGTGTCCGAAGCCGCCGACACTAGCCAACACGCCCAAGGCGATTGCGCCGGGATGTGGCGTCACAGTGAAAGCGCCGGTGGGAATGCTCGCCGCGTTGGCATGCAACAGATTACGTGCCCATAGGAGCGCCCACGTCGAGTCGAACCCGGTTCTCACTTGGCCAGCTACTACCGTCGCGGCCGTCACGACCACTGCCGAAACCGCGATAGCAGCTACCTGCTGCCGCGAAGACAATTTTCGCGACGCGGGCGCGGTTGGTTTTTGCTTGCGTGGACGGGCGATAGGCCGGCTAGCTGTTGCCCGCTTGAGTGTGCCGCGAGCCGTACCGGGAGACGACGAACGCGGCGATGGAGAACGCCGCTTCGTCTTCGCGTTTGCCACGCTGTTTCCCCCGAGGGTCGCCGTGCCACAACTATACCGTTGTCGATGTATACCAGCCGTAAGTAGACGATGTCAGCCGAAAAGCTGATGAGCTCGCTCTCGATGCCGCACTGGTTTCGTCGGGCCGCCGGCACGCGCGGTATGTGGCGCCTGGGGTGCCAATCACCCATTATGACTATGGCTGTTGACCGTTCGTTCCTGCCAGGATGGCGGCTGTTGTCCGGATGTGTCCGTGGTTGGCGCATCGCGGGAGTTGTGTCGGGTGTCGTGAGGGGATGTTGTGAAAAGACGGGGTGCGCTGCTCTGTGCGGCGATGGTGGTGTTGTCGGGGGTGACGGGGTGTTCGTCGACTCACTCGAAATCGAAGGCGGCATCTGGAACCGGTGCTTCCGCGCAAGTGCGGGCCACGTGGTTGGCGTTTTTTGATTCGAAAACGCCAGTGGCGACGCGGATATCACTACTTCAGAGTGGTTCTGCTTTCGAGTCAGTGTTGGCCGCGCAAGATCGTGGCGGGTTGATGACCGTGACCGTGAAGCAGGTGACGGTGTTGGATTCGTCGCACGCGTCGGTGGGGTTCTCCTTAAAGATCGCGCCATCAACATATTTATCGAGTGTGGCCGGTGCGGCGGTCTTGGTTTCCGGTAAATGGCTGGTGTCGAAATCAACGATGTGTGTGGTCTCCGCGGCTAGTGGTGAGAAAGTCCCGGCCTGTAGCGGTTAGTAGTTCACCGTCGTCTCCTTTGTTTTTCTGGCAGCAAAGCATGCTGCTGTACCCGTTCTTTTGGTGTTGTTGTCTTCGACTGCGTGGGGGTTTTCGTGAGCGTGTTGTCACCGTTGGCGTCTCGTTTTCGTCGTCTGATCGTGGTGTTGGCGAGTGTGGCGATGGTGATCGGGGCGGTGTCGGTGAACGCCCCGGCGGCGTTGGCGTTAAGTGCCCCGGGCGCGCCGACTGGGGTGAGCGCAACCGCTGGCAGCGCGCAAGCATCAGTGTCGTGGACGGCGCCATCATCAAATGGCGGGTCAACAATCACCGGTTACACGGTCACCTCATCGCCTGGTTCGTTTACCGCAACTACTACGGGTGCGACGTCGGCGACGGTCACGGGTTTGACGAATGGCACTAGCTACACGTTTACGGTGACGGCGACGAATGCGGTCGGTACTGGTAGTGCGTCGTCGGCGTCGGCGGCGGTGACTCCGGCGGCAATATCGGTGGACACATCGGGTTCAACGAATATGACATCGTCGGGGACGACGATCACCTCACCGGCGTTAACAACAACTCACGCTGGTGATGTGTTGGTTGCCCTGGTGGGTTTCGCGGCGGGGTCTGGTGGTAATCCGACGGCGACAGTGTCCGGTGCTGGCCTCACCTGGTCGTTGGCGGCGACGTCAAGTACTGACGGTGGCGATAGTGAGATTTGGACCGCCACAGCATCCTCAACCTTGTCCGCGGTAACGGTGCAAGCAGTGTCGAGCGCCACGGTTCCCGGCGGTCAGCTCACCGTTGAGGCATTAACGGGTGCGACTGGTGTTGGCGCGATCGCCCATAGTCATGGTTCAGCGACACCATCAGTCAGTGTCACCACGCAGGCGGCTGGTTCGTGGATTCTCGCCTCAGCTGATGATCCGACGGCGGCGACCGCGCACACTGTT
>OLLX01000090.1_pt1 | contig 35882 bp, 36 predicted proteins | sample 1604651 | NCBI WGS metagenome assembly OLLX01 (sample SAMEA104055725, study PRJEB20765) | soil metagenome | biome: Arctic tundra; feature: Polygonal ground; material: soil | place: USA | collected 2011-09 | depth 0-0.5 m
AGCGTCAGGCTTTCGGTATAGGTGCCATCGAAGGAGCCGAAAGTGAGCGCGGTGGCACCTGTTTTGACCCCGACATGGTCGAGCAGATCGGGCAACGCCACCCCTGACCAATGGACGCCGGGTACTCGCCAGCCGGTCACGCACTGGAAGTCTTTGACGAGTGCGGTTTGCGGCATCGCGGCCAGCTCCGCCAACGTTAGCGTGACTGGCCGATCGACCATTCCGCTCACCGTGAGCCGGTAATCAGCGGCGTTACGTTGCGGTTCGTCATTGGTCACCGAGTAAAAACGGAAATTATCGCCGTCAGGAACCAGGCTGGTAAGACCGGTCGGATCGTGTTCTTCCAGCGGGGTGAGGATCGAGCTCTCGATGCTCTGCAGGCGTTTGCCGAATACCACTCCGACAGTGCCGAGGCTGAGCATGCCGAGTATCAGCCGACGTCCGATCGGGCGGCCGTCCGCGGCGGCTTCGCTGGCCGGGGTCTCACCGTCAGCCGGGGTCTTGTCGCCAGATTTTCGCGATGGCGTCGGGTCGGAGGTGCTCATCTGACCATCATGCAACGCGCTTCACTCGCTTGCGGTGACAACATTCTTACGATTGTGAAACGGGGGTGTGCCAGCGTCGCGGTTAGCTTGCCCTGGCAAGCCGAATGGGCGGCTACGCACCTGAGTGTGTAGCCGCCCATCGAGGACGTTCAGACCGGGCGGACGTTCTCCGCCTGCGGACCCTTCGGGCCCTGGGTGATGTCGAACTCGACCCGCTGGTTCTCTTCGAGGCTGCGGTAGCCATCGGACTGGATCGCTGAGTAGTGGACGAAAACGTCAGCACCACCTTCGACAGCGATAAAGCCGAAGCCTTTTTCTGCGTTGAACCACTTCACGACACCTTGCGTCACGTGCTCTCCCTAACCAGGATTCGGCATCCGCACCACACGGTTGCCGGGCCGGCGTGAGTTTGCTCTTCGGTCGTGAAGAACCCACACTGACGTTCCGCGGCGTGAAAGAACACGTACCTGGAACTGCGACCGCGATCACCGTAGCAAAAGTGAGCCCAGTGCACCATGGGTGCGCAAAGTCGAAATTCTGCCGTTTCCGCCGTCTGGTCGCCAGGCACGACGCCGGAATGGTCGCTAGGCCCGGCGTCGCAGCGACAGCATCGCCGCGCAGAACCCGAGCGCCAAGAGCAGGACTGGCGAACAGGCCGACTTCCAGATCGTTAGGACGTTGTGCAACCACGGGCTGAGTGTTACTTGCCGGCCAGGCAGGTAAGCCAGCGCTAAGACTGCCGTCCACCACGTCAATATCCGGTCGTAGCCCGATGTCGGCAGCAGCGCGAGTAGCGCCCATGCCGGCACGGCGTACCACGGCAGCACGTAGGGGGCAGTCAGCAGCCAGGCCAGCAGCAACACCGCTGATAGGCGAGCGGCAGCCAACCGTGGATCCCGGCGTCCAGGCATTCCTCTGGTCAAGATCAGCGCAAGGACGCCGCCAAGTAGCCAGCCGAGCGCCCGGATCGTTGTCCGCGCGGCGCCATCACCGAGTAACCACTGCAACGGGCGGGTGACAATCCGCCATGGGTCGGCGAAAGACACGAAACCGCTGGCTCGACCGAGCTGGTCGAAGGCATGGCTGCCGACAATCAGGTAGCCGGGCACCAACGCCACGGCTGCTCCGAGCGCCAGCGCGACGAGTGCCGAGACAGGATTGGTGTTACCGCTCGCGTAGCGAAGCGGCGTGCTTGGCCTTGCTTTCGTTGGCAGGGTTCTCGTCGTCCAGGCCAGGGCTAGCCCGACCAGCGCGGCCGAGGCCTTGATCGCGACAGCGGCGCCACCGAGCACGCCGGCCGCGAAGCTTGCGAGCAGTCGGTTTCGGCGAGCGGCCACGACAGCGGCCACCACGAACGGCGCGACTAGCACGTCGAGGTGGCCGCCGGCGACGCCGACGAAGAGCAGGAGTGGATTCGCGGAGAACATCAGCACGGCTCTGCGTCGTCCGGCTTCGTCGGCAGCGGCGCGAAGAAGCAGCAAGCCGGCCACGATGAACGCCAAGCCGCCGATGAGATCGAGCAGGAACACGGCATGAGCCGCGCTGTCAGCGCCGGCGATCTTGGCGGCTAACCACTGCTCACCGGTGGCCAGTGGCCCGTAGATTGTCGGCGTGTCACGCCAGGGAGCCTCGACGACCGCGCCATAGGAGCCGGTCAGCGTGCCGGGCGCGACAGCGTAGGGATTGTGCCCGGACGCCGCGAGCCGCCCATATGCCGCGTAGCTGCCGGAGTCGGCTGATCCAACCGGGGCGAACATGACCAGTCCCGCGACGACGATCGTCGAAGCTGCCCATACTCGGCGCGGGTTGAAGTGCCAGCCATGCTTGAGTGCGCGTAAGCACCCGGTGAGACCGAAAGTGCCGGCAATCACCGCGATAGCAAGCAGGCTGGTCACCACGCCTGGGCCAAGATTCGCGTGCCAACCGAAAGGCGGCTGGCCGCCGAGTGGTTCTACCGCCGCACTCGGGCCGGCGGCCGCGACCGCTGCCGTGCATCCGACCGACAGCACGACAGCGCATATCGAGCGCAGTGGACGGCGATTTCCGCCGAGCCGGCGGGCAGCTTCGCGGCGAGCCAGCGACCATGCGATGGACGCCACGAAATGGCTCATCCGGCCAGGCTACTGAAGTGCGGCCTACGTTGGCGATCAGGTCAACTGGTCTAATATCTGACCAAGAGAGGCTATGCTTCTGACTATGACTATCGCCGCTACGCCGGTGCCTTTGTCGGAAGCAAAGGCACGCCTATCCGAGCTGACAAGACGCGTGCGCCAGCAGCACGAGCGAATAACGCTTACTCGAAATGGTGAGGCCGAGGCCGTGCTGCTGTCAGTAGACGACCTCGAAGGCCTAGAGATGACGCTGGAAATCCTTGGCGACAGTGACTCCGCCGCCCGTATCTTCGAGAGTCTCGCGGCGCTCAACCGCGCCGAGGCTGGAGCCGACCTGGCTACCGTCCGTCAGGATCTGGCCAGGCGTCGCGCCACCGGCGCGTGAACGCTGAGCTCGCGGCACGGTATGACGTCCGCTTCCAGCCGGCGGCTCGCCGGGCGATCTCTAATCGGCTGCCCGAGACCGTTGCCGCCGCTGTGTTGGAATTCTGCGATGCGGCGCTTGCCGTTAATCCGTACCGCGTCGGCAAGCCACTGTTTGGCCCGCTCGCTGGTTGCTACGGCGCTCGTCGCGGAACGTATCGGGTTGTCTATCGAATCGACGACAACCTGCGCACTGTTCAGGTGCTTGATATCGACCACCGCGCCGATATCTACCACCGAGGGTAAGGCTGAGTCTGCGCTGTGCTGATGCCAAAGGTAAGGAGTACAGTCCTTAGGGGTGTAGTCCTCATACTTGGAGTGGTTCATGGCTGAGTGTCAATCGGAAGCCGGCAAGCCGGCGCATGTCTTTGATCGAGAGACCGAGTGGGCGGGGCTGGCCTCGTTCGTGCGCCGAACAGTGCCCCGAGCGATGCTGGGCATCGTCAGCGGTAGGCGGCGTATGGGCAAGACCTACCTGCTCCGCGCGCTGGTCGAGCAGCAAGGTGGTTTCTACTTCGGGGCGACTGCCGCTACCGAAGGGGAGTCGCTGCGACAACTCGGCGCGGCTCTGGCCAGCCACGCAGGCTCGCCAGTGCCCTTTTCCTTCGCCAACTGGGACGACGCGATCTCATACCTGTTCGACCTGGCTACGCCTAGTCGAGGTGTCGGGCCGCTGCTTGTGGTCATCGACGAATTTCCGTACCTGGCCAAAGCGGCGCCTGTGCTTGCTTCACTCATCCAGCGGGAGATGGACCGGTTCCAGGTCGAAGAGAGTCGCATGCGGTTGTTGCTTTGCGGATCGGCGATGTCGGTCATGGGCGGTTTGCTTGCTAGTACCGCACCCTTGCGTGGAAGGGCGCAGCTGGAACTTATTGTCCGTCCGTTCGGTTACCGTGACGCGGCTGAATTCTGGAGCGTTGCCGACAATCCAGCGCTCGCGGCCCGAGTTCACGCGGTGTTGGGCGGTACGCCTGCCTACCGACGGCAGTTCCTCGCTGATGATGTGCCCGGCGGGTTGGGCGAGTTCGACGACTGGCTCTGCCGAAACGTGCTGTCTCCGCTGAGCCCACTTTTCCGCGAGGCGCGCTATCTACTGGCGGAGGAAACCGATATCCGAGACACGGCTCTTTATCACTCGGTACTGGCCGCTGTGGCCGAGGGCAACGCGACCAGGGGGGGTATTGCTAGCTACATCGGGCGTAAGTCGGTGGACATCTCCCATCCCCTCAACGTGCTTGAAGACAGTCATCTGCTGGTTCGGGAAGTGGATGTATTCAGGGCAGGAAAGTCGCACTACCGCATCGCCGAACCGCTGATCAACTTCTACGAGGCGGTCATGCGACCGTCTTGGGGTCGACTGGAGAGCGGCCAGGCAAAAGAGGTGTGGGCGCAAGCCGGGGAGCGTTTCGCGGCCCAAGTGGCGGGTCCGCACTTCGAGGCGATGTGCAGGGAGTTCATGCTCGGAGCTGGCCGTTCCCTACTCGGCGGTTACCTGGGAAGGGTGGGCGGTGGCATTGTGGTCGATCCGGCCGAGCGGCGACAGATCGAGATTGATGTCGCCGTCACCGACGGTGGATCCGGTGGCGGCAAGGCATCTGTGGCAATGCTTGGGGAAGCCAAGTGGGGCACGGTGATGGGCCTACCCCACTTCGAGCGATTGGGTCGCGCACGGGAGCTCCTTGCGGGCCGGGGCGTAGATACCGACCAGTGCGTGCTTGTTTGTTTCAGTGCCGTGGGCTTCAGTGATGCGTTGCGTGCCAAAGCCGCCGGAGGCAATGTGCTCCTCTTGGGCCTCGAAGAGCTGTACGGCTGAGCCGCAGCGGAGGAGCGGGCCGCGCTGCCGGGTGCCGAAATGAGATCAGAAACGCGGAAGGTCCGCACCGTTTCAACGGTGCGGACCTTCTGACGTGCGGAGGATGCGGGATTTGAACCCGCGAGAAGTTTCCCTCTACACGCTTTCCAAGCGTGCGCACTCGGCCACTATGCGAATCCTCCGCCGAGCAGGTTAGCCGATCGGCGGAGCGCGAAGCCGAGTGGAGCCGAAAATCGATACCGAGGGACGACGCCGATGGCGAGGCAACTGTCGTGGCAGTGCCGAAGCCTGTCGACGACGGGTGCGCCTTGCCAGCGACCTTCACTACACTCGCGGGTAGACCCCTCGCGCGGCGTCCATCCCACGAACTCCCCCAGGGCCGGAAGGCAGCAAGGGTAAGCGGGCTCTGGCGGGTGCGCGGGGGGTCCTTTGCGTTGAGCTAGAGAAGTTTGCAGTGAGACCAGAGCAACGGAATCCCAGCGCAACCGGGAATCAGGCAGGGAAGGCGAGCGCATGAGCCTCGCGCTCTATCGCAAGTACCGTCCGAGCACCTTCGCCGACGTCATCGGTCAGGAGCACGTCACCGAGCCGCTGCAACAAGCGCTTCGCAACGGCCGGGTGCATCACGCGTACTTGTTTTCCGGGCCGCGTGGCTGTGGCAAAACGTCGTCCGCGCGGATTCTCGCTCGCAGCTTGAACTGTGAGCAGGGCCCGACGCCGACACCGTGTGGGGTTTGCCAGTCGTGTGTCGACTTGGCGCCGTCGGGCGCGGGCAGTATCGATGTCATCGAGATCGACGCCGCCTCTCACGGTGGTGTCGACGATGCCCGTGACCTGCGCGAACGCTCCTTTTACGCGCCGGTGTCTTCGCGTTTCAAGATCTACATCATCGACGAAGCGCACATGGTCACCACGGCCGGTTTCAACGCGCTGCTCAAGTTGGTTGAAGAGCCGCCACCGCACCTGAAGTTTGTCTTCGCGACTACGGAGCCAGAAAAAGTCATCGGCACGATCCGGTCGCGCACCCACCATTACCCGTTCCGGCTAGTGCCGCCGGCCGCGTTGCGGGAGAACCTGGCGAAGATCTGCGCGGCTGAAGGCGTTTCGATCGAGCCGGCCGCGCTTGGGCTGGTGGTTCGCGCGGGCGGCGGTTCGGTGCGTGACGCGCAGTCGGTCCTCGACCAGTTGATCGCCGGTGCTGGCGATGGTGGCGTCAACTACGCGGCTGCGGTCGGGCTGCTCGGCTACACCGATGCCAGCCTGCTCGACGACGTTGTCGAGGCGTTCGGCGCGCACGACGGCGCGGCCGTGCTGGAACTCGTCGACCGGGTGGTTGAGGCTGGCCATGATCCGCGCCGGTTTGCCGAAGATCTGCTTGAGCGGTTGCGTGATCTCATCGTCTTGGTCGCGATCCCCGACGCGGGCGAGAAGGGCTTGATTGACGCACCGGTCGACGTCCTCGAAGGGATGCGTCGCCAGGCCGCCGCGCTTGGTTCGGCCGAGCTGACTCGCGCCGCCGACATCGTGAATACCGGCCTCACCGAGATGCGCGGCGCTACCGCTCCCCGGCTATTGCTCGAACTCATTTGCGCCCGGGTGCTGCTGCCGGCCGCTTCCGATGACGCGACGAGCCTGTTGGTGCGACTTGAGCGGTTGGAGCGCCGACTCTCCGCTGGCAGTGATTTTTCAGTCGGCGTTGCTGACACTTCGGGCGCGCAGGCCCGAAGCCGAAGCTCAGAGGCGGGGCGTGCTGAACCCTCTGAAACCACTGAACGCGCTGAAACCAGCAACCCGGACGTCGTTCAACGGCCACCGACCGTCCGGTCGCCGGCACCGGAACCTGCGGCTGTAGCCGCGCCGGTGACTCCTCGCGTCGAGCCGGCGCCGGCAGGTGGCTTCGATGCCACTGCGCTTCGACGACTCTGGGACGACGTGCTCGAAGCTGTCAAGCGCGGACGTCGAGCGACTCATGCTTTGCTGCTGTCCGGCCCGGCGACCATCGTCGAGGTGCGCGGCAATGTGCTCGTGCTCGGTTTCAACACCGGGCCGCTTGAGCGGACCTTCAAGCAGGGCAGCAACGAAGAAGTGTTGCGGGCCGCGCTCAAGGAAGTACTCGGCGTCGACTGGCGAGTTGAGACCACACTGGGCGGCGTCGCAATGGCATCGGCGCCGGCTTCGTGTCCCGCGCCGATTTTGATACCCGAGCTGCCCGAGATGGTGCGCCCACCTGTTGCGCGCCAGAACTCAGGGGCAGCGAGCGTTACGGCAGTGCCCGCCGCCTATGACGAGCCTTCCCATGACGACGAAGCGGCCGACGATGGCAGCTTGGGGCTCGCGTTGTTGCGGCGACACCTTGGCGCGACGATCATTACTAACGGCGACAGCGGCTCGTAGGTAGCCGCCAAGAGTCAAGCCTGGGGTGCAATAATGGCGGACGTGAGCCCCGCAAATGCCTCGATCTCATATTGTCCCGATATACATTGCTATGCACTAGCAACCTATTCGCCTAGTTTCGAGCTGGGTAATATCTCTGGGCATATCCTGTTCAATCCGATAGCCGATACCGTCAAAGACCCAGCTCAGACGTCCATGATTACTGAGGAAATGTGGATGAATACGAATCCCTCTGGCACAGAGTGGGTTGAGACTGGAGTCACAACGGGGTACACGGATGTAATGAACGGTCCAAACTATGTTTGGATAACCGACGGCTGGTTCTTCGCGTCAAGTCCGAAGCCGGACAACGGTGGTGCGGGGTACTCCGAGGTCTATTTGAATGAGCCCACCAATCCAGGGACGATCTACTCGGCGGGTTTGCATTACCACGGTGGCGGCGTGTGGAACGCACAGCGTTCTGACCAACCGGGCGCGACTTGGTACATCTCCTCCGGGAACCCAAACTCACCAGGTCGTGGTGCGCAAGCCGGTTCCGAAACGTCAATGGAGACTGGGGTTTCGTTATGTGGATCCATCGATCTTTTGGCATACCAGGTTTCGGGATCTACGCAACAGATATTCGGTTGGCCCAACGCGAAACTTACAAGCGAGTCGACTAGTCACATAAAATGGACATCTACATATAATGACGTGCAGCTCAGTACTAACACTAGTTGTTCTCTGAACTAACACCAGTTGCTAAGGGGGTTCGCTATGCAGGCACAAAAGATACGAAGGGGCACCGCAGTTGCTGCCACCGTACTTGCGGTGACAGGGGTTGTCTTCTCTGCTGCTCTAATAACTCGGCACCAGGGCGGCAGAGGCGTGACGCCGCCACTAGCCGGGCCGGGCGCCTCGACGCCAGGCGTTGCAGTGAGCAGCCCGGCTAGTACGCCTCCTACGGCGCTAGTTAGCCCGATTCCGACCGTTATTCCGCCTGTAACGAAAACAGTGTGGACGCCCACGGCGGCCGAAGTAGCATCGGTCAGCGCGATCGCTACCTGGGTGGCTACTGCGGACCGCGACCCCGCTGCCGTCGCCACTGCTGCGGCCGTTCCCGCCGCACGCTATATCGGGACCACTAGGGCTGGATTCCATGCTTTTATGGGCGACGGAACACTCACCAGCTCCGACGAAAGTAATACGCGGGTCATCGTCGTATATGTCACGGGCAAGTTTGTCGGTTTCAATGCGAAAGTTCCACGCGGCGCGGCGCTACCGAAGGGTAATGCCATTATTTTTGCTTGGGATCCGGCGACTAAGAAGATCACTGACTGGGGGATCCCCAGCGCGTCAGAAGGTGTGAACGCCGCCTCACTGGGACGCACTATCGGGCAGAGCCAGGCTCTTAACCTCAACCAATAGAGCTGTCCGCGAGAAAGGGACCAGCTACGTCCACGTAGCTGGTCCCTTTCTCGCGACGCACCTTTCGTGAATCTCCATCGCACCGAGCGTGATTGCGCAACAGTCGAGGTCTGGCGGTGCGCGGGCGGCGTCGGATGCATCGTGGTCGATACCTCCGGGCCAACCTGGACGACAGCTCGGGACTCGCCTTGTTGCATCGCCACCTCTGCCTGACCCGTGATTGGCAACGGCAGCTGGGTGTCGATCAGACCATGGTGACGGGCACACCGTAGGCTGCCGATCGAGGTTCGTGTCACCGCGATGCGGCGCCTCCATCGACCGTACGGGAGACACCATGGCGCCGGCTCCGCAACCGAATATGCAGCAACTCCTCAAGCAGGCGCAGAAGATGCAGCAGCAGCTCGTCGCGGCGCAAGAAGAGCTCGCCCAGCTGCGCGTCGAAGGTAGTGCTGGCGGTGGTCTGGTCACGGCAGTTGTCAGCGGCTCGGGGGAGTTGCTTGATCTGGTGATCGACCCGAAAGCGGTCGATCCTGACGACACCGAGACGTTGGCTGATCTAGTGCTTGCCGCCGTCCGGGACGCGTCTGAGAACGCAACTGCCATTCAGGAACAGAAGATGGGCCCGTTGACCGAAGGTCTCGGCGGCCTCGGTGGGGCTGCTGGCGGCGGCATACCCGGCCTCCCGTTCTAAGGAAAACCGGTGTACGAAGGGGTCGTTCAGGACCTCATCGACGAGTTCGGTCGGCTTCCCGGTGTGGGTCCCAAGAGCGCGCAGCGGATCGCTTTTCACCTATTAGCTGCCGAGCCGGCAGACGTCCGACGGCTTGCGCAGCTCTTGTTGGAAGTCAAAGAGAAGGTCCGATTCTGCTCGATCTGCGGCAACGTCGCCGAGGAAGAGCAATGTCGGATCTGCCGTGATCCCCGCCGTGATCTCTCGGTAATCTGCGTAGTCGAAGAATCCAAGGACGTCGTCGCCGTCGAAAAGACGCGAGAATTTCGTGGCCGCTATCACGTGCTTGGCGGCGCGATCAGCCCGATTGAAGGGGTGGGGCCTGACGATCTTCGGGTACGTGAGCTGATGACCAGGCTCGCGGACGGCGTCGTGACTGAACTGATCTTGGCCACCGATCCGAATCTCGAAGGCGAGGCAACAGCGACATACCTGGCGCGGTTGGTGAAGCCGATGGGGTTGCGGGTCACCAGGTTGGCCAGTGGGTTGCCCGTCGGGGGTGACTTGGAATACGCCGACGAGGTCACCCTCGGGCGGGCGTTCGAAGGAAGAAGGCAACTCGATGTCTGAACTCGTTATCAATGGACAAGCCGACGACCTGAGCGACTTCGCGGCGGAGATCGCCGACCAGGTCGAAAGCTTCGTCATCGCGATTCGCGAGATCGCGCGCGCTGGTGAATCCGGTGGCGCGGTTGCGCTGCTGTTGTTGGAGATTTCGCAGCTGCTGCTGGCAGGTGGGCGACTCGGGGCGATCGCTGACGTCGTCCCGATCGAACGTTTCGAGCCGGACGCCGGCCCTGACCCTGATATCGACGAGCTGCGTGAGCGATTGGCCGACCTATTGGGGCCGATCAACCACTACATCGAGATCTACGATCCCTACGATGCTGGCTCGCAGATCGTTGCCTTCGTGTTGTCAGATGACCTCGCCGACGTCACCGGCGACTTGTTGCACGGGCTGCAGCACTATCGCGCCGGGCGTGCGATCGAAGCGCTGTGGTGGTGGCAGTTCTCCTACGTCTCGCACTGGGGTACCCACGCTGGTGCCGCGTTGCGGGCGTTGCAGTCGGTAGTTGCGCATGCCCGGCTGGATTCGCCCGAGGGCTAAGTCCCGCAGGTATCAGCTGGCAGGTGTAGCGCTTGGCGTGGGCCGCTTGACCGGAACCGGTGCTGCGGGTAGTTGAAAGTTGCTGGCGACAGGCTGTTCGCCGATCGACGTCAACTGCAGCACGCTCGACTGGAACCGCACGCGGACCATGATGCCGGCGGCGGAGAAGCAGTAGGTGCCGGCAGGTGCGCTCGCCCCGGCTGGCGGGCTCTGAGTAGCCGCGTCGTTGGCTGCCGCGTTTGTCCCTGGTGCATTGGTCACCGGCGCGTCGGTCACCACGAAGCAGGACGCCGCAGGCAATCCGTTCTCCGCAGGGATGGCTTGTGTCGCCTTGATCCTCAGATCGGAGCTGCTCGCCAGCGCCTTCAGAGTCGAGGTAAAAGTGTGTTGCAGTCCTGGATCGGGGACGTCGGCCGGGACCGACGATCCCGGACCAGCGAGGAGCACGCAGGCGCTGCCCACCCCGGTAGTGATGGTGCAACTGGAGGTACCTGTCGCGTCGACCTGGATCAGGACGTGCGTATCTTGCTCGTCGACGTCCAATCGGGTGCGGGTTGGGGTGCGGTAGACCTTGATGATGTTGGTCCGGGCTGGTTGCCCGCTTTGGGCGTCACTATGCGCGCTGTAGATGGCGTCGTATTCGGCTGCTTCAGCCACCGTCGCGATCGCCGCGAGCTGCTTGGCTGGTAACGAATCACTTGTTGGCGCTGGCGTCTGGGTCGCCGAGTGGTGGTGAGCAGTGCAGCCGCTCGTCAGCGCGACGGCCATCGCGCACACCGCAATTGAGCGGACGCCGGGCAACGGCAAGGTAGACGAGAAGGTAGACGACAGGGTGGGCAACAAGGTCTGGCGGAAATCCACGAGGCCAGGTTAACGGGCCCCGGTAGACTCACCTCTGCTGCCGAAGTTTTCCCGAGGAGTTGTGCGCGCGTGGGCCTCGTTGTCCAGAAATATGGCGGTTCGTCTGTCGGCGATGCCGAACGCATCAAACGGGTCGCTCAGCGGATCGTGGCTACCCGCAAAGAGGGCCACGATGTGTGTGTCGTGGTGTCCGCGATGGGTGACACGACCGATGATTTGCTCGATCTAGCCGCGCAGGTATCGCCGGTGCCGCCGGCGCGCGAACTCGACATGCTGCTCACCGCCGGTGAGCGCATCTCGATGGCTTTGCTCGCGATGGCAATCGCTAACCTGGGTATGGAAGCTCGGTCATTTACCGGCAGCCAAGCGGGCGTGATCACCGATTCCACCCACGGTAAAGCCCAGATCATCGATGTCGCACCGAGCCGAATCCGGGAAGCGCTCGATCACGGCCATATCGCCATCGTGGCCGGCTTCCAAGGTGTCTCCCAAGACACCAAAGATGTGACGACGCTTGGTCGTGGCGGTTCTGACACCACTGCCGTCGCGTTGGCGGCTGCCTTGGGTGCCGAAGTCTGCGAGATTTACACCGACGTCGATGGTGTCTTCACGGCTGATCCCCGGTTGGTGCCTACCGCGCGCCGAATTGAGCGGCTTTCTTACGAAGAGATGCTCGAGATGGCGGCGTCCGGGGCGAAGATCTTGCATTTGCGTTGCGTGGAGTACGCCCGACGTTTTGCCCTGCCGATCCATGTGCGGTCGTCGTTTTCCACCAAAACTGGCACCTGGATCGTCGATATCCCCCCGGAGGAGCAGATGGAAGCCCCGATCATCTCCGGCGTCGCCCACGAACGTGGCGAGGCCAAGATCACGGTGGTCGGAGTGCCCGACAAGCCTGGCGAGGCGGCCCAGATCTTCAGCATCGTCGCCGAGGTGGGCGTGAATATCGACATGATCGTGCAGAACGTGTCGTCGGTAGCCACCGGGCGCACCGACATCACCTTCACGTTGCCGAGCACCGACTTGTCCGTTGCCGTCGCGGCACTGACCAAGGCGCAAGACCAGATCGGCTTCGAGGCGCTGCAATCCGACGATCAGATCGGCAAGGTGTCGCTGATCGGCGCCGGTATGCGCACTCACCCCGGCGTGACGGCGAAGTTCTTGACCTCACTCGCCGACGCGGGCATCAACGTCGAGATGATCTCGACTTCGCAGATCCGCATCTCGGTGGTCGTCCGCGAAGATGAACTGCCGATCGCGGTCAATGCGCTGCACAGCGCATTCGAGTTAGACGATCCCGAGGGTGGCGCCACGGTGTACGGAGGTAGTGGGCGATGAATCAGTCGCTGCCGCGTTCGCCGGTTGAGGTTGCCCGATGAGCGGGCTGCGCATTGGCGTGGTCGGGGCTACCGGTCAGGTCGGCGGCGTGATGCGTCGAATTCTGGCCGAGCGAAACTTTCCGGTTTCGCAGATCCGTTTCTTCTCGTCGTCCCGGTCGGCCGGTTCGACACTTCAGTGGGACGGCGCCGACATCGTCGTCGAAGACGCTGCCTTGGCCGACCCCGCTGGGCTCGACATTGTGTTGTTCTCCGCCGGTGGTTCGATCTCGCGAGAACTAGCGCCGCATTTTGCCGCCGCCGGGGCCACGGTGATCGACAACTCGTCGGCCTGGCGGATGGATCCCGATGTGCCGCTGGTGGTGAGCGAGGTCAATCCCGCCGCCATTCGACAGGCGCGCAAGGGCATCATCGCCAATCCCAACTGCACCACGATGGCGGCTATGCCGGTGTTGAAGCCGCTGCATGATGAGGCTGGCCTGGTTCGGTTGGTCGTATCGACGTACCAAGCTGTTTCCGGTAGCGGACTCGCTGGCGTCGATGAGCTCGACAAGCAGATGCATCAGGTCGTCGACCGTGGCCCTGAACTCACCCATGACGGTTCAGCGGTGGATTTTCCGGCACCGGTGAAGTACCTGCGCCCGATTGCCTTCAATGTGGTGCCGCTGGCCGGCTCGATCGTCGACGACGGCAGCTTCGAGACCGACGAAGAGCAGAAACTACGCAACGAGAGCCGCAAGATTCTGGACATTCCGGGGCTGCTGGTTTCGGGTACCTGCGTGCGGGTGCCGGTTTTCACCGGCCACTCGCTGTCGATCAATGCGGAGTTCTCGCGCAAGTTGCCAGTCTCGCGCGCGTTGGAATTGCTTGGGACGGCGCCTGGTGTGGTGGTGACCGACATCCCCACACCGCTGCAAGCGGCCGGTGCCGATCCGAGCTTCGTCGGGCGCGTTCGGCAAGATCCCGGTGTGGCTGGCGATCGTGGGTTGGCGTTGTTCGTCAGCAATGACAATCTGCGTAAGGGCGCCGCGTTGAACGCTGTGCAGATCGCCGAGTTGGTCGCCGAGTCGCTCACCGGTCGGTAGCGGCGGCGCTATTCGCCAGCCGGTAGTGCAACCGTCTCGCCAGCTTCATTTCTCGCTTGGCTACGTGCTTGTTCCTGATCCGCCAGTAGCTTCAGGTAGCTGCGGTGGGAGTCACGAGAATGACGGCCGCGATCGAAGGTGTACTCCGGTTCGCGCCCGTAGAACATCGGCCACATGTGCCCCCACCATCCTTCGGATGTCGAGCGGACGTCGAGATGGGCCGGGAAGTGGCGGCCGCCACGGTCGCGCATCGGGAGCTCCACTTCAGGTTCGAGCAGGTTGCCGTCCGCGTCGACGATCACCAAGTGCATTCCAGCTACTCGCACGACGCGATCGAACCGTTCGACTCTGGCCAGGTCGGGCCGCACCTCCATCGTGGCGATTGCCTGTCGTGGCAAGCCACAGCGTTCGGCAAGCTCGCGTTGACTGAGATCGGCGATGCTGCGCAGAGTGCGAATGTAGGCCGCCACGGGATAGCTCGACATATCCTCATCGTCACGCCTATCGCCTCGGCCAGATGCTGTTGGACGTCACCTGGGGAGAGCGTCGTGTGGTCCTGTGGATATCGCCGGCCCGGGTTTGGTGCCGCGACCACGAGCCTCTGCCCAACACCTGGAACTGGCACTCTTCGGCGCGAGTCTCCGCACTCGGGACCTAGAACTGGAACTCTTCGGCGTCCTTTGTTCTGCCCCGCCGGCGGGGCAGAACAAAGGACGCGATAAAGGGGTTTCTCTGGCCGATGAAGGTTCTCTGGCGGAGAGCAGCCGGTAGCCGGCGCGTCACCCGAACCTCGAATGAGCCAGATCGAAGATCGGTATGAGGTCAGTTGGGCAAGTGGCGGCGGACGAAATCGAGTTCGGCTTCGACCTGGCGAAGCCGCTCCTCGACGACGAGTGAGCCGTGTCCGGCATCGAAGCGATACACCTCGAACGTCGCGTCACGCGAGGACAACCTGTCGAGGTAGTTCTCGATTTGGCGGATCGGGCAGCGCGGGTCATTCTCACCAGCCAGCACGAGCACGGGTACCCGAACCGCGTCGACATAGGTCAAGGGTGACGAATCGCGGTAGCGGTCTGGCACGTCGTCCGGCGTCCCGCCAAACAGAGAGCGGTCGAACGCGCGCAGGTTCTCCATCTCGTCTTCGTAGGCGGCTACGTAGTCAGCCACCGGGACGCCGGCGACCCCGACCGACCAGGACTTACTCCAGACGCCTAGCCCGAGAAGGGTGAGGTAGCCACCCCACGAGCCACCGGACAAGACGATGCGCTCAGGATCGGTAAGACCGGACGCGACAGCCCAGTCGCGGACTGCCACCACGTCGTCGAGCTCGGTCAATCCGACGCGATGTTCGATCGCGTCACGCCATGCCGAGCCGTATCCGTCCGAGCCTCGGTAGTTCACCCGGATCACCACGAAACCGGCGTCCACCCAGGCCGCAACCAGCGGGGAGAATGCATCGGTGTCGTGACTTGTCGGTCCGCCGTGCACGATGAAGATCGTCGGTGCCGGCTCGGATGGTTCCGATAATTCTGATGGGCGCGAGATCAAGGCGTGGATATTGCCGCCGGGACCCTGCACCCAGGCATCGTCGACCGGTACAGAGGTCGGCGCTCGCGGACCAGGTGGGGTGAGCACAACGGCTCCGGTCGTGTCGCGCACCACCGACGGTTCCGCGCCAGATGACCAGAGGAACTCCACGACGCCCCCCGGGCGGGCACTCGCGCCAGCCACCGTTCCGGCCGGAGTCGGGAGCCGGTCGAGAACGCCGGAGTCGATGTCGTAGCGGTAGAGCTCGGTTCGGGCGCGATGCTCGTGGCCGATCAGGATGGCTGATCCGTCGGCGTACCAACTGGCGAAGACGTCGCCGGGCAGGTCGATAGCGAGATCGGTGCACTGGCCGGTAGCCGGTTCCCAGATCGATGGCAGCCAACGGCCATTCCGCTCGTGCAGCACGAGCAGCCGGTTGTCGCCCGCTGACGGCGCGAATCCGACGGCTTCCAGTCCCAGGCCTGGGCCGTCCCAGAGATCGCTCACCGTGACGGGTGGCTGATCAGTCTGCCCGGCTTTCAGGCGCAGGATTCTGACCGCCGGGTGTCGTGAATCCCCGTGCTCGCTGTGCGTGATAGCCGCGAGGGTGCGATCACGGGACAAGCCGGCGATCTGAGCGTCTTCAGCGTGTTCGTAAATGACTACCGGTTCTACGAACCCAGGTATCCATTGGTGGATCGTGGTGCCCGCATCGGTCGAGCGACCCACCAAGGCACTGCCATCGGCGCCTAGTGCCAAGCCGGCCGGGTACGAGGCAGCCAGGCCGAGAATAGCCGGCTCCGCAGTCGTGCTGTCGCCGCCGCTGAAGGGTTGACGTCGCCAGATACCGAATTCGTTGCCGGCGTCGTCGTCGAACCACCAGACCCAACTGCCGGTCGGATCAAGAGTGCCGGTCATGGTTCCGGCCGGCCGCTCGGTGACCTTGCGTTGGACGCCGGTGTTGCGTTCCCAGGTGTAGAGCTCGACCGTGCCGCTGGCGTTACTCGCGAACAACGAGCGCTCCGGACGGTCGTCTGCCCAACTGGGCAGCGTCATCCGCGCGGCCCGAAAACGCGCTTTCCATTGATCTTCGGACGTTGGGAGTTGCTCAGAGATCTGTGTCACGAGCGCTAGTCTGCCGTCTGGCGTACCTAATGTCCGATCCGGGTTCAATTGTCGCGGCTTGGCCGCGATCGGTCGCGCTTGCCGCGACGACCCTTCCAGGCGAGGGTGCACAGTGGGCAGGTGTCGCCAGGTGGCTCGGTAGAACATTCGCCGGCGACCATCATCAGCTGACCGCAGTACGCCGTGGTGACCGAGCCGACCGACAATCGCGGTGGCGGATAGCCGTGCTTGACGGCACCTTCGGCTGCCTCGACCGACCAAAAGCCGGTTTCTTCGGCTGGTTGCACACCCACGGAAGACACGCTACTCACATCAAACGAAGAACGGACGGCGTCAGCTTCGACGCCGTCCGTTCAGTCGTACTTGGTGAGTCGGGGTGGCGGGATTTGAACCCACGGCCTCTGCGTCCCGAACGCAGCGCGCTGCCAAGCTGCGCTACACCCCGCACTCTGGAGCGAGTGAAGTCTAGCCCAGCCGCTGTGCTCGGCGCCGACCGGTTCGGGCTCAGCGCCGGTTGCCGGCGACCAGCGTCAGCAAGGTCGCCTCAGGTGGGCAGGCGAACCGGACAGGGGCAAACGGTGAGGTGCCGAGTCCGGCCGATACGTGCAGCCAGGCATCGTCGAAGTGGGAAAGCCCTCGTGCCCTCGCTCGGTCGAGTTGGCAGTTGGTCACCAGCGCTCCGTAACCCGGAATCCGCAGCTGCCCGCCGTGGGTATGGCCAGCCAAGATGAGTTGGGCACCGTCGGCGGCCATCGGCACCAACACTCGCGGTTCGGGTGAGTGGGTGACCCCCAGCGTTAGTGCGACGTCGGGGTTGGCGGTAGCGCTGACATCGGCGTATCTGTCGCGCTTGATGTGGGGATCGTCAACACCCACCAACTCGATGGTGCGCCCATCGACTTCGAGGGTGCCGCGCGCGTTGTTGAGGTCGAGCCAGCCTGAGTCGGTCATCGCGTCTCGCAACTGACGCCACGGTAACTCCGCGCCGTGCCCGCCACCCTTGACGCTGGGGATGAGGTAGTGGAACGGGTTCTTAAAGACCGGCGCGTAGAAGTCGTTCGAGCCGAAGACGAAGGCGCCCGGACGCCGGAGTAACTCATCGATCGCGTCCAGGAACGGGGGTACGGCGTCCATGTGGGCAATGTTGTCGCCGGTGTTGATTACCAGATCCGGCGCGAGACTCGCCAGGCCGGCGATCCAATCGCGCTTCCAAGTCTGGCCAGGCATCAGGTGCGCGTCCGAGAAGTGCAGGATTCGCAGCGGGCTTGAACCTGCGGCCAATACCGGCACTTCCACCCGGCGTAGCCGGGGCGAACGGCGCTCGATACCGGAACCGTAGGCAACCGCGCCGATGCCAGTTACCGCCAAGGCAAGGGGGACGCCGATCATTGGTCGCATCCAGACATCCTCTCAAATTTGGCGATCGAATTTGGTGGCGGTGAGAACGAAGGTGACCAGATGAGAGGCGGATGAGAGACTGCCCGCATGTCTACGACATCGAACGATCAGGCAGATGTTGGTGCCGATAGTGCTCTCAAGGCGCGACTACGCGCTGACCTCACTGTTGCCATCAAGGCACGCGAGGAGTTGCGTACCGGGACGCTGCGCATGGTGTTGAGCGCGATTACGAACGAAGAAGTATCTGGCACCGCCGTCCGGGCCTTGTCTGATTCCGAGGTCGAGCGAGTGCTGGCGCGCGAGGCGAAGAAGCGGCGAGAAGCTGCCGAGCTCTTCACCACCGCTGGCCGGCCCGAGCTGGCCGAGCGCGAGCGTGCCGAGGGCGAGGTGATCGAGGGGTATCTGCCTACCCAGCTGTCTGACGACGAGTTGCGCGACCTGGTGTCCGCAGCTATCACGCAGGCCGGCGTTAGTGGCATGCAGGCCATGGGTGCGGTCATGAAAGCGGCAAACTTGTTGGTGGCTGGTCGAGCTGAAGGTGGCCGGGTAGCCGGCGAAGTGAAACGTCAGCTCGCCGGCTGAGCTGACTGCCGCTGACGTACCTGGGCGCGAGGGCTATTGCGCGGGTGGACTGCCGATCTCTATCGGCGGCTGGATTGGGCCTGGGCTCGCCACTATCGGCGGATTTCCTATCGGTGGAAATCCGACCGGCGGGCTGGCGCCTGGTGATCCGAATATCGGCAGCGGTGAGCCGCTAACGACCGGACTCGGGAATGCGGCTGGGCCACCGCTGATCCTGATGGTGATCGAGTCACCGCTGTACACCGTGCTGCCGGCTGCCGGATAGGTCGAGGCGACGCTGCCAACGACGTCGTAGGCGCCAATCGGCGTTGGGTTGATCACCGGCTTGAGGCCGAGGGCCTTGAGCGTGGCCGCCGCGGCTTGTGGGTTCTCGCCGCTGAAGTCGGGTACCGAGATCGGGGTGCCTTGCAAGACGGCCTTGGTGGGCGGCACGAAGTTCTCGACCGGAAGCGAGGCGCTCGCGCCCAGCATGGCCAAGTGCCAGATCGGAGCCGGCAGGGTAGCGCCGTAGATGTTGCCGTACGGCTTGCCGTTGACCGTCACTCCTGTCATCGGAGTGGTGGAGTCAGGGTTACCGACCCAGACCGACGACGCCAGGTTCGGCGTGTAGCCGCTGAACCAGGCGTTGCGGTAGTCATCGTCGGTGCCGGTCTTACCGGCTGCGGGGCGGCCGATCGAGTACCCGTAGCCGGTTCCCTCTTTCTGGTTGAGCACGCCCTGCAGCAGTGAGGTCACGCCGTTCGCGTCCTGTGGTTGAAGCACCTGAGTGCACTTGGCTTTCGGTGCGGTGACCTGCGAGGTGGTCGTGCCGACCGTAGTGGTCACGCGGGTGATTGCCACCGGAGTGCAGTAGGTGCCCTGGTTGGCCAAGGTGGCGAAGGCGCCGGCTACCGAGAGTGGGTCGACGCCTTCGGCGCCGAGGACAAAGGGAGCTACTTGGTCGAGTGGGCGGCCGTTCGACTGCTTCACGCCCATCGCGGTTGCCAGTTTGACCGGCTGACATACGCCAGTTTTTTCTTCGAGCTGGGCGAAATAAGTGTTGACCGACTTCCAGGTGGCGTGGACCATATCGAGTCCACCTGGGCTGACATCTCCGTCGTTGTTGGCAACATCCCACCCCGGTGGTTCCGGGATCGGAGCGCCACTGCAGGTGGTCATGGAATCCGCGGGCACCGTTAGTGAATTGGGTGTCGGGAAGTAGGTATTCGTCGGGATGCCCAGTTCGAGCGCGGTCGCGATCACGAAGATCTTGAAAGTCGAACCGGCATGGCGGCCGTTGGAGCCGCCGTGCGCTTCGTCAGCGGCGTAGTTGTCTTCGGTTTGGCCGATGCCGGTGCCGAAGGTTCGGTCGATTGCCATCGCTTTGATCGCGCCGGTCTGTGGGTCGAGCATGTCGATGGCGGCAGCAAGCCCGGAGTTCTTCGCCGGGTCTGGCGGTATGACGGTGTCGACGGCGCTCTGGGCGGCCGCTTGGCTGGTCGGGTCTAGCGTGGTGTAGATCGTGAGGCCGCCGGTGAGCAGCAGCGCGCTGCGGGCCGTCTTGGTGGGGCCATAAGCGGAGTTGTTCAAGATCTCATCGACCACGTACTGGCAGAAGAACGGGTCTTTCGAGGTGGCGCAACCGTTCGGGATTTCGGTCACTTTGAGGTCAAGCGGAGTGGCGATCGCTTGATGAGCGGTAGCCGGGCTGATGTAGCCGAGGGTGGCCATCCGCTGTAGCACCGTATTGCGGCGTCCTAGCGCGTTCTTCGGATTCAGGATCGGGTCATAGATGCTCGGGTTGTTGATAACGCCGGAGAGCAGCGCCGCCTGCGGCAGCGTTAGCTGGTCGGCGTCCTCTTCGAAATAGTGCTGGGACGCCGCTTCGATTCCGTAGGCGCCATTGCCGAAGTAGACGGTGTTGAGGTAATCATCGAGGATCTGGTCCTTGCTGAGCTTTTGCTCCAAGGCGATGGCATACCGCGCTTCTTGGACCTTGCGAGCCAGGTTTTTAGCCCGCGCCGCGTTCGCGCCGGCCACATTGTTCGCGGCGGCGTCCGTTTCGACCAGGGTTTGTCGTACGTACTGCTGGGTGATCGTTGACGCGCCCTGTAACGCGCTGTCGGATGAACTGTCTTTGGCCAACGCCCGAAGGATGCCTTTCGGGTCGACGCCGTGGTGTTCGTAGAAGCGGGAGTCCTCGATAGCGACGATCGAGGAGCGCATCGGCGGTGAGATGTTGTCGAGTGGCACCGACTGCCGATTCTCGTAGTAGAACGTGGCCAACTGGGTGCCATCGCTAGCCAAGATCACCGAGCGCTGCGCGAGTGGCGGTGACTGCAAGCTCGCGGGTAGATCAGCAAACGAGATATTGCCGATCACGTCTCGGGTTTCGAGGCCGGCGCCGCCAACAACCGGTAACGCGAGCGCGGCTACCAAGGCGCCCGCCAAGATGGCGAAGGCGACCAGGATCAAGAGTCGGCTGGACCGCGAACCGCTGCTCTGGGGGTAAGAACTACCACTGGCCACGCTTGCAGGGTAACGGCAACGACGTCAGGTGCAGTCATCGATGGCCCAGCTGGGCCATCGCAAATGGGCCGAATGGGGCTGGTGAGGCTTGTGCCTGGATCCGTACCGTCAAGAGTGTAGTCGGGAACCCGCTCAAGGCCCCGGCGATACGGACGGCGAAGGGGATCTGAGATGTCTTGGACCACTGACTGGACAACACGCGCTGCTTGTCGTGGCACCGATCCCGATGAGCTCTTCGTTCAAGGTGCCGCACAAAATCGAGCCAAGGCAGTTTGCTTTTCTTGCCCGGTCAGAGCTGAATGTCTTGCTGACGCGCTCGACAATCGTGTCGAGTTCGGAGTCTGGGGTGGACTTACCGAGCGCGAGCGGCGCGCACTGCTGCGTCGCCGGCCGAATGTGACCTCGTGGCAGCGATTACTGCAGACAGCGATGAATGACTTCGAGCGCTCTGTCGCCGAGCGGTATTCAGAAACCGGCTGATCGACCTACTCTGACCCGATCAGCGATGCCGCGAGCTTTCGCAGTGCGGTCAGATCGTGCACATCTTCGCCGAATGCGTTGACGGTCGAGATTGGCACCTGCGGGTGCGCGGTGGAGAAGTCGAGGAGTCGGCGAGCTTCGGCGGCGGCGACGGTCATTTGGAGCGCGTGTACCCGTAGCACGCCGGCTGTCGTCGAGTCGATGGAAGTACGGCCTGGTCGGGCATCGAGTTGGGCGGCGAGTTCGTCCGCGTAATCGGCAGATAGCTGGTTCGCCGCGTTGTGCATCCGATTAACCACGACACCAGCCAGCGGCATTTTCTCCTCGACCAGACGATCCACGAAATACGACGCCTCGCGAAGAGCATCAGGTTCGGGCGCGGCCACCACCACGAATGCGGTGCCAGGAGCGCGTAACAGTGTTGCCGTCGCTTCCGCTCGTTGTCGCAGACCGCCGAACATGGTGTCCATTGCCGACACAAAAGTTTGGACGTCGGTAAGCAATTGCGCGCCAAGCAGTTTGGTAATCGTGCCACTGACCAGACCAAGGCTAGCTTGCATAATCTTGGCGTAACCACGGCCGCCGATTTTTGCCGGCGCGAGCAGCATGCGAATAAAACGGCCATCCAAAAAGCGTCCGAGTCGACGAGGCGCGTCCAGGAAATCGAGTGCCGACCGGCTAGGTGGAGTGTCGACGACGATGAGATCCCACCGGTCGCTGGCCCTGAGTTGGCCGAGCTTTTCCATGGCCATGTATTCCTGGGTGCCGGCAAAGCTCGACGATAGCGACTGGTAAAAGGGATTAGCCAAAATCTGGGCGGCCTTGGCCTTCGTCGTGTGTGCTTCGACAATCTCGTCGAACGTGCGCTTCATATCGAGCATCATCGCGTGCAATTCACCACTCGGGCTACCCTCGTTCGAGGTAGCAGTTTGGTCTTGTGCTTGGTTGCCGACGCCATCGACTAGTCGGGGTATGTTGTCGAGTTCGGTCAAACCTAGTGATTGCGCGAGTCGACGGGCCGGGTCGATAGTGAGGACGACGACGCGACGTCCGCTATCGGCTGCCCGAACCCCCAACGCCGCCGCCAGTGTCGTTTTGCCGACACCGCCTGATCCGCAACAGACGATGATTCGGGTTTGTCGATCTGATAATAGTGTCTCGATATCGAGAGATTTCGCTGTCATGCCGCGCCTTGGGCAGTGAGTGCGGCGGCCAGGGTGTAGAGGCGAGCGATCGTTGGCTCGTTCAGATCCGGCAGCTCATACATCGGCCGCTCGGCTGTTTTCAGCCGAGCGCGTAGCCGTCGCTGGACGACGCCGCGCCGGGCGTACTCGGCAGCTTCGTCGACGATCGCGTTGACCAATTCCCGGTCGATCGATGCGTCTATTTCGTCTAGAGAATGCGCGATCGCGTCTCTATCGAGCGCATTCTTCGCGGCTGTCTTTTGATCAGCCATCGACAGGATCGTCGGGTCGGTCCGATTCATGATGACCGCACCGACCAGGAGATCGTTCGCGCGTAAATCCTCGATACCGTCGAGAGTTTCCTGAACCGGCATTTCTTCGAGCAGCGTGACAACATGGACGACGGTTTGCGGCGACCTGATCAAACGCATAATCGATTCGGCATGGCGGTTGATCGGCCCGACCCGAGCCAGGCTCGCTACTTCAGTGTTGACGTTGAGGAACCGGGCGATTCGGCCAGTGGGTGGAGCGTCCATCACCACGGCGTCATAAACGTAGCCGTCCGCTGTGCCAGGGCCGCCGCCGGTTGCGCGTCGTCGCGTTGCCTCATAAGCCTTACCGGTCAGCAATACGTCGCGAACTCCGGGAGCAATAGTGGTGGCGAAGTCGATGGCCCCGAGACTGCGCAGCGCTCGACCGGCTCTGCCCAAGTGGTAGTACAGATCGAGATATTCGAGCAGGGCGGCTTCGGCGTCGATAGCGAGCACGTGCACGATGCCACCGTCTGGAGCCACCGCCACCCGGCGTTCGGTATAGGGCAGCGGCGGGCAGTCGAATAGTTGTGCGAGCCCTTGTCGGCCTTCGCATTCGATCAGCAACGTGCGCCGGCCGCCACGGGCAAGCGCGAGCGCGAGCGCGGCCGCCACGGTGGTTTTGCCGGTGCCGCCTTTGCCGGTGACGACGTGCAGCCGCACGCCGCCCCAGTCGCGGTCGACCGAAGGCGCGGTAGAACGCGCTGCGGTGGAACGCCCCGGCCCGCTTGATCGCTGGTTGGCCGGGGTCATCTTCCCGAGCGTAACGGGCAGTTCGCGATTGCCGTGACTGTTAGGCCCGAACGTTAGGCCCGAACGTTAGGCTTTGATCATGACCACCTGGGAGTACGCAACGGTGCCGCTACTCGTGCACGCGACGAAGCAGATCCTCGACAACTGGGGTGAGGACGGCTGGGAGCTCGTCAGCGTCGTCCCCGGGCCAAATAGCGAGCAGCTGGTCGCCTACCTCAAGCGACCCAAGGGCGAGAGCTGATGGGCGAGTATGCCCAGCGGTTGCGCGAGCTGGGTCTGGCTCTGCCGGCGGTAGTGCCGCCGGTGGCCAGCTACGTACCAGCGATCCGCTCGGGTAACTATGTCTACGTCTCGGGCCAGCTGCCGAGCGTCGATGGGCAGCTGGTGGCAACTGGCATCGTAGGTAATGAGCCGGGCCAGGTTTCGCCGGCTGAGGCGAAAGCCGCCGCGCGGATCAGTGCGTTGAACGGGTTGGCTGCCGTCGCGAGCGTCGTCGGTGACCTCGATCGCGTCGTGAAGATCGTGAAGGTCGTCGGTTTCGTCGCCAGCGATCGGGATTTCACCGGGCAGCCGGGCGTAATCAACGGGGCCAGTGAGTTGTTCGGTGAGATTTTCGGCGCCGCCGGCGTCCATGCCCGTAGTGCTGTTGGAGTGGCGGCACTGCCGTTGAATGCCAGTGTCGAGGTCGAGCTGATCGTGGAAGTCAGCGACGGCTGAAACGGCGACGACTGAGCGGGCTCAGTTGCCGGCCGTGCGGCGAGCTCGGGCGCTCTTGTCGACCGGTAGCGCCAGCATGCAGAGGTTGAGGTCTTCGCGGTAGCGGGCGATGAGTTCGTCAGTCGCGGCACTGATCCGTCGGTGCAATGCCGCTCGGTACGCCGACAACTGGATCTCGGCGGCGGCCAATTCTTTGGCGAGAGCCTCATTGTGGTCAGGGTCGTCGGCGATCTGTTCGCGTTCCCAGAGTGTGGCCAGATCAGGCAGCGGCGGGATGTCTTCGTTGGCGACGATCGTGATGAGACTCCGACGTTCGCCGCCAAGTCGCGCGTCAGCGAGCACGTCGCGAAGATTGTCGATGCGCAGATTGCCCGACTCGCCAGCTCGGACGACGTCCAGCCTGGCTTGGATAATCCGCCGCCAATACGAGACGCGGCTCTCTTCTTCGCTCAGTGCTGTGCGGTACTTGCGCAGCCCTTCGATCGTCAGAAGTGAGAAGGTCGCGTTGCGCTGGGGGATGGCACGGGTCGATGAACGGCTCGGTTGGCCGTCGATATTCTCCGCGCTCATGAAACCCCCTTCCGGCTCGGTTCGAGCTTCATTTCGAGCTCCGATTCGAGCCGGCCGTGTGGATAGATACGGTCGTTCTTCCCTTGTCCGGCATCGGCGTAGATGCCAGACGGCTTGAGTCGATCCACCCGCGCAGGCGGGTGTCATTGGCCGGCTCTACGCTTGCGAGCGTGGTAGATGAAAGCAAACGTCAGGCCAAACGGCCGACCCCGCAAGCGCCGACGCACACCGCCTTGGTGCGCAGGTCGCGGAAGGTCAACGGGTTGCTGGCGGAGCTTTACCCAGACGCGCATTGCGAGCTCGATTTCACTACCCCGCTTGAGTTGTTGGTGGCAACGATCCTGTCGGCGCAGTGCACCGACAAGCGGGTCAACATGGTCACCCCTGCGCTGTTCGCCAGGTTCCACACGGCTGCTGAGTTTGCCGCCGCTGATCGCGCCGAATTTGAATCGATGATCGTCTCGACCGGCTTCTTCCGGGCGAAAACCAATTCGGTGCTGGGTATGGCGCAGGCCGTCTGCGATCGCTTCGGTGGTGAAGTGCCGAATCGGCTGGCTGACCTCGTCACGTTGCCGGGCGTCGGCCGCAAGACCGCCAATGTGGTGCTGGGTAACGCGTTCGATGTGCCGGGGATCACCGTCGATACGCACATGCTGCGGCTCACCCATCGCCTCGGCTGGACCACCAACGATGATCCGGTCAAAGTCGAGGCCGACGTCGCCGCGCTGATTCCCCGCAAAGAATGGACGATGTTCTCGCATCGGATCATCTGGCACGGGCGACGGGTCTGCCACGCGCGCAAGCCGGCCTGCGGAGCGTGCGGCATCGCCGATCTCTGTCCCTCATTCGGGCTAGGGCCAACCGACGAAGAGACCGCCAACAAGCTGGTCAAGGCCGGCCCGTTCTCGTGAGTCAGCAACGCCGGCTCTTGATCGCTGTCGCCACGATCGCGGTGTTGATCGTGGCCGGTTTCGTCATCCGGTCTCAGACGTCGTCGAAGGCCTCGGCTTCTTCGCCGGAACGGAAGTCACTGATCGCGGCCGCCGCACTACCTGATTGCCCTGCCACCGTGGGTTCGGGTTCCACGGTTGGTTCGAGTTCGGCTGCCGGCTCGGGTTCTGCCGCTGGCACGCGCCTACCCAAGCTGACGTTGCCGTGCTTGGGCAACGGTCCATCGGTTGACTTCGCCAAGCTGCACGGCCCACTCGTCGTCAACATCTGGGCCGGTACTTGCACGGACTGCCGCGCGGAGGCACCGTTCATGCGGTCGTTCGCTGCCGCCGCTCGGGGCAAGGTCGACGTGCTCGGCGTCGTCGACGGCACCTACCCGAGTGAGACTTGGGACGACGCGCTTGACGCTTCGCGCGGTCTTGGGCTGCACTACCCGTCGCTGTTCGACGGGAACGGCCAGCTCGTCCAGTGGACTCGTGCGTATGGCATCCCGGTCTCGTTGCTGATCAAGCCTGATGGCACGGTCGCGTATACCCAGCTCGGCCCGGTGCGTAGTGGGCAGCTCCAGCAATTGGTGAAGAAGTACCTCGGGATCGACGTCGCAGCTGCCGGGTCGTAGCCGGTGCACGACCGGTTGCCACCGTGGCTGCGACCGTTGGCCGACCTGGCAGGTTCGCTGACCGAGGCGGAGTTGATGCGGAACGAGCCACCGGCAGACGGTGGCCGGTTCAGCGCCGTCCTGATCTTGTTCGGTGAGGGCGCGGATGGCCCTGATGTTTTGCTTATCGAGCGCAGTGGTGCCTCGCGACAGCATGCCGGCCAGGCCGCGTTTCCTGGTGGCGCGGTGGATCCAGGCGACGATGGCCCGGTTGATACCGCGTTGCGAGAAGCGGCCGAAGAGACCGGTCTTGATCCGGCCGGCGTTGATGTCATCGCGACATTGCCGGCGTTGTGGCTGCCGCCGTCACGGTTCTTCGTTACCCCGGTGCTCGGCTGGTGGCGGACGCCATCGGAGGTATGCGCGCTTGACCCGGCAGAAGTGGCCGCGGTGGCCAGAGTCCCGATTGCGGCGCTGGTCGACCCGCTCAACCGCACCAGGCTGCGGCATCCCAGCGGTCACATCGGGCCGGCGTTTGACGTCGGTGATCTGCTCATCTGGGGATTCACCGCCCATTTGCTCGACCGGCTGCTTGATGTTGGAGGATTCGCCCGTCCATGGGACACCGAGTCGATCCGTGAGTTCGGCGAGTAGCCTGACTGGTCGGCGCGTGTTCGCGAGCCCAGGGACGCCAGGGAGATCGAGTCGTGCGCAAGGCAAGCGTCGTGGCGTCAGGTTTACTCATCGTGCCGGCGGTATTTCTCGGGCTTGCTGGCTGCTCGAACTCCGCCGCGAAGCTCCATGTCTCGGGCACCGGCGCGCCGCGGGCTGCAAGCCCGTCGGCGACAGCGACCGCCGAACCGGCTGCTGATGGGGTTCAGCAGATCGTCGTGACGGCGACTGACGACAATCACTTCAGGCCCGACGTCATCAATGCGCGTCGCGGCAAGATCCGGATCACGATTCAGAACCCGACCGTACTGCCGCAAAACTTCGCTGTGCCGTCGCTCGGTGTGCATTCGCCGACGATCTTCGCAGGTGACTCGGCGACAGTGTTGATCGATGCCAGCACCGCCGGCAGCTACCCGTTCGTTTGTACCTTCGAGGAGCATGAAGGTATGGACGGGAGCTTGGTCATTAGCTGAGTGGTTACCAACTAAGCGCGTCGCGCGGCTGTTGGTAGAGCCAGCCAGTCGCTGCCCACTAGGTTGAGCGGATGCATGGCGACGGGCTCGACATTGTGCTGCTCGCGCTCGTGGTCGCGTCCGCCGTTTCCGGTTACCGGCAGGGTTTCGTCGTCGGGGTGTTGTCGTTCGTCGGATTGGTCGGCGGAGGTGCGCTCGGGGCGACCATCGCGCCTGCCCTGGTCCGGCACTTCGCCGGCAATACCGAAGCGGTTGCCGGCGTCATCGTGGTGTTCGCGATCGCGTCGGCTGGGATGGCGGTGGCCACCACGATCGGTGGTGCGATTCGGCGGCGGTTGCACTGGCGGCCGGCACAAATCGTCGACCACGCCGGCGGTGTGGTTTCTTCGGTCGTCGCGGTTTTGCTCGTCGCCTGGTTTATCGGGAGCTCGCTGGCTCAATCGCCGTTTCCGCAGGTGGTTCGTGAGGTCAACGGTTCACGGGTACTTACCGACGTCGACGCGAAGGTGCCTGTACAGGTGCAGGACTTCTTCGCCGACTTCCGCAAAGTCGTGGTTAGCCGGGGCTTCCCACAGGTCTTCGGCGCATTGGGCGCCGAACGGATCATCCCCGTCGCCGCTCCGGATCCCGGCAGCGTGACTACACCGGCTGTTGGTGACGCCGCAGCTAGCATCGTGAAGATTGTCGGAGATGCCGCCTCGTGCTCTCGCCAGATCGAGGGTAGCGGCTTCGTTTATGCGCCTGATCGAGTGATGACTAACGCTCATGTGGTCGCTGGTGTCGCCCATCCGCGGGTCACTGTCGGCGGAGCCGGCTCGGCCCATACCGCCACCGTCGTGTTGTACGACCCAAAGACCGACATCGCCATCTTGATGGTTCCTGGTTTGAATGCGCCGGTGCTGCATTTCGGCGCCCCGGCCGTGGCCGGAGCGGACGCGGTCGTTGCCGGGTTCCCCGAAAACGGGAAGTACACGCTCTCGCCCGCGCGGGTCCGCGGTATCGAGAACGCGGAAGGGCCCGATATCTACCAAGACGCACAGGTCACTCGCGAGATTTATGCGGTTCGCGCGCAGGTGCAGCCAGGCAATTCCGGCGGGCCGCTGCTCGACACGTCCGGTCATGTCGACGGCGTGGTGTTCGCGAAGGCGGTCGATGACAACTCGACTGGTTATGCGCTGACCGCGAAGCAAGTATCGACAGACGCGGCCGCTGGTCTACGGCAAAGTGCCCAAGTTTCGACCCAGGGTTGTGATTAGCGCAGCCGGAACACGAAGTCAGCGAGCCGGAGATCTTCGACGCCATGCGCGTCGATGTAATGCGCCAGGGTGTCCGCGAAGACGATCGCGGTGGGCAGCGCGAGGCCATGGGAGTCGCCGTCGTAGCCGCGTAGCCGCGTAGCCGCCCGTCGCAGCAAGGTGACCGCGCCGACCGAGTTGCCGCGCAGCCCGTGGGTGAGTCCGACGCAAAGCTGAGCGAGCCCTTGCCAGAGTTCACGCTCGTCGTCCGGCCGGGACTTCCACAGTGATTCGAAGAGCTCGTGGGCATGGAACGGATGCGCGGCGGTGAGGTACTCCTGAGCCACCGTGATCGTTTCGGGAACCGACAGCTGAAGTTCGTCGGGCACGCGGGTGACGCCTTTGACCCAACGCGGCAACGGGCGGCCGAGCCCGTCGCGGGGCCGGCTGTTGCGCGGCCGACCGCGATCGTCGCGATCTCGCATGGCGTCAGGACTCATCGAAGTGAGTTAACGCCGATCGAGCTCGCCGAGCCAACGGGCGATGTCATCGACAACCAGCTTAGGTGCCTCTTCAGGCAGAAAGTGGCCGGCGTCCTCGATAATCCGCCAGCTGTACGGGCCGGCGACGTAGCGGCCTGAGCCGGCTGCCGTCCGGGGCAACACGATCGAATCGAGCGCGCCTTGGAGTTGCAGCGTCGGGACGGCGATGGGTTGACGCAGCTGCCGGGTGAATCGCTGGCCATCAGGGCGAAGTTGGGAACGCAATGCCCAGCGGAAGTATTCGAGCGCGGAGTGCGCGACGTGCGGAATCTGAATGTGGTTGCGGTAATGCTGTTCGCTCTCGATATCTGGCCAACCGTGCGCGGACCAACCGTGCAGCAGTCGCCCTATTTCGGCGGCGTTATCGCGAACGAGCTGACGTTCGGGAATCCACGGTCGCTGGAAACCCATCAGATACGAGCTAGCCTGGAGTTGACCACGAGGTTCGGCCAGCAGGGCGGCCCGAAAGCGCAGCGGATGTGGCGAGCTGAGCGCGACCATTCCGCGTACCAGTGACGGTCGCATGGTGGCGGTGCACCAAGCCGCGAAACCGCCCCAGTCGTGGCCGACAATGACGGCATCGCGGGCTCCCAACGCCCGGATGATCGCCGCGACGTCGGAGGCGAGAGTGAAAGCGTCGTATCCCCGTGGTGGTTTGTCGCTAGCGCCATAACCGCGCAGATCGGGAGCCACCGCGCGGTAGCCGGCCGCCGCCAGACCTTCGAGAAGGTGGCGCATCGACCACCAGAATTGCGGAAAGCCGTGCAAGAGGACGACGAGTGGCCCTTCGCCGAGCTCGGCGACGTGAAAGCGCATGCCGTTCGCGCTGACATCGCGATGGGTCCACGGTCCGTCGATCAGGACGTCGGTGGGCTCGGGGGCAGACATGTGGATCAGCGTCCCACAGCGTTGCGGCCTGGTGTGGCATTGCGGTTTGGCTTATCGCGTCGGCCCGATGTCCGTTATCAGGAGGCTGCGGTCGCGCGATCAGTATTGCCAGCCTTGGGTCGGTGCGCGATTGCGTGCAGGTCGGCCTTGACCGAAGTTACACCGCGAGTCGGTGGCTTGGCTTTCTTCAGCTGCGCGAGGCCGAATATCGCGACGACTCCGGCGATCAGCAGGTAGCTGCCGGCCACGATCAAAAAGGACCAGCCCAAGCTGATGCCCAACGCACGAATGCCAAGCGCTGCTGCGATTGAGAGGACAGGTAGCGCGAACACGGCAGCAATCGCGGCGACGGCGAGCCCAGCGATGCCGAGCCCCGCTCGCCGCAGACCTGCCAGCGCGTCGGCTTTGATCAGCTCGATCTCCTGATGGACGAGCAGAGCGACATCGCGGCTCAAGGTGGCCACCAGTTCACCCAGCGAACGTTGTTCGGGTGGGGTTTCTTGCGTCGCTGGCATGGGTGGTCCTCCGTTGAGTTCTGTCTGTCGTTCATGGCAGGTCATTGGTTCAGTGCGTGCTAGCTACCTTGCCGTCGTGCCACCTCCTTAACCTTGCCACTTTGATCACGTTGGTCATGGCGCGGTGGTGAAGGAGCTTGGACGTTGACCCCGGTGGTGACCTCCGCAGCGTTGACCCGAGGAGTCCAGTAACAAAGGGCCGGCATAACCTTGACAGGCGCGGCGGGAAATTGACCGCGCTCGAAGGGCGTCCGGAGTAGCCGGCGCGTTCGGCGCTGGAGGTGTCCGCTGATCACGATGTCTGCCGCGCTTGTATTCGGCGCTGGCATTGCGCACGGCAGCGCTGGTATCTCGCACAGCACTCAGAACGCGCAGGGAATCGCGCGCGACGTCCACGGCATTCTGTACGCGGACGGCGAACCACCACTCACGCTGCACACCGCGTTCTCCCAATGGCAATTCGCGCCGGTGGTGACTGCTGGCGTCATCGTCGCCGCGCTGCTGTATGGGATCGGTGTTTGGCGAGTGCGCCGCGATCATCCGGTCCGGCCGTGGCCATGGGTTCGCACGCTGGCTTTTCTTAGCGGACTGCTCACGATCGCGATCGCCACCCAGAGCAGTATTGGCGCCTACGACGACGTCCTTTTCTGGATTCACATGTGGCAGCACCTGCTGTTGCTGATGGTCGCGCCGGTTTTCTTGTTGCTTGGTCAGCCCATTACGCTGCTCATGCATGCGAGCCGTAATCCGTTACATACCTGGGTTAAGACCGTCGTGCGGTCTCGTATCGTCAGCGCCCTGACCTTTCCGGCAGTAGGTGTCGGGTTGTATATCGCCACCGTGGTCGGCACTCATCTGACCGGTTTTATGAACCTCACGCTTGAGCATCCGCTGATGCACGATCTTGAGCATATTCTTTATCTGCTGGTGGGATATCTGTACTTCTTGCCGCTGATTGGCAAGGAGCCGATCCGGTGGAGATTATCGTTTATCGGGCAGTTTTTCCTGCTCCTGGTAGCAATGCCGGTCGATACCTTCACCGGTGTTGTGCTTTTGCAGACTAACCACGAACCTTTTCCCGCCTATATCGGACGTCGCAACTGGGGTCCGAGTCTGGTGAATGATCTTCATGCTGGCGGTGCCTCGATGTGGATCGGTGGCGACGCGATCATGCTCGTGATCATCATCGCGACGTTTATCACCGTGCTGCGGACTCGGCGGCAACTCGATGCCGGCACATGGTTGGAATCGGCTCGTGACAGCAGGTTCAGTCAACTCACTGGTGCCGCGATCGCGACCTCGACTGGCTCCACCGACTCCGACGACGACAAGTTGACCGCCTACAACGACTACCTGACCCGACTGAACGCTGGGTCCAGCACCCCGACGAAGGAGTCGCCATGAGTACGCCAAAGCCGTGGCTGGTGATTGCCGGGGCAAGGCCACGGCTGGTGATGGCCGGCGTAGGTGTCGTCGTGTTGCTGGCAGCCGCAGTGGTGATCGGGCACGGTTCGCGGGGGGCACTCAAGCCGCCGGCGGATACCGTTGGCACTCAGCTTGATACGGCGCTGCCGGCGTCCATTGCGAATCTTCCGTTGGTCGATGAATACGGCCATGCGACTAGTCTTGCCGCGTTGCGCGGGAAGACCGTGGTGCTATCTGATTTCATGACGTTGTGCCAGGAAGTTTGCCCGATTACGACAGCTGAGCTCAATCAAGCCGATACGGCCGTGATCAAAGCCGGTCTCAGTGCCAAGGTGCAGTTCGTCGAGATCACTGTCGATCCGGCCCGAGACACACCGTCTAGGTTGCACGCTTATCGCGCGTTTGCTGCGCTGCATGCGAATTTCTCTTTGCTGACAGGTACCGCGGCTAATATCGCCACTTTGTGGCAGTCGCTGGGGGTCGCCTATGAACGACAGCCCGAAGACAGCCCTCCGAGCATCGATTGGCTTACCGGCAAGCCGTTGACCTATGACGTCGGGCATAGCGATGTGTTGCTGTATCTCGACCCGACCGGGCATAAGCGGTATGTCATCGATGGAATGCCGAATGGGACAAAGGCGCCGCTGACCACCGGTGAACGCGGTTTCCTCGATGCCCAAGGCCGCACTAACCTGACCGACGCGGCAGATGCCAGCTGGACGGAACCCCAAGCGTTGCAGGTCGTGAGCTGGCTCGAAGGTAAGCGTCTTAAGGGCGTCGCCTAGCTCGGGTATTCGTGGTTGTGCCGGTGTCGATAACTTTCGAGACCGGCACAACCACGGGCGGCTATCTTGCCCTGCCTGTTGGGCTATTCCTCGGTAGACGCAGGTAGTTGGGCCGCGATCGAGGAGATAACGCTTTGGTCGAGCAGCGTGGTGGTGTCACCAAGGTCTCGGTGATCGGCGATATCGCGTAGCAGGCGGCGCATGATTTTGCCGGATCGAGTTTTTGGCAGGTCGGGGGTGATGAGAATGTCGCGGGGTTTGGCGATGGGGCCGATTTCTTTGGCTACGTGGGCGCGTAGTTCGGCGGCGAATGCGGTGCCACTTGACTCGCTATCGAGCACGCTGCCCTTGACTGTGACGAAAGCGACGATTGCTTGGCCGGTGGTGGGGTCGTTGGCGCCGACGACTGCCGCTTCGGCAACCTTGGGGTGTCCGACCAGGGCGTGTTCGACCTCAGTAGTGGAGATTCGGTGGCCGGAGATATTCATCACGTCATCGACCCGGCCGAGCAGCCAGTAGTCGCCGTCCTCGTCCTTTTTAGCGCCGTCACCGGCAAAGTACATGCCGGGGAACCGTGACCAGTAGGTCTCTTTGTAGCGTTCGGGGTCGCCCCAGATACCACGCAACATTGATGGCCATGGCTCGTCGATCACCATGTATCCGCCTTCGCCGTTACCGACTTCGACGCCATCGTTATCGACGATTTTGGCACTGATGCCGGGGAACGGAGTCATCGCGGCGCCAGGTTTGCTCGCGGTGACGCCTGGCAGCGGGGTAATCATGATGGAGCCGGTTTCGGTCTGCCACCAGGTGTCGACGACCGGGCAACGGTCGCCGCCGATGTGCTTGCGGTACCACATCCAGGCTTCAGGATTGATCGGTTCGCCGACACTGCCGAGAACTCGTAGCGACGAAAGGTCGTGGCCGGCGGGGAGGTCATCTCCCCATTTCATGAAGGTGCGAATAGTGGTGGGTGCGGTGTAAAGAATCGAGATCTTATATTTCTCGATCATCGACCACCAACGGTCCCGAGCGGGGGCATCGGGGGTGCCTTCATAAATGAAAGACGTCGCGCGGTTGGCGAGTGGCCCGTAGACGATGTAGCTGTGCCCGGTCACCCAGCCGATATCGGCGCCACACCAATAGGTGTCGGTGTCTTCGTGCAAGTCGAAGACATAGCGATGCGTGGCGGCGCAGCCGGTGAGATATCCGCCGGTGGTGTGCAGAATCCCCTTGGGTTTCGCGGTCGTTCCACTCGTATACATGATGTAGAGCGGCTGCTCGGAATCAAAAGCTTGCGCCTCGTGCGTTTCTAGCTGCTTATCGACGACGTCATGCCACCACACGTCACGGCCAGGATTCCATTCGACCTCTTGCCCGGTGCGCCGCACTACCAACACATGCTCGACTTGGGGGCATTCTTTGACCGCTTCGTCGACCGCTGGCTTCAAGGCGCTGGCCGAGCCCCGACGGTATCCGCCGTCCGCGGTGATAATGATTTTAGCTTGGGTGTCGTTGGTGCGCCCGGCTAGCGCTTCGGCGGAGAATCCGCCAAACACCACGGAATGGGGGGCGCCAATACGCGCGCACGCCAACATGGCGACGATCGTTTCGGGGATCATCGGCATATAGATCATCACGCGGTCGCCGGCTTTGGTGCCGATCTCGGTGAGCGCGTTGGCTGCCTGGCAGACCAGTTTCGTCAGATCGGCGTAGGTGATGGTGCGGGTATCGCCGGGTTCACCTTCCCAGTAATAGGCGACTTTGTCACCGTAGCCGGCCTCGACATGGCGATCGAGACAGTTCACTGCGGCATTTAAAGTGCCGCCCACGAACCACTTCGAAAACGGTGCGTCCTCCCAGTCAAGGACGTCGCTCCACGGCGTTGACCAGGTCAGTCGAGCGGCTTCGTTCGCCCAAAAGGCGAGCCGGTCTTCGGCTGCTGTCGCGTAAAGCTCTTTCGTCGCTACCGCATCTCGCGCGAGGTCGGCCGGCGGATCGAATCTGCGCGTCTCGTGAAGCAAATTCGAAAGCGTTCCTGATCCGGCTGGTGTTACCTCGTTCACGGGAGCTGTCCTCTCCGCCGCTTGAATGGGAGCCATGACGTGGCGCCTGATTGGGAACGGCGCCCCGCGCAATACGCGAGGCGCCGCCTTCACACGATTCCAGGTTACCAAGCGTGCGCCTGCGCAACGTCGGCGAGCGTTGCCCCGAAGGGAACTGCTCGACTCGACCGCCTGAATCGGCGGGGCTCGCGTGGGTGCCCGGATCTCGTGCGGAGCTTAGAAAGTGAAGAACCGAAATGAATCGACTCTTCGTCATATCAATCCCTTGACAACGTTTCTACCCCTGTCGAGCTTTGATCGGAAGACCTCCGGGCAGGCAATGATCGGGCAACGCTGCTCAGCGATCAGATTCCGTGCTGTGGTGGCGGGCTTTTCGGCGCGCGTACCAGGTCAATCCAGCGGTGGCGAGGCCGATGGTCGCGGCCGCGACTGTCGGCGCATGTGTCGCGCCAAGTCCCATCCGGGAGCGCAACGCGATCGGGTTGGTGAAGTCGAGCACCGGCCAGCCGCGTTCGGTGGCCTCCTTGCGCAGTGCCCGATCCGGATTCACCGCGCACGGCCGGCCGACCGCTTCGAGCATCGGCAGGTCGGTCGCGGAGTCGCTGTAACCGAAGGATTCGGCGAGGTCGTAGCCGTGCGCATCGGCGAGTTCGATCATGGCGGCTGCCTTCGCCGGCCCGTACGCGTAGTAGTCGATGTGCCCGGTGAAGTGGCCGTGTTCGACAGCCAGCCGGGTAGCGATCACTCGATCGGCGCCGAGCAG
>OLLX01000183.1_pt1 | contig 34671 bp, 30 predicted proteins | sample 1604651 | NCBI WGS metagenome assembly OLLX01 (sample SAMEA104055725, study PRJEB20765) | soil metagenome | biome: Arctic tundra; feature: Polygonal ground; material: soil | place: USA | collected 2011-09 | depth 0-0.5 m
TTGTTGGTTGCGGCGTAACCTTCACCGGGATCAGCGCCGGGCATGAAATACGCGTCCGGGGTTTCGGGGGTGATCGGATACACAGTCACCGGAACACCACTTGGTCCGGGGCAGGTTTCTGAACCGGTTAAGCCCTCGAATGGATCCCCACGCCCGGACACGTTGGCGGTGTCGTGGTACAGGTAGCCGAGCATGTGATCAAACGACCGGTTCTCCAACATCAATACCACCACATGATTGATCGACGACAATCCCGCCACCAAACACCCCTAGCCGTCGACAATTCAGGTCCAGATGGACGACACCATTGCACGCGGCCCGCCAGAAATGTACCTGTCGTTCAAAGCGTTCGCGCCGAATTCACCCCACCGCAAACAACGGGGCGTCAGTGTCGATTGGCGGTTGTGGGTGATGAGTTTCTCGGCTTCGTCACGCATTTCGGCGACCGGTTAGTTGCGCCACCCGATCTCAATCTGCGGGGCTCGACCGACACGATGATGAGCTGCCGCGCCGACACAGATGTCTTTCAGGAACGGAAGCCACCGCTTCTACCGTCGCGGGCTTCGAGCCCACGCGAAGGATTCTAGCTTCGCTAGAAACTCAGCCGAGCTGGATTCCCATCTTGACGGAATCGTCCCATGGTTGGAAGTCGAGTGCCTTGAAGCCAAGCCGCTCGTAGAACGCGACCGCGCCGGTGTTCTCTTTGAGTACCGACAATTCGATGCCGCTGGTATTCAGCTCACGTAGCACGGCGTAAAACTGTTCCATGAGCGCGCGCCCGTACCCGCGCCCGCGATAGCCGTCGAGCAGGTTGATGTGCAGGTGAGCTGGATAGTCGGCGAGTTCTTCGCGTAGGTTCTCGTCGGTGTGGTGCAAGTAGTACGCGAACCAGTCTTCGCCGCAGGTGGGATTCGGCACTTCCGGAAAGCGATCGGCAACTTGGGGCAGCCACTCGGCATTAAAACGCTGGAAGAACTCGGCACTGTCGGCGGCGCCGATGACGTAGCCGACGACCTGATCGCCGTCGGCGGCGACGAACGCGAGCTCAGGTGCCAACTCCAAATACGCTCCAGCGAAGCCGGCCGGGATGACCTCTGGATCGCGATAGGGCGGCTTGGTCGGATCGCCAGCCTCGCTGGTCTTGATGCAGACGTCGTACACCCCGTCGTGGTCGCCGGGCTCGTAGGGGCGAATGATGACGAAGTCGGACACGGGCGCGCCCCCAAAGTTTCGGAAATCGGACGTGCGCGAGCCTAGCGCTCGATCGGCCAACAGGCAGGCGGATTTACCGGAACCGTGAGATCAAGCATGGTTGCGAGACGGAGTACCGCTTTTAGGTTCGACGACACTTCTTGCAATGCGAGTTTGTAGAAAGTCTGATCGGGCAGGCGACTTCGATCGATGTTGAACCAGATCCAATCGAGGGTCTGCTCTATCCAGCCGGCATAGGCGGCGCGGTCGACGATGACAGGGTCAATCTCCGTTTCGCGATATCCACCGACGATGGCCTCGAACCGCTCGGGTACTGGCGCTCCCTCACGAATTCCCGACCAATCCAGTGCCGTGGAGACGAGATTCTCGACCTGAGCGGTAGGGCCAGCAGCGTCCCAGTCGATGAGTTGCAGGCCCGAGCGCGTGCGAAGAAAGTTCTTCGCGTCCATGTCTTGGTGTGCCAGCACGATGCTTTGACCACCTCGTGAGCGTGCTTGGCCAAGCAGGTCTTCGAGGCGAGTCACGATGGGCAGAGCGCCACTTATGTCTGGTGCGACATCGAGGATTGTCGACCAGTCGTGACCTTCATAGGGCTCGGGCGTGGCCAGGGGTGCAATATCCACTGTGAGGGGCAGGCGGTGGATTTGGCCGAGGAGCCTGCCGATTTCGTGAAGCTCATCTACGGTGGCTGACTCCGCGATTATTGGCTGGCCATCGATCCATCGATGCACCCGGACGAATCCTGGCGGGTCAATGTTGGGGTTTTGCGCGAGAACGTTAATGTGACCGGGCAGCCGTACCGGCTCGGGTAGCGGCAGACCAGCCTCGAAGGCCGCGTATTCAACCTTTGCCGCCGCTTCAATATTTTGACCGAAATCGGCAGCTGTGGCGTTCGCTAGCATCTGCTTCAGTGCGTAGTCGCCGCTACTTGTTCTCAGCCGCCAGAGCCGGTTTGATAGGCCACCGAATATCTCCTCAGGTGGAGCGATGAGACGGCCCAGATCGAACCGCTGTGCAACCCACTGCGCGAGCTCGTTGGCTTCGCGGGTGTTCTCATTCTCAGCAGTCGAATGTTCAGGGCTCATAGAAAAAGTATCGCGGGCAGGCGATTCCGACGCAATTGAGATTATCGAACCACGGCAAGGGCTGGCCGTAGAATGGCTGCTATGTCGACGCCTGCATTCGCCACCGACCAAGCAACCGCGGATTATTATGAGCAGCGGGCAGGCGAGTATGACGAGTGGTATGCTGGCCAGGGTCGTTTCGCTGACCGTGACCGACCAGGTTGGGATGCTGAAGTTGAGCAGGTCATTGACCTGATACGAGACAGGTCATTGACCTGATACGAGAGCTGCCAGCCAGGCGCACACTCGATATTGCTTGTGGAACAGGCTATTTGACGAGACATCTAACTGGCTTTGTTGTTGGCATCGACCAGAGTCGTTCCATGGTGGCTATTGCCCAATCGCGATTGCCGCAGGGGTTGGCCATGGTGGGAGATGCGTTGAATCTTGTGGTGGCTGACCATGCTTTCGACCGGGTTTTGACTGGTCATTTTTATGGGCACCTTCCGCCGCTGGAGCGGGCGGTATTCATGAGTGAGGTGCGCCGGGTGGCCGGTGAACTCGTCGTCATCGACTCGGCTCGTCGTCTCGATATGGACGCGGAGCAGTGGCAGCAGCGGGTGCTCAACGATGGCTCTCGACACCGGATCTATAAGAGGTACTTCTCCGGAGCCCAACTCGCTGACGAGATCGGTGGTCAGGTGCTACTGGATGGTCGCTGGTTCGTCGCGGCCCGGGTGTCGTGGGCTACCGCAATCTGAGCTGAATACCGCCTTCATCAAGGTAATGAATTAACCATGCAAACATATTGGATTGGTCAAGACAAGGTCTTGCTCTATAAAGACTCCTTCCATAGACTACGGGCTCCCGAGCGACGGCCTCGATTGCGGGTCGCCAGAAGACGGGCCAAACGAGCCCAAGGAGGGCCAATGAAGGGTCGCTGGAACGCACTTGCCGCATCAGCTCTTGGCATGGCGGCAGTGTTGCTACCGGTAGGAGCGTCGAGCGGGGCGGCAGTCATGCACGGAGGAGCCGCTATCTACGTGCCGCATGGTCTGGTACCTCAAGGACTGAGTCAGTTCCATGACTCCACGAACTGGTCGGGGTACGCCGAGACCGGCGCTAAGGGTTCATACACTTCTGTAGGCGGCAGTTGGACCGTACCGAAGGCTTCAGCCACATCGGGGCGGAGCACTTATTCATCGGCGTGGATCGGTATTGACGGCGCCACCAACTCGAGCCTCATTCAGACGGGTACCGATACCGAATACGTCAATGGCAAAGCCCACTATGACGCATGGTGGGAGATTCTGCCCGCTGATGCGAAGGTAATCCCGAGCCTGACGATCAGCCCCGGTGACAGCATGACGGGATTGATCACCAAGGGCAGCCCGAGTTGGACGATCACGATCACCGACAACACCACCAAGAAGAGCTTCACGATCCTGAAGGCCTATACAGGCCCAGCAACATCGATTGATTGGATTGTGGAGCGGCCCGAAGTTAACGGTAGCCAGTCATCATTGGCACGTTATGGCTCGGTGACGTTTACTGGTGCCACCGTCAACGGTGCGAATGCCGCACTGAAGACCGCTGATGAGTACTACATGTTTAGGAACTCTTCGAACACTACGATTATCTCGATACCAGGCGCGCCTAACGCTGCGGGTAACTCCTTCACCGTGGCCCATGGTGCGGTAGCTCCGCCGGCGCCGGCCAGCTCGCACTAACAAGCTCGACGCCGTACCCCGTATGCGCAGAGAAAGTGCCGCGTCTACGGGGTACGGCTTTTTGGAAACCGGTTTGTCCACCAAGGTTTCCAAGGGCAGCAGGATGCACGATGACAGAGCTGGCGTCGACCTCTGGCGGGAATCCCTAGACAAGTTATAGGGTTACCGTGTCGCAGGTTCGCGCCAGCATGAGGAGATCGTCATGGGTGAGTATGGGTTGCGAGTCGGTACGGCGGACCTTCAGTCCGCGGGTCCGATCACGTTCGGGCCGGCAGGGATTCTGTTCCTGGCCGACAACGTCTCCGCGAAGATATTCGCCGTCGATGTTGCTGATTCTGATCCAGCGGCTGGTTCCGAGCCGTTCGATCTGGAGAACGTCGACGCGCGCATCGGCTCGTTCCTCGGTTGCGATACTGCCGACGTCATCATCCGCGATATGGCTGTTCATCCGATATCGCGCAATGTGTACTTGTCGGTTCAGCGGGGTCGGGGTGATGCCGCGCAGCCTGTGCTGGTGCGAGTTGACCGCCTTGACGGTTCGATTATCGACGTCCCGCTGGAGAATGTGCCGGTAGCTGAGACGTTGATCACCGATGCTCCCGCCGTGGACGACGAGCGGCTCGACACCACGCTTCCGTTGGGCTCCGAAGGTGAAGAAATTAAAGTCGGTGAGCGGACGCTCCGCGTTTTGCGCCGGCCGATCCGTACCTCGACAATCACTGATATGGCCTATGTAGACGGCACTTTGCTTGTCGCTGGCCTCTCGAACGAGGAGTTCTCGTCGAAACTGCGGCGGATTGCTTTTCCGTTCAGCAATGAGATTGCCGATAATAACCTCGAGATTTTTCATGTCTCGCATGGAAAATGGGAGACGGCGGCCCCGATCCGCACCTTCGTTCCGTATGACAATGGCCGGAGCATTCTCGCCAGCTACACCTGCACGCCGGTCGTGCATTTTCCGTTGGCCGACCTACGGTCTGGCACCAAGACGGTAGGCTGCACGGTTGCCGAGCTTGGCTCGATGAACCAGCCGCTCGACATGGTGTCATTCGTCCAGGCCGGCGAAGAGCAGCTGCTGGTGGCCAACACTGCTCATGGTCTGGTGAAAATCGCCGGCCGCGACATCGATGCTCAGTTGCCGCTCACCGAGCCAACTGAGCCGATTGGGGTGCCGCGCGAAACTGAGGATCTACAGGGAATCACTCGCTTAGCCAATCTCAACGGCAGTCACATTTTGGCTCTTCAAGCCGATCACAGCGGCCGGCAGCACCTACGTTCGTTGAAGACTGATTCGCTGTAGGCCGGGATTCCTGTCGTTGGTTGTTGGGGCGCCGTGATCGGTGTTTCGTGGTCGCGTTATGGCATTGACGACTGCATCCGGTTCGTAGGTCTGACCAACGAAGATGTGCGGGTATATCCAGGCGCGATTGTTGTTGGTGAGTTCCCGTCAATGGCCGGGCGATTGATAAGTGTCGGCGACGATACGTGCTTCGTCCCACGCTTTTCGTTCGTCGATGGCACGACCTATATCGTCGTCGTCCAAGGAGTTACGGTGGCGACTCTTCTTCGCCCCCGGGTTGATCGTCTCGCTACGACTGAGGTGCTCGGCATTTATCCAACAGCAGCTCAGGTGCCGCGTAACTTGCTTCGGTTTTATATTGTGTTTTCGGCGCCGATGAGTGAAGGCTATGCAGCCGAGCACGTTCGGCTCGTCGACGATGATGGCGAGCTGGTGGTCGGAGCTCTACTGCCTACCGACCATGAATTATGGGATGCCGACCGTCGCCGTCTCACGGTCTTGTTAGACCCGGCTCGCATTAAGCGAGGCTTGGTGGCTCATCGCCAAATGGGCTATCCACTTCAGTGTGGCACCGCGTTTCGGCTCGTGGTCGACGATGGATTTCGTGACAGGCTGGGGAGTTCTCTGCAAGCCACGACTGAGCGGCGATATGAGGTCGGCAACGATCAGCGTCGCCGGGTTGAGCCTGATGATTGGACCCTGACTGTTCCATCGAGCCATACTGTCGAGCCATTGGACCTCGTCTTCGACCGACCGCTAGATCACGGCCTACTCGCTCGCTGTCTCGGCGTGGTCGGCTCCGATGGTCGACGCGTCGATGGCATAGCGGTGGTCGGTCCAGAAGAACGATCCTGGCGGCTCGTACCTCATGAAGCTTGGGAGCCGGGTCTGCACCAGCTCATCGTCGATCCTGTCTTGGAAGACTTAGCCGGTAATTCGGTGAGCCGGGTATTCGATCGTGACATGACAAATCCCGAGGATGATCCTCGGGAACCTCAGCCAGTGGAGCTGTCATTCTGCCCACGTTGACATTTGCCGGCACCGACATTTCGCTGCAAGGTTACTGAAGCGGTGTGGAAATGCAGTCAACGATATCGGCGAATAGCCGGGTAGCGGCTTCAGTAGCCGCCGGCGAAATGGTGTCCAGGCTGAGAAACCCGTGTATCTGGCCAGGCTCGGTTCGATGCCGCACAGGTACGCCTGCTGCCGATAGCGCGGTCGCATAGGCATTTCCCTCGTCGCGCAGTGGATCGTGCTCAGCTGTAACGATTATCGCTGGTGCGAGCGCCGACAGGTCGCTCTCTAATAGAGGGCTTACTCGCGGATGGCCGCGAAGTGACACGTCGGGAACCCACTGCTCGGCGAACCAACGAGCGTCGTCCGCGTCGAGTCCCCAACCAGTCCCCTTTTCGTCGACGCTGCGTTGTGAAAAAGTCAGATCGGTATTGGGACAGATGAGTACCTGCAAGAAAGGCTGCGGCTCATCGGCGTCGCGCAGCCGGAGGCAGCATAACGCCGCGATATTCCCACCCGCGCTATCGCCCGCTACGCCGACGATGGATGTACCGACGAGATCGAAGGCCTGGGTGCGGGCCCACCGAAATGCGGTCAGCGCGTCGTCGACGGCTGCTGGCCATGGGTATTGCGGGCCGAGCCGGTAATCGACCGCGAGCACGGCGACGTCGGCTCCATGAGCAAGTTGCCGGCAGATTCGATCATGTGAATCCAAGTCACCCAGAGTCCAGCCGCCGCCGTGAAAATAGATCAAGAGCGGCCGTGAATCGAGATGCGGTCGATACAGTCGGGCCGGAATGGTCGGCTGGCCATCGATGGTGAGATCGAGAACCGCCGGCAATGCGGGGCCCGGTGGTCGGGTGGTGGCGCGAAGAGCAGAGCTGGCACGCATCTCGGCGGCTCCCAGTGTGCGCGCCGGTGGCCCGGGTTCAGCCCGCAAGCTAGCCACGTAGGCGGCGAGTTCGTCGTCCGCGAGGTGGTGGTGTTGGTTGTTCATCGCTATATCGTGCCGCACGGAACACGGTTCGCAAAGAGGCGATGAGTGTGGTCTATGCGTCGAATTCACATCAAACATGGAGCATTCCCATTTGCCCGGGCGGGGTCTTACGGTGGTGCTCGCACTCACTGGGTAGGGGCTGCGCGTTCTTCGACGTTAGCGATAGGCGGTGTAGGGTGATCGCCCTGCGCGGTCCGCTGGATTGTTGATATTAAGGAGAGACAATGCGACGCATCAGATTATCTGTTTATGCGGGTTTGTTTGGTGCTGTCGCGAGCGTCGCTATGTCGGCATCCGTAGTGGGAACAGCGGCTAACGCGGCCACCAGTCAGCCGTCAGTTGGCACGGTTCAGCCGCAAGCTAGTGGCCCAAGCGGGACCAACTACGCAAGCCAAGTGGTCGATCCTGTCGGTATTGCCACCGGAGCGGACGGCGCGTTGTGGTTCACCAACCAGAGCAGTAACTCGATTGGTCGGATCACCAGGAGCGGCGTGGTCAGCGACTTCACCGGCGCCGGTATCAACAATCCACTGGGGATCACCGCCGGGCCAGATGGTGCCCTCTGGTTCGTCAATGGTCTCAACCACTCGATTGGTCGGATCACTACGGCTGGGGTCATCACCGACTATACGAATCCCGGTATCGGATACCTGCAGGCCATTACTGCTGGCCCTGATGGCGCGCTCTGGTTCACCAACGAACTTGGCTCCACCAACGATTCGATTGGTCGGATCACCACGGCTGGGGTAATCACTATCTTCGCCTCCCCCAAAATTATCGATCCCGTCTCGATTACCGCTGCATCTGACGGTGCGCTCTGGTTCGCTAATTTCGCCGGCAACTCGATTGGTCGGATCACCACCAGCGGAGTGGTCACCAGTTTCACCGGCCATGGGATTCATGAGCCGGCGGGTATTACCGTTGGCCCAGATGGCGCGTTGTGGTTTACCGGCGTTAATCCCAGCTCGATTGGTCGGATCACTACGGCTGGAGCGGTTACTAACTTCGCCGCTTCGGGCTTCAATGACCCGGCGGCCATCACCGCTGGCCCCGATGGTGCGCTCTGGTTCACCGACCTTGGCGGTAACGCGATTGGGCGGATCACCACGGCCGGGGTGGTCACTCGCTATGTGGCGCCCAGCGTCAGTGAACCTGAGAACATTATCGTGGGGCCGGATAGCGCGTTGTGGTTCACCAATCATCTGAATAACTCGATTGGTCGGATCACGAAGGCTGGCGTGATCACCAACTTTGTCGGTATCCCTACGGGCATCGACGACCCTGAAGGCATTACGACCGGCCCCGACGGGGCGTTGTGGTTCACCAACTACGGCGATAACTCGATTGGTCGGATCACCAAGACCGGCGTGATCACTAACTTCACTTCTCCCAGCATTGATGGACCCGCGGATATTACTACCGGCCCTGATGGAGCGTTGTGGTTCACCAACTACGGCAGTAATTCGATTGGCCGGATTACCAGGTCGGGGATAGTCACGAACTTCACCGGGCCTGGTATCAATGGTCCAGATGGCATTGTCGCCGGTCCCGACGGCGCGCTGTGGTTTACCAACTCGAACGGCATCTCTGTTGGGCGGATCACCACAAAGGGCGTGGTCACCGACTTCCCGGGCAGTGGTACCAATATCACGGACCCAGCCTCGATCGCTGTCGGCCCGGACGGTGCCTTGTGGTTCGCTATCACCGGTCGTGACGAGATCGGGCGGATCACGACCGCCGGGGTCATCAAAATCTACCGTGGTGGCGGACGTAGCACCGGAATCATCAATCATCCGAGCTCCATCATCGCGGGGCCAGACGGCGCCCTCTGGTTCATCAACGACGTGAGATCCAATATTGCCCTTGACCAGATCGGGCGCATCACTACCAAGGGTGTCGTCACCGGCTACACCGATCCGAGCATCGATCAGCCGGAAGACATCATCGCTGGCCCGGACGGCGCCCTCTGGTTCACCAACAGTGGCAGTGCGTCAATCGGGCGGATCACCACGACCGGGGTGGTCGCCAGCTACACGGCCCTCGGTATTAGTGGCCCGAACGGCATCACCGCCGGTCCGGACGGGGCTTTGTGGTTCACCAACAGCTTCGGTAATTCGATTGGACGACTCACCGTTTCCTAACTCACCGCTTCAGACGTCTCCTCAGAAGTCTTCGTCGAAGGCGACCGATCCAGTGACGCCAACCTGGTAAGCCGAAACTCGGCGCTCAAAGAAGTTCGACAACTCCTGGACGTCTTGGAGTTCCAGAAAAGTGAACGGATTCGGTGACCCGTAGATCTGCGGTAGGCCGAGCTGGGCCAGCCGTCGGTCGGCGACATGTTCGAGATAACTGCGCATGTCGGCGATCGATAGACCAGAGACACCTTGGGCCAACAGGTCTTCAGCGAAGGCGACTTCGCAGTCGACTGCCTCGGTCAGCATCAGCCTGACTTGTTCGGCGAGTGAATCATCGAATAAGTCAGGCTCTTCGCGACGCGCGGTTTCGACGACGTCATAGGCGAATGCCATGTGCATCGACTCGTCGCGAAACACCCAGTTGGTGCCCGATGCGAGGCCATGCAGTAGACCACGCGATCTCAGAAAGTACACGTAGGCAAAGGCGCCGTAGAAGAAAAGCCCCTCGATGCAGGCGGCGAAACAGATGAGGTTCAACAAGAAAGCCCGGCGGTCATCGCGAGTTTCGAGTTTGCCGAGGTGTTCGATCGAGTTGATCCACCGGAAGCAGAACTCGCCCTTGCGCCGGATCGACGGGATATTCTCGATGGCCGCGAATGCTTTGAACCGTTCTTCTTCGTCCGGTAGATAAGTATCTAGCAGAGTTAGATAGAACTGCACATGGACGGCTTCTTCGAAAAGTTGGCGAGAGAGATAGAGCCGAGCCTCCGGCGCATTGACGTGCTCGTAAAGGTTCAGCACCAAATTGTTGGCCACGATCGTGTCGCCGGTCGCGAAGAAGGCGACGAGCCGATTGATGAGATGCCGTTCGGCCGGCGAAAGCTTGGCCAGGTCAGCCAAATCGGTGTGCAGGTCGACTTCCTCGACGGTCCAGGTGTTCTTGATGGCATCGCGGAAGCGATCGTAGAAATGCGGATAGCGCATCGGCCGCAGGGTGAGATCCATCCCCGGGTCGAGCAATCGGGCAGCTGGTGCCAGCTGGCAGCCTTTCGGTTCGGTGCTGTTCAGGTCGATGACGGTCATGAGTGATCTCCAGATCTCGAATTTCTGGAAGCAATGGCGTTCTCGACGCGGTCTATCGAGGTGAGGACGCCACTGCCTCGGAAGGAAGCGGGGTAGGGCGGCCGGCTACTGGCAGGCTTCGCAGGACTCGGGATTCTCCAGCGAGCAGGCGAGCGCGGCCGCATCGGCATCCACCTGGGAAACGGCCGCAGTGTCGGCCTGTAACACGGCGTCCGGGTGCTGGAGGTCAGTGTCCAAGGCATCGGGGTGCGGGAGGTGGGTTTCCAACACGTTCGCGGCACCGTAGGAACCCGAACCCAAGCCGGACGCCGGAGCTTGCGCGGTGGTGATATCGACGGTGGCTTGCTGAATCCGAGTGGCCGGACGAGATCGCAGGTAGTAGGTGGTCTTGAGTCCAGACTTCCAGGCATACAGGTACATCGACGATAGCTTGCCGATAGTCGGCGAGGCCAGAAATAGGTTGAGCGACTGGCTCTGGTCGACGTACGGCGCCCGCGCGGCGGCGAGCTCGATTAATGCCTTCTGCGGCAACTCCCATGAGGTGCGAAACAATTCCCGGACGTCGGCCGGCAGGCCGTTAACGCCGGCGACAGATCCGTCGTCACGCTTGATCTGGCCTCGTACTTCGGTGTTCCACAATGCATATGTTTTGAGTTCACGCACCAATGCGGAGTTGATTTGCAGGAACTCACCCGACAGTGTCTCGCGCTTGAAGACATTCGATACCTGCGGTTCGATGCATTCGTAGCAGCCGGCGATCGAGGCAATAGTGGCAGTCGGGGCGATGGCGATCAGCAGCGAATTCCGCAGCCCATGCTCGGCGATCCGTTCGCGCAGTGCGGCCCAGCGAGATGTCTGGGTCGGGGTGACCCCCCACAGGTCAGGCTGTAGATTTCCTTGTGCCGCGCGGGTTTGCGCGTACGTCGGGTGTGGTCCGTTTTCGGCGGCCAGTTCGGCAGATGCTTCCAGTGCGGTCAAGTAGATCTCTTCGGAGATCAGGGTTGAGAGTTCGCGGGCTTCGTCGGAATCGAAGGGCATCCGTAAGGCGAAGAAGACATCTTGTAGACCCATCACGCCGAGTCCGACCGGCCGCCATTTCGGGTTGCTGATGGCAGCCTGATCGGTGGGGTAATAGTTGATATCGATGACCCGATCGAGGAACGGGACGGCGGTGCGAACAGTCGCGCGCAGTTTCTCCCAGTCGATGCCGGTCGCGATTCCACCGCCCGAGTGACCGCCACCCGAGTGAACATCGGCCGAGCGAAGCAAATGCGCGCCAAGATTGATCGAGCCGAGGTTGCAGACTGCGGTTTCGTCGTCGCTGGTGACTTCGAGAATTTCGGTGCAGAGATTGGAAAGATGGATCACGTTCGAGGGCAACGCGGTCTGGTTCGACAGCCGGTTCGAGGCATCTTTGAACGTCAGCCAGCCGTTGCCGGTCTGGGCGAGCGTCCGCATCATCTTGCTGTAGAGGTCGCGCGCCTTGATTTGCCGGACGACGAGACCCTCCACCTCGGCCGCTCGATAGGCGGCGTCAAAGGCGTCTCCCCAAAGATCAGGCAACGCGGGCACGGCGTCGGGGTCGATCAGCGACCACATCTCGTCGGCCTCGACCCGGCGCATAAACTCGTCCGGGATCCAGTTAGCCAGATTGAGATTGTGCGCGCGGCGAGCATCTTCGCCGGTGTTTTCGCGCAGCTCAAGGAATTCTTCGATGTCGGGGTGCCAGGGCTCAAGGTAAACACAGGCCGCGCCTTTACGGCGTCCGCCCTGATTTACTGCCGCTACTGAGGAATCCAACGTTCGCAACCACGGCACGATGCCGTTGGAGTGACCGTTGGTGCCACGGATCAGCGCGCCGCGCGAACGGATCCGCGACCAGGAAACGCCAATGCCACCAGCGAATTTCGACAGCCGGGCAATCTGCGCGTACTTCGAATAGATCGAGTCGAGCTGGTCCAGTGGTGAGTCAAGCAGGTAGCACGAACTCATCTGGCTGTGCTGGGTGCCGGAGTTGAACAGCGTCGGAGAACTTGGCAAATAGGCGAGTGACGACATCAACCGATAGAACCCAATGGCTTCGGCCGGAGTTCGAGAGAGCCCGCAAGCGACCCGAAGTAGCCAGTACTGCGGTGTTTCGAGCACAAGCCGCGACGTCGGGTGCCGCAACAGATAGCGGTCATAGACCGTACGTAGCCCGAAGTATTCGAATCGTCGGTCGTTGTCGCCGTTGATCGCGTCGTCGAGCTTGCGCGCATTGTCGGCCACGAAAGACGCGGTAGCGTCGCCGATCAGGCCGGCGCGGTGGCCGAGCAGAATCGATTGGCTAAACGAAGCGACGCCTTGGCCACGGACTTCTTTGTCGATGTAGGCGGCCAGCAGTCGAGCTGCCAATCGCGAATATTCGGGCTCTTCGGCAACCAACTCGGCTGACGTCTGAATAGATAACCGGTCGAGCTCAGCCGTCGTCGCGCCGTCGTAGAGTCCGCTGATCGTCTTGGTGGCCACTCGCAGCGGGTCGACGTCCGCCAGATCTTCGGCATGCCGGTCGACCGCGCGGACAATTTTGTTGACGTCGACCGGTTCGAGATCGCCGTTGCGTTTGCGCACCTGCATCTGCACGCGCTTTGGCGTGCCGATAAGGGCAGTGGGTTGGTCGGGGGTTACGGCGATGTCGTTGGTCTCGGTCAGGGCGGTCACGGCTGGCTCCTCGCAGTTCGAGTGGTGTCGTCCAGCACCCGAAAAAGAGCAGAGGAGTGACACACGTCGGACGCCGTGAAGCGTTGCCGACAGCCGTCACTGATCCCCTGACCCACCCTCGGGGTCTGGACCACCGCGCGTGGGAACACGCGGTGCGCTGGCAGGTCTTCGGACTCGTGGGCGCGACCCCAGATTCGACCTGGCGTCACCTACTGGCCGTCGCTTCCCAGGGCCTTATCGGCTCCAGTGCTTGATGACGGCTGTCGTTCCCACTCACCGCTGCGGGGCAGTTCCGGATTTTCACCGGCTTCCCTCTTGCGACTCCCGGCCTGGATGGCCGAGCGAACCAGCTGCAATCAAGACCATATCTGGGACGTCGAGTAGCTTCCAGTACCTACATGTAGTGGTGCGCGTGTCTCGGCGTGTCGCTGGCGTGTCGACTCTTGGTCAGCGTGTGGTCAGTTGGGTCGGCGGAAAATTGCCCGGAAACGCCGGACCGGCGGCTGTTCGTCGTCCATAAAGTCTTCGAACGACATGAGCGAGAGACCGTGTGCGGTGAATGCCTCGACCTCGTCGCGCAGCAGTGGCCAGGGCATCGAACCCTCGGGGTCGGTGGCATCGCGTCCGCGCGCAATCACGAGCAAGAACCCGCCGGCTGCCAGCAGTGACGCGATGCCGGCGGTGGCCGATTTCCGCGCTGGCCCGCGTAGTACTTGCAGCGTCGAGATTTCGACGACGAGATCGAACGTGCCGATAAGTTCCGGTGATGGCGCGCACGCGTCGTCGACCCGGTAGTCGACCCGCCGGTTGGCCCGGTCGTCGATAGCGGACGCCGGAAAGCGCTGGCGGGCGTGCTCGACCGCCGTTGGTGATATATCGAAAGCCGACACCGCAAAGCCGGCAGCCGCAAGGAATTCCGCGTCGTCGCCGTAGGCGCAGCCGACCACACACGCTCGGCCGCGCGGGAGAACTGTCAGATCGGGCCACGAGAGCAGGGCGGGATTGGCGTGGCCATCGATCCATGGGACGACCGTGCCATTATCGGCGGCGGAATATAACCGTTCGAACCAGCCGGTATCGTCGCCGCTTGCTAGCGATTCGGCCGCCATAGCGCGTGCCGTGGCGCGCTCATTGTCATTCGATGTCATGAAGAGGGCCGCTGACCTTTCTTGTCGGTGGCGGCACGCCTACGCGCGATCATGAGCCGCCGGATTCACCCCAACTTTGCAGCCACATGTGTGCCGACCAGTCGCTGAAGGGGATCGTTTGGGATGCCAGAATCGGTAAGAAATAGAAGAACAGGCCCACGACGAGAACAAGATAGATTCCGCAGATCGCGGCGCCTACTGCGCGCCGAATGGGATCCGCGTCGTCCGCCCCAAGTAGGTATCCGATGGTGATGGCGATAGCGATGCAGATAAAAGGCAGCAACGGTAAGGCGTAGAAAGAAAACATCGTGCGCTTGAAGGTAACCAGCCATGGCAGCAGGCCGGCAATAAACGGCAGGACGAGGGCGCCGGCGCGCCAATCGCGTTTGGCCACCAAGTAGATCATGAAGACCATCACCGGAATCGAGACCCACCAGATTGCCGGATTGCCCATCGAGAAGATCATTCGCGCGCAACCCTGGCTGCCTGCGGTGCAGCCGAGTTGCCCCGAGCGAGGGTAGTCAGCGTAGAAAAGCACAGGCCGGGTTTCGAATAGCCAACCCCAGCCGTTCGACCGGTAGGGATGATAAGTAGTGAGCGTCTTGTGGTAATGCCAAATCTGCCAGTGGTAGTGCCACCAACTGCGAAAAATCGCTGGCACGAAAGAGAAAAACGAATGTTGGTGGTTGGCCCAGTTTCGGTCGAAGCCGTCGTTGGTGACGAACCAACCGGTCCACGAAACAACGTAGATGACCCCTGGGATGGCCAGCATAACCGCGAGAATAGGGCCGACATCGCGTAGCAGGGTTGATTCAAACGGACGTCGAATACCTGCCGCTCGTTTGGCTCCCATCGTCCAGAAGCCGGCTAACAGGCCGAACGTCGGAATGTAATAGAGGCCATCCCATTTAGTGGCGCACGCGCAGCCGATCGAGAGACCGCAGGCAATCAGCCACCAACGAATACCCAGCCGAGGGCCTAATTCGTCGTCCGCATTGATGGCTTGACGGGCAAGTCGAAGGCGAACTTGGTCGCGGTCGAGGATCAAGCAGGCGAATGCCACCACGACCCAGAACATCAGAAAGATATCGAGCATGCTGACGCGACTTTGCACGAACTCCATGCCGTCCAGGCACATCAACAATCCCGCGACGCAACCGAGCAGGGTCGAGCGAGTCATTCGACGAGCGGTCCGGGCCACGATGAGAACCGACAATGTGCCGACGACTGCGGCGCTGAATCGCCAGCCAATCGAGTTGTAGCCGAAGATTGCTTCACCGACGGCGATCATCCATTTACCCAATGGCGGGTGCACGATGAATGCGGCCGAGGTGTAATTCGCGTTCAGTTCGACCCCGTGGTGTAGCAAACTCCACGAGTCGTGCGCGTAGTAGGTCTCGTCGAAAACAATCGACGACGGGATAGACAATCGATCGAAACGCAGCCACCCGGCGAGCGCGGTGATAATAAGCGGCCCGATCCAGCCGAAGGCCGATGAGCCGATGAAAGCTGGCACCAACCGAGATTGCAGACGCGCTACTGACAGAGCGGCCGGTGACCGGGTAGGTGGCGATGAGGTCACGGCCATGCCGTCATCGTAGGCGCTGGGCGGCGCTCGTTGTCACTAGGACGCCGGTGCGGCTAGGAGCCTTTCCATTCCAGCCAGCTGGTGAACCACATTCGGTGGGTGAACTCCGAGTAGGGGATCGTCTGCGCTGACCACAGCGGCAAAAAGTAGAAGAACAGCACGACGACGGCCATCAGATAGATGCCGCACACGGTAGCGGCGATCATCCGGCGGTTGGGTGAAGCATCTGCGGGCCCGAGCGCGTATCCCATCGTGACCGCGAGCGCGATCGCCAGGAAGGGCAGCAAAGGCAGCGCGTAGAACTCGAACATGGTGCGATTGAACGTGCGTAGCCACGGTAGGTACATCGCGAGAAACGGCAATGCCAAGGCGCCGCCACGCCAGTCGCGCTTGAATACCAGGTAAATCATGAAGGCCATCACCGGAATCGAGACCCACCAGATTGCCGGATTGCCCATCGAATAGACCATGCGCACGCATCCGCCGGACGGCGCGGTACAGCCGACCTCGCCTTTCTTCGGGAACGTTCCGGCGAACCAGACCGGCCGATTGAGGAATAGCCAGCCCCAGCCGTTTGAACGGTAGGCGTGATAAGAGTCGAGGACTTTGTCGGAGATCCAGATCTGATCGTGGTAATGCCACCAGCTACGAAAGACAGCCGGGATGAAGGAGTAGGACGACGACCGGTGATCGGCCCAGCCGCGGTCGTAGGCGATCGACGGTTTGGCGAGGAACCAGCCTGTCCACGAGACGGTATAGACGATCGGTGCGAGGACGATAGTCGAAAGAAACGTGGTGGCGCCGTCGTGGCGGAAAATCGCCCGCACTGGGTGGGCGACGCCAGCGGCTCGGCGCGCGCCCATGGTCCAGGCGAAGGCGAGCAGGGGGAAGGTCGGCAGCAGGTAAACGCCGTTCCATTTACAGGCCGCCGCCGCGCCAATAGAGAAACCGCAGAGAATGAGCCACCAGCGGACCCCGAGTTTGGGGCCGGAGTGCTCTAGTGATTCGGTTGAACGAGCCAGCCGGTCGCGTACCTGATCGCGGTCTAGCACCAGTGCGGCGAAGGCGACGATCGTCCAGAACATTAAGAAGATGTCGAGCATGCCGGTTCGACTTTGGACGTACTCAAGCCCATCGAAGGTCATCACCAGGCCGGCGACGCAACCGAGCAGGGTCGAGCGGGTCATCCGGCGGGCTGTCCGGGCCACGATCAACACCGACAGAGTGCCGATGACTGCCGCTGAGAACCGCCAGCCGAGGCTGTTGTAACCGAAGATTTGCTCGCCGACGCCGATCATCCACTTCCCGAGCGGTGGATGCACGATGTATTCGGGCTGCAGTGGCAGCTTGTCCGGAATCGTTTCGACGCCGTGATGCCACAGGCTCCACGAGTCTGGCGCGTAGTACTTCTCGTCGAAGCTGATCGCGGCCGGAACCGAGAGTCGGTTAAATCGCAGGTAGCCGGCGAGCACGGTGATCGCGAGCGGCCCGAGCCAGCCCCAGAGAACACTGTCCACGAACGGCGGCACCAGCCGAGCCCGTCGAGAGCGCGGCGCGACGTCGGCCGGGCGCGGGCTGGTGGCTAGAGACATGGCGTCATCGTAATTGGCAGTGGGTCTGCTGGCGCGGAACGGCTCGACCAGGCTTGAAGAGTTCTCCGGCCCGGCTCAACCTGCTTGAACCCCGCGCGAACCTACTCGACCCCCACTTGGCCCCGTTCGATCCTGACCAATGCGATTGGATGGCGCTATGAGTGCCAGCGAGGTCACGACCGACGATGGGGCGCCGCCAGTCGGGGTGTTGGTGCTGGCCGGCGTTCCGCTCGGCAATCCTGGTGACGCACCGGCGCGGTTGCGTGACGCTCTCGCGAGTGCTGATGTGGTCGCGGCCGAAGACACTCGCCGGTTATATCGATTGGCTGCTGATTTGTCAGTGCGGATCGGTGGCCGCATCGTTTCGTATTTCGATGGCAATGAAGTCGCCCGCACGCCTGACTTGCTGGCCGATTTGCTCGCTGGACGCCGAGTGCTGCTGGTGACTGACGCCGGAATGCCATCGGTTTCCGATCCCGGCTACCGGCTGGTGGTGGCCGCGGTCGCGGCCGGGATCGCGATTACCTGCCTCCCCGGGCCCTCCGCCGTCACCACTGCGCTGGCGTTGTCAGGGCTGCCGGTCGATCGCTTCTGTTTCGAGGGATTCTTGCCGCGCAAGGCCGGTGAGCGAGCCGCTCGATTGCGGGCACTCGCGAGCGAACCGCGCACGATGGTGTTCTTCGAGGCGCCGCATCGGCTGGCCGAATTTCTGGAGGCGCTGGTCGCGCAGTTCGGCCCGGACCGGTCGGTGGCGGTGTGCCGCGAAATGACCAAGACCTATGAGGAGGTTCGTCGCGGCCCTTTGAGTGAGCTGGTCAGCTGGGCGGCTGCCGGCGTCCGGGGTGAAATCACCGTCGTGCTGGCCGGTGCTCCCCCGTCGTCTGGCCTTGAGTTGGACGACGAGCAGCTGGCTGGCCTTGTCGATGACGCGCAGGCCGCCGGGATGTCGCGTAAAGAGGCCATCGCTGCGGTCGCCGACCAGGCAGGGGTGAATCGGCGGGCAGTTTTCGACGCGTTGGTCGCTCGCAAACACAGCTAAGGAGTGCCGGTAACCTTGGCGGGGTGACAGCCAGCCCAGGCCAGAAGGCCTTCTACCTGACGACGCCGATCTACTACGTCAACGATGCCCCGCACATTGGGCACGCCTACACGACGGTGGCCGGCGATGTGTTGACTCGCTGGCATCGCCAACGCGGCGAAGCCGTCTGGTTTCTTACCGGCACCGACGAGCATGGCGAAAAGGTCATGCGCACCGCGCAGGCCAACGGTGTTACGCCCCAGGAGTGGGCCGATCGGCTGGTCGAAGAAGCATGGAAGCCGGTATGGAAGTCGCTCGATATCGCCAATGACGATTTCATCCGGACGACGCAACCGCGACACACGCGACGGGTGCAGACTTTTCTGCAGGGCCTTTACGACGCCGGCGAAATCTATCAAGGCCTTTATGAAGGCCTGTATTGCGTCAACTGCGAGGAGTTCAAACTTCCCGCCGATTTGGTTGACGGGGCGGGCGATTTCGTCGGGCAGAAAGTCTGCGCTATTCACGGGCGCCCAGTTGAGCAATTGAGTGAGACGAACTATTTCTTCCGGCTGTCGAAGTACGCCGACGCCTTGCTTGAGCACTACGCGACCAATCCTGACGCGGTCCAGCCCGAGAGTGCGCGCAACGAAGTGCTCTCGTTCATCAGGCAAGGTTTGCAGGATCTCTCGATTACTCGCTCGTCGTTCGACTGGGGCATCGGTGTTCCGTGGGACGACAAGCAGGTCGTCTACGTATGGTTCGACGCGTTGCTGAACTACATGACCGCCGTCGGTTTGGACGACGCACCAGGCAGTGAAGGTGCGGAGAAGTTTGCGCATACCTGGCCAGCGGATGTCCACCTGGTCGGCAAAGACATCTTGCGATTTCACGCGGTGATCTGGCCAGCCATGCTGTTGGCGGCCGGTCTTCCGTTACCTGGCAAGGTTTTCGCGCATGGTTGGTTGCTGGTCGGTGGCGAAAAGATGAGCAAGACCAAGCTCACCGGCATCGCGCCAGCGGAAATCACTGACCACTTCGGTACTGATGCCTTCCGGTACTACTTTCTTCGGGCGATTCAGTTCGGCCAAGATGGCTCGTTCTCCTGGGAAGACATGGCAGCTCGCTACACCTCTGAGCTAGCCAATGGCCTGGGAAATCTCGCTTCGCGGGTCACCGCGATGACCGGCCGCTACTTCGGTGGCTTGTTGCCGGCAGCTACTGACATTGGTGCGGCTGAGCAAGCGATTGCCGATACCGCTGCTCGTGTTGTTGTCGAGGCTGACGTTGCCATGCTGGCACTCGATTTTTCGGGCGGCCTGGCGGCGATCTGGGAGCTGGTGGGTGCTCTCAACGGTTACCTCAGTACGGAAGAACCCTGGAAAGTCGCGAAGAATATCGAGACCGATCCGGCCGCGCGGCAGCGGGTGGCCACCATCTTGGCTACGGCCGCCGAAGGCCTGCGAGTGCTCGCGGTTTTGCTGAATCCAGTAATGCCACGATCGAGTGAGTTATTGTGGAATTCCCTTGGTGCGCAGGCTGTTCTGGGTAATCTCTCCGATCAGTTAGTCACTGACGCCGGGCGCTGGGGCCAGCTACCTACCGGCGCAACGCTTACCAAGGGTGACTCGCTGTTTCCCCGACTGGTCGAGGACGCTATTCCGTCGGCGCAATGATGGCCGTTCGTACCGGTCCGCCGCCGCCCTTGCCCGAACCGTTGCGTGTCGAGACGGTCGACGCGCACTGCCATCTTGACGCGATGGAAGTGCCGATTGCCCAGGCGCTGGCGGACGCCGCAGCCGTCGGCGTCACCCGCGTGGTGACAGTAGGCGACACGATGGCGTCGTCCCGTTGGTGCGCGGAAACCGCTGATTCGTTTGACAATGTTTATGCCGCCGTCGCCGTCCACCCCAATGAAACAGCGGAATTCTCCGACGAAGACGCAGCCGAGCTGGCATTGTTGGCCGCGCGGTCAGCAGTCCGCGCGGTCGGTGAGACAGGGCTTGACTATTACTGGGGTCGGGTAGAACCCCTTGTGCAGCAGGCTTCTTTCCGACGGCACATCGAGATTGCCAAGCAGGTCGGCAAGGCGCTGGTGATTCACGATCGCGATGCGCACGACGACGTCCTGCGGATTTTGGAAGAGGTCGGCGCTCCAGAAAGAACTGTATTCCACTGCTTTTCTGGCGATGTCTCGATGTCGAGATATTGTGTTTCGCGCGGCTACTACTTGTCGTTTTCTGGCACGGTGACCTTCAAAAACGCGGAAGGGCTACGCGCGGCGGCTCGCGAGGTTCCGCTATCGCTGATGCTGGTCGAGACCGACGCGCCTTTTCTTACCCCCGCGCCGTTTCGTGGCCGCCCGAACGCCCCGTACCTCATTCCGCTGACCGTGCGAGCACTCGCCGCGGTTCACGATGTCAGCGAAGACGACGTCGCTGCCGCTACCTGTGCCAACGCGGTCGACGTCTTCGGTCTTTGACCGAATCCTCGAAACCGAATCCCCAGAAACCACATCCGTCACATTGGTCACAAAGGCCCAGCCGAAAAGTTATGGCGACGTTATATCCGTCCTGAAAAATCGGGCAAACGATGGCATAGATAGTAATTATCCACCGAAGGCTTGCCGTTATGGATGAGGTTCGGTTACGTTCGGATCAGTGTTCGGCCGGGGAGGGAAGCCCCGCAGTCGACAGTTCGTGTTGATGTGACATCGAGAGTGATGTTTTTTCGGCGCGCATTGTTGTGTGCAGGTTGCTTCCGCCTTTGGACCCTGCAAACAATGGAGTTACGTGCGACGGAGTTACGTGCGGCCCAAACTTGTGGCGCTTGCCGTGTACGGAATGGTCACCGCCGCGTTGGTGGGAGGGACCGCGACCTACGTCTCGCTCGACAAGACCGTCACGGTTTCCGTCGATGGCCATCTGTCGAAGGTGCAGACGTTCGCCTCGTCGGTGCGCTCAGTGTTACACCGAGCTGGCGTCGAGGTCGGGGTCCATGACGGTGTCTCTCCCGCACTGACGGCCACCGTGCATGACGGCGAAACGATCCAGATCGAGCGAGGGCGTCAACTCGACCTGAACATCGACGGTCAAGCTCGCGAGGTCTGGGTCACCGCGAGCAGCGTCGCCGACGCTCTACAACAGATCGGTTTGCGTACCCAAGGCGCGGTCGTTTCGGCGGATCGCTCGACCCGGGTGCCACTGGTCGGTATGAGCATCGACATCGAACTTCCGCACACGATCTCTGTCGTGGTCGACGGTCAGACCCACGCGCTGGTTACCGCCAAGACGACCGTGGCGGCAGCGCTCACGGCGGCTGACATCGTGCTGAACCCCGCCGATCAGATTTCGGTACCACTCGCGGCCAGGCCGACCGACGGCATGTCGATTGTGATCGTCCGGGTTGCGACGCGGCAGAAACTTCAAGCCTCGGCCATTGCTTTCACGACGACGACCAAGAGTGACCCGTCGTCGTATGTCGGCACGAAAAACGTTGTGCAACAAGGCAAGAACGGCACGTTGGTCCGTACCTACCAGCTGACATTTACTAATGGCGCGCAGACCGCGATTGCCATGGTTGGCCGGCGAGTGAGCGTGGCGCCGGTGGCACAGATCATCGCGGTTGGCACCAAGCCAAGGCCTGTTCCCGTCGCGCGCACCTTCACCGTCCCCTCCGATGGGCTCAACTGGGCGGGGTTGGCAGCATGTGAGTCGGGCGGTCGCGCGAACGCCGACAACGGTCGCTACTACGGCCTCTACCAGTTCAGTCTCGGTACCTGGCGTGACGTCGGTGGGCAAGGCTTGCCGAGCCAGGCATCGCCGAGTGAACAGACCTATCGCGCGCAGCTGTTGTATGACCGCACGAGCTGGCGTTCACAATGGCCAGTGTGCGGATCTCGGCTCTTCTCCTGACACCCCTCACCGGCCGACGCTGTCGCCTGTGGCTGTGGTGACCGACCAGTCGCCGTTACGACGGCTGCTCGGGGCTACCGATGTGCGTGCGCTGGCCGATGAGCTCGACCTACGGCCGACCAAGACGCTCGGCCAGAACTTCGTCATCGACGGCGGAACGGTGCAGCGCATCGTCCGCACTGCCGGTATCGACGAGGATGACGTCGTCCTCGAGGTAGGGCCCGGACTTGGCTCGCTGACGCTCGCTCTGTTGCCGGTCGCTGGCAGCGTCGTGGCAGTGGAGATCGACCAGCGGTTGGCGACCCTGCTGCCGAGTACGGTCGCGAGTCGGGTGCCTGAGCTGGCACAGCGGTTGACCGTGGTTTGCCACGACGCGTTGACTCTCACTGAGCTATCGGGTCCGGCGCCGTCCGCGATCGTGGCGAACCTTCCGTACAACGTGGCGGTTCCGGTGTTGTTGCATCTGTTGCCGTTGCTGCCGTCGGTACGGCGAGTGTTGGTGCTGGTACAGCTGGAGGTGGCGCAACGGCTGGCCGCCAAGCCGGGTGAGGTGCCCTATGGCGTTCCTTCGGCCAAGGCCGCCTGGTACGGCGACGTCCGCCTCGCCGGCACGATCGGGCGCCAGGTCTTTTGGCCAGCTCCGCGCGTCGACAGTGGCCTGGTCGCGCTCGATCGTTGGGAGCCACCGCGGACCACGGCTACCCGCGAGGAGGTATTCGCGGTGATCGACGCGGCGTTCGGGCAGCGACGCAAGACGTTGCGGGCGGCGCTTGCCCGTTGGGCGGGTTCGCCGGTGGACGCCGAAAGCGCGTTGCGGGCAGCCGGTATCGATCCGAGTGCGCGGGGCGAGACGCTCGGAATCGCCGAGTTTGCCCGTATTGCCGAATGTGGCCCGGTGGCCGTGGCAGACGGGCCGCACGCGAGCCGGCGGTAGCCACGTAGCATCGGTGGTTGTGTCAGTCACCGTTCGAGCCCCCGCGAAGGTGAACCTCCATCTGGGGGTCGGCCCGCCGCGCGGCGACGGATTCCACGAGCTGGCTACGGTTTTCCAAGCCGTCTCGTTGTACGACGAAGTGACGGTAGAGGCCGCCGACGAGTTCAGTATCGAGATCGACGGTGAAGCTGATGGCGTCCCGCTCGATGCGAGCAATCTGGCAGCTCGGGCTGTTTTCGCGCTGGCTGAGGCTGTTGGGCTCCCGCCGAACGTCAAGGTCTCGATCCGGAAAGCGATTCCAGTGGCCGGCGGTATGGCCGGCGGCTCCGCCGATGCCGCTGCCACCCTGGTGGCTTGCGACGCGCTGTGGCAGACCGACCTAGGTACCGATGCCCTGCACGATCTGGCCGCGGCCCTGGGTAGTGACGTCCCGTTCTGTCTGCACGGTGGTACCGCGCTCGCGACCGGCCGTGGCGAACGACTCACGCGGGTGTTGGCAAAGGGCGTCTATCACTGGGTTTTCGCGGTGGCGGAGACCGGCTTGTCGACAGCGTTGGTATTCGCCGAGCTCGATCGCATTCGTGGCTCTAGCTTGGTGCTCGAGCCGCAGGTACCACCCGATCTGATGACCGCCCTGCGCGCCGGCGAACCGCGACGGTTGGCGTCGCTTCTCTACAACGATCTGCAGGCGGCGACTCTGCATCTGCGACCGGCACTTCGCCGCACGATCGAGGCCGGCCGCGACGGGCACGCTCTCGGCACAGTGATCTGTGGTTCGGGGCCCACGATCGCCATGCTGGTGGCGGGGTCGGCCGAAGCAGTGGAACTGGTTTCCGCGTTGTCTGGTTCGGGCAGCTGCCGGACGGTTTACCGCGCTCATGGTCCGGTGGCGGGGGCGCGGGTCGTCTCGTGAGCGCGGTGAACCTGGTCAACCTCGAAGGCGTGTCGCTGGCCTATGGCGCCGGTGCCGTGCTGGACGACGTCTCGCTCGGAATCGCCGACCGCGACCGGATCGGCATCGTCGGGCGCAATGGTGTCGGGAAAAGCACATTGATTCGAGTGTTGTCGGCCGCGGAGCGACCTGACGTCGGCCGAGTGACCCACGCCGGCGGACTACGGGTCGGGGTGCTGGCTCAAGGCGACACGTTGGATCCGGACGCGACTGTGCACGCGGTGGTGCTGGGTGAGCGGCCCGAGCACGACTGGGCCGGAGATCGAGTGTTGCGCGAGGTCGTCTCGACGTTGCTTAGCCCGGACGTGCTTGATCGGCCGGTGCGCACCTTGTCTGGTGGTGAGCGGCGCAGGGCCGCGTTGGCCGCGCTGCTGGTCGACGAGATCGACCTGCTGATTCTCGACGAACCGACCAACCATCTCGATATCGAGACGATTGATTGGCTGGCTCGCCATTTGGCAACCCGGCGCGGCGCTCTCGTCACGGTTACCCACGATCGGTGGTTTCTCGACGCGGTCTGTACTCATACCTGGGAAGTCGACGCCGGGCACGTGTTGCAGTACGAGGGTGGTTACGCCGCCTATGTGCTCGCCCGGGCCGAACGTGAGCGAATCTCCGCAGTTACCGAAGAGCGCCGGCAAAACTTGCTCCGTAAAGAATTGGCCTGGTTACGTCGCGGACCTCCGGCCCGCACCTCGAAGCCACAGTTTCGTATCGATGCGGCAAACGCGCTGATTGCTGATGAACCGGTAGCGCGTAACCCCACCGATCTGGCCCGATTCGCATCGGCCAGGCTTGGTAAATCAGTGTTCGACCTCGAAGACGCATCGCTGCGGTTGGGCGAGAAAACCTTGCTGGACGACGTAACCTGGCTTATCGGGCCTGGCGATCGGATCGGGCTAGTCGGCGTCAACGGTAGCGGCAAGACGACTCTGTTGCGGATGTTGGCCGGATTGCGAGAGTTCGACTCGGGCAGCCTGAAGACCGGCCAGACCGTGAAAATTGCTTACCTGTCACAAGATGTGGCCGAACTCGATCCGGCGATGCGGGTGCTCGAAGCGATTGAATCGATCCGCCGACATATTGATCTCAGTGACGGGCGGGTCTTAACGGCGTCCGCGCTACTTGAGCGTTTTGGGTTTACCGGCCAACGCCAATGGACGCCGGTCCGAGACCTTTCTGGTGGTGAGCGCCGACGCTTGCAGTTGTTGCGTCTTTTGATGGACGAGCCGAATGTGCTCTTGCTCGACGAGCCGACCAACGACCTTGACGTCGATACCTTGACGGCATTGGAAGACCTGCTCGACGGTTGGGCCGGCACGCTGATAGCGGCGTCGCATGACAGGTATTTCCTTGAACGGGTTTGCGATCAGGTGGCCGCGCTTGTTGGTGACGGGCAACTGAAGACATTACCCGGCGGTATCGATGAATACCTTGCCCTACAAGGAAAAGGTGGGCAAAGAAAAGGCGCGTCGCGAGAAAAGATCACGCAGGGGAAAGGTGCGCTTCAAGGGAAGTCCGGGTCGGGTGAGCAGGCTGGGTGGAAAGAAAAGGGCGCTGTCCGAAATGGAGAGAATTCCGCGGAATCGACCACGGTGACGAATGCCGGCGCGGTAGCTAACACCGGTACGGCTACCAGTGCGGTCGCTGCCAGCGCCGCCCTCAATGCTGGCGATATTCGAGAGGCTCGCAAGGACCTCGTCAGAATCGAACGGCAACTCCAGCGATTGAATACTCGCGAAAAGACTCTGCATGAAAAGCTGACGGATGCCGCTAGCGATTACGCTAAAGCCGCCGAACTCGACGCCGAACTGCGCACGTTGACGGCCGAACGCGCCGAACTCGAAGAGGCCTGGCTGCATGCCGCCGAGCGCGCCGGTCAGTAATCAGCCGGCAATTGTCGCCAGGACGTCGTGCAAGGCCGCCGTCAGTTGGTCGCGTTTGCGGTTAGAGATGCCAGCCCATACCTGTGCTTCGACTGCCGCGACGGCGGTGGCCGCCACATCGACACGTCGTCGTCCGGCCGGGGTGAGTTTCACCACGACGCCGCGCCGGTCACCGTGGGCGGTCTGTCGACTGACTAACCCGCGAGTAACCAACCGATCGATCCGATTGGTTACTGTTCCCGATGCCACCAAGGTCGCGGCCATCAGGTCACCGGGTGAGAGTTGATAAGGCGTGCCGGCTGACCGTAACGCGACCAGTACGTCGAACTCCCACACGTCGAGTTCACGTGCGGTGAGTGCTTCGCGGCGTCCGATTTCGAAATGGCGGGCCAGCGTGATGACACGCGCGGTCAACGCCAGCGTTTCGACATCGAGGGTCGGACGTTCCGCCGACCAACGGGCCATGGTGTCGTCGATATCGGCTGTCATCTCGGCAGTCTAGTCACCAGATATCTCGATATCGAGATATCTATGAGGCGCTGAGAAAGTGTGGGCGCTAAGAAATGTTCGACGGGCCAGACCATAGTCGTGGTTGAGGATCCAGGCGTGACAACCCGTTCCAGGCCAGATTGACGAATTGCGCGACGACGTCGTCACGGCTGGGACGTCGGACGTCGAGCCATCGTTGGCCAGCTAGCGCGACCATGCCGACGAGCATCTGCGCGTACATCGGCGCGAGCTCTTCGTTGTAGCCGCGGGAGTGGAACTCTTGGCCGAGGATGTCCTCAACCCGCGTCGCGACTTCGCTGAGCAGCGACGTCAAGGTGCCCGATGTCGAGCCGACCCCAGAACCTCGAAGCAGGATCCGGTAGCCGTCGGTGTAGTTCTCGACATAGTCAAGGAATGCGCTGGCGGCTTGTTCGAGGAGCTGCCGTGCGTGCCCGCCAGACAGCCCGTCGGTGACCATCCGCAGCAGTCGGGCCATCTCGCGTTCGACGACAGCGGCATACAGGCCGTCTTTGCCGCCGAAGTGGCCGTAGATCACTGGCTTGGAGACGTCGGCGCGGTGCGCGATCTCCTCGATCGTGGCCGCGTCGAAGCCGCGCTCGGCGAAGAGCGTGCAACCGACGTCCAACAGTTGTTGCTTGCGCTGAACACCGGTCATTCGCACGCGCAGCCTCGGAACTGTCATCGGAGCTGGCGATAGCTCAGGCGCCTCGGCGAGGCGAGGGGTTGGTGCTGATGAGAATGCCAGCGCTTGGCTCATGCGACTGTTGTTTGCCGTTCTCGTTCGCGGACGAGCCGAGCCTTGATCCGGTCGGCGGACGGCCAGCGAACGTTCGTGGCCCAGCCGAACTTCTCAAAAAGCCAGATCGTGCGGGCGCTGGAGTCGAGCTGGAAGCGCAGCACGCCGTGGCGGGCCGAAGTCGGGTCGGCGTGGTGCAGGTTGTGCCAGGACTCGCCCATCGATAAGACCGAGAGCCACCAGACGTTGCCGGACTTGTCGCGGCTGCGGAACGGACGCTCGCCGACCGCGTGGCAGATCGAGTTGATCGACCAGGTCACGTGATGGAGCAGCGCGACCCGCACCAGAGAGGCCCAGAAGAAAGCCGTCAACGCGCCGGTGATCGACATGCTCCACAAGCCGCCGATCAGAGCGGGCAGTGCCAACGAGAGCGTGACTTGAAGGGGGAACAGCTTCGAAATCTTGACGATGTCGGCGTCATCGAGCAGATCGGGTGCGTAGCGGCGTGGGTCGGTCTGCTCGGGCTCGAAGATCCAGCCGACGTGCGCATAGGCCAGGCCCTTGGTGAGCGCGCCTAGTGAGGTGCCGAAACGCCAGGGGGAGTGCGGGTCGCCGTCGCGGTCGCTGAACGCGTGGTGGCGGCGATGGTCGGCCACCCATTGCACGACGGGGCCCTCGATGGCCATCCCGCCGGCGAATGCGAGCGCGATCTTCAGTGGCCGGGCCGCCTTGAATGCTTTGTGCGTGAACAGTCGGTGGTAGCCGATCGTGATGCCGTGGCCGGCGATCGCGTACATGACGACCCCGATGATCACGTCGTGCCAGCCAAGACCCCAGCCCCACATCACCGGCGCGGCGGCAAGTACCGCGAGGAACGGGACGATTACGAAGACGCCGAGAAGGATCTGCTCGTTACGGCTCTTGCGAGCGTTGTGCGGTGCCACTTGCTGAGCCGCCGAGCCGGAACCTGTTGAGCCTGAGCCCGTTGCCGGTCGGGGGACCATCTCATCGGAGGAGGTGGTCGGTAGATCCACCACGGTCGAGGTTTCGACCATCGCGGTTCCCGGCGGCGGGGTCATGGCGGCTCCAAGGTGATCGCGAACGGCTGAGGATTTGGCGGGTCGCTTTGCGGCGGCCGGCGAGATTGGTAGGTGAGATTGGCGCTGTAGGGAGTACGTCGGCAGAAAGTGACGTAACCGTAACCTACGCTACCGTAACTTTTGACATCGCCTCGCCGACGGGCGCGATCACCCGCTCCTGCCAGCGGCGTGGCCAGCTGGCAAGGTAGTTGCGTACGCTAGGTGCGCGACGGACGCCGATCCCGGGTCGTCTAAAGGCAGGACAGTGGGTTTTGGTCCCATAAATGGGGGTTCGATCCCTCCCCCGGGAGCACACAGGTCGGACGAGGAGACACCGCGTTGAGTGAAACCGCAGCCGGGCCGGACGGTCAGGTGGCCGCGGTGATCGTGTTGGCGGCCGGTGAAGGTACCCGAATGCGATCCTCGACGCCGAAGGTGCTGCACGAGATTTGCGGTCGCAGCATGCTTGGGCACGTCATTGCGGCGATAGGGGCGGCGCAGCCGAACCAGGTTGTGGTGGTCACCGGGGCTGGTCGGGCCCAGGTCGAAGCACACTTGGCCGCCATCGCTCCGGACGCGATCGCGGTATTCCAGGAAAATCAAAACGGCACCGGGCACGCCGTCCGGGTCGCGCTCGCCGAACTCGACGCGGTAGCCGCTCGCGCGGGTAGGCCACCGCTTGAAGGCACGGTCATCGTCGTCCCTGGTGATGCTCCGTTGCTGTCGGGAGCGTCGATCCGCGCGCTGGCGACACATCGCGACCAAAGCGGGGCGCCGGGTGTGGTGATGTCGGCGATTGTGCCTGATCCCACTGGCTACGGCCGGGTTATTCGCGATCGCTGGGACAGCGTCAAGCGCATCGTCGAACATGGTGACGCGACGCCTGATGAGCGACAGATCACCGAGATCAACGCGGCGGTCTACGCCTTTGACGTGGCGAAACTTCGGGACGCGTTGACGAAACTGACGACCGACAATGCCCAGGGCGAGGAGTATCTGCCCGACGTCGTCGCGATCATGGTCAAGAGTGGCGAACCGGTCGGAGTGGCTCTCATCGATGACTGGCGCGAGGTTGCCGGCGTCAATGATCGAGTGCAGTTGGCCCAAGCTCGAGCGGGGTTGCGGGATCGGCTGCTCATCACCTTCATGCGGGCCGGCGTGACCGTCGTCGATCCGGCTACCACCTGGGTTGATGTCGACGTGCGCATCGAGCCCGACGTGGAAATCTGGCCGAACACCATCTTGCTCGGTTCGACGCGGATCGAGGCCGGCGCTGTTGTGGGTCCGAACGTGACGGCTCGCGACACCTCGATCGGCGCAGGTGCCATCGTGCGCGACGCCACCTGCGAGGCCGCCGACATCGGCCCAGAAGTGACTGTCGGGCCCTATACCTTCCTGCGCCATGGCACTCGGTTGGCCCGTGGCGCGAAAGCGGGCGGATTCGTCGAGATGAAGAACGCGGTCGTCGGCGAAGGTTCGAAGGTGCCTCATCTGTCCTACGTCGGTGACGCCACGATCGGTGAGCGAACGAATATCGGCGCCGCGACGGTCTTCGTGAACTACGACGGCGTGGCCAAGCACGCCACGGTGGTCGGAGACGACGTCCGGATCGGTAGCGACACGATGATCATCGGACCGAGGCATATCGGCGATGGTGCTTACACCGCGGCGGGGTCGGTCATCGTCAACGATGTGCCGCCCGGCGCGCTTGCCATCGGGCGTGGCAACCAGCGCAATGTCGAAGGCTGGGTGGAGAAGCAGCGACCCGGAAGTTCGTCGGCACAGGCGGCGACGCGTGCGGCGGCGTTGGCGGCGACGCGGTCAAGTTCGTCAGCGGACGCTTCGATCCGCAACAATGGGTCTGACGGCCTACCACAATCGGGTGGCCTACACCATGAGCCACACCTTGCGGATGGGGAGCCAAAGTCTTGAGCGGCATCAAGCGACACGGTCAGAAGCTGATGCTTTTCGCGGGGCGGGCCTATCCCGAACTCGCCATCGAAGTGGCACAGCATCTGGGTACCGACCCGGCCCCGATCTCGGCCTATGAGTTCGCTAACGGTGAGATCTTCGTGCGCTTCGACGAGTCGGTGCGGGGCTGTGACGCGTTCGTGTTGCAGAGCCACACCGCGCCGATCAACAAGTGGATCATGGAACAGCTGATCATGGTTGACGCGCTGAAGCGGGCGTCCGCCGAGCGCATCACCGTGGTCGCGCCGTTCTACGGTTACGCGCGCCAAGACAAGAAGCACCGTGGTCGCGAGCCGATCTCGGCCCGACTGATGGCCGACCTGTTCCGCGCCGCGGGTGCCGACCGGCTGATGTCGGTCGACCTGCACACCGCGCAGATCCAGGGCTTCTTCGACGGCCCTGTCGACCACCTGTTCGCGCTGCCGATCCTGGCCGATCACATTCAGAGCAAGCTCGACACCTCGCGGGTCACGGTCGTTTCACCGGACGCCGGCCGAGTGCGGGTGGCTGAACGCTGGACCGACCGGCTGAACTGCCCACTGGCGATCATTCACAAGCGCCGCGACCCGATGGTCGCCAACGAGGTTAAGGTGCACGAGGTGGTTGGTGATGTGTCCGGCCGTACCTGCGTTCTGGTCGATGACATGATCGACACCGCCGGCACGATCACCAAGGCAGCCGATGCTCTGTTCGAGAACGGTGCGGCCGATGTCATCGTCGCGGCCACGCACGCGGTGTTGTCAGGCCCGGCGGTTGATCGGTTGAAGAACTCGCCAATCTCTGAGGTAGTCGTGACGAATACGTTGGCTGTTCCGCAGGAGCGCAGGTTTGACAAGCTCACCGTGCTGACGATCGCGCCGCTGCTCGCTCGGGCCATCAGCGAGGTCTTCGAAGACGGCTCAGTGACCAGCCTGTTCGACGGCGCCAGCTGAGCCTGGCCGGCTGATTGACCCTGGGTTAGCGCCCAGAGGCAGGCTGCCGGTAGACTCGATCCCTCGACCCTGCCGTGCGCAGGTCTGCTTTCGCCGGAGTTCCGGCTCGTTTCAGTCCGCAATTCGCGAGGAGTTTCGCCGTGTCCGAGGTACGCATCGCCGCCGAGGCGCGTTCTGAGTTTGGCAAGGGTGCCGCCCGTCGGGTGCGCCGTGGGCAGAAAGTGCCAGCCGTGTTGTACGGCCACGGCACCCCGCCGCGCCACGTAAGCCTCCCGGGCCATGAGCTGATGCTCGCGCTGAAGGCATCGAACGTGCTGCTGCGGCTTGAAGGTCTTGACGGTGGCGCGGAGCTAGCACTGCCGAAGGCGATCCAGCGCGATCCGATCAGCGGTCAGCTCGAGCACGTCGACCTGCTGCTCGTGCGTAGTGGTGAAAAGGTCACCATCGAGATCCCGATCCAGATCACCGGCGCGCTCGCCCCCGACGGTTTCCTCGACCAGCAGCTGGTGTCGCTGTCGATCGAAGCCGAGGCAACGCACATCCCGCAGTCGATCGAGGTCTCGATCCAAGAGCTGCGGATCGGCGAGTCGCTTTACGCCCGCCAAATCGCGCTGCCTGAGGGTTCGACCCTGCAGACTGACGCTGACGCCGTGGTTGTGCACATCGCCGGTTCGGTCAGTGCTGAGCAGTTCGACGCCGATCTCGCTGAGGCGGCGTCCGAAACCGCGTCGGCCGAGTCGGCCGCGACTCCTGCCACATCCGACGCCGCCGAGGCTTCGGCCGAATAGCGAGTCTTCAACGCTGTGGCCGACGACCAACCCTGGCTGGTTATCGGCCTTGGCAATCCTGGGCCGGAGTATGCCGGTAACCGGCACAACGTTGGATTCATGGTCGTCGACGTGCTGGCCGCTCGCGACGGCGGCCGGTTCAAGGCACATCGCGCGCGAGCCGATGTCGTCGAGGCCCATTTAGCCGGACGCCGGGTGGTGCTGGCCAAGCCTCGTAGTTATATGAACGACTCGGGTGGTCCGGTAGCCGGGCTGCGGAGTTTCTTCGACGTACCGATCGAACAGATTGTCGTCGTCCACGATGAACTCGATCTCGATTACGGGGTGCTACGGCTTAAGCAAGGTGGCGGCGACAATGGCCACAATGGGCTGCGGTCTATCACGAAATCGCTTGGTAGCAAGGAATATCTGCGGGTGCGAGTCGGTATCGGCCGGCCGCCTGGGCGGCTCGATCCGGCTAGTTTCGTGTTGAATGATTTTTCGGCGGTTGAACGCAAAGATCTCGGCGTCCATCTTGAACGAGCTGCCGACGCGGTTGAACTGTTGGCGCGGGTCGGGCTGAGTGCTGCTCAAAATGATGTTCACGGCCCGTAATGCAGAAATGGTGCGGCCCGCAGCGTAAGCGCCGCGGGCCGCACCATTTCTAGGTCGTTCTTAGAACGTCAGTACGAGGTGTGGCTGTTGTGCCACGTTGGGGAATTCTCTAGACCAGAACCAAAGGCTGTCGTTGCCGTTGTTGGTGATCGCGAGGGTGATGGTGGTGCCAAGAGCCGCTGTCAGTGTTGAGGTGCTCAGGGTCGTGCTGATGGGGCTGTTGACACCAGCACCAGCGGCGAAGACACCGAGTGCTGAGCCAATGGCTGGCTTGGTGTCCCACGTCATCCCGCTCTCGGTCCAGCTGTTTGACGCGAGGCTGACGTTGTAAGGCTCGGTAGAACCTGAGATAGATGACGTTGCTGTGTGCAGATCCAAGGCGACCTTGCTGAGTTTCTTGCCTGTTGGTGCTGCTGGCAGTGTGAATCGCAGGTAGGAAACGTTTCCTGGGGTACCGCGCGACGCCAGTGTTGTTTCTGAGCCGTAGTTCACTCGTGGCGCGCCGGCGTTGGCGTACGTATCAGCCGATGGGCTGAGGCTCACGCTGACCGGTGGTGCCGGTGCCGGTGGTGGTGTCGGTGCAGGTGCGGCCACCGGTGTTGGCGCTGGTGCAGGCACCGGTGTTGGTGACGGCACGGCGACTGGGCTCAACGTCAGCAGGAGGTGTGGCTGTTGTGCCGCGTCGGAGAACTCTCGTGACCAGAACCAGAGGCTGTCGCTTCCGGTGTTGGTGATCGCGAGGGTGACCGTTGTCCCAAGGTCAGCTGTCAATGTTGAGGTATTGAGGGTTGTACTGATGGGCTTGTTAACGCCAGCACCCGCGCCGATGACACCGAGTGCTGAGCCGATAGCTGGCTTGTTATCCCACGTCATCCCGGTCTCGGTCCAGGTGTTTGAGGCGAGGCTGACGTTATACGGCTCAGTGGAGCCGGAGATGGATGTGGTTGAGGTGTGCAGATCCAAGGTAACGGCGGTGAGTTTCTTGCCTGCTGGTGTTGCTGGCAACGTGAATCGCAGGTAGGAGACATTCCCGGTGTTACCGCGTGAAGCCATCGTCGTTTGTGAACCGTAGTTCGCTGATGGCGCGCCGGCGTTGGCGTAAGTGTCAGCGGTAGGGGTGAGGCTGATTGTCGTCGGCGGCGTCGGGGTCGGCGTCGGCGTGGGGGTTGGTGTTGGCGCCAATGACGGTGACGGCGTCGGAGCCAGGGACGGCGTGGGCGTCGGCGTGGGAGCTACTGCTACCGGTGAATGCGTTGGTGTCGGTGTTGGTGTTGGGCTCGCGCTCGGTGTTGGGCTCGCGCTCGGTGTTGGGCTCGCGACCGGTGTTGGGCTTGCGACCGGCGTCGGGCTTGCGACGGGACTAGGTGTTGGGCTGACGATCGGTGTTGGGCTTGCGACTGGTGTGTTGATTCCGCTGCGGAGGCTGCCGACCGCGACGTATTGCAGGTCTTGGACGGCCGGTGTCGCGGTTACGTCTTCAGTCGAGGTGACTTGGGTGATGGTGGCGCCATCTCGGGTTATTGACGCGGCGACGGTGCCGACCGAAAGTGGCTCGGTGCATTCACTAACGCCGGCTGGTTCATCACAGCTGTACGTGTTGCCGCCATCGGTGATGGTGACGGTCGCTGGAGCGGTAAGGAAGTTCAATGCCTCAACGGTGTCACGAGCCGGGCTGCCACCACGGAGCTTCATCAACGTTGTTTCGGGGTAAGTCGGTTTCGCTGCCACCAGTTGGGTGCGGTGAGTTAAGTAAGTGGCGTCACGAGTAATAGTTGGTTCGACCCCGGTCTTGAA
>OLLX01000206.1_pt1 | contig 32086 bp, 29 predicted proteins | sample 1604651 | NCBI WGS metagenome assembly OLLX01 (sample SAMEA104055725, study PRJEB20765) | soil metagenome | biome: Arctic tundra; feature: Polygonal ground; material: soil | place: USA | collected 2011-09 | depth 0-0.5 m
CTCGGGGATTTGAACCCCGGATGGGCTTTAAGACCCAAACCGCATTAGCAGTGCGGCGCCATAGACCGGACTAGGCGAAGCCTCCTCGAAGATCCTCGCGGATCTTCAGGTGTAGGAAGCAGGGTAGCGGGGCGACACGAACGTCGCGCGAGCGGCACCACCGGCACGCGGCATAGTGCGACTAAACGGGCAACCAAACGGGTCACCAAGCTGGCCATTAAAGTGACGTGGTGCCCGCCCAGCTGCCCAGCCACCCGAACCGCTCGAGTCACTCGAACCGCCCGACGGCCCGAGCCAACCTCGACGGCATTCCTGTCTACAAGCCAGGACGCCGCGCAACTGATGGCGCTCATACCTTCAAATTGTCGTCAAACGAGTCGCCCTACCCCCCGCTGCCCAGTGTGCTCGATGCCATCGCCGAGGCAGCGCGTCATACCAACCGCTACCCCGACCTGACCTCAACCGCCGTCGTCGAAGCGTTAGCAGAGCACCTGGCCGTGCCCGCTGACCATGTCGTGGTCGGCTGCGGTTCGGTTGGCGTGGCAACTCAGCTAGTGGCTGCCTTCGCTGGCCCAGGCGACGAAGTGCTCTACGCATGGCGGTCATTCGAGGCTTACCCGATCATGGTTCAAGTCGCGGGCGCGACCAGCGTTCGGGTTTCACTCGATGCGGGCGCCACCCACGATCTCCAGGCGATGGCGGCCGCTATCACCCCGCGCACCCGAGTGATCTTCGTCTGCAATCCGAATAATCCGACCGGGACGGTCGTGCGTAAAGCGGAGCTAGAAGCATTCCTGGACCAGGTGCCTTCCGATTGCCTAGTGGTGCTCGACGAGGCATACCGAGAGTTCATCCGAGACCCCGCAGTGCCAGATGGGATCACCCTCTACCGCGACCGGCCGAATGTCGCGGTATTGCGTACCTTCTCCAAGGCCTACGGGTTAGCCGGCTTGCGCGTCGGTTATGCCATCGCGGACACGGCGATCGCGGATGCGATCCGGGTGACCAATGTGCCGTTCTCGGTGAGCACGATCGGCCAGGCCGCCGCGGTCGCCTCGCTGCGCCCCGCCGCGTCGCGGGAGCTGCTCGACCGGGTCGAGGTCACGGTTCGCGAACGCACTCGGGTGATCGACGGACTCCTCGCCGCTGGCTGGCCGATTCCCCGTAGCGAGGCAAACTTTGTCTGGCTGCCTACTGGCGCCTCCACCGAGAGCTTCGCGGCTGCCTGCGAAGCCGGCGGGATCGTGGTCCGACCTTTCAGTGGCGAAGGCGTCCGCGTCACGATCGGCGAGCCCACGGCAAACACCCTCTTCCTGGACGTCGCTCGCGACGCAATCGCCAGCGGCGGTGCCATCAGCGTTGCCCTCGGCAGTGCCGGCATGAGTGGCCAGATTGGGTCATCTACTCCGTAGGTGCGGCGGCACTGACCGTGGGAACTCGCATTAAAGTTCTCGCGGCATTGCGCCGATAGGGGCTTGGAGCTAAGCCATTTGGCTCTCGGTTTTACTCTAAGTGATGTAACGAGTACACTCCGTATTGACTAGTCCGGCAGAGCCGCTCCCGAACCCGAGGAGCTCCTCCCGAACTCCTGAACGAAACGGGGAAGAAGGGCGATGATGAAGCTCACAGCAATCATCAAGCTGCCCGCCGCGCTGGCGACATCGACGGTGCTGGTAGCGCTCGGTCTCGTCGGCGTCACGACGGCCGCAACCGCTGGCGTGATCGTGCTCGGCTCGAACGCCGTCGCGCCGCCGCGCGACGGGCGGCAGGCAGACAGAAACTCGAGCTTCGCGATCGCACCCGTCACCGGCAGCCCTGTCATCGTGCCTTCGCGCCGAGCGGAAACGCCCCGTCATCTTTCTACCCCGCCGGCGAACTCGGCATCGACACGAGCGATTACTGCCACCCCGAAGGCAACCGGCCTGCCGTCGCCGCAACCGATAGCCGTTGTCCCGCCCGCGCCGGCATCGCTGCCTACGCCGGGTTACGCCGAGGTAAGCCTGCTCCTCAAGCCAAAGTCGATACCCACAGCAACTCTGCCGGCACTAGCGCTGCCGGTGCTGGCCCTACCGGTCACTGGAGCAACTTTCCCGACAACGTCGCCGTCGGGCACGCTGCCAAGCGTGCGGCCACTGCTTCCCGCGTTGCCGACGAAGACGGCCACTCCGAAGCCAACCCCGAGCTCCAAGCCGACTCCCAAGCCCAGCCCCAGCTCCAAGCCAACCCCCAAGCCCAGCCCCAGCTCCAAGCCGACTCCGAAGCCCACCAGCTCCAAGCCCTGCCCCAAGCCCTGCCCCAAGCCGAAGCCGAGACCCAAGCCACGGCCCACATCCAAGCCACGGCCGCGCCCGAGCCAGCACGTTCAACCGCACCACTGGCACTAACTGTTACTCCCGATATCGCATCCGGGAAGCCGGCCCCGTGAAGTAGCTGGCCACCCCGACGCTCGTATCGCCGTCGCTCCGACCGCAACCGCTGTCGATCTGCGACGATGAGTTCGGACGACGATCCAGACGGCACTCGCCGCCGGAGATCGCGCGAGCTGTTGGCGAGTACCTCGCTAGCGGCAGACCAGCGTCCGAAGCGGCGAGCGAAGGAGTAGCGCCATGACCGTGCGGGATTCCGTCGATCCAGACGACGCGAATGGCGCCAGCGGCGATGGCGAGAACGTCGTCCAGCTACTGACGCCTGAAGGCGAACGACGCGATCACCCTGACTACCCGCTCGAGATCTCCGACGACGAGTTCCGTTCGCTGTATCGCGACCTGGTGCTTGTCCGCCGATTCGACACCGAAGCGACAGCTCTTCAGCGCCAAGGCGAGCTCGGCCTGTGGGCCTCTTCACTCGGGCAGGAAGCCGCCCAGATCGGTTCGGGACGCGCGCTGGAAGCAGCGGATATGGCCTTTCCGACGTACCGAGAGCATGGCGTGACGTGGTGCCGGGGGATCGCTCCAGAAAAGGTGCTGGAACTCTTTCGTGGGCTGAACTTCGGCGGCTGGGATCCGCGCGAGTACAACGTCCAGCTCTACACGCTCGTCATCGGCGCGCAAACCCTGCACGCGGTCGGCTACGCGATGGGCATGGCGCGCGAGCGGGCAACCAGCGAAGAACGCCCCGCCGTCATTGCCTACTTCGGCGACGGGGCGGCGAGTGAGGGTGACGTCAGCGAAGCGTTCACCTTCGCGGCGTCCTATCAAGCGCCAGTGGTTTTCTTCCTGCAGAACAACCAGTGGGCCATCTCAGTACCTGAAGCTCGCCAGTCGAGGACACCTCTCTATCTACGCGCGGCCGGATTCGGGTTTCCCGGCGTGCGAATCGACGGCAACGACGTGCTTGCCTGTCTCGCGGTGACCCGTAAGGCGTTGCGGCACGCCCGTGACGGTAAAGGCCCGATGCTCATCGAAGCCTTCACCTACCGGATGGGTGCTCATACGACGTCAGACGACCCGACCAGATATCGACTCGCGAGCGAACTCGAACAATGGAAGCTGCGCGACCCGATTGAGCGGGTCAAGGCCTATCTCTCGCGCAACGGCGTGGCCGACGTCGCGTTCTACGACGAGATCGACCGCGAAGGCGACGAGCTCGCGGCCCGGATTCGCGCAAACTGCCTGGCAATGCCCGACCCGAAGCCACTCGACATCTTCGATCAGGTCTACGCCGGTGGCAGCCCGTTGGTTGACGAAGAGCGTGCCTGGTATGAGAACTACCTCGCCGGTTACGACGATCCGGTCCACGATGTTGGCAGCCACGAGGTAAGCGGCCACGGCGGGACAGATCACCGATGACAGCGGTGGCAATCTCGCGAGCCCTGAATATGGGTCTGCGCAAGGCGATGCACGACAATCCGAAAGTCATCGTGATGGGCGAGGACGTCGGCAAGCTCGGCGGTGTATTCCGGGTCACCGACGGACTGCAAAAAGAGTTCGGCGACGACCGGGTGATGGATACTCCGCTCGCCGAATCCGGCATCATCGGTACCGCGATCGGGCTCGCCATGCGTGGCTACCGACCCATCTGCGAAATCCAGTTCGACGGATTCGTTTTCCCCGCCTATGACCAGATCGTTAGCCAGTTGGCCAAGATGCATTACCGGTCGCGGGGCATGGTGAAGATGCCGGTGGTGATCCGCATTCCGTTCGGCGGCGGTATCGGCGCGGTCGAACACCACAGCGAATCACCCGAGGTGCTGTTCGCTCACATCCCCGGTTTGAAGGTCGTCACCTGCTCGAACTCCCACGATGCCTACACGATGATTCAGCAGGCCACCGCCAGCGACGACCCGATCATCTTTCTCGAACCCAAGCGCCGTTACTGGGAAAAGTCGGAGGTCGAGCTCGACGACACTCTCGACCATGCCACCCCGTTGCATGCGGCGCGGGTAGTGCGGCCGGGCCGACACGCGACCCTGCTCGCGTACGGCCCGACAGTGAAAACCGCTCTCGATGTCGCGGCAGTCGCTGCCGACGAGGGACGCGAACTCGAAGTGATCGACGTCCGCTCGCTGTCACCGGTCGACTGGGAGGTCGTCACCGGATCGGTGCGGCACACCGGCCGGGCCATCATCGTCCACGAAGCTCCGGTTTTTCTCGGGCTTGGCGCCGAGATCGCGGCCCGGATCAGCGAGCAGTGCTTCTATTCACTGCAAGCACCGGTGCTCCGAGTCGGCGGCTTCGCGACGCCGTATCCACCATCACGGCTGGAAGAACACTTCCTGCCCGACCTCGACCGGGTGCTCGACGCGGTCGACCGGTCGCTGGCTTACTGATCCCGGCTTATTGATCCCGGCGTCCTGACGAAGGGAATGTACCGAGTGGCATCGCTCAAGCAATTCACACTGCCGGACGTTGGCGAAGGCCTGACCGAGGCCGACATCGTGCGATGGCATGTGCACGCCGGCGACCCGGTGACGCAGAACCAGACAATCGTGGAGATCGAGACCGCGAAAGCTGTCGTCGAGCTGCCCTGCCCCTTCGCCGGTGTAGTGAGTGAACTCTTGGTCGACGAAGGGTCGACGGTGGCCGTCGGCACCCCGATCATCATCGTCGACGTCGCGGCATCGGTCCTAGGTCGGGCGGGATCGGACACCACTGATACGTCGGCGGCCACATCAGGTGGCCAGGTTGCCGCGGTGTCGACGACAGGTCCGGCACACTCGGCCGTGTTGGTCGGCTACGGACCGGTGCAGGACGTTGCGCCACGCCGGCGTCCAAAGCATGGCGCCCCCGCGACCGGGCTTCGATCACCACTTCGCGCCGTCGAATCTCTTTCGCCGCTCACCCAACCGTTGCTGGCATCGGAATCGGTGCTGGCCAAGCCGCCGGTGCGCAAACTCGCCCGTGACCTCGGCATCGACCTGCATCAGGTACGCGGCAGCGGCCCTGACGGGTCGATTACCCGCTCAGACGTTGAAGCGGCTGCGGACAGCTCTCGGGTCGACGCGCCGCAACGTCCGTTGCCTCGCGGCAGCGAAGAGCGAGTGCCGATTCGCGGCGTCCGCAAGGCCATGGCGCAAGCGATGGTCACCAGCATGTTTACGGTGCCGCACGTCACCGAGTTCACCACGATCGACGTCAGCCGATCAATGCGCGCGGTAACCAGACTCCGCCAGCTGCCGGAGTTCGCCGAGGTCAAAGTCACCCCGCTGCTGCTGGTGACCAAAGCGATTCTGCTCGCCATCGAGCGTTACCCACTGATGAACTCGACATGGGACGAGCACCACAGCGAAATCATCGTCAAGCATTATGTGAATCTCGGTATCGCGGCCGCCACACCTCGCGGGCTGGTGGTCCCGAATATCAAGAATGCCGAATCATTATCGCTCTCTCAGTTGGCCAAGTCGATTAACACCCTCGCCTCGACTGCCCGCGAAGGCCGCACCTCGGTGAGCGATATGCAGCACGGCACCTTCACTATTACCAACGTCGGAGTTTTCGGCATCGACACCGGCACCCCTATCATTAATCCCGGCGAATCGGCGATTCTCGCGTTCGGCGCTATTCGCCAGCAGCCCTGGATGCATCGTGGCAAAGTCAAACCTCGCTTCGTCACCACCCTCGCGTTATCGTTTGACCACCGCAGTATCGATGGCGAACTCGGTTCGCGTTTCCTGCGCGACGTCGCACTGTTCCTCGAAGATCCGGCGTCGTCGCTGCTTGCGCGGCTCTGAGATACGCGGATCTGATCATGCGTATTGCTCTTGCCCAACTACGGGTGGACGACGGCGAAAGCCAGGCCGATCGGATCGCGCGAGTCGCTGCACTGGTAAGCGCGCAAGACGGTGTCGACCTCGTCGTGCTGCCAGAGTTATGGGTTCCGGGCGCGTTTGGTTTCGGTGGCTTCGCGGCGTCAGCGTCGACATTACCCGGAGCCGCCGTCTCGGCTATTGCCTCGGCGGCTCGTCATATCGGTGCGCACGTTATCGCCGGCACCTTTATCGAAAATGACGCCGGCAAACTGCACAACACTGCGGTCTTGCTCGATCCTCGCGGTGAAATCGTGCACACCTACCGCAAGATGCACCTGTTCGGCTTTGACGGCGGTGAGGCATCAACGCTGACTGCCGGCGACGATATCTCGACTTACGCGCTACCCGGCTTCGCCAATATCGCGATGACAACGTGCTACGACTTGCGATTCCCCGAGCTTTATCGCTTGTTCTTGGACGCCGGCTCCGAACTCGTGATCGTGCCGGCAGGCTGGCCGTCGTCCAGGCTGGATCACTGGCTGCTTTTCACTCGCGCCCGCGCCGCCGAGAATCAGGTCTTCGTCATCGGCTGCAATCAGGTCGGTAACCAAGAAGGCGTCGAGCTGGCCGGACACAGCGTGGTGGTCGATCCGTGGGGTCGAATCATCGCCCAGGGCGGCAACGGCGAAGAAGTTCTCACCGTCGATATCGATCTCGCCCTCATTGCGAAGACCAGAGCCGAATTCCCCGTGCTGCGCGATCGGCGGCTGGGCTTGCCGTCGCCAAGAACCCGATCGTAGTCCGCGAGCTAGCTCTAGAAGTCCTGAGAGAACTCAGGCGAAATAGACCACGCAGAACGCGCCGAAAAGCCCGCAGTACCAGGCAAACGGCGTGAGCGTACGGGTCTTGAACCAGCGAACGAGAAACTTCACCGACACCAATGCGGCGAAGAATGCCGCAACCGCGCCAGCAAGCGCTTGCCCGCGGATGCCGTCACCGAGCGACCCGAACAGATCGGGAATCTTGATGCTCGCGGCCAAAATAACCGGCGTAGCCATCAAGAAGGAGAAACGCACGGCTTGCTCGTGGTCGAGCCCGCGAAGCAAGCCGGCCACCATGGTCACACCGGAACGGCTGATGCCTGCCAGCAACGCCAAGCTCTGGAACATCCCGATCACGCCGGCGTCGCGCATACTGACCCGGGCCGTTACAGCGGCATCATCGTCAATCGTGGCCGTCGCGCCTTCGACAGTGCCAGTGCCGTTCACGGCACCAGCGGCGCCCGCACCCCTTTCCGCTCCGGTAGAACCCGTGACAGTTGTGCGTGCAATTGAACGACGCCGCAGCCGCTCGCCGGCGAACAAAATGACCCCATTTAAGGTGAGAAAGATCGCGGCCGCCTCCGGCTTAGCGAAGAGCGATCGCAACCCATTCTCAAACGCCAACGCTAAGACGCAGGCGGGGATCGTCGCGATCACGATCAGCCAAGCAAGACGCTCGTACACGGTCTCGATTCGGCGATAGCGGATCGAAGTAATGAAGGCTCCGATGATCTTGACCCAGTCACGCCAGAAGAAACACAGCAGCGCGAGCGCGGTGGCAACATGCAGCCCGACGATGAACGCGAGGTAGGGCGACCCAGAAGCTGGCTCAGTGACCAGCGCGTGCCACGAACCACCAATCAGCGCCGGCACCAGCACCGAGTGACCCAGGCTGGACACCGGGAAAAGCTCCGTGACGCCCTGAAGCACGCCGATGGTAATCGCCTGGAAAAAGCTCAAATGAGGGTCGACCGGAACGTGCGACACGAAACTCCCAGGCATGGACGGCGAGTGGAAACAAGACAGTGGAGAACTGCTCACGATACGACGTCGCCGCTCATGATCGTGAACCAAGCGCGGAATCAGGTTCGCTGTGTCGGGATCGGGTCGCCCTCTTTCAGCGTTGCACGAGACAATAGTTTCGGCGCTCTGGTGTCTGCCGGAGTCCGCGAAGGGAAGAGGAGCCAGTTCGACGTGCTCGACCCGCGAGAGCTTTACACGTTGCACGACGACCTGCCGACACTCGATCGGCCGGTACTGATCCATGCCCTGGGCGGATATGTCGACGCCGGCGAATCGGTGCGGCTGGCCCAAAACCACCTGCTGACGACATTCGAGCACCAGGTAATCGCCACCTTCGACTCCGACCAGTTGCACGACTACCGCGCTCGGCGTCCGGCAATGATCTTCGATGCCGACCATTGGGAGAGCTACGCCGATCCCGAGTTGGTACTGCGCGCGATGCGCGACGCGGCCGGGCAGCCGTTCCTGTTTCTCACCGGCCCCGAGCCCGACGTCCAATGGGAGCGTTACGTCTCGGCGGTGCTTGGGTTGATCTCCGATCTCGGCGTCCGGCTGACGATTGGGCTCAACGCGATCCCGATGGCAGTGCCGCACACCCGGCCGGTCGGTCTGACTTCGCACGCGTCGCGCACCGAGCTGATCCCCGACAACGAACCGTGGCTACAGCGGGTGCAAGTGCCAGCCAGCGCGAGTCACCTGCTCGAGTTCCGGTGCTCCCAACGCGGCTTGGACGCCGTCGGTTTCGCCGTCCACGTTCCGCACTATGTCGCGCAGACCGAGTTCCCGGACGCCGCCGAACGCCTGGTCGGGGCAATCGCGCTGGCTGGCGGTTTGGTGTTGCCAACAGAGGCGTTGCATACGGCGGGAGAAGCGGCCCGCGCCGAAATCGACAAGCAGGTGGCCGACTCACCTGAGGCGCTCGACCTGGTCCGATCACTGGAATCGCAGTACGACGCTTTCGTGCGCGGACGCGGCTCCGACCTGCTCGCGGCGAGCCCTGGCGACCTGCCGAGCGCCGAAGAACTCGGCGCTGAGCTCGAGCGTTTCCTGGCCGAGCACACCAAACGCCCGCGCGACGAAAACTAATGCACAGCGAGCAGCGCGTCGATCCGGCTCAGCTGGCCATCTGCCTCAACGTGTTCGCCGAGCTGGCGAAGCTACCCGTTGATCACCCCGACTCGTTGGTAGTGCAGCGAGCAACTGCTGGCCTGTACAAAAGCGTCAAGATCCGTAGCCGCAAAGAAAAGCGAGCCAACGCAGTCGCCGCCGATGAACTGGTCACGTCGGCAACAGCAACCGGCGCGCCTAACCGCATCGACGACGAAACCCAGGGAATCGCGCTCGCGGCGACCAGCTCGGGGCCAACCGTCGGAACTCTGCGCAACCCCCGCGCTTGCTACATCTGCAAACAGCGCTACCGCGAGGTCGACGCTTTCTACCACCAGCTGTGTCCGCCGTGCGCGGCGCTCAATCGCGAACATCGCGACGCCCGAACCGACCTCACCGGACGGCGCGCGCTGCTCACCGGTGGCCGCGCGAAGATCGGCATGTACATCGCCTTGCGGTTACTCCGTGACGGCGCGCACACCACCATCACCACCAGGTTCCCGCACGACGCCGTCCGACGATTTACCGCGATGCCTGACAGTGCGCAGTGGCTACACCGGCTGCGGATCGTCGGCATCGACCTGCGTGATCCGGCTCAGGTCGTTGGGCTAGCGGACGCCATGATCGAGCAGGGTCCACTCGACATTCTCATTAACAATGCCGCGCAGACCGTGCGACGTTCGCCTGGCTCATATGCCCCGTTGGCCGCGGCCGAGTCGGCACCATTGCCGGCCGGCGAACTGCCGGACGTGCTCACGTTCAGTCACGCCAGCGATGCCCATCCAGCGGCACTGGCACGGGCGATGAGCGAGCATCCGGTACCCACCGCCGAGGCGTTAACCGCACTGGCCCTGACGGCGGGTTCGGCGTCGCCAGACCGCATCGCCGCCCAGATTGCCATCGACGCGGGCGGCCTTGTTCCCGACCTGCACTCGATAAACAGCTGGACCCAGCGCGTGCACGAAGTCGAGCCGCTGGAAATGCTCGAGGTTCAACTGTGCAACATGACCGCGCCGTTCATCTTGGTCAGCCGGTTGCGGCCGGCCATGGCGGCGGCTGCCGCTCGCCGGAAATACGTGGTGAACGTCTCCGCGATGGAAGGCCAATTCAGCCGGGCCTACAAAGGCCCAGGGCATCCGCATACGAATATGGCCAAGGCCGCGCTGAACATGCTGACGCGCACCAGCGCTAAGGAGATGCTGGAGGCCGATGGCATCTTGATGACCGCGGTCGATACCGGCTGGATCACCGACGAGCGGCCACACCCCACCAAGATTCGCCTTGCCGGTGAAGGCTTTCACGCGCCACTCGACCTCGTCGACGGCGCCGCCCGGGTATACGACCCGATCGTCCGCGGCGAAATGGGCGACGATATCTACGGCTGCTTCTTAAAGGACTACGCGCCCTCAGCATGGTGAAATGAACGCCTACCCGACGAATAAATGGCACGGCTTGCGGGCAGAGCGGTTGTCATGGACATCACCGAGCTGATTCTCAACGACCACCATCGGCAGCGGCAGGCTTTCGCCGTCCTGGACGACGTGGACCCCACCGACCATAAGCGGCTAGGCGATATCTGGGCCGACCTGGCGAACTTTCTCGACGTGCACGCCGCCGCCGAAGAAGCGGTCTTTTACCCTGAACTGTTGAAGAAAGCCGACCCGGACGCCGCGGAAACCAAGGACGCGATTGGTGACCACAACGACATCCGGGACGCCGTCGCCGAAGCGGCGAACCATAAAGTCGGGACCGAGAAATGGTGGGCGGCTGTCGGCAAGGCCCGCAAGGCTAATACCGAACACATGGGCGAAGAAGAAGACGAAGGTCTGGCAGACTTCCGCAGGCACGCGAGCCTGGAGTTACGCGCCGAACTCGGGGTGAAATTCGAAGCCGCCAAGACCACCGCGCAAGCACCGAAACTCGACCAGACCGACAAAGATCCCGACGACTACATCGACGAGAACCGCTAATCAGCCGACAGCGTGTGCCTGCGAGTTAGTCGAAGTTCGCCACCACCCGCGCGAATGGCCCAGTCAGTCAGCGCCCCAGCGAGAGCACCGATGCCGATCGAGCTGGCTAACATCGGCCACCACGACGGATGGCGAAGCGGTATAACCGCCGGAGTCAAGCCGTAACCATAGAAGCCAAAACGGCTTGGCGGCTGCTTGGTCAGGTAATGAACCACGACAGCGACAATCGTTCCCAGCACAGCTCCGGTGAGAACCAGGAAACCGGTTACTTTCACCGCATGCCTCGATGCCTGCCCCGGCGCCATCGATCACTCCCCACGCTCACCTGCAACGATGACTCACACTACCGAGTCGCCCGAACAGATCGCATCAACAGAGGAGCCCGATGGAAAACGTCGACGTCATCGTCATCGGAATGGGGCCCGGCGGCGAAGAGGTAGCCGGCAAGCTTGCCGAAGCGGGGCTCTCCGTGCTCGGAATCGACGAGCGGCTGGTCGGTGGCGAATGCCCTTACTGGGGGTGCGTGCCGAGCAAGATGATGATCCGCGCGGCCGACGCACTCGCCGAAGGCCGTCGCGTTCCTGGCCTAGCCGGCCAATCGGTAATCACCCCCGACTGGACGCCGGTAGCTGCCCGAATCCGCAACGAGGCCACCGACAACTGGGACGACACGGTCGCGGTCAAGCGATTCGAGAGCAAAGGCGGCCGTTTCGTGCGCGGCCACGGCCAGATCACTGCCCCAGGCGTCGTTGAGGTCGGTGACCAGGAGTTCACCGCGGCCAAGGCGATCGTGCTGAACACCGGTACCTCACCCGCGATCCCGCCGATCGACGGGCTGGCAACCACCCCGCTGTGGACGAACCGGGAAGCGATCGAAGCTACCGAGGTGCCGAGTTCGCTGATCGTGCTCGGCGGCGGCGCGATCGGCGTCGAACTCGCCCAAGTCTTCGCCCGGTTCGGGGCCAATGTCACGATCGTCGAGGCTCTCGATCATCTACTGCCACTGGAAGATCCGGAGGCCGGCGCGACGGTGGCCGAGGTATTCGGTCGTGAAGGAATCGTCGTCCGGACAGGCGTGAAAGCCGTGCACGTCGGTCACGATGGCACCGGCTTCAGCCTCCGGCTCGACAATGGCGATGTTCTGACCGCCGAAAAACTACTCGTCGCGACCGGACGCCGGATCGACCTTGCCGGCGTCGGACTCGCCGTACTCGGCATCGACACCACCGCTCGGACACTGCCGGTCGACGACCGGATGCGGGTCGCTCCCGGCGTTTGGGCCGTCGGCGACATCACCGGGAAGGGCGCCTTCACCCACGTCTCGATGTACCAAGCCGAGATCGTGATCGCCGACATCCTCGGCCACCAAGACGTGCCCGCAGCCGACTACCGCGCGCTACCACGAGTGACGTTCACCGATCCCGAAGTCGGATCGGTTGGGATGACGCAAGCGCAAGCCGCGAAAGAAGGCATCGACGTCCTGGTCGGACAAGCCAGCATGGCTTCGTCTGCTCGTGGCTGGATTCATGGCCCAGGCAACGACGGTTTTATCAAGCTGATCGGCGACGCACAGCGCAATGTGCTGATCGGCGCGACAGTTGTCGGCCCATCCGGTGGCGAAGTACTGTCGGCGCTCGTTGTCGCCGTCCAGGCCGAAGTGCCGATAGAGAAACTGCGCTACATGATCTACGCCTACCCGACGTTCCATCGGGGGATACTGGACGCCGTCAAGGACCTGCACCGGCCGAGCTAAGCCGCTTTCAAAGGGGGCCGCGCCACGAGCGGCCCCCTTTTACGACAGGGTGTGGATCCGGGAGATCGGCCAGACCCGCAGAAATGCATGCCCGACCACACTACTGATCGGGACGGTGCCGTTGAAGCGCGAATCGGACGACGCGTTGCGGTGGTCACCCATCACCCAGAGCTGGCCCTTCGGCACGGTGAAGGGAGCAAACGACGTATTGGCTTGGCCCGCTGGGTAAACGTAAGGCTCAGTCAACGGAACGCCGTTGCGCACGACGCGGCCAGCGTTGCAGCACGAGACGGTATCGCCGGGAAGGCCGATCACTCGCTTGACGATGTCTTTCTTACCACCGACAACCTGTATCCACCGGCCGGTCGCTTGGAAGACGACGATGTCGCCCCGGTGCACTGAATGCAGCTTGTAGGAGAGCTTGTCGACCAGAATCCGGTCGTTGTTACAGCTCGGCGTACAGCCGTTCAGCGTTGTCTCCATCGAACCGGAGGGAATCACGTAGGTCTGCACGATGAACGTGCGCAACAACAAGGTGAAGGCAACCGTCAGCACTGCCAGGATGGCCCATTCGCGCCCACGATTACGCGGTCGGCGCCGGGCTGGAGTGCTGCTCGTCACCGCCGGTGGTTCCGCGACCTCGGGGATATCGGTAGCGGCGGGCTGGCCAACCGGCGTTTCATCATTGAAGCTCACCGGTCGACTTTAGCCGCTGTACCTGTGAAGACCATGGCGACGCCTGCGCTGGGGTCGCCTTTGGGGGTGGCACGCACCAAAACGCCGGTGCCACTCGCTCGCAAAACGCCACCAGTCGCGGTCGCGAAGGCGGATTCACCGGAGCTAAGAGCGATGCGATTGTCGTCGTCCGCGACATCAACCGAACCACTCAGGCAGAGCACGATCTCGGGGCCACGGCGGGCCAACGCGACGTCTGAGGTAGGGGCAGCGCCTGAAGTTGCGAGGTCGACCCGGCTCAACTCGAACTCCTCAAACGGTGCCGGCCAAACTTCTTCGCCGCCGGCAAGCACCGGAGATATCACCGCGAGTTCTCGCGAGTCGCGATCGAGAATCTCGCGCAAATCACGGACGGAAATGTGCTTGGCAGTCAGACCGGCCCGGATCACATTGTCGGAACCACCGAGAATCTCGACGCCAGCGCCATGCAGGTACCCGTGAATCTCACCGGGGGAGATGATCAATGCTTGCCCCGGTGAGATCACCACGTAGTTGAGCAAGCTGAGCGCGACGACCCCAGGATCATCGGGGTACTTCGCGGCCAGCAATTCGATCCACCCGAAAACCGGCTGCTCCGGATCAACTGCCCTGGCGGCCTTCGCGCCGGCAAGAGTCTGGGCAACGAGCGTGAGACGTTCGGCGTCTGGCCACTCGACCAGTCGCAGAAACGCATCACCGGTCGAGAGTCCGGCCCGAAGTTCGCCGAGCAACCCGACAAGCAGTTCGACGTCGAGAGATTCGAGCAATGCCACCGCTTGCGCCGACGGCCGAAAGCCCTTCAGTGCCTCGAACCTGGTCAGCGCCACGATCATTTCGGGCTTGGCATAAGGATCACGGTATGACCGCCGCGACGCCGACCGGTCGATACCGGCGGCCTCCTCGGCCTCGAAACCACGAATGGCTTGCGCGCTGTTGGGGTGAACCTGCAACGACAACGGCTCAGCCGCTGACAGCACCTTCAACAAGAAGGGCAACCGGGCGCCAAACTTGGTTAACGTCGTCGGCCCGAGGTAACGCTCTGGATCGGCAGTGATCAGCTCCTCCAGCGAGCGGGGTTGGCTGCCGTCGTCTGATTCAAGCGTGGAGGACGCGTGCGGATGCGCACCCATCCATAACTCGGCTTCGGGCTCAGATGCGCGATCACGGCGCTGTAGAGCCGCGATCGCTTCGCGGCCACCCCACGCGTAGGCCATCACTGGATTGATCATCCGGCGCAGCGTCATGACTGATTCTATGGCGGCCCTGAGCGACCGTGATCAGTATGGCCGCCCATGACCGCTTCGAGTGGCCTCCTTCAGTACCGTGCCGGACCGCCCGATGCTCACGGTGAACCGCACGGACGTCGTCGTAGGAGCCCTGATGCAGCCGCGATCCATCGATCCGCTGCCCGCTGTGGCCGGCTCGCCCGCTGTGCACGGCTCACCGGGCGACACGGATGCCTGGATCTGCCTGGCCTGCGGAACCAGCAACCCCGCCGCGGCCGCGATCTGCGCCGGCTGCGGGCGTCGCTTTGCCGACCAGTTCGAAACGGCACGTCCACTGGTGAGTCAACGACTGCGCTCGATTGCCCTCGGTGCCCGCGAACTCGGCATCGTGTTCGTGCTTTATCTGCTCTGGCAGCTGGGAACCGGACTTTCGTTAACGCACAGCCACGGCGCATTCGCCCGGGCGCGGGCCATCTGGCGACTCGAACGTGATCTGCACCTGCCCAGCGAAGTCTGGGTACAGCGGGCGATACTCGCCCATCACACGCTGGTGCGGGCGCTCGACCTCTTCTACCTGAGCGCCCATGTCGGCAGTCTGGCGATTTTCTTGCCTTGGCTCTTCCTGCTACATCGCGACCACTACAAAGGCTGGCGCAACGTCCTTGTCGGCGTCACCGCGATCTCGTTAGCGATTCAGCTTGTCTCGATCGCACCGCCACGACTGCTACCCAGCCTCGGGTTCGTCGACACCGCAACCCGCTATCACCAATCGGTCTATACCGGTCTGGGCAGCGGATTGACCGATCAACTCTCGACGATGCCGTCGATCCACGTCGCCTGGGCAGTGATCGTTGCCTGCGCGGTCGTCTCGGTCAGCCGCAACAGGTACCGGTGGTGGGTAATCGCGCATCCGATCCTGACGGTCTACGTCGTCGTCGCGACCGCCAATCACTTCTGGCTGGACGCCGCCGCCGCGACCGTGATCGTCGGTGTGGTGCTCGCGATACAGCGAGCCCTGATCGCTCGGCGAACCAACAAAGGGACCCCGAATCCCCGGTTCGGCAGTACGTAGCGATAGAGCCGCAAAGCCAGTCCCTGCGCCTTACAACATCGACGCGAGTAGCCAAATGAACATCAACCCTTGGGCTCCGACCAGGCACGCAAGCACATTGTTACGGCGTCGATGTCGAGCAAACGCAAGGAAGGAAACGAGCGCTATCGCGACCATGCCGAGACCAGCGAAGCCTGCCAGGATCCCGGAATTCTCCCAGTCCGCCCGGCCGGAGCTGACTATTCCGTCGCCACTGAAACCGCCGGGACCGAAAGCGATGGCAATACCAAGTAGGAAGAAATCACCGACGGCGAACAGACCGCACAAGCAAAGGAGCGGGATCGCGGCCAGCTGGCGCCTACGCGCCGGGGCCCAAGCCATGCGATGATTCTCGGCTGCCGTCGAGTGACCCTGAAGCCGCGAGCGAGATCCCGAAGACGGCAGTCCAATACCCGACGAAAATCAGGTCGGGATTGGCTGACGCACACGATCGTCGTGCTGATCCGTCCACGCCCGACCGGTCTATGGGTACCGCCGGGTTAAGTCAGCCGTTGTCGTTGACGGCTCGGGCCGAGTCACCCGCTCCAAGGTCGCCGTCCGTTTGCGTGGTGCCTGCATCGATGCCGGACAGATCCCGGTTGATCGCGGCCAGATCAGCCGCCTGCTGAGCTGAGGTCGCGGCGGTTGGTACCGCCGACGCCACCGCCACCGGGGTAGTTGTGCTTGGCGTGGTCGCTACTGAGGAGACCGGCGTCGTCACAGCCACCGCATTCGGGGTCTGGCCGACCGGCTTGTTGGCATGGCCAGTCGCGGCGCACCCGGCGGTCAGCGCCACCACGAGGGTCGCGCCGACCAACCAGACCGGTGAGAGCTTCACGACAGCGCCTTGCGGGCGGTCACGATGTCGGCGCGAGCAGCCTTCGCGTCCGCGCGAACGGTAGCCAGCTCCGCTCGCGGATCAGACAGCAGCGCGTGGTTAGCGTCGTACTGTGCTGGCGTCAAGGCCAACACGGTCATCGACAAGCCCTGGGTACTCGACTCGATCGCGGAGATCTTACTGGCGAGATCGCTCATCGCGGCTTGGCTGGCTGCTGAGCTCTTGGTCGCATCCGCGCCGGCGAAGAGGGCTGCCAGCAAGCTGTCGGCATTCTGCAGCTTCGGCAGCACTCCACCGCTCAGATCGTCGGCGGCCTCCGCGTAACGCACCTGCGGAAGCATCAAGGCGTAGACCCGGTACTGCGCGAAGACCTGGTGAGAATCGACTGCGGCCTGCTTCGCGGTCGTGTCGCTCGCGATGGTCTGGCCTAGCGCGGTGAGACCGGACAGATCGTTGGTCAATCGTGTGCCGAGCGTGGTTTTGTCGGCCGGAGTAAGAATGGTGTTGGAACTCACCGCCGCGATCGCGGTGTTCAACGATGCCAGCCGCTCCGAAATCGCCGACGCAGCCGCCGCTTGAATCGCGATAAGCCCTTGACCGTGAGCTGGCTTAACCTTCGGGGTGGCACTCAGGCTGGAGCTCGCTGGGGCGGCGCTGCCGGTAGTACTGCCGGTGGCGAAAGCGGCTGTGCCAGTGGCGGCGACCAGGCCCGCTACCGCGCACGTCGTCGCGGCCAAGGTGGCCGCCGTCCGCCGGGTAAGACGGTTCATAAGGTTTGCTCCTCGCGAGTGAGGCCTCATCGGCCCGACGGATGCTGACCAGATCAATGTCGCCACGCCAGGTCAACACGTCGCGGGTGTGACGTTCGAGCTTCGTAAAGTTCGACCATCAGGCACGCATGCGCCGGGGTTTGAGTTCGTCGATCAAGCCGAGGCAATCGAGCAGCTCCTCGGCATCGATGACGTCGGTGGCTGCCGCGCACACCGCAAGCGCGGCGGTACGTAGCTGCTCACGTGTGAGCGGAAGTGCGTCAGCGGCGTCGACGGAGCGCATGGTGTTCTTCCTGGTAGACGTATGTGTCTGCCATGCCTTCGGATCGCCCTATCCGGTTCTTTACCGCCGATCGGCGGTAGCTTCCGCCAAACATGCATTTACGCCTGCGATCGAGCCTCCCAATTGCCTAGGAGAGCGGCACGGCGCGTTGCTCTGGGCCGCCATAGGCGCTGAGTGGCCGGATCAACGCATTGGCGGAACGTTGTTCGATGATGTGCGCCGTCCAGCCGGTCATCCGGGCCATCACGAAGATCGCGGTGAACATCGGAATATCGAAACCGATGAGGTAATACGCCGGCCCGCAGGGGAAATCTAGATTCGGATAGATGCCACGCGCCTCGACCATGGTGCGTTCGAGTTCGTCATACATCGTTACCCACCGCTGAGCACCATCAATGGACGTCGCGAGGTCACGAAAAGCGGCCGCCATTGTCGGCACTCGAGAATCACCGTGCTTGTAGACCCGATGACCGAAGCCCATAATCTTCTTCTTGCTGGCCAAGGCATCACGCATCCAGGCTGCCGCGTCGGCCGGTTCGGAAATCTCCAGCATCATCCGCATTACTGCTTCGTTCGCGCCACCGTGCAGTGGGCCTTTCAATGTGCCGATGGCCGCGGTCACCGCGCTGTAGATGTCAGACAGGGTGGAGGTCACCACTCGCGCGGTAAACGTCGACGCGTTGAAACTGTGCTCGGCATACAAGATGAGTGAAATCTCCAGGCACCGCAGGGCCTGTGGGCTTGGCGTCGTGTCGAAGCACATCCGGAAGAAGTTCTCCGCGTAGCCAAGCTCAGGGTCAGGCGCTATCGGAGCAAGATCGTGCCGACGGCGGAAATTCGCGGCTACCAGTGTCGGCGCCTTCGCGAATAAATCTAGTGCCTTCAGGTAATTCGCGTCGGGAGAATCATCGTCTTCGGTGGGGTCTTCGGCACCAAGGACACTGGTCGCAGTGCGCAACACGTCCATCGGGTGACAATCGCGCGGCAAGAGATCAAGCACCGCGACGACATTCTTGCTGAGAGTACGACGAGTTCGCTCGGCCCGCTGGAATAGAGCCAGCTCGTCGGCATCGGGTAACTCACCTTTCCAGAGCAGATAGGCAACCTCTTCGAAGGAACATGAGCTGGCCAGTTCTTGGACGGGGTACCCGCGATAGGTCAGCGAATTGGTCTCTTCCATCACCTTGGAAATGGCCGTCGTATCGACGACGACGCCGGCAAGGCCCTTGTGGATGGATTGATCGGCGTCGGACACGAGATTCTCCCGTTTCGCTTATGGCTCGAGGGTTGCGGCTTATAGCTCGAAGTTGAAGATCCGTGCGTCGAAAGCATCGTAGCTTTGGTAGTCGAGGAGCTCATAAAGCCGGGCCCGCGTTTGCATCCGGCCGACGATCGACGCTTGACTCCCTTCTTTCGCGATATCGGCAAGCCCAGCCTCTACCGCACCCATGGCAAGGCGCAACATCGTGACTGGGTAGATGACCATGTTGACGCCGATCTCAGCCAAGGTCGCGGCCGACAGCAATTCTGATTTCCCGAACTCGGTCATATTTGCCAGTAACGGGACGTCGACCGCGGTACGGAATGCTTCGAATTCGGCCGCGTCGGCCAGTGCTTCGGGAAATATCATGTCGGCGCCCGCGTCAACGTAAGCCTTGGCTCTGCTGATAGCGGCGTCTAGACCTTCGATCGCACGCGCGTCGGTACGCGCGCAAACAACGAACGCGTCATCAGTGCGGGCGGCGACAGCCGCCGCGATACGTCGGACCATGTCATCGCGGGTCACCACCGTCTTGTGGTCGAGATGCCCGCAGCGTTTGGGGTTCTCCTGGTCTTCGATATGGCAGCCGGCCAGGCCCTGCTCTTCGAGCGAGCGAACCGTGCGGGCCGCATTCATCGGTTCACCGAACCCGGTGTCCGCGTCGATCAATGCGGGCAGCGCGGTTACCCGGGCAATCTGATGACCACGGGTGGCGACTTCGGTCAGCGTGGTCAAGCCAATATCGGGTAGCCCGAGATCGGCAGACAAAGCCGCGCCGGAAATATAGACACCGTCAAAGCCTGCGTCCTCGATAGCGAGTGACACTAGCGGAGAAAACGCGCCAGGGAAGCGAAGAAGTCGCCCAGACGCTAACCCTTGCCGCAGCGCGATGCGCTTCTCGTGTGCCGTTGGCAGTTGCCGGATCACCGGAAAATCCCTGTCGTAGTCGCGTCCGCGCGCAGCTTTTCATCGACCGTAACGGTGAGGCCAGACAATTCATTGGCGGACAGCTGGGGCAGCCTTTCGACGCAGTCGAGAAAACGCCGCTGCTCGGCTATCGGGACAATCTCGTCGACCAGCGCGGTGAACTTCGCGACATAGTCGGCGCGCTGAAACGGCCTAGCGCCAAGCGGATGCGCGTCTGCGACCGCGATCTCGTCGGTAACAATACTTCCGTCGTCCATTGTCACCGTCACTTTGCCACCAAACGCCTTTTTACTCGGATCGCTCGCGTGATAGCGGGCCGTCCATGCCGGATCTTCGATCGTGCTGATTTTGTGCCACAACTCAACGGTATCTGGCCGGCTGGCTCGCTCGGGCGCGTACGACCGCTCGTGGTGCCACTCGCGATCCTGTAAAGCGACCGCGAAGATGTACATAATCGAATGGTCGAGAGTTTCTCGACTAGCACCCGGGTCCATTTTCTGCGGATCGCCGGCGCCAGTGCCAATCACGTTATGGGTGTGATGACTGGTGCTGATAACGATATTTCGCACCCGCCCGAGGTCGCCAAGCCGAGGCGCCAATCGGCGCGCCAGATCGATCAATGCTTGGCTCTGATATTCGGCTGAATGTTCCTTGGTATAGGTCTCCAGAATGGCTCTTTTCGGCTCGCCGAGTTCAGGTAATGGCACCTGATACTCCGCCGACGAGCCACCGAGCAACCACGCGATCACGCCGTCTGCCCCTTCGTAAATCGGGGACGGCGACGACTCGCCACGCATTGCGCGATCAACGGCTTCGACCGCCATCTTGCCTGCGAATGCGGGCGCGTAAGCCTTCCAGCTCGAAATCTCGCCCTTGCGCGATTGCCGAGTCGTGGTGGTGACGTGCAATGCCTGCCCGATCGCCTGGTAAATGGTGTCAGTGCTCAGCCCGAGCAGAGCGCCGATACCCGCTGCTGCCGACGGGCCAAGATGGGCAATGTGGTCGATCTTATGCTCGTGCAAGCAGATCCCTTTGGCCAGATCAACCTGTATTTCATAGGCAGCGGCCAGACCGCGCACCAGATCCGCACCGTCGCGCCCGCAGTGCTGCGCCACCGCGAGCACCGGCGGAATGTTGTCGCCGGGGTGCGAGTATTCGGCCGCGAGAAACGTGTCGTGATAATCGAGTTCGCGGACGGCGACCCCATTGGCCCACGCGGCCCACTCCGGCGAAACTCGCTGCGCGGGCGACAATCCGAAGACCGTCGAGCCTGGTTTCGCCAGGTGGCAGATGGCCTGCGCACGAGCGTTCGCGACCGGACGGCGAGCAAGCGCAGCAACGGCAACCGCCGCGTTGTCAATGATTCGGTTGCCGATCATCGACACGACGTCATCGTCGACCGCGACCGGATCGGTCGCTACTCCGGCAAGAGCCCACGCCAGCTGAGCCTCACGCGGCAACACATCCGTCGACCGTTGAGTCCGAACCGAATGCAGCTTCACGCCGTTGCCTCTCTGACGGCTTTCACGGTCGTAACCGTGCTGGTCCGGCAAACAACGACGCCGGTGGGAGCCATCATCTCGCTACCGCCGCCAGTCATCGCGAACATGGGCGCCGCCACGGCCAAGCTTCCGGACACAAGCTGGGGAACGGCTGCGGGCGCACGACCAGCACCACTACGCTTGCGCGGTTCCAATCCTTCACATAGCCGAGGTGCGTGTCATGACCGCCGTCGAAACCGCTGACATGCGCCAGCGGGCAACCAGACCGCGCGCACGCGTACGCCGCTTGCTTAGTCGTGGCATGTTCAGTGCCACGTTCGGTGCCACCGTCACCGGCCTACTGTTCGGGTTCGTATTGCTGGCGACACCCGCATCAGCGAGCACGCCGATCGATATTCGCGGCATATGGGCAGCGGTGACCAGCACCGAGGGCTCGCAGTACCCGCAAACAATCACCTTCGTCACCGAAAACTTCAAGACCGGCGCTCTCGCCGGAACCGATACCGGTGGTGGTGCTGCCTTTACCGTAACCGGAAAAATAAGCGGCTCGACAGTAGCGATTGATGTCGACGAGCAAGGTGCCAGCTACACCTCGCATTGGGTCGGCACAGTGCATAGCAGCGGCGGAAAGCTCGCGATGATCGGCACATTCACCGACAACGCGGGCCATCAAGGCGGCACGTTTACGGCGACGCTCACCACGCCAGCGACAGGCAACGGCAACACGGCATCAACCAACTCGACATCAACCGGCCTTGGGCCAATACCGTCCGCGTGTAGTGCAAGCACGCCGGCTCCTACGCCATGCACCTATAACTCTCGCGATGGCGCTCTTACCTTCACCCCCAGCGTCGTCAAAATCGGCGGCACCGTCGTGGCGAAAATGGTTTCTCCCGGCGGTACGAGCGGCGGCAACAGCTGGGCCTGGGCAAATCTGTCTGGGCTAACCGCGCAAAACTGTTCCCCCAGCGCGGAAACCTGCCACTATCTCGCCACCACATTGACCGGCTCGCCCGGCGCCCGCTACGTCGTCGGCGTCGTCAATGGCAACTCCGTGCAAGGACCGTGGTCGTCTGGTCAGGCTTACGCGGTTACCGACACCACCACGAGCGACGGCAACTCCAACTACCTCGACGTTCGGGGTTTATGGGAGGGAAACTACGTCGCGCCAGGTGGAGCGACCTACGTCAACGACGTTAACTTTGGCACCGAAGATTTCAGCAACGGCCAGCTCACTGGCATCGACAACGGCACCGACGGCGCTACCAACGTGGCCGGCTCGATCTCTGGCCGGACCATTACGGTGACCCTCTCTCAACCGCCGTCTTATGTCGCGCACGTCGTCTGGATCATCTCTGCCGATGGCAAGAAGCTCGTAGCCGGCGGCATCACCGATCCGACTGCCGAGAGCTCCTTCGTACTGTTTCGCCATGGCCCACCGGTGGCTCCGAGTAATCCGGTAACGAGCGGAGCCGGCGTCACCTCGGGTCCGGCGCCGATTACCGCGTTGCCAACCCCGGCTGAAGCCTTTTCATCGCCAGCCCGAATCGTGGCCAGCGCGATCGTGAGTATCGCCGCCTTGTTGTTCATCACGTTCCCGGCAAACTTGTTCAACAAAACATTTGAAGAGAACTACGACGTGATCGTGGCGTGGTGGGAGCCACGGTTACGTCGATTGCGCCGGCTCTGGCGCAATCGCGCCTCGACTGGTGGTGTTGAAAATAACGGAGCCGGGAATGACGGAAACCGAAACGATGGAACAGAGGGAAACGCCTCGTTACGACGGGAGCGGTTAATATTCGCGGCTGTCGTCATCGCTGGCGCAATCCTGGGCGGGTTACTCAACCCGAAGTTCGGTGCGAACAGCGCATCGGCGAACAGTTTCATCGCGACGCTCTTATCAGTAGTAACTGCTACCGCCCTTGGCGCCGCGGTCAACATTGCCTATCGCCGGGCTAAGGGTTACGACCTCGCCCGGCACTTTCAAGCATTACCCGCTGGCCTGGCAATCGCCGTAGCCTGTGTCTTCCTCTCCCGCGTATCGGACTTCCAGCCGGGATACCTCTACGGAGTAGTGTGCGGCGTCGCCTTCGCAGGCGCGCTCGCGCGGAACGAGAGCGCGCATCTCGTCGCTCTCGGGCATCTCGCCACCATCGTCGTCGCGGTGGCGGCCTGGTTCTTGTGGGTGCCGGTCAACCATGCGGCCATGCATCACACCGGCGTATTCCCCTTAGTCATTCTCGACGACTTGTTGGCATCGCTTTTTGTCGGCGGATTGGTCGGCAGTGTTATCAATCTCATCCCGGTGCGATTCATGCCCGGGCATACATTAGCGAGCTGGCATCGCGGTGTATGGACGGCGGTATTCGGCGCCGCAACCTTTGGAATGACCGAGATCGTGCTCTTCCCGTCGACGCATAACCACGCCGGCCACGCGCCTATCATCACGATTATCGCGCTATTTATCGTATTCGGCGGCGGGTCTTTGGCCTTTCGGGAGTATTTCTCTCGCCGGGCAAAGCGAATAGAACTCGCCGCTGCTGCGGCGGCAGACCACAACGACGGCGGCGATTCGAACGACGATCGCTCCGACGATGTCCCACCTCCCGACCCGACCGCGGCGCCAATCCGCAACGCGACGCCGACGCCTCATGCGCAGCCAGTCCCCACTCCCCGCCCCGATGAGGACGACCAAACCGAACGCACTCCACCGAACGCCGACCCCACAACCTGAGACAGGCGCGCTTGCGTAGGTAGCTGTGCCACGACGCGAATCCCCAAAGCATTGACATGTGACTGAACAGTCACCTATTCTCGATGACATGGACGCCGTGTTCAAGGCCCTCGCCGATCCGACCCGGCGAAGCCTGCTCGATGAGCTGTTTCGTGAAGACGGGCAGACGCTAAACGCGCTCGAAGAACGCTTCTCGATGACGCGCTTCGGCGTGATGAAGCACCTCAAGCAACTCGAAGAAGCAGGTCTCGTCGTCACCAAGCGGCGGGGCCGCGAAAAGCTCCATTTCCTCAATCCGATCCCCATCCGCCTCGTCCATGACCGATGGGTCAGCAAATACGCCGAGCCCTGGGCATCCGCGCTCAGTGACCTCAAACAACGACTGGAGAATCCGATGGAAAAGGTCTTCGAGATCTACATCAAGACGACCCCGCAGCGCCTCTGGGAGGCAATTACCGACCCGGAGATCAGGGCGAAATACAACTTCGGCGCGGCGGTGCATTCCGACTGGACTCCCGGCTCACGTATGGAGCTTGGCTCCCCGAACGCCGGCGGGCTCCTCGGCGAAGGTGAGATTCTCGAAGTCGACCCACCCCGCTTGCTCGTCCACACCATGGTGGCGCTGTGGAGCGACGACGTAAAAAGCGAGGGCAGCTCACGAGTTACCTGGCAGATCGAGCCCGTCGCCGATTCCTGCCGGTTGACCGTCACTCACGACCAGCTCCGCGAAGGCGCGAATGAGCAGCTCTACGGCGGCTGGCCAATGATCCTCTCCGGCCTAAAAACCTGGCTGGAGACCGGCGAATTGCTCACCACGCCAGGCTCACTGATGTACAGCTAAGCCAGCGGCCGAAACGTGCCGCCAGCTACCCGAGTTGGCGGCACGGCCCTCTTGGGGCTCTTCGTCGAAAAAGTGCTAAGGATCTATGGTCGCTTCGTCCGAAATAGGATAATGTGCGAAGTTCAGTGGCCCAGACCACGCTGTCGTCGAACCTGACTCGCTCCCTTCAGAGTCAGCAGGGTTTGGTCGCTCAAAGCGTGATGTCGAGAGCCCCTCCCGGCGGACGTGTCTACCGATGGGTGGGCAACGTGACCATCACAGTCGTTCCCAGTTCCACCGCCGGGTCACCCGACGATCGAGCTCACGAGCCACCGCGGGTTTTACCCCAGCTCGCGAAGGCGCCGACAGGCATTGCCGGCCTTGACGACGTCACCAGCGGTGGCCTTCCCCGGGGCAGAGCTACCCTCGTGTGCGGGCCAGCTGGTTGCGGAAAAACGCTACTGGCTATGGAGTTTCTCGTTCGTGGCATTATCACGTACGGCGAACCAGGCGTGTTCTTAGCCTTCGAAGAAACACCTGCGGATTTAGCCGCGAACGTCACTTCGCTCGGCTTCGACCTAGCCCAGCTTCAAGCCGATCGCATGCTCGTCCTCGATCACATCAATCTAGCGGCCACTGACCTAGCCGAGGCCGGCGAGTGGGATCTCGAAGCCCTTTTTGTTCGCCTGGGAGCGGCGATCGCCGAAGTCGGCGCCAAGCGGGTGGTGCTCGACACGTTGGAGAACCTGTATGGAGCGTTTTCTGACGCTACCGTCGTCCGGTCGGAACTGCGTCGGCTGCTTGGCTGGCTGAAAGAACGAGGCGTCACGGCCATTGTCACCGGCGAACGCGGCGAGGGCACGTTAACGCGGCATGGCATCGAGGAATATGTCTCGGACTGTGTCATCGTGCTCGACCATCGAGTCATCCAGCAAACGTCGACCCGCCGGCTGCGAATCCTGAAATACCGCGGCACCGTACACGGTACGAATGAATACCCCTTCCTCATTGGAGAAAGTGGGGTATCGGTCTTGCCGATCACCTCACTCGGCCTGCAACATACAGTGTCTGAGGAACGGATATCGACCGGTATCGCGCGCCTGGACGGGATGCTCGGCGAGGGCATCTACCGCGGCAGTTCTGTCTTAGTCAGCGGACCGGCCGGTACCGGCAAATCCACCATCGTTGCGCAGTTCTGCAACGCAGCCTGCGCTCGGGGAGAACGCGCCCTCTACATCGCGTTCGAAGAGTCCGCGCCGCAGATCATCCGCAACATGGCCTCGGTAGGGATCGACTTGGGTCGTTGGGTAAGCGGCGGCATGCTGATGTTCCACTGCGTTCGCCCTAGTGTGCTGGGTCTGGAAGGCCACTTATCCGCGATCCAAAAACTGGTAGAGGATTTCGGGCCTTCGGTCGTGGCAATGGATCCGATCTCGGATCTGATGGGCGCCGTTGGCGGTGACGAGGTGTCAGAAATGCTGACGCGCGAGATTGACTACCTCAAAGGGCAAGGCATCACCGCGCTCTTCGCCGGCCTCAACAGCGGCGATCAGCTCGACGGTACCGACCAACAAATCGCTTCCCTCATCGACACCTGGCTACTGATCAAAGCAGTCGAAGGCAATGGGGAGCGCAATCGCACGCTCTATATTCTCAAGTCCCGTGGCATGGCGCACTCGAATCAAGTTCGGGAGTTTCTCATTACCTCCCAAGGAATCGAGCTAGCCGACGTCTATGTAGGCCCAGAACGAGTGCTCACGGGTTCGGCCCGAATGGCACAGGAAGCGGTCGAGCAAGTAAAAGCAGCCGCGCGGCTGGAGGATCTCGAGCAACGCAAACTCGATCTCGAACGGCGGCGGAAGTCAGTCGAAGCGCAGATGGCAATTCTGTGGCGAGGGTTCGAGGCCGAATCCGATGCTGTCGACCGCTTGATTCAGCAAGGGTCCACGGCCGGCGAAGAACGAGCCGAGCAACGAGTTGAACAAGGCCGACTCCGACGCGCCGACACCGATGAGTTCTATGGACCAGAAGAGTCGGGCTCAGTCTGATGGCGAGCTCTACCGTGGAACCACGGAGCGAAGAAACTCAAGACACTACGTGGCACTTAAAACTCTACGTTGCCGGCGCCTCGCCGAAGTCACTGCGCGCATTCGCGAACTTGCGTCAACTCTGCGAGAAATACCTCGCTGACCATTACAAAATCGAAATCATCGACCTTGAAAGACGCCCGCATCTTGCGCGCGAGGACGACATCATCGCCATCCCCACCCTCGTCCGTTCGCTGCCCAGACCCATCAGGAGGGTCATCGGTGACTTGTCTAACACCGAGCGAGTACTGCTAAGCCTTCAGGTCGACGGTTAACCCCGTGAACGACACCCACAACACGAGCGACACTCAGCACACGAGCGATACCTTGGGCGAAGAGTCAACCCTCGAGCAGTTCCAGCGGGTAGAAAAGGCCGAATACGACCTCACCTTGTTCGTGACAGGCGCATCCGCGTTATCGGCCCGCGCCGTGGCAGATGTACGCGCGCTGTGCGAGACCTACTTGCATGGCTGCTACCAGCTTCATATCGTCGACATTCACCAAGACCCCGAACTTGTCAGTAGCCGAGGTGTGCTGACCTCTCCCACGCTTTTCAAAGATTTCCCGCTTCCACGACGCGTTGTCGTCGGTGCATTGTCGGATACAGCCCGCGTGTTGTCGGCCTCGACATCACGCCAGTGGCTGCCACGGACTTAAGGCCGGTGTAGACGTGGCTATCGATGGACAGCTTCCTCGTCTCGCTATGGCCGACCCGGCCTTGATGGACAGGGCCGAGCTGATGAACAGCTTGACGCTCGCGCGTACCGAGTTGATGGCATTCGACGGCAACCGATTGCGGCTAGGAGAAGTTGAAGAAACGCTCCGCGCGATCAGCCATGGTGAGGTCGACGCCCTGGTAGTAAGTGACAGTGACCCCGGCGGGCAGGTATTCACTCTTTCAAGCGCCGATCGGCCCTACCGTATCTTCGTCGAAAGTATGCGCGAGGGTGCGGCAACGCTTTCCGCGGATGGTGTGGTGTTGTTCATCAACAAGCGACTCGAGGAGTTGCTTGGCTGCCCGGCCGGAGATATCGTGGCACGGCCGATGGCTGAGTTCATCACTGAGAATAGCCGGGTAAACTTCTTCGAAGCCGTTGGCGCAACGCTCGAACTCGAACTGCAACGCCCTGATGGGGGTGTTGTCGCCGTCCTCGGGGGAATCTCTCATCTTGACATCGACGATGAGCGACTCCTCTGTCTGACGTTTACCGACCTGACGTCGGAGTACCGACTGATAAACGAAGTACGCGCAAGTCAGCAACGTTTCGAGGCGCTATACAAGGGGGCACCGGTGCCGGCGCACACGTGGCAAGTTACTCCAGCCGGTCTCGTCTTGATCGATTACAACGACGCTGCGGCTCAACTCACCGGTGGCACCGTAGCTGACGCACTTGGCGTTGTCGCGACTGATTACTACCGCGACGATAAGCAGATCCTGCTCGACCTGGCCACTTGCCTGACTGAGCAGGTGATTATCGAGCGATCAACCGTTTCCAGCCGTACAACCGGGGATGAGAAGCACTTTCAGGTCACGATGGTCCCGGTGCCTCCCGATCTCGTGGTGGTGCACACTCAAGACGTCACGAACCGCTGGGCAGCGGAACGTGATTTGCGGACCAGTGAGGAACGTTATCGCAGCATCGTCGAGAACGCGCATGAGGGAATCAGCATTCTTGACGGTAAAGGTCGCTTTACTTTCGCCAATAAGGGTGCCGCCGATCTGCTTGGCCGCGATGTCAGCATGCTAAAAGGCATGGAAGCTTCACTCTTTCTCGGCTCTTCATTCAACTGGACGCCGACCGACCCGGAAAAGCCGGAAACAGCTCAATACGAGGTCACCACGATTCGGCCCGATGGCAGCAGCGTGAATCTGCTCATCTCCACAGCCCCGATTCTGCTGTCGAGCAGTCGAGAAGCCGGCTCGCTATGCATGATGTCTGATCTCAGTGTACTTCGGCAAGCCGAAGAGAAGCTCGCCCATTTGGCGCTGCATGACGCACTCACCGGGCTACCCAACCGCATCCTTTTGATGGACAGGATCGATCACGCACTCGCCTATCGGAGTCGCCAAAAGGGCATGGTCGTCGTGCTGTTCTGCGACCTGGATGGATTTAAAGAAGTCAACGATTCATTCGGCCACTATGTAGGTGACGAGGTATTAAAGGTCGTCTCACTCCGCTTGCGAGCGGCGGTGCGGCCCACTGACACCTTAGCCCGGATAGGCGGTGATGAATTCGTTGCTCTTTGCCAGGGCGTGATCGACGAGTCTGCCGCGTTCGCGATTGCCTCACGAATCCTCGCGGCGGTGACCCAGCCTCTTGAGGTGGCCGGTCAGGAAATTACCTTATCCGTGAGTGTCGGTGTCGCGTTCGCCTTCTCCACCGATACCGGCGACGCAGGCGAGCTATTGCGCAATGCCGATGCGGCTATGTATCTCGCGAAGCAACGGGGACGCAATCGGGCCGAACTTTTCGATGAGCAGCTGCGGCAGGTAGCGACCGAACGTCTCAGCCTGATCAGTGATCTCCGGCACGCGACTGAACGTGGCGAACTACGATTGCATTATCAGCCGGTCTTTTCCCTTGACGGTGAGCAATTGCGCGGAGTTGAAGCACTGGTCCGTTGGCAACACCCCGAACATGGCCTACTTTTCCCGGATTCATTCATCCCAGCTGCGGAGACCGCGAATCTCATTGGCGAAATTGGTTCCTGGGTGCTTTCGGAAGCATGTCGTCAAGCAGCCATGTGGACCCACGCTGGCCCGAACGGGGCTCCTTTACATATGGCGGTCAATGTCTCAGCACGGCAGTTGGCCCAAGGCAGCGGTCTTGTGCAGCTGGTAGCCGATGCGTTGGCAGACGCGCGGATCGATCCAGCCACCCTCGTGCTCGAAGTCACCGAAAGCGTATTAATGGACGATGCCGAAGCGGCACTGGCCATCTTGACTGAACTGAAGGGGCACGTCGGGGTACAGCTCGCGATCGACGACTTCGGTACCGGCTACTCAAGTCTTGTGTATCTGAAACGATTCCCGGTCGACGAACTCAAGGTCGATCGCAGTTTCGTCAGCGGACTCGGCACTAACCCAGACGACGCGGCAATCGTCGCCAGCGTGGTAAGTCTGGCGCGAGCGGTCGGACTCGTCGCCATCGCTGAAGGTGTTGAGACCGCCGAACAACTCGCCGCCCTCCAAGAACTCGGCTGCGCCTTGGGTCAGGGTTATTTGTGGAGCCGCCCAGTGTCAGCCACCGAACTCAATCTTGTCATCGACTCCGGTGGCTTCTCGACGCACGGGAACACCATTACCTTACCTCGGGCCTAGGAATCTGCCGCTATACATATAGCCAGACAGTCGATGAACTCAGCAGCAAGATTCAGCACCGAACTCTCATCGAACAGACTGGAGTTGTATTGGACGACGCCACCTCGACAATCATCATCGAGCTCGAAGGTGGGATTCTCCGACTGCCACGCCTGAGAGTAAGGATTGCTGGCACCAAGTGAGTACGAGCGCGTGGGGATAGCCGTCCCGCGTTGACCCGCGAAAGGCTCGACCTGAAGATGCGCTGATCCCGGAAACTGCACCTTACCCGTGAATTGAAACCATGCCTGGAAAAGCTGGTTCGGAGGGCCGAAATCGCCCCACGGAAGATCAGATACTTGAGCGACTAACTCATGATAAGAAACGGCATGACTATACGCCGCCAATATATTGGCCCGAGTTTTGTAAGTGCTCTCCTCGAACGTCTCACCGAGATTAACCGCAGTAGCGGCAATCATGAGTTCGGGGAACTGCCCAACAACATCACGCAGCCCGATACCCATTCGATTCGAAACGGCTGACCCGATCACAAGCTCGGTTACTCCCGTTTTTCGACAAACAAACCTCGTAAAAGCCGCCAAACACACGATGAACGGGGTGGCATCATGCTGCTCGGCATAAACCTTCACTGCCCGCGCCGTTGCCACCGGAATCTCAAACTGATGGATTTCATAGACAGAGCGATCCAACTCAGCGCGAGGTCGGTCCGACGGAAACAGCGCTGGCATGCGATCGGAAGATAACACCGACCGCCAATACGCACTCCTGCCTGGATCACTCGAACGACCACGAACGGCGAAGTCTCGGTAGCGTTCCCGAAGGGAAGCCAGCTCTGCCGTTGTGCAACCCATGCTGGCATCGTAGAACGACCAAAGGTCGCGTAAGAAAATATCAATCGACGCGGCGTCCATCACGAGATGATGTGCCGTAACCAATAACGCGTGATCGGTTGCGCCCAAGCGAAGGAGTTGGATTCTTACCAGCGGACCATTGACGAGATCAAAGGCTCGGTCGTCTTCGCGCGCGGCAAGATCGCCTGCCAGTCGCCGGGCTTCGTTGGGAGGGTTATCAGAAAGGTCAACGATATCGACGATAGGAGTTGACTCCGGAGAAATTCGCAGTCGTGGCGTTGGCCCGAGATCTGTCATCGTTGCGCGGAGAATCTCATGCCGGTCAAACACGGATCGAAGAGCGCCACGGATGCCATCGATAGACAACGAGTCGCGAATCCGCACCGCGATCGGCACCGTCATGAAGGTAGCCCCCGGCTCAGCGGGATTCAGGGCACGGATGAATGCCCAGAGATGTTCTTGCGCCGATGCCATCGGGATGAGTTCGTCGTCGATGGTCGACCGATCATCGGTACCGCTGAGTTCGCTGAACATGTGTCCCCATGCTGTCATGTCCAGCGAACTCAACCAGCGCCGTGGCCAGCATCTCCCGGGACGGCGCCGAGGCGATCGCCCGTTCGGTTGCCAACGCCTCGGTTGGCGGACGGCGGCGAAATGGTGGCGCGGCGGGCTCTACTCCAACTAATTCGGAAACCCAAGGAGGCACGAAATGATGCATCGTTGCAGGTCAGCGAGCGGAGAGCGTGGGATTCGAACCCACGATGAGCTTGCACTCATAACGGTTTTCAAGTCAGAACGCC
>OLLX01000217.1_pt1 | contig 31676 bp, 30 predicted proteins | sample 1604651 | NCBI WGS metagenome assembly OLLX01 (sample SAMEA104055725, study PRJEB20765) | soil metagenome | biome: Arctic tundra; feature: Polygonal ground; material: soil | place: USA | collected 2011-09 | depth 0-0.5 m
GCTGTTGCGGCACTCATAATCCGTCGGTCGTGGGTTCGAGCCCCACCCGCCCCACCGTCGCTGACCTGCAACGATGTCTTCGCGGCAGTCCGTTCGGATGCCCGATCGTTGCCGCGCCGTGTCGCGGATCGTGGCGTGCGCCGCCGGCCCGGGGTTCAGTGCGTGTGGGTGTGTGCCCATAGTTGTTCGGCGGCGGTGGCGAACGCGGCCATCGCGTCGGCGAGTTGGCTGCGTTTGGCGACGGGAACCCGTTCGATGACGGCGAGTAGGTCACGTCGTCGCCGTGTGGTGACCGTGCGAACGGTGCGGCGTCCAGCCGTGGTCAGTTCCAGGTGGGTTTCGCGCCGGTTGTCGCGTGGCACGGTGCGCTCGACCAGGCCGGCTGCGATCAGCCGGTCGACCATCCGCATCGCGGTCGATGGTGCGACGTCTAGTGCTGCCGCTAGTCCGCTGAGGTTGGTGCCGGCGTCGTGGAGGACGACCAGCATCCGGTATTGCGGCAAGGTGACACCTTTGGCGCCGGCGATCGATCGGGCCGAGACGGCAACCAGTGCGCGAGACGACGCCAGCACCGCGTCCACGATCTCATCGAGCGTCGGTTCGGCCTTCATTTCGCCTCCTTAGGGATCATGCCATTTGCTTTATACAGGCTAACTGTTGCATTATGCAAACATGGCTTCGATGCGGGCGACCAGGTTCAGGACAAGCACGGCGGCGTCTAGTCGGGGTGGCTTGTTGGTGCTGGCGCTGATTGTCGGGGTCGGTGCTGGGTTCGGTGCGGTTGGTTTCCGTTACATGATCAGCGGCCTGACTCGGGTGTTCACTGGTTACAGTGACTATGCCGGGCGGGGGCACGCGGCGAATCCACACTTGCCGTGGTTGGGGCACTGGTTCGTGGTTTTCGTTCCGGTAGTGGCCGGTCTGGTTTATGGGCCGGTGGTGTACCGGTTCGCCCGAGAAGCTCGCGGCCACGGCGTCCCTGAAGTGATGGTTGCGGTGGCCCGTGACGGGGGCCGGATTCGGCCCCAAGTCGCCGTCGTCAAAGCGGTCGCCAGCGCCTTTTGCATCGGTGGCGGCGGATCGGTGGGACGGGAAGGCCCGATCGTGCAGATCGGGTCGGCACTGGGCTCTTCACTAGCCCAGCTCGTTCATCTCGACGAGCGCCGTATCAAGCTGCTCGTCGCATGTGGGGCCGCCGGTGGTATCGCCGCCACCTTCAACGCACCGTTGGCCGGGGTGTTCTTCGCGATGGAGATCATCTTGCGCCGGTGGGAAACACAGTCTTTCGGAATGATCGTGCTCGCCTCGGTCACCGCCAGCGTCATCGGTCGCTCCGTGCTGGGCAACAACCCATTCCTGACCCTGCCGACCTTCCACATCGACCACCTCGTGCAGTACCCGCTCTTCGCGATACTCGGGGTCGTCGCCGGCCTGATCGGGGTGGTGTTCTCCCGAGTGCTGTACGCGATCGAAGATGGCTGTGACTGGGTGTGGCATGGACCTGAGTGGTTGCGCCCAGCGGTTGGCGGTGTCCTGCTCGGTGGACTGCTATTAGTGCTGCCGGAAATGTACGGCGTCGGCTATCCGGTGCTTGGGCGGGCTGTCGCCGGCGACTACACGATCGCGTTCCTGATTGCGCTGCTTGTCGGCAAGCTCGCCGCGTGCAGCCTCACTATCGGTATCGGCGGATCGGGCGGAGTGTTCGCGCCCAGCCTGTTCTGTGGCGCCATGACCGGGGCGATCTTCGGCGATGTCGTGCACGCGATCGCACCCCAGGCCGGCGGATCTGTGGGCGCTTATGCCCTCGTCGGCATGGGTGCGGTGTTCGCCGGCGCTGCCCGCGCACCGATAACCGCGGTCGTCATCTTGTTCGAACTGACCGGTGAATACACCATCATCTTGCCGCTGATGCTGGCCATCGTGCTCGCCACCGGCGTCAGTCTCCTCGTTTCCCGTGACACCGTGTACACCCGAAAGCTGCTCCGCCGCGGCATCGACATCGACGAACCCGCCGACGCCACCTTGCGCCGCCAACCCGTCACCGCGTTCATGGTCACCCCGCCCGCGGGTGTTCCGGTGGGCGCCGACCTACGCGAAGTCGCGGGCCGGTTCGCCGCCACCGGCGACGGCTCGCTACCCGTCCTGGACGACGGTGGTCGCTACGTGGGCATCATCAACGCCCACGACATCATGACCGCCCTCGCCGCCAGCGAAGCAACTGACATCAACGCCCTCACCGTGGCAGCCGAGCCGGTGACGACGGACAGTTCCATCGGCGAAGTGCTACGCAGACTCGACCGTGGCGACAACGCCGTCCCTGTCACAGCAGACGCGGGCAACCTCGTCGGATGGATCCGCCACCGCGACATGCTGACCGCACTCAGCAAACCTTCGACCTAGCCTTGCCTGGCACAACAGAGCACTATGTCCGCGAAGCGTGATGGATCCGTCGCCACTGACAAGGCTGCGGACGCGATCGCCTATTAGGGTCCCGGCCCACGGTCGCCGGGTCAAGAGGTCAATCAATCGGTGTGTGGTGGAGCTGATCGACGTCATGGCGATGTGGCGCCAGTCGTGCCGGGTGTGCCGGGATGGTGAATGGGTTGGTTGCTTCGGTGCGGGTGGCCTGCGTGTAGTTGCAGGGCGCTGGTTACCAACGGGAAATGGCTGAATGCTTGGGGGGTGTTGCCGAGCAATCGGCCGGTGGTCGGGTCCCACTCTTCGCTGAGCAGTCCGACGTCGTTGCGCAGCGTCAGTAGCCGTTCGAAGAGCTGCGTGGCGGCGGGCTGTTGGCCGGCTAGGTGCAGGGCGTCTACCAGCCAGAATGAGCACGCAATGAACAGGCCTTCTCCACCGGATAGCCCGTCGTTGGAGTCGCCGGTCTGATAGCGCTTGATCAGGCCGTCTTCGGTGAGGCCGCGTTGGATTGCGGTGATGGTGCCGAGTACCCGGGGGTCGGTCCCTGGTAGAAATCCGACTCGCGGAATCATCAGCAGACTGGCGTCGAGTGCGGTGGCTCCGTAGGACTGCACGAATGTGTCGCGCTGGGTGTCATATCCGTGGGCGAGCACGTCCGCGTGGATGGTGTCCCGGAGTTGTTCCCAACGCCCGGTCGGTCCGTGCAGATTCGGGTGGGTCTGGACGGCGTGTGCCATCCGGTCGGCCGCGACCCAGGCCATCACTTTGGAGTGGGTGAAATGGCGGCGGGCACCGCGCATCTCCCACAGCCCGTTATCGGGTTGGTCCCAGATGCCTTCCAAGTGGTTCATGAGCGCTACTTGGACGTCCCACGCGTCGTCGTTGGCGGCGATGCCGGTTTCGCGGGCCAATGCGAGCCCGTCGAGGGTTTCACCCCAGACGTCGAGTTGAAGCTGGTCGGAGGCGGCGTTGCCGGTGCGGACTGGGCTGGAGTGTTCGTAACCGGTTAGCCATGGCAGTTCGGCTTCCGGGAGTCGCCTGGTGCCGTCGAGGGAGTACATGATTTGCAGCTCGGCGGGATCGCCGGCGACGGCGCGCAGCAACCATTCACGCCAGGCTTTCGCTTCGGCTACGTAGCCGGCTGCCAGCAGCGCCTGCAGCGTGTAGGTGGAATCACGCAGCCAGCAGTACCGGTAATCCCAGTTGCGGGGACCGCCGATCTTCTCCGGTAGCGAGGTGGTGGCGGCGGCGACGATGCCGCCGGTGGGTTGATAGGTGAGTGCCTTCAGCGTCAGCAGTGACCGTTTGATCGCGTCGCGATAAGGGCCGTCTACCGAGGTGCCCTGGTTCGACCATCCCGTCCAAAACGAGAGAGTGTCAGCTAACGCGGTCTCCGCGTCCACTGGTGCGGGCAACCGGAGGTGGCTCGGGTTCCAGGTGAGTACGAACGGTACCCGCTGTCCGGCGCTGATGGTGAAGTCTGACACCGTTGACCAGGCGTGGCCGTGGGTAGGTGCGGCGGTCCGCAACCGGACAGTGTCCGGCCCAGCGACGGCGATCATCTGGTCGCCATCGTGACGCACCCACGGGACCACTCGGCCATAATCGAATCGCAGCCGTAACTCAGCGTGCATCATGACGGTTCCGGTGATGCCCGCCACGATTCGCACCACATCGGGGGCGTGGCCGCGCGGCGGCATGAAATCGGTGACCTGCACGGTTCCTTCAGGGGTGACCCATTCGGTCTCCAGCACGAGGGTGTCGCCAACATAGCGCCGCCTGGTGCAGCTACCGCCGGCAGCCGGCGCGAGCAGCCAGTGCCCGGCGTCGGGGGTATCCAGCAGCGCCGCGAAGCATGCCGGGGAGTCGAACCGGGGTAGGCACAGCCAGTCGATCGAACCAGCCGTGCTCACCAATGCGGCGGTCTGCAAATCCCCGAGCAGGGCGTAGTCCTCGATGCGAGCCATCCTCAGATGCTGTCACGGCCCGTGGCGACACCTGTTACCACGACCCGATGGCCTGATCCATTGGCAAGCCTAAAGCTCTAGCAGGCTGGTGAAGAACAAACTCAATGTCGTCATTGCCGATAGGTGGTCGTGCACCGGCGAGCGGCGAATGGCGGTGTTTGTTTTGGCGGAGCGACCCTCCCATAAACTCGGTCAACTATCCCAAGCCCGGTGGTGTGCCTGTGATGTCTTCAAGAGATTGGTGATCGCCGGACCTGCATTTGTGTCTGGTTGCTACGACCAGCTTTTGGTGAGGGGCCTTCCACCGGAGTCGCGAGGTTCGGTGATGTCGCTATGACACCCGGTATTTCTGGGCGTCGGTGGTTTTCAGTGTGTAGCCGTTGCCTGGTGCGTCTGATGGTGTGAGGGTGCCGTTGTGGGGTTGGATGATGCCGTCGAATAACAGGTTCTCGATGCGCGCGTGGTCGTGGAAGTATTCGAGGTGGCGGAGATTGGGCGGTACGGTTGCCGCGTGTAGGTGGATCGCTGGACCGCAGTGGCCGGAGAGCGGTATGTGATTGGCTGCGGCTAGTGCGGCGACGCGTAGCCATTCGGTGATTCCGCCGCACCGTCCGATATCGGCTTGGATGACATCGACAGCGCCCGCGGTGAGCATGGAGCGAAAGTAGTCGAGGTCGTAGCCGTACTCGCCTGCGGTGACGTCGAGGGGGAGTGTTTCGACCAAGCTGTGCAGCCCGGAGAGGTCGTCGGAACTGACTGGTTCTTCGAACCAGGTAACGCCGAAGTCGCTGGCGAATTGCGTGCCGAGCTTGCGTGCTTGTACTCGGTCGTAACCGCCGTTCGCGTCGACGAATAGTTGGACGTCGTCGCCGATTGCCTTACGCACGGCTGCGATGCGTGTCATGTCGGCCCGCCACGATGTGCCCCAGTCGGTGCCGATTTTCATCTTCACCCGTGGGATGCCGTTGCTTACCCAGCCGGCCATCTGCGTGAGTAGCTCATGCATCGAGTAGGTCGTGAACCCGCCACTTCCGTAGATGGGAACGGCATTTCGGGTCGCGCCGAGTAGCCGGTGCAGTGGCTGGTCGAGGAGCCTCGCTTTGGTGTCCCACAAGGCCAGATCGACAGCGGAGATGGCCATCGACGCTATGCCTGGGCGGCCGAGGTTGCGTATCGCGGCGACCATGGCCGACCATGCCCTGCCGGTGTCACGAACGTCGTGGCCGATGATCTCGGGAATGAGTGTCTGGGTGATGACGTCGACCATGGCGGTGTGCCCGTAGGCGAAGCCGACGCCGCGTACACCGTCACGCGTGGTGATATCGACGACGACAACGGTGGTTTTGTTCCAGGCGAGGGTTCCGTCGGCTTCGGGTAGTTCGGTTGGGATCGTGTAGGCCGCCGCGTCGACTGAGACGACGTCGAATTCGTGAGCGGGTCGCGGCTCAGCCATGGTGCGACCCGACGAGGTGATCGGCTAGCCGCGCGGCGAGCGACATGATCGTGAGAGCGGGATTGGCTGATCCTTGCGTTGGTAGCACGCTGCCGTCGCTGAGGTACAGGTTCGGCACCGCGAACGTGCGTTGATTGGCGTCGACGACGCCGTCTTTCGCTGATGTTGCCATTCGGCAACCGCCGACCAGGTGGGCGAACCGCTGGATTGTCATCGTTTCTGTCGCCCCCGCGGCGCGCAGGATTTGTTCCATCTTCGATTGAGCGGCTGCGATGATTTGTTTGTCGTTGTCACACATCGAATAACTGAAGTTCGCTACTGGTAAGCCATGTTTGTCGATCTCGGCAGCGAGTGTTACCCCATTCTCGTGCAAGGGCATCAACTCACATAGCGATCCAAGTGAGGACCAGTGCATGTAGTCGCGCATGTACTCTCGCAGCGCCTCACCCCAATGTCCTTGCGCGATCACGTGTTCGGCGTAGGTGATCGGCAGCGGTGACACGTTCTGGATCGAGAATCCTCGCTGGTACGGCGCGGCTGGGTCGGTTTCGTAGAACTCCTCGCAGCTCACTTCTGGTGGTGGGCCCTTGTACATTCGCACTTCCGAGTCGAAGCGGCCTGCGGTCTGTGGTGCGCCTTGCACCATGACGTAGCGGCCGACCTGCCCTTCGTCGTTGCAAAGTCCGTCTTTGAATCGTTTCGACGTCGACAACAACAGAAGTCGTGGCGTTTCGATGGAGTAGGCGGCGATAGCGACCATGCGGGCGCGTTGGCGTCGCTCGACGCCGTCTTTGAAGTAGGTGACGCCGGTCGCCAAACCGGTGTGTTCGTCGATGAGCACGCTGCTCACATGGGAGTGCGGGCGGATTTCCGCGCCGTGGGCGAGCGCGTCGGGCACATGGGTGATGAGAGGTGAAGCTTTGGCGTTCACTTTGCACCCCTGCAAACAAAATCCTCGGTAAATACAATGCGGCCGGTTACCGAAACGTCCATTAGCAATCGCGACTGGGCCGATCCGCACCGGTATCCCGAGCCGTTCGCACCCGTTGATGAATATGTCGCCGTTACCGGAGACTGGTTGGGCCTGGAATGGGTAACTGTGCGGGTCACCCCAGGGCCATTGCTGGCCCGCGACGGGCAGTTCTTGCTCGAGGTGTTCGTAGTAGGGTCGCAGCTCGTCGTAGCGGATCGGCCAGTCCGCGCCTACGCCGTCGTTGGTGAATGTCGCGAAGTCGGAGGGATGGAATCGCGGCGTATAGCCGGCGTAATGCACCATCGAGCCGCCGACGCCGCGACCGGAGTTATTCGAACCCATCGGTACCGGATTCGCGCCGCTGATCAGTCGCGGTTCGGTCCAATAGAGTGAATGCGAACCGCGCTCATCGCTCACCCAGTCCATCTCGGGATCCCAGAACGGGCCCGAATCGAATACGACGACGCGCCAACCCGCGCGAGCCAGCCGCTGCGCTAATGTGCCGCCGCCGGCGCCGCAGCCGACGATCACGATGTCGACGTCGTCGGGTTCGTCGTAGTGGCGCATGTCGTCACGCAACTGATGGGGGAACCCGGGCGCCTTCGGTAACAACCAGGCCGAGTCGTTGCGTGACCTGACGTCGCGATACAGCGAGAGGTTAGCGCCGACCTTCATCGTCGCGAGATGCCGTTCGCCAGCGGGTATTTCATGTGACCAGCCCGCTCATGGGGTCGGCATTCACAGCGTCGGCGATCTCAAAAGGTTCGCGCCTGTCGAGGCCCATATTCTTGTAGCCACGCGGATATGCCGGGCCTGGAAACCCCATCTCGTTCCAGGCCCATGGATGTGAATAGAACGCCGTGCACGCATATCTGGTCCATAGCGACCACACCTGGTTTGCCGGCAGATCGTGCCACTTCTGGGTGTCGAGGTTTTGGATCGCCGCCACGACGCCAGCCTGTTGGGCTTTCGTCAGCTCACCGAAACTCACGCTGTAACGTCGCGTCGCGTCGTCATCGAGGAAGGCCAACGTCTGCCGCCATGCGTCGCTGTCCTCGGGCATGTCGGCGTAGTGCCACCCGTCGGTTTCACCCGTAGCGAGCCGGACGTCGATGAGTGCGGCGACCGGCACTCGCGGTTCGTCGTGCTGGGCAAGGAGTTGGTCGCACAATGCTTCCGCGGTGGCTTGCTCGACGCCGGTGAAGAACGATAATTCTGGTGACGGTGTCAGCCGGGCTAGGACGACGCCGGCAGTGACGGCGTCCCAGTGGTCGACTTGGTCGAGAACGTCGAATCCGGGGAAACGCGATGGCCGTGAGCCGGGCGTACGGCCCCGGAAACTGTCGGCGATAAAAACCACGACTCAGTCGCCTTCGCGGCGAAGGATGGCGGCCAGAATACCCATGCCGCCGACCAGACTAGCGAGGAGTGGCGCGAACACGGGCGGCCCCATTTCCGCGTTATACAGACGCATGCCCGCGCGCAGGCCGCCCGGCTTCTGGGAAATACCGCGCAGATGCAGATAAGTACCTTGCAAACCGTTCAACACCACGACCGCGGACGCTACTGGCAGCACGGTTTTGGCGGCCCGCTTGGAGAATACTGCCGCGATACCGGCGGGAATGATCGTCGGCATCACGAACACTGGTACCCACATCATTTTGTTGCCGAAGCTCGCCGAGTCGTGCGAGAGATAGATCTCACCCGTCGTCACGGCGGCGCCAACAGCTGCCAGCGCCGACAGGGTTTTCTCGAAGTGGCCGGTGCGAATATCGGCGAGTAGTCGGTCGATCCCCACCGGCTGAGCGCCGCGTTTCACGACGTCAGCTTTTCCATCGTGTCGGCCACCAATGTCTTGACGATGCCGGCCTTGTGTGGCTGGCCGCGCACGAATGCCTCCGCGAACCCCTTCGCTTGCTCGCTGCTGATGACACCGGGCATCGGCGGCTCATCCGGATTCACATTGCAGTCCACCAGCGCGGGACCGTCATGCGCCAACGCAGCCAGCACTGCGCCGTCCAGCTCACCTGGTTTGGTGACCTTGATGCCGAGCCCACCGCACGACTGCGCCCAAGGCGCGAAATCCGCGAAACCCTTATGGCGCACCCCGAACTCCGGGTACCCCAACGCCATCTGCTCCCACAAGATTTGCCCGTAGGCGCCGTTATTGTTGATGAAAACCTTCACTGGTAAACCGTGATGCACGGCCGTCAAGAACTCAGCCATCAACATGGCAAAGCCACCGTCGCCGACGAACGCGATCACCTGCCGGCCAGGAAACGCGTGCTGGGCCGCAATCGCGTACGGCAAACCAGGCGCCATCGTCGCCAGATTTCCCGAGAGGTAGAACTCGCGATCACCCTTGATGTCCCAGTGGCGGGCAGCCCACGTCGCAATCGTGCCCGAGTCGCACGTCAAAATCGCATCGTCGGCAGCCTGCCTGTTGATGACCGACATGAGGTACTGCGGCGCGATCGGATCACGGTCGGCGTTTTCGAGTGCCGCCATGTCGGCGCGCCATTTTGTCATTTCCCGCTGGCAACTAACGAGGAAGCTGTCGTCGTCGTGCTGAGCGAGCATCGGCAGCAATGCCGCGAGCGTTTCCTTCGCGTCACCGATGACCGGCGCTTCAGTCGGTATCCGGTTTCCAGCCCGCACCGGATCGGCCTCGATCTGCACCACGCGCACCTTTTCGCCTTGCGGAAGGTGCTTCGTATAAGGGAAATTCGTGCCGACCATGAATAGCGTATCGATCTCTTCCATCAGATGCTCGCTCGGCTTGGTCCCGAGTAATCCAATGCCGCCAGTGGTGTACGGCGAGTCATCTGGCACCGTCGCCTTACCGGGTAACGTTTTCACGATCGGTGCTTGCAGCCTGGCCGCGACAGCGAGCAATTCACCGCGAGCATGCAACGCTCCTGCCCCGGCGAGGATCGCGATCTTGGTACCCGCGTCGAGCACAGCAGCCAGTCGTCGAAGGTCGGCCTCGCGTGGCTGCCCGGGCGCGGCGAAATAAACCGGCGCCGTCTTCGGCGGACCTGCGGGGGCAACGTGACTGTAGGGATCTTCGTCGGCAGGGGCGACCTGCAGATCGTTCGGAAACGTGATGTGGCTGACCGTTCGACGGGCGAGCGCATGCCTGATCGCCAAGTCCACCAGCGTCGTCACGTGCAGCGGGTTGGTCACCATCACGTCATAGTCGGCAACGTCCTCATACAGCTTCTCCAAATGCACTTCCTGCTGGTACCCAGTGCCCAACAAGCCGGTCTCTTGCATGCCGGTGATCGCCAGCACCGGCTGATGGTCAAGCTTCGCGTCGTACAGGCCGTTCAACAGATGTACGCCACCGGGGCCCGACGTCGCGATACACACCCCGATTTTGCCGGTCGTCTTCGCATGCGCGCAGGCCATGAAAGCGGCGGCCTCTTCGTGGTGCACCAAGACGAAAGTGATCTTGTCCTGGTGGCGCCGCAGGGCCTCGAACAACCCGTTGATGCCATCGCCGGGAAGCCCATAGACCGTATCGACGCCCCAGTCGATAAGCCTCAAAACGAGCGACTCCGCGGCGATCTGCTTCACCATGTCTCCTTCAGATTCGTTGGCGCGACCGCTTCATTAGTGCGACCAGCATCGTCACGAGAGGCATCCCCGCCGACACCCGATCCACACCTGGCGAGCGAGCAAAGTTTCACCGGGCTCAGCCGAACGTCGAAACGCCGGTACATGGATCAGGGTCAGATCCGATCGCCCGGCCCTTGTGCCAATAACTCCGACTTTTGTTGGCTGGTGAGGTTGTTTGGCTGGTGCGGCGCTCGGGTATCGCGGACCGTGGCCGGCTGTCTCGGGCAGGTGAGATGCGTAGAAGAAGGCATGACCGACAGCGGGAAGTCTTGAAGCAAGCAGCAGATCCAGCTAAGCCATGAGTGACGAGTGAGGAGATATCCGATGGGTGACGCGAACGAAGACCGGGCGAAGGCAGCGAAGCTACCCGAGGGGGATCTGGTGCGGATCCTGCTGACCCAGCACGCGACAGTAAAGGACATGCTCGACCAGGTCGAGGCAGCGTCCGGCGCTAAGCGTAAGAAGCTGTTCGAGCAATTGACAGGAACGTTGAAGGCCCACGAAACGGCGGAGGAATCCGTAGTCCGGCTGGTGACGAAAGAAACCGCTGGCGCCGGTGTTGCCGATGCCCGCAACGCCGAGGAAAACGAAGCGAACGAGGTAATCGCGGCGCTGTCTAAACTCGACGTCGACAGCCCGCAATTCGACGATCAGTTTGCTGAGTTCAAGCAGGCAGTCTCCGATCACGCGGAAGCGGAGGAAACGCAGGAATTCCCGACGATTCTCGCCGGGCGTTCGGCACCAGAGCGTAAAGAACTCGGCGAAGAGTTCCTTGCCCAGTTCGAGGCCGCCGGCGGCAAGATCTAAAGAACTTTACTCACTCTGCGCCGTATAGGCGACTGTCGGCCATCGGCTGCGTGTGGGATTACGCACGCAGCCGATGGCTTTATGGTATAGCGAGTGGCGCGGCGTCGAATGATTACGCAAGAACGGCAGGAGATGGGATTAATTCACCTATCGCGTGTGTAGATACGTCGGCGAATAGTGTCGCCAAAGACATTGGCAGGCCATCGGAGAGGGAAATTCGGTGCTTTTCGGCGCAATGGCCGGTCGACGTCCTCGCCGGATACACAGGTACGGAAATCGTTGTTCTCGGCATGGTGGGGGGCGCGCCGTGCAGGCGATGCGCGACCAGACCCAGAATCAATCCAGGCTGACGACCGAACCCCGCCCTTTCGTGGACACAAGAGGCAGCCGAAATTTTCACGTTGGAGAAAAGCAATGTCGAAAATCGTTGTGGTGACCGGTGCTAGTGGTGGTATTGGCCGGGCGACTGCGGAAGCTTTCGGCGCGCGAGGCGACACTGTTGCGTTGTTGGCGCGCGGTGAGAAAGGGCTGCATGGCGCGGCCCAGTTCATCGAACGAGCGGGTGGCACCGCGGTAGTGGTGGCGACCGATGTTTCCGACGCCGCCCAGGTTTTCGCTGCCGCGCAGAAAATCGAAACCGACGTCGGGCCAATCGATGTGTGGGTCAACGCGGCTTTCACGTCAGTGTTCGCCCCGTTCGACCAGATCCAGCCACAGGAGTACCGGCGGGTGACCGAGGTGAGCTACCTCGGCTACGTGTACGCGACGATGGCCGCGTTGTCTTACATGAAACCCCGTAACCACGGCACGATCGTGCAGGTCGGTTCCGCGTTGGCCTACCGCGGCATTCCGTTGCAGTCCGCGTACTGCGGAGCCAAACACGCGATCCAGGGTTTCCACGAAGCGCTGCGTTGTGAATTGCTGCATGACAAGAGCGACGTGCACGTGACGATGGTGCAGATGCCGGCGGTGAACACCCCGCAGTTCTCCTGGGTGTTGTCGCGACTGCCGCACCGCGCCCAGCCGGTGCCGCCGATCTACCAGCCAGAAGTTGCCGCCCGGGCAGTCCTGTTCGCCGCCGACCACCCCCGGCGGCGTGAATACTGGGTCGGCGCGAGCACCATGGGCACCCTCGCCGCGAACGCGATCGCGCCTGGCCTGTTGGACCGCTACCTCGGCAGAACCGGTTACGCCTCCCAACAAACTCAGCAACCCCATGACCCGCAGGCACCGGTCAACCTGTGGGAACCCGCCGACGGGCGGACTGGCCGTGACTTCGGTACGCACGGCGTTTTCGACGAACGCGCCATCGAACATGACCCGCAGCTGTGGGCGTCGCGCCACCACGGCCTGATCGGTGCCGCCGCAGCGGCCACCTCGGCCGCGTTGCTGCTGTGGCGGCGACGATGAGCCCCACCGCAAGGTCGCACTTGGTGCGGATCTTCGCACTCGGACATCTCACCCGCGGTGCCGCATTGCTCGTTCACCCCGAGGTGGTGGACCGAACGAGTTCCGGTCAGGTACCGCCGCCGTGGGTGGTCCGAGCTTTGGGCCTGCGACTGCTAGCCCAAGGTGTTATCGAAACACTGTGGCCCAGGCGCGCAACGCTACGTTTTAGTTGCGCGATCGATGTTGCGCACGCGGCCAGCATGTTCGGCGCGGCCGTGATGTTGCAGCCCTATCGTCGGGCTGCCCTAGCCAGTGCCACTGGCGGTGCTGCTTCTGCCGCTGCTGCCGGCATGATCTTGAGGAACTGGCTATGACTGGCCCCGGGGGGGTACCCGGGGGCCAGTCATGCTGATCGGCGTTATCGGTATTATCTTTGGTCTGATCGAGCTTGCGCATATTCGACGCCGCCAGCCTGAGCGGTATCGCAGTAGAGGCTTCATGTTGCGCTGCTTGAGAAGTCAGCGACGGTCATGATGAATACGGCAGGCGACGCGGTCCGCAGGGCCGCGCGGTTGTGAGGGGTGCGATGCGATCCTGGTGGGTGTTTGATCATTCGCCGGCTGGTTGCAAGTTCTGTCGCTGATGGTTGACCGGATGCTTAGGTTTCTCGGTGAGGGGTATTCAACCCGCTGCGTCAGCTATCACGCGAAGTGCTCCGGACCACGGCACCCGCCTGCCCGTAATTGATCGCCCGGAGGCTTCCGTGCCCGACATCCCTCTTGTTGCACTCCCGGCACAGGTATTGGTACGCGAACCGGTTGACGAGGCGCCGAGCAACCTCGCTGTTGTCGCTGATCGACTGGTGCCGTTAGGGCAGGCGGTGGAGGATCGTCTGTTGTTCAGCCGCGCGCAGGGTGTGCTTGCCGGGCTGATGGACTGCACGCCGGCGGACGCGGGTCGCGCTTTGTTGGTCGTGGCAACTGAACTTGGACTAAGCCCAGATAGTATCGCTGAGGGTGTCATGGAATTGATGGCGGCCGCTGATGGCGGCGGAGAACCGTTGATGTTGATGCTCGCCGCTGCGACAGCGCAACCGGCGGACAGGTGCGTGCGTTTGAAATCCTTTGGGATGAGCACGGTGCCGCGTGTTACGCGCTCGCCGTGGCGGTTCTCGGCAAAGGCCAACGCGCGGCAGAGGTAGTCCGTTCGGTGTTCCTCACGGTGTGGGGAGACGGGAAACTCTTCGGTAACGCTGCTACGAGCCGCGTAAGTCTGCTTCGTTCTACCCGTTGACAGGCAATGGTGGCCGCTGGGAAGGAACCGATCGCGGCGGGGGGAATCGACTCTGACATTGGGTCGCGGGGTCCAACGGGGTCGACTCTCGCCGACGCTCGCAGGGTGGGACTTGATGTGGCGTCGATGGCTAACCTGGGCGACAGCCAGCAGCAGATCATACGGTTGGCGTACTTCGGTGGTCACACCCAGCGGCAGATCGCGCGCGTCACGGGTGTGTCTGTTGAGGAAGTGCGGGCAACGATGCTCGCGGCGATGCGCAAACTCGCTGATGCGCGAAGATTCCGGGGGTTCGCCGCCTAACGACGCGGCTATGCCCAGGACGGGCACCCGGCGATAACCCGGCTGAGGTTCGCTCTCACCTGTAGCCTGGGGCTTCGGTGCTGTTTGACGGTACCTTCGGCGCCGCTCCAGACTCCGGCAGCGCGGTCGCATTATCGACCCGTGTGAGGAGTCCTTCATGGCAGACGTGCCCGCGCGCGAGCGTAGATTTCTTGATCGAACTCCCGATGGTGAACAGGGTCGGGGTGTTCTCACCAGCATCGTCAATGCCCCGCTGTCGTCGTCGGATCGAATGTGGGAAACGCGAAGCGACGTCGCGCTGCATGGCCGGTTGTTGTTTAGCCAGGCGCAGGCTGTGCTGGTGGGTCTAGCCGATTGCACGCCCGCGTGGGCGGCCCAGTCGCTACGGGGCACCGCCGAACAGCTAGGTCTTAGGCCCGAAGTTGTGGCTCAGTATCTCCTGACTCACAGTTCGAGCAGCGGCAATGTCGAGGGCGAAATAGTGGTACGCCGCGTGTTGTCCGCCGCGCGAACAGCCGATCGGGCTAGGTCTGGTGGGGATCATGTCGACGAAACGCACGCCAACACCCGCGAACATGTTTACCGGGCGGCGCTAGGTGAAGCCGCACGGTTAGATGCGGTCCGCCGCTACAACATCCTCGACACACCCCAGGACGGGGCATTCGACCGAATCACTGTGCTCGCCGCGCGGCTGCTGAACGCCCCGATATCGGTGATCAGCATCGTTGACGCTGACCGGGTCTGGTTCAAATCCCATCACGGCCTGGAGTTAACCCAAGTCGATCGGTTACCTGGCTTGTGCGCGTCCGTCATTTTGTCTGACCAGCCGTGGGTGATCGAGGACGCCGCGACCGATCCGCGCGCTTTGCTGCACCCACTTGTCGCCGGTGAACTTGGCGTGCGTTTCTACGCCGGGGTGCCGCTGATTACCCCTGATGGTCACAGCATCGGAACGGTGTGTGTTATCGATCAAAAGCCCCGTTTGGTGGTCGAGTCTGAGCTCGCCATTTTAGGTGACTTAGCGGCACTGGTGATGGACGAACTTGAGCTGCGTTTGGCGGCCCGCCGGGTGGCCGCGTTGGAAAGCGCACGTCGCCAGCTTGCTGAAGACATCGCCGACACGTTGCAGACAAGCTTGCTTCCGCGTGCTCTCCCCGTCGTCCCCGGTCTGTCGATCACGGCCCGCTACCACGTGGCAAACCGAGAACAGGTTGGCGGCGATTTTTACGACGTCATTCCCACGGACGAGGGTTGCGCGATTGTCGTCGGTGACGTTAGCGGGAAAGGGGGCGCTGCTGCGGCGTTGACGAGTGCCGCGAGATGGACGCTACGTTCCCACCTCGTCGATACCTGGACACCCGGCTCAGCTCTTACCCGCCTCAATCAAGTGCTGATTGACGCGTATGACGACCCGGAGAAGTACTGCACGGTGGCGCTCGCGCAGGTACGTATTCGCGACTGGGGCGGTGCTGACCTTGCCCTTGCGTTGGGTGGCCATCCGCACCCGCTGATCTTGCGTGGTGATGGTCGCATTGAGCCTGTTGGAATTACTGAACCGGCGTTGGGATGGATTCCCGGTGCGCGTTACAGCCAGATCGCGGTGTCACTTGAGTCGGGCGAGTCATTGGTGATGTTCTCCGATGGCCTTATTGAGGCGTTGCTGCATAACGGCGTCGACGACGACCGCGTTCATGCGCTTCTGGGCGGTCATCACCGCACATCCGCTGATCACATTGCTGGAGTTATCGAGGCACACCTCACTGGGCGGTTGCGAGATGACGCGGCGTTCCTCGTCGTTCATATCGACTGAGAACAATCTTTCGGATCCGCCCGCGCCGCGTGTCAGTGTTCACACCTTTCTGCACTGCCCTAGTTGTGAGGGAAGTCAATTAGGATCGTCTCCACCACGCAACCACGTAATGGACGCAGCGATATTGACCTCACGAGGAAGACTCCTGCCATGAATACTGAGCCCACGGCCCGCCAACTACTCGATGATGATGTTTACAGCGCGGAGAGCACCAGATCATCGCTTCCCAAGTACCACTTTCCGGCCTTGGAGTCTGACCCGCGACGGATCTACAGTCTGGTGCATGACGAGTTGATGCTAGACGGCGTGTCGCGGATGAACTTAGCGACATTCTGCACGACCTGGGTGGAACCGGAAGCGCGCGCGTTGATGGAAGAATCACTTGATAAGAACATCGTCGATAAAGATGAATATCCGCAGACTGCGGAAATGGAGACTCGCTGTGTCGCGATGCTCGCCCATTTGTGGAATGCGCCGAGACCTCAGCTGGCTGTTGGAACATCCACCACGGGCTCGAGTGAGGCCGCGATGTTGGGCGGACTGGCGGCAAAGTTTCGTTGGCGAGCTCGCCGCCGCGCTCAGGGTGCCGCTATCGATTCCCCGAATATTGTGTGCGGCCCGGTGCAGGTGTGTTGGGAGAAGTTTGCCCGCTATTTCGATGTCGAAATCCGGCAGATGCCCATGACCGGTAATCAGCTACTGCTTAGCCCACAAGAAGCTGTTAGTCGCTGCGATGAGAACACCATCGCTGTCGTAGTTACCTTCGGGCAGACTTTCACTGGCCTTTACGAGAATGTGGCCGCGATCAGCGAAGCGCTCGATGAGTTGCAGCGCACTTCTGGGTTAGACATCGATATTCATGTGGACGCGGCCAGTGGTGGTTTCCTAGCTCCGTTCATCGAGCCTGACCTGATATGGGATTTCCGATTGCCTCGGGTGAAGTCGATCAACAGTTCTGGCCACAAGATGGGATTGGCGCCGTTGGGATGTGGTTGGGCATTGTGGCGCAATGCTGAGGCATTGCCTGCGGAATTGATTTTCAACGTGAACTATTTGGGCGGATCGATGGCCACGTTTAACTTGAACTTCTCCCGTCCGGGCGGTCAGATCATCACGCAGTACTACACGTTCGTCCGGCTGGGCCGTGAAGGTTATCGCCGGGTGCATGCGGCCGCGTATGAGACAGCTCGCTACCTCGCCGCGAGGATCGCGGGTCTGGGGCCGTTTGAGATCGTCTACGGTGCTGACTCCATGCTGGGCATCACGGCGGTCACCTGGCGACTACAGCCCAAACAAGATAATGTTTTTAGCCTCTTCGATTTCGCCGAGAAGCTACGGGCGCGGGGCTGGCTGGTGCCTGCATACACGTTGCCCACGGATCGAGGTGACCTCGCGGTGCAAAGAATCATTGTCCGTCACGGCTTCAGTCATGACATGGCTGACCTGTTGCTTCAAGACATGCGCCGGGCCCTGGATAGTCTCATAGCGGAACCGCCGGCAGCTCCAGCAACGGCGACCTTGCATGGCTCGTTCACCCACGACGCCACCCCTGCCACGCCATGACCAACGGAGCCGACACTCCGAATATCGAGCCGATGGTTATCAGGTGAGGGTATGGACGGCTTGAGCGACGGAAGCGAAAAGGTGGTCTGGTCCCAGGTGTTGGAGCAGTGCGCCGTGTTCACATGGTGTTTGCTCCGCGTCCATAGCTGTCAGCCAATCATGGACCACAGTACCTTCCGCTCATGTGGTTGGCTCGTCACGATCGGGAAATATTGAGTAGCTGGTTCGAGCCGTCGTTAGCGCCAGAGAGTGATAAGCAGACAGCGTCGCCTTTCGTGTGAGCTTCGGATACCTTTTCTCGTTCTGGCGGCGCGGCGGTTTCAGTGGAAGAAAAATGATTCGAAATCATGACACTGAACTTCATGACGCTGACTCCGTGAGTAGTTGGATGAGTTGGTCGTCATCTAGCGCGGTCCAGGAGCAGTTAATGGGTGGCCATTGTGCGATGGCGCTTGCCCGTGTCGGCGATAGGCGAGTACTGTGCCGTGGCTGATTGGTTATTCGTCTGACGTGAACGTACTTGTGTGCCGTCAGCGAAACGATGTATCCCACCATGGGAATGGTGAGGGCGAAAGAAATGAGAAGGAGAGAGATAAACATGCCTGGCTCCGTAGGTGAGTGAAGGAAGGTTGAGTTCTAAAATCAGATTCGGTTAAGCAGAACTCGGCTTCTCCACTGTCGCCACGTTGGATGACCGAGAAAGATGAGACCGTGCCGCCTAGACGAAGATGGAAGCGGCGAGAAGTGCGGGAGCTAGACAGATCCAGGCACGCTTAATGATGTTTATTCTCGCATAGCCAGGCTCGGTGGACGAGGACTGAGGGCCCGCATTCGAGTGACCGATGCTGGTGCTTCTAGATCATCAGGAACGGTATGCGTACCGGCGTGACATTGTCTCTAGGTAGGTGTTCACCCAGCCGGCCAGTTTTGGTCGGCAACTGCTCCCCGGTGGAGAGGTATTTCACCCCTTCGCCGGTGAACGACGCGAGTTGAGAACAGCCGTCGCGTCAACGGTGCCACCAATGATGCCCTCACAGGTATCGCGCAGTTTCAGATTGCGGTCGCGGCAGTACCCACGAAGTACCTGGTAGGCCTCCTCCAAGGTGAGACCACCTCGCTCTGAGAGCACACCTTTCGCCTGTTCGAGGACGACTCGGCTCACGAGAGCGACCTTGAGCTGTTCAGCGAGTTCTTCGCTCTCGCGTAACAAGCGTTCTTGTAAGATCGTGATGGTAGCCATATCAGCCAGCGCCTGAGCTAGGCGGGAAGCGGTTTCGCTTAACCCTCCGATCTGCGCACCGAAGAGGTTCAACGCTCCCACTACTTGCTGGCGCAACCGTAACGGCACGGCATGTACCGATCGGTACCCGCTTGCCAGCGCGGCTTCGGTGAAGAGGGGCCATCGATCAGCGTTTGCCATAAGGTCAGGCACATTGACTGGCAGGCCCGACCGGTAGCAGTCAAGACATGGCCCTTGATCTCGCTGCAATTGGAAGAGTTCCAATAGTCGGCTCTGCTCTGAGGACGCGGCGACGACGTGGAGCTCTTCCTTCGTGCCTCTAAGGAGTAGACCAGCCGCGCTGACATGCAATAGCCGTACACAATCGTGGGTCAGTTCATTAAGGACCTCAGTCAGGTCGAAATCCTCGACCAGGGTGTCGGCTAGCCTAATAAGCGTACTTGTCACGTCGTGTTCGCGTGCGATTACGGGTTCGATCGTCATCAGGTCTCCATCGGCTTCTGTGTTGTTGATTTCAGTGGGTACCCGCTTCAGGGTTCCAGCCGAAGTTGGCGCGAAATGATGAGCTGGGCGATGTCGTTAGCGGTTTGCTCGTTAGCGAAAGCGTAGGCGCGTAGCCGAATTAACGCCTCAGCTGGGGACACGTCGAGTTGCGCCATGACCATGCCGGTTGCTTGATACACGTCGATGCGGGCTAAGTCGACGAGCTGATCCCATTGCTCCAAAGGCTCGGCACGGTTTTGGCCGGTAGCGTCGCGATCGGTAACGTCAAGCAGGACCTGTGCTGCCGCGTCGGCCACGATGATGCTGTCTGCCATCTGGATGGTCGACAAGGGTCCGGGGACGCGGCGGAACAAGTCGAGTGCGCCGATTCCCACTTTGCCGACTCGTATAGGAATAGCGAAAACTGCCCGAATGTCCGCGCGTTCTGCCGCGTCCTTAAACGCTGGCCAGCGTGGCTCGTCCTTAGACTGTAGATCGGGCACAAATATCGATGTCATCGTGTGAGCTGCCTCCAGACATGGCCCTTCCCCGCAGGTGAACTGGAGCTCATCGAGCACTCTGGCATCTTCGTCACTCGCTCCGAAGGTACCGCGACTAACGCCCTCATCGATTAACGAAATCGCGGCGGCGTCAACGCCCAGCAAAGACAAACACACATGGCAGAGGCGATCTGCGGCGGAGGCGCCACGCTCACCCGCGATGAGCGCTTCAGCGAGAATGAGTTTCACTTCAGAGTTTCTTGTTGCACCGGTCGCATCGCCAATGCCTGACGTCGTGTTCACCCGATATCACGGGCCCGGAGAAACAGGAGTGGTTGGGCAACGGAGGATAGCGTCGGTTGACCGACCACTTCGGCGAATTCGAGCGGAGAAACGAAAGGCAGAGTCAACTGGTGGCCACCAGCCACAGCAGGTTTCGCCGTGGCTGGACATGCCAACAGATGCGGTTGTTCGCGAAATAGGTGCCAGCCAGCGACGTTTGGTAGGGCAGCTAGTGGTGGCTTGCGCGAGGAGATCACAGAAACTCATTTCTTGGTTCGATAATCAATCATCGCTAAGGTGATGGCGGTATTTCGGTGCCGGGAGCAGGCAGGGATATGCCCTAAAGGCTTACCGTCCCCAAATCGCGGCGACCAAAGTTACCTGTCGATGGCAGCGGGGGCACTTCGCCGATAGCCGCTGGTTGGATGTGGATTCGGGAGTAAAAGATGTAACCGGAACCGGTGCCTGGCAATCGACGCACGTCACCGATGGGACAGGCACAGCCCGTATATTGGACGGAGTATTCGTAGCCGCGCCAGATGTTTGGCCGATCTGGGCTCGTACCATGGGCTCGCCGCCTTGGGACATCAATCACGAGCGGCGAGGGAGCACAAGGTCCGGACAGATCCAGGCGCGCTTAAGTAGTATCAGTGTTACACGAACTGACAGCGAAAGATAACGTGGCGGTACAGAAAAATAATGTGGCGGTATAGGTTCAATCAAAGTCAGGGTTGGCCTTAACTACTCGGAACTGCCCTCAATATTGACACCGCAGACAGACTGCATCAGATGCTTATCGGCGTCAGAGTTGACTGCGGAAGGATTCCAGCTGCCGGTGGCGTTTGGCTGTTGTTTTCGGGTAGGTCGTTTTGAGATCGGCGAGCGTGTCGAGAACGATTTGAGAGATGATCAGGCGGGCGTTTCGTTTGTCGTCGGCGGGGACGATGTACCAGGGCGCCTCGTGTGAGCTTGTCGCGTCCAGGCAGTCGCCGTAGACGGTCATGTAGGTGTCCCAGTACGACCGCTCGTGGATGTCGGCGAGGCTGAACTTCCAGTTCTTTTCCGGTGCGTCTATACGTGCGCGGAAGCGGTTCGCTTGTTCGTCTTTGGATAGGTGCAGGAAGATTTTGACGATCCGGGTGCCGTTGCGATGCAGATGCCCTTCGAGGTCGTTGATCGAGCGGTAGCGCTGTTCCCACAGGGTTTTTTTGTCGATCAGCTCCTCGGGAAGCCCGTGCCCGTGCAATATCTCGGGGTGCACGCGGGCGATGAGGACGTCCTCGTAGTAGGAGCGGTTAAAGATGCCGATCCGTCCACGGTCGGGAAGACAGCGGACGGATCGCCATAAGAAATCGTGTTCGAGCTCTTCGGTCGTCGGTTGCTTGAAGCTGAACACCTCGCAGCCTTGCGGGTTCACGCCGGACATTACGTGGCGGATGGCGCCGTCCTTACCGGCGGCGTCCATGCCTTGAAAGATCAGCAGTAACGCGTAATGGTCGGAGGCGTAGTGCATGCGTTGCAAGGAGCTCAAGTTTTTGACGTGTTGTTTTAAGAGCTTCTTGTACTGCTTCTTTGACGTGTAGACCGCTTCAATGCTTGTCGGCACCGTCGTCAGGTCAATCTTGGCTCCGGGGTCGACGCGGAACACCTTGGTCTTGATCTCCACGATGTTTCCTTTGTCTAGTTCTTCGGTGCGGCAAGAGCCGGTTGGTTGCCGCGGTCGTGCTCTGTGCACCAGTCGCATCGGCGGCGGTGGTCAGTGCCGGGGCGGTCGTTGTGGTGGTTCTTGATCTCGATGCCGTGGGGGCAGTCGGTGTTGTCGTGGAACACGGGGTCGCGTAGATCGATGCCGGTGTAGAAAGCGGCGGAATTCATCGTGACAGCGACATTGTCAGCGGAGGAGCTATTCGAGTCGTCGTTCGCGGTCGCGTGTGCGAGCGCAGTACCGGCGGGGTCGAGGATGCGGTAGGCGAGAAGTTTGATCCGGTCACTGGCCAGTGCCCACACGATGGCATATGCCCAGACCAACCCCGCCCAGCCCCAGCCGAGCGGTGTCATGAAAAGGCCATAGACGGCGATGAGGGTAGCGATGGCCTGGGTGCCGAGGACTGCGAGCAGCAGGATGCGGGCCGGGCGGATCGACCAGAACGGGCCGCGGGTACGGGTCAGGAAGATCGTCAGGTGCCCGGCGACGGACAGCATCAAATACATCATGGTTTGCAGCCGTGGGTGGCCAAGGTCGAAGACGCGGTCGCCGAGGTAGAACAGCCCGAATGCGGCGATCGGCCCGACCACGCCGAGCACGGTAGAGATGCCAAGAACCAGGCGCATGTTCCACGCTTCGGGCTTCATCTTGTAGTGGACGTTGTCGTAGGCGATGGACAAGATCGCGCCATCGTTGAGTAGCGCCAGCATCACGATCATGATGGCGGTGACCGGGTAGAAGTTGAAGACCAGGATCGCCACTGTCATGAACAGCAGCACCCGCAGGGTTTCGGCGATGCGGTACATCGCGTAGCTGTTCATCCGTTGGAAGATTTTGCGGCTTTCCTTGATCGCGTCGATGATGACCGACAGCCCGGGGGTCAGCAGCACAATCGCGGCGGCCGCGCGGGCGGCGTCGGTGGCACCTGACACGGCGATGCCGCAGTCGGCTTTCTTCAAGGCTGGGGCGTCATTGACGCCGTCGCCGGTCATCCCGACAATGTGGTCGCGTTTCTGTAGGACGTCGATGATGTGGTACTTGTGTTCGGGGAAAACCTGGGCGAACCCGTCGGCGCTTTCGATTGATTCAGCTACCGTTGCGGTTTCTTTCTTCTTCACATCACCCAGGCCGGCGGCGTCGAGAATGTTGGTGCCCAGGCCCACTTTCGCTGCGGTCTCTTTGGCGATGGCGAGCGCGTCGCCGGTCACCATCTTCACGGTGACGCCCATCGCGCGGGCGGTAGCGATCGTGGTCTTCGCGTCTTTGCGGGGCGGGTCGAATAGCGGTAGCACGCCGAGGAACTGCCAGTCGCCGTTTCCGTCGGCACGCGCCACCCCCAGGGACCTGTAGCCGCGGGTGGCGAAATCGTTGACCGCTTTGTCGACCGCCGGCTTTACCTGCTTTGGGTCTCCGGCGAGGGCCAAGATCACCTGTGGGGCACCCTTGGTGACCTTGAACGAGGGTTTCCCGCTGGCTTTGACGGTGGCTTCGGTGCGTTTGTGGACCGGGTCGAACGGTTCGAAATGCGTAATCGTGTAGCCGTGCAGTGCCTTCTTGTCGCTCAGCCCTGCCAGCACGGCGAGGTCGATCGGGTCATTGTTGTCCGCACGGGAAGCCAGCGCACCAGCCAGGATCACGTCAGCGGCCGCGACGTCACCCAAGCTGAACGGGTCGCCCAGGGTCAACGAGTTCTGGGTTAACGTTCCGGTCTTGTCCGCGCAGAGCACGTCGACACCGGCGAGTTCCTCGATCGCGACCAGCCGGCTCACGATGGCCTTCTTCTTGGCCAACAGGCGGGCACCGACCGCCATCGTCACCGACAGCACGGTCGGCATTGCGACGGGGATTGCCGCGACGGTCAGCACGAGAGCGAACTGCAACGTGGTCAGGATCGGGTCACCACGCAGGATCGCGGTGACCACGATAACCGTGACGAGTCCGACGGCGAGCATGATGAGGTAGTTGCCGATTTTGAGCACAGCGCGTTGGAAGTGGCTGACGGTGTGCGCGTCCTGCACGAGTTCGGCGGTCTTCCCGAAGTACGTGTTGGTACCAGTCGCATACACGAGCGCACCGATTTCACCGCGACGAATGACCGAACCGGAGAACACGGCATCACCGGCATTGCAGGTCGCGGGCAACGACTCCCCGGTCAGCGCTGACTGGTCGACCTCGATCTCGTCGCCGTCCAACAACCGGCCATCCGCCGGAACGATGTCACCCAGCCGAAGGCGAATAGCATCACCAGGCACCAGGTCACGCGCGGGTGGGGTGACCCATTCGCCGTCACGCCGGACCCGGGCGTTGATCGCGAGCTTGGCCTTCAGCGCATCGATGGCATTCCCGGCCTGGCGCTCCTCGCTGTAACCGACCACCGCGTTGGCCAACAGCAGCACCAAGATGATGAAGAAGTCCGGCCAATGCCCAACCGCCCCGGACAAGATCACCGCGATCTCGATCATCCACGGGATCGGGCCCCAGAAGTAGGACAGGAACTTCAGCAACGGGTTGGTCTTGTGCTCGGCAATCTCATTCGGCCCGTACTGCGCCAGCCGTTTGGCCGCCTCCGCCTTGCTCAGCCCGTCCGGTGACGTGTCGAGTTGCTTTTGCACCTCGGCCATCGGCAGCGATTTCAAGTCCTGCTTCGAGTCAGGCTTGGACGTCGAGGAGCCAGCCGGGTCCGAGCTCGCCGACCCGGATTGCGCGGCCTTGGTGGTCACGCGGACGCTGCCTGGTTGGTCGGGCTCCAGGCCCAATTGCGGATCTCGGGCAGGTCCTGGCCGTGCTTGTTGATGTAGATGTTGTGTTCGACGAGCCTGTCGGCCATCGTCTGCTTCAGGTAGTCCCCGGTGGCGCCGAGCTGGGGGAGCCGTTCGATGACGTCCTGGACGAGGTGGAAACGGTCCAGCCGGTTTTGCACTCGCATATCGAACGCGGTGGTGATGGTGCCCTCTTCGACGTAGCCGCGCACATGCAAGTTGCGGTTGGTCCGCCGGTAGGTGAGACGGTGGATCAGCGTCGGGTAGCCATGGAAGGCGAAGATGATGTGCTTGTCTTTGGTGAACAGCGCGTCGTAGTCACCGTCGGACAGCCCGTGCGGGTGCTCACTTGCTGATTGCAGCTTCATCAGGTCGACGACGTTGATCACGCGGATTTTCAGCTGTGGCAGGTTTTCTCGCAGGATCGAGGTCGCCGCGAGTACCTCAAGGGTGGGGGTGTCACCGCAGCAGGCCAGCACCACGTCGGGTTCGGCGCCGCCGTCGTTGCCAGCCCATTCCCAGATCCCGATGCCCTCGGTGCAATGCACCTGCGCCTCGTCGATGGTCAGCCACTGCGGCATCGCACGCTTTCCAGCGACAATCACGTTGACGTAGTGACGGCTGCGCAAGCAGTGATCGGCAACCGAGAGCAGGCAGTTCGCGTCCGGCGGCAGGTAGACGCGGACGATGTCGGCCTTCTTGTTCACGACATGGTCGAGGAAACCCGGGTCCTGGTGGGTGAACCCGTTGTGGTCCTGTTGCCACACGTGGGAGGTAAGCAGGTAGTTCAGCGAGGCGATGTCGCGCCGCCAGGGCAGTGCCTTGGTCACCTTCAGCCATTTGGCGTGCTGATTGAACATCGAGTCGACGATGTGGATGAACGCCTCGTAGCAGTTGAACAATCCGTGCCGACCGGTGAGCAGATACCCCTCCAGCCACCCCTCGGACTGGTGCTCGGACAACATCGAATCGAGTACCCGCCCGGCCGGGGCGAGCGATTCGTCGTTGTCGAGGGTGCGGGCCTCCCACTGCCGGTCGGTGACCTCGAACACTGCGCCAAGCATGTTCGACAGCGTCTCGTCGGGTCCGAAGATCCGGAAGTTTCGCTGCTCCTCATTGAAGGTCACGACATCGCGCAGGAACTCGCCGAGCACCGCAGTGTCCTGCGCCTGGACGGCGCCGGGGTCAGGAACCGCGACGGCGTGGGCGCGGAAGTCGGGCATGTGCAGATCCCGCAGTAGCAAACCGCCGTTGGTGTGTGGGTTCGCGCCCATCCGCCGATTGCCTTGCGGGGCGAGTGTGGCTAGGTCGGCCAGTAGCCGCCCTTCTTGGTCGAAAAGCTCGTCGGGTTTGTAGCTGCGCATCCAGCTATCCAGTTGCTCGACATGGCCGGGATGGTCGCCGTCCACCAGCAGCGGTACCTGGTGGGCGCGGAAGGTGCCCTCGATCTGCAGCCCGTCGACGACTTTCGGCCCGGTCCAGCCTTTCGGTGAGCGCAGCACGATCATCGGCCACCGTCGTCGTGTGGTGGCGCCGCTGCTGCGGGCGTCGCTTTGGATGCGGTGGATGGATTCGATGGTTTCGTCGAGAACCGTAGCCATCAGCTCGTGCATATCTTCGGGGTCGTCGCCCTCGACATAACGGGGTTCCCACCCACAGCCGCGCAGGAATTGGTCGAGCTCCTCGTGTTCGATGCGGGCCAGCACGGTCGGGTTGCTGATCTTGTAGCCGTTGAGGTGCAGGATCGGCAGCACCGCGCCATCGCCGATCGGGTTGAGGAATTTGGTCGAGTGCCAAGCCGTGGCCAATGGCCCAGTCTCGGCTTCGCCGTCGCCGATCACACAGGCGACGATCAGGTCGGGGTTGTCGAACGCGGCGCCGAATGCGTGGCTGAGCGAATATCCCAATTCCCCGCCTTCGTGGATCGAACCCGGTGTCGTCGGGGCCACGTGGCTGGAAATACCGCCGGGGAAAGAGAATTGTGTGAACAGTTTCTTCAGACCCGCCTCGTCCTGGCTGACGTCGGGATAGATCTCGCTGTAAGAGCCCTCCAGATAGGTATTACCCACTAGCGCCGGCCCACCATGACCAGGGCCGGCAACGTAAAACATGTCCAGCTCGTACTTGGCAATGACCCGGTTCAGGTGCACGTAAATGAAGTTCTGCCCCGGCGTGGTGCCCCAATGCCCGACCACCAGCGGCTTTACATCACTGAGTTCGAGCGGCCGTTTCAACAACGGGTTGTCATACAGGTAGATCTGGCCGACCGACAGGTAGTTCGCCGCCCGCCAGTACGCATCCATCCGGTGTAGCAGTTCCGGATCTAAGGTTGGGGTTGCCATGAGGGTGACTCCTTAACGGCGAAGCGACGGGGTTAGACGCCAAGGCTCCGGGGCTGGCCGGCCGTGGCTCTGGACAGCAGTTAGGGGGTGACCCCGGATCCGTTCTTGGCCGCGACTGCGACCCTGGCCGCCGGCGGATTAGCGGCTGCAGCTTCACGGGCGAGGAACGCGCCGAGCTCGGCGATGGTCGTCATCAACGGCGCCGGGAAAACCACGGTGGTGTTCTTGTCCACACCGATCTCGACCAGGCTTTGCAAGTTGCGCAGCTGCAACGCGAGCGGATGCGCCATCATAATGTCGGAGGCTTCACCAAGCGCTGCGGCCGCCAGTGATTCCCCTTCAGCATTGATGATCTTTGCGCGCTTTTCCCGCTCCGCTTCGGCTTGTCGGGCCATCGCCCGCTTCATAGTGTCCGGAAGTTGGATGTCTTTCAGTTCCACCAAGGTCACTTCAACACCCCAGTCGACAGTGGTGACATCGAGGATCTCGCGGATATCCAAGTTGATCCGATCCGTCTCCGACAACGTCTCGTCCAAGGTGTGCTGCCCGACCACTTTTCGTAACGTGGTCTGAGCTATTTGGTCGATCGCGGCATTGACATTCTCGATCGCGACCACCGACTTGACCGCATCGACCACCCGGAAGTAGGCGACCGCAGAAACGTCGACGCTGACGTTGTCGCGGGTGATGATGCCCTGGGACTGTATAGGCATCGTGATGATCCGCATCGACACCCGATGTAATACGTCGACGAACGGGATGATCACGCGAAACCCAGGCGTACGAGTCCCCAACACTCGGCCGAACCGAAACAAGACTCCCTGCTCGTATTGCTTGACGATGCGCACCGCCAGCCCGAGGCCTAGCAACACGACAAGCGCGACGATGACAAGGACGACGACCAGGACTTTCACAGGTACTCGATTCAGATTGCGGATCAGGTTTCAACTGGCTTATGAATCAAGAATTCAGCGATTAACGGTGTTCGAAATTCGCCTGCGCTGGCCCGTGCAACATGGTCGACGACCATGCGCGCTGGAATACCCGGCAGCTAGGTGCTTACCGGATGGTGGCCTTGAGGAACCGACGTCCGCATTCGACCGAACGCCGACGGGCACGGTGTAGCTCGCAATAGTGACGCCGGGCGAGAGGGGATTGGCGCGACGCTGATGCCTGACGTTCCCATTTGATGGCCTGCGCCGAAAGTGCCGGTGATTTCGCTCATGCCGCCTTCATCGATAGGCATCGAAGCGGCGAGGGATGCGAGGGTCTGGACAGACCGGGCACGCTGATTGACTTCTTGCAGTCTTGCACACAAATCGTGAGCTGGGCGGTCGCGGCGCCGCTGCAAGCAGGGGACTATCAGCTGCGATTATCGAGGAATACTGTGCCGCCGGAACTAACCAGCGCGCTTCGTAAGCCCTTTCGCGCGAATGCGACGACTCGCCAAACGAGGACTCTCCGCCTCAAGTAACCACGATGAAGGCGGGCGTTGTCGGATCGGCGACGTTGTTGAGCGAAGCTCCGCTAGCCCGACACAGGCACCCAGGCTGTCGGGAACTCCGAGCACACCCGGTGCGCGATCGTGGGATGAGCGCCGACAGGGGTCGGCAGCTCGAAGAGCGCCTCCCTCGCCTCTTCGATCGTATCGAAGGTGCGCTCGATTGCCCCGTCGTTCCACATGATCGCGTATTCCGTGCCGTCATCCATGCGCGAAAGACTATCTGACTATTTGCGGCGGCGGGTCCAGTATTGCTGGCGCAGCGGCAATGTCTCGGCCTCGTCTATAAGGACGATGGAAGCTGGCAACTGGGCTCGCGACGAGTTGAAGACCCTGGTGTGGGCACAGCAAAGCCTCTACCTAATCCGGGTAATCGCCATGAGCCCGAGACTCCGGCCCGGGGCGCGACCGGCCAGCACACTGATCGGTCGACGCATTGCAAACGCGCACTATAGCAACTGTCCGGCACGAAAATCGTTAGCCTGTAGGGAAAAAGCGACTCAGGCCGGTACTAGTCGACATCGTCTGGTACGGCTGTTGCGGCACTGGATCGCCTGGGGTGGCTTGTTGTTGACGCGTGCTACGGCGTCACGTCTGCCCACGCACATGACGCAACGCTGCGAGGGCGGTTTCGTCTGCGGTCGGCAGCGTGTGGAGGTACTTTTCCGTGGTGGTGATGCTGCCGTGCCCAAGTCGCTCTTTCACGACTTGGAGGTCGGCGCCGCCAGCGAGAAGCCACGAGGCATGGGCGTGGCGGAGGTCATGTAGTCGAACGGGTGGATCTATGCCGGCTTCCAGACATGCGGGCCGCCATATCTGATTGCGGAACCAGTTACGGGAAACGTGCCCGTCGCTGTCGCGTGATCGGGGTGTGCGTGGCGAGTCCTGCCCCGTGGCGCGGCGTTGGGCACGGTAAGTCGCGAAAGCGCTGCGACAGTGTTTGCAGCGACATACCCCAGCGGTGTAGGCACTCAATGTCCCGTGCGCGTATTGGCGACCCGCGCGGTTTGGCTCTGTGAGCCCCAGTTGTTCGACGGCGACGAGACGATGTACGGACGGTAGGATCGAGAAGTAGGTCAGATCGAACAGCAAGCCGCCTGGCAGGAGCGAATACTCCTCTATGTACTTCTCAATCCTTTCGACCAACGGCCTGTCGAGCTTCAGGCGGCGCGAGCGTCGGCTTTTCGGGTAAGGCTTTATGAGGAAGCGTTCGCCCGCTGGGTGAAACTTGGGGTTGACCTCAGTAACCGAGCGTGCCACGGTCACGATGCCGCTGGGTATGTGTATGTCGAGTGGTCGGAGTTCGATGAGTTCACCCCACCGAAGTCCTGATCCGATCGCGATGTCGACCAGCAGGCGAGCGGTGTGCGACGGGAGCGCCTCATATAGTTGCTCGAATTCTGCCGGGGTGACGATTCGGAACTCTTTGACGGCCACGGTCGGGGATCTCACACCTTGGCATGGGTGCAAGGCGGTTATGAAGTCGTTGAGAGCTGTGGTGAAGATGGCCGAGAGAATGGTCTTGTTGTAGCGGATCGTTGCGGGGGACACCCCGTCCTTGCTGAGCTCTGTGACCCACTTGCGCACGTGGGTTGGCATAATTTGACTCATCTGCATTGGTCCGAATGTCGGCATAATGTGGCGAGCCACGCTGTAGGCGTAGCCCTCACGCGTGCTTGGCTCCAGCACGTGGTTGGGAAGCCAAGTCTCTTCAACATAGGCACGGAAGGTTGTTCGGCCAGCCCGTCGGTCACCGGGTCTGCCAACTGTGAGTGCCGCTTCGGCGGCTTGCCAGGCTCGGTCGGCGTCTTTGCGGTTGCTGAATGAGCCGGCAGAGCGATCGCGGCCGCTTAAGTCGCGGAAGTAAGCCGTATAGCGTGCGCGGCCATCACGGCCGAGTCGTTTCCGACTGTGTCCCACCGTCGATCCTCCGTCATGATCGTTTGACCGTCATTTGACCGTGGACGGGGCGGTATTGGCCACCACTTCCTGATGAGAACCGGTATTCGGAAGGCCCTTGGCCTGCAAGTTTGCCATATTTCGTGGTTTTGTGCTAGCGGTAACGCACTCCACTGGGGGTCAAGGGGTCGCAGGTTCAAATCCTGTCGTCCCGACGGTGTTTGACGTGCAGTTATGGCAGATCCGTCGGTCTAATGGGCTCACATTGAGCTCACATCTTCCGTCAACTCGTATCAAGCTGACCCGCTGTGACCTGCGAATAGCAATCAGCGGTAATTGCGAACGACGCATGACCTAGCAACTCCTGCACAACATGCACGAGGCGCGCCCGTTTCGAGAAGGGCCGTTGCCTGCCTCCGTATGGCCGACGCCCGGTTCTTGCGCAGCCTCGACTTCTCTTTCGAACCCGAGAGTTGCTAGGTGGTCGTAACCCAAACTCTCATCGGCGGCGACGCGATGCCCGTGCCAGCTCACTCTCCTTAAGCCAGATCGCGTGGTCTAACTGACGCATATCAACATCGAGCGCAGCAGCTGCGGCCTTCATTACTTTCTTTGCATCGATGCCGCTGATATCCGAGGCACCTATAGCCCGTGCTACGAATCGTCGAATCATCACGTCCGCTTTGATGCCTTGAACGCCAAGAAGCATTAGGAAGTAGGTCGCTCCGGCGTCACCGATACCGCGCTCCCTTACGATGGCTCGGAACAACTCTGCCGGCTGATCGACATTTGCCTTACGCACCTCGTCCGCAGTATCGACGCCGAACTCGACTAGTGTGCGGGCTACCCCGTAGACGGCTGCCGCCTTGGTTGGCTTGTCCTTGGAATTCGGGACAGCGACCGCGTTACTCCCAAGTATCGACTTTAAGCTTTCCGTGCCTCCGGCGGCATCGACGTCGACGACAAACTCAGAGAGGCTGTTCAACGTCCGCACCTGGCCGACGTGACTACGCCAGTTCGTGACAATGCGCCTGACGCCAGTATCGGGCGACGAACCGTAGACAGCCCGCAGCGAGAAGACTGAATCAAGGAGCGCAGCGGCCACCTCATTGGGGTAGCCGCCCGGGTATGGGACCCAGGTCGACTTCGCACCAATCGTCTCGGCTATTGACGTCAAGGTTTTGTCGCGTTCGGCGTCGTCCACCGTCATCGGAACTCCAGTCATCGTCCGCAAGCGCTAGCTGCGCGGGTGCGGCAGCCTACTTGAGTCGCGGGCTCGGATGCTCCTATTGGTGTCAAGCGGCGTCGGCGAGGGTTAGTGCGTTCAGCCATGAGCGGTAGACGGCAGCGAATTCGTGGTTGGGTCTG
>OLLX01000049.1_pt1 | contig 30421 bp, 20 predicted proteins | sample 1604651 | NCBI WGS metagenome assembly OLLX01 (sample SAMEA104055725, study PRJEB20765) | soil metagenome | biome: Arctic tundra; feature: Polygonal ground; material: soil | place: USA | collected 2011-09 | depth 0-0.5 m
GTGATGGTTCGAAATAGTCGCGGAGATGGACGGCGCCCACTCAAGCGGACTGTGGCGACCCGTACGCCACGAAAGACTCTGCTGGTCTTCTGTGAAGGTCAAAGGACAGAGCCGGAGTACCTCGAAGCGTTGAAGCGGCAACCATCGGTGCGCGATGTGGCCGCCGTCGATCTTCGAATCGAAACGTCACAGGCAGGACGTGTGCCTGTGACACTGGTGTCGATAGCCGCGGACGCGCGCAAGAAGGCCCTCGACGAGGAAGCGGAAATCGATGAGTTCTGGTGTGTTTTCGATGTTGAGTGGCCCCAAAACCATCCCGGACTCAAGGACGCTATCGAACGAGCACACGCGAACAATATCGAACTTGCAATCTCTAATCCGTGCTTCGAGCTGTGGCTTATTCTGCATTTCCAAGACCAAAGACGATGGTTGGACAATGACGCTGCGCGCAAGCTTCGTGGAAAGATTGATGGATCGAACAATAAAGGTCTCGACGCCAAGAAATACATGCCGGGCGCTGATGTTGCGGCCGGTCGCGCGGTAGAACTCGACAAGCTCCACCTAGGAAACGGCACGCTCTTCCCTGACAACAATCCATCCTCTGGCATGCATCGCCTACTCGCGGCAGTGAGACCGCCGAAATCCTGAGCGCGGATGTAAAGATCCGGGGGATGTGTCCACTACGAGTTCGTCACCACACCTAACTCAGCGGACTAACTGGCACACAGAACCAGTAACAACCCTTCCCTGAGCAAGGAGCCAACCACGTGACAGCAGCCGGGACCGAGCGATCCACGTTGAACCGACAACAAATCGTCGCCCCCAGTTTCGAGACCACACTCGACCCGACTACTCCACTACCTGCCGTTCTCGACCTAGGCCAGCCGCTCCCTGCCGTGCTGGACCTCGTCCACGCCGCAGCGTTACTCGGAGTGGGTCGCACCACCGCGTACCGGCTCGTCCACGACGGACAATGGCCAACCCCAGTCCTACGGCTCGGCCGACTGATCAAAATCCCCACCCAACCACTCCTAGACCTTCTCACCGGCACTAACCGGCGGTCGGCTTAAAGGCCTGGTCGACCGCGCACCCGAGAGTGCCGGAGACCGGGAGCCAACTTGCCGAGGAGCGGGGCGCATATCGGCGCATGATTAGGTCGATGGCCTGATCGTGTTGTATCCGGTGGGGTATTCCTCGGCGTACTTGGCGAGTATGAGCGCGTCGTCGATGACGACCAAGGTACTCTCGATCAAGTGCGTGACGAGGTACTCGCGCTCATCTGCGGGTAGAACTACCCACTCGCCACTGTTTCGGAGCCAGGCGGTTGATGGCACAGTAGACTCCCCGCCATCGATCAGGGATGTTAAGGACCGCGAGGCTCATGATCACCGTGGTATGGGGTGCGGCGACCGATACCGGGCAAGTACGGTCCCTCAACGAGGACTGCTTCCTGGCCGAGCCACCGGTTTTCGTCGTTGCCGACGGTATGGGGGGTCACGCGGCGGGTGAAGTTGCCAGTCGCCTCGCTGTCGATGAATTCAAACGCCTTGCGCGCTTTGACAATCTGACGGTTGACGATGTCGGGTCCGCACTGAGTAGAGCAAACGCGGCAGTTCTTGCTGAGGCAACCCTTTCCCCAGACCGTGCAGGCATGGGGACGACCATCGCTGGCTTGGCTCTCGTTCATGCTGGCGGAGGTCAGCACTGGATGATTTTCAATGTAGGCGACTCTCGGGTGTACCGGTTCGCCGATGGTCGCCTCGATCAGGTGAGCGTCGATCATTCCGAGGTCGAAGAGTTAGTGGCGGCAGGCGAGATTTCTCGTGCGCAGGCTCGCATTCACCCTCGCCGCAATATCGTGACGCGATCGCTGGGTACCACGCCGGCACCGATCCACGATTCGTGGCTGTTGCCGCCGGTTCCTGGTGAGCGCTATCTCATCTGCTCCGATGGTCTACCTACGGAGATGGGCGACGAGGAGATCTGCTCACATATGAGTACCGGCCGTGAGGCTTCGGAGATAGCGCATCGGTTGGTTGAGCGCGCAGTCGAGCTTGGTGGGCGCGACAACGTCACGGTGGTGGTAATCGATGTTCTCAACGGCGCTATGACTAGCGTCGACGAAGATACGACACCACGGGGCAGAGTCGTCGCCATGGAAGGCGCCACTGATGAAGCTGGCACTCACGACTCAGTGGCTGGGGGGACAAATGACGATTGACGCTGCGGGCGCTGAGTGGCATGCGGTGTATGCGCCGGGTCGGTGGTGTGGATTTGCCGGCGAATGCACATGGCTGCTGCTCGATCTCGAGATGGACAGTCCACTGTGCGCACAATTGTGGGAGCTTGTCTCACGCAATGCCCCGGTTGACGAGATCCTTGGTCAGCTCACGCACGGCGGTCTCCGCACTGCTCCTCACTTTGCGCTCGTCCAACGTGACGGGGATGCAATGACGGCTATCGCGCGCGGATCAGCGCGGGTCGTTGTCGACCGTTCGAGCGATCATCCGCAAGAACTTCTTGGTGCCGGCGTGACGACGTGGGTTGAACGGCGACTCGCGGGTGCGGCGGAGGTCGAACTCGTGGGTGACGATGGCGTCGTGCCTGTCGGGTTTGCCGTGCCTCTTTCGTCGGGCGTGGCACTGGCTGGCGTCATCCGGCTCGCCACCCGAAATGCTGCGGCGGTAGGGCTTCCAACGATTGCTGTTTCGATCGCCGAAATGCCAAGCGTCGTTGCTGGGCTGACGGCTGAGATGCCAGTCGTTGAGTCGAATGCCTTGATCGGCGACGATATTTCTCCCGCAGTCGCCAACAGGGCTTCTCGGCCTTATGACCATTTGTGGGAAGCCACTCAGTGGCGCAATGTGGAGGATGCCGCCGTCTGGCAAAACATGACGACTTCGGAGCCGACTTCCGACCCTAATGTTGCGCAGAGTGTTTCGTCTGATGCTGTGCCGAGCGCTGACGTGACATTGAGCGCCGAAGATGTGCCGAGTCGTGTAGAGGCATCGAGTATCGACGCGGAGCCGGCCGGTCTGATCGAATCATTTCCATGGGCGGTTGCCAGTGGTCCGGGCGTAGATGCCGTTGCTGAGCCAAGGGTTGATCCCACCCCAGCTCCGCAGCCTCTGCGGAGCTGGGGTGCCTCAGTGATCGCAGGTTCGATCGATTCGGCCGAGGCAGTCGAAAAGACTGTCAAGCGCAGCGCTATCAAAGGCGTTGCGGCGGTGCCGGCGCATGGGAATATTGCTTTTGTCGGTCCGACCGTGCAAGCGGTGACGTGTGTCGCGGGTCATCTCAATCCGGCGCATGCGCCGTCGTGTCGGGTGTGTCAGCAAGCGTTGGCCATCCAAGACCCGGTGACTGTGCCGCGCCCGGTTCTCGGAATATTGCGCCTGTCGACGGGAGATACTGTCACTCTCGACCGTGGTGTCGTCCTCGGGCGCAGTCCTCGCGCAGATTTCGACGGCAAGGGAGAACGGCCGCACGTGGTACGGCTGCCGAGCCCTGGCCAAGATATTTCTCGAACCCATCTCGAGATCAAACTCGACGGGTGGCACGTGCTCGTTACCGATCTCGATTCCACTAACGGCACGATGGTTGTCGTGCCAGGTGAAATGCCACGTCGATTGCGCCCGAATGATCCGACGATGATTTCTCCGGGTACGGTGGTGACCCTAGCCGATGAAGTAACGTTTAAATACGAGGTCGGCGAGTGAGTACGACCGGCGCTGCACCTCCAGAGATCTCGGGGTATTCGTACGTCGGGCCTCTCGGTTCGGGTGGCTATTCGGAGGTCTATCTCTACGAAAAGCAGCACCCGAAGATGAAAGTCGCCGTCAAAGTGCTGACGGGTGAAGACCTTACTGATGGGGCGCGCCGTCAGTTCATGGCTGAGGCTAACGCGATGGCGGCGCTTGCGGATCACCCTTCGATCGTGCAGGTCTTCAGCGCGGATGTCACAGACGATGGACGCCCTTACCTGATGATGAAGTACTACCCGAACAAGAACATGAGTGTCCGCGCGACTGAGGAGCGATTTGCTGTCTCGGATGTGCTGCGGATAGGTATTCAGATCTCGGACGCCGTCGAAACTGCGCACCGTGTCGGCATTCTGCACCGTGATATCAAGCCGGCGAACATCTTGACGGGCCAGTTCGGCGCCCCTGGTCTGACCGACTTCGGGATTGCCGCAACCAAGGGGATGGACGAGGACGCTGACGCTGGTGGCATGTCGATTCCGTGGGCGCCACCCGAGGTGGTCTTCGCGATGTCCGACGCGGACGAGCGCTCAGATGTTTACTCACTTGCTGCCACAGTGTGGCACTTGTTGGTCGGCCGATCTCCCTTTGTCGTGCCAGGTGGTGATAACACTCAGTGGGCTCTGATGCACCGCATTCAAGAGACGCCAGTTCCGCCGACGGGCCGGGCTGATGTTCCCGATTCGCTCGAACGGCTTCTGCAACAGGCCATGGCGAAGGAGCCGACGCGTCGTCCCCAATCGGCGTTGGCATTTGCTCGGGCACTTCAGCAGGTAGAGCAGGAACAGCATTGCCCGGTCACCCAGATCCTGGTCGACCAGGTCGACCGGATGCCTGTTATGCATGATGATTCACACGATGACGACGCTGGCGCGACGCGGCAACGCCCGTTGCAGCGGGTCGATCCGCAGGTTTCGCGTGTGCCCGCAACGCCGCCTCGAGATGCCCCGACATTTATTCAGGATGACGACGTCCGTACGAGAAATGCGGTGTCGGCGTCGCGGTTGATCGATGGGTTTCCGCAGCAGAAGCAACAGACGCCGGGTCGCGGATCGCGGCCTCGAGAGTTCGGCGCTACCGCGCCCGAACTCGACGGAACCGTTCAGCGGCCTGTACCCACCGGTGTCGGCTCGCTACCAGGAAAGCCCGAAAGCGGTAGCCGCGCTAGCCGTCTGGCGGTAATGGTGGGCGTGGCAGTGCTTGCGGTTAGTGCGGCGGTGGTGGGCGTGATGTTGTCGAGTTCGCCGAAGCCTGCGACGAACCCACCGCAGTCGAGTGCGACGCCGGACGACGGGCTCAGTCAAGACACGCCTGACGCATCCCAGGAAGCGGTCCTTGGTGTGCCGAGCATTCAGGTGGCCAGAGTTGACGTCGGGCATGTCCGCTTTCGATGGACCTACGGTAATCCAGAGAGTAACGACTCTTTTCGGTGGCGAAACGTGACACTGTCAGGCTCGGCGACCGCGCTCGAATCATCTGCACCGACCAGTGGCGGCGTAGTAACGAGCCCGGAGATCACGGTGCCGGCTGCTGCCGGGAAAGCGATGTGCATTCAGGTTCAGGTCGTGCGGCAAGATGGCAGTCAGATCTCGGATTGGTCTGATCCGGTATGCAGCAGCTGAGGGGCGACGTTGAGCGTACGGGTTGAGTTTTGTGGTGAGACCTACCACGTTGATGGCGAAAATGAACTGATCATCGGCCGCGAGGGGGACGTGGTTATCGATGACAATCCATATTTGCACCGTCGTTTTTTGCGAGTGGCGAATACGGAAGGTTTATGGTGGTTAGCCAATTTAGGGTCGCAGCTGAATGCGACCGTGGCCGACCAGCAAGGGCTCTTGCAGGCATGGCTCTCACCTGGTGCTCAAATCCCACTAGTTTTTGACACGACCGTCGTATGGTTCACAGCTGGCCCAACCACCTACGAGCTGGACCTTATTCTCGAAGATGCGCCGTTTTCTCCCGTGGTAAACGAAGTTGCCGGCGACGGTACGACGACTATCGGTCGCACCAGCTTGACGCCCGATCAGCGATTACTCATTGTCGCCCTCACTGAAGAGGCGCTTCGGCGTGGTCGCAGCGGCGCGAGCACGATACCGGCCTCTGCGGAGGCCGCGATGCGGCTCGGCTGGACGCTCACGAAGTTTAACCGCAAGCTTGACAATGTGTGCGAGAAGTTCGAGCGGCTGGGCGTACGTGGCTTACACGGTGACGCTGACCGGCTTGCGTCGAATCGGCGGGCGCGTCTCGTCGAATACGCGCTCGCCGCGAGGCTGGTGACGCCCGTGGACCTCGTCTTGCTCGACCGCGTGAGTTCCCGGTGAGTGACGCGTTGGTGGCCCGAAGTCACGATTGAGTCCCGAAAGTCCGACTTGAGTCTGCGTTGTATCCATCTCACTACCGATACGTGAGCCCTTGTCCTCGTCCTTCAGGTGACGATTCGATCGCAGCGAGCGCGGCGGCGACTGCTCGGCTGACGGTTTCGATGGTCGCAATTCCGGTGTCGAGGTCAGGCTGATTGGAGCTGAGGATGGCGATGTAGTAAGTCGTTGTCGCGGTGTGGACATAGCCGATGGAGTTCACCGTCCACTGGTGCCCGGGTACCTGAACCCACCCGTTTTTTACCGCGACGGTCGCACCAGCAGGGACGCCTGCGGTAATTCCCCACGCCTGGTCGGCCTCGACGTTGCGCATCAACCCCGATAGGTAGGCCTGCTGCTCGGCACCAAGGTAGGCATCGCCGATGAACAGGGTTCGTAGCAGCGCCACCTGGTCGGCAGCGGTCGTCATGACTCCATCCCACGGCTCAAGAAGTATCGGTGCGCGCCCGGTAGCGGTCATACCGGCGGTGTCGAAGAGTGTTTGCAGCGCAGGGATCCGACCAGCTTGGGTCCACAGTGTCGTGGCGGCATCGTTGTCGCTACGGTCGATCATGTCGGTCGCAATCTCACTGTCGCGAGCCGGCAGCGTCAGGTCCCGGTGCAGCAGCGCGGCGAGGATCGCAACCTTGACAATGCTGGCGGTGTAGACGCGTAGGCCTGGGTGAAAGTCCCATGTCTTCCCGGATTCGGTGTCGAAGACCTCCGCGCTCACGTTCGCCCCGATCCGATCGTCAAGGTCAGCGGGGAACGGCTGCGTAAGCGCTGATGTCGTCACGTTTGGTGCGACACTGACCGGCGCGGCCACGGCAGCGGAAGCAGTGGCCGTCACCGGTCGAAGGTCGGATACGGGAGTTTGGTGTCCGTTACACGCGGCGACAGCGGCCAGTGCGGCGACTGTTGCTACCGCCGAGAAGTTACGACGACGGTGAAATGGCCGCACTGCTCCTCCTGTACCTTGTGGCGTAGCTGGAGCGGGCCAGTGTTCATTCCGCTCTTTTCAGTGAAACTGACACCGGTCACAAGGACCGGAAGGAGGGGACGTCGGTTGTTCTGTGCACAGTGCGGCACGCGGGCCGAGTCTGCGTGGGCCTTTTGTCAAAGCTGCGGGCGCCAGCTACCTGCATCGAAATCTGACGTTGACGAAGATACTCGGCCGCGCACCGCAGTTTCCAAGCCGGTTGAAGTGCCGCCGTTTTCACGCGCCTGGGCCGAATCGGAGCCGCCTACCAACTGGACGACAGCAAACGATGCGGACGACGAGTCCACATCCTCCTCGCCGTCCCAGTTTGGGACGTCACCGCACTCTGTGCCGGCGTCGGCGATGCCACCCGCCACTGCAATATCGTCGCAAACGTTGGCCCAGGCGACTGGACTGCTGCCGCACGCCACTGCGTGGGGGCAGTCGCCGGCGTCGATCCATGTCGGGGACACAGCCAGTTTCGGCGCCCGCTTCGGAGCACGTGTCATCGACGGCGTGCTCCTTGGGATCGTGACGTATGCGGCGGTTTTTGGCGGCATCGAGTGGGGCCTGCACAGCGAGCACAACCCGAGCTTGGCCGCGTTGCTGTGGTGGTGGCTGATCGGCGTCTATCTGGTCCCACTGCTACTTGTGATCGTGTACCGGATACTCGGCGAAGGGTCGCCGCATGGTCAGACGCCCGGGAAGGCCATGGTTGGCATTCGAGTCGTGCAGTTCGGCGAACTGGAGCCAGCAGGCTATGGCCGCGCTTTCGGCCGTTACATAGTCGCGGGGCTCGGTGATGTATTGCTGTTCCTCGGGAGTTTATCGATGCTGTGGAATCCGCAGCATCGCACATGGGCAGACCGCGCAAGTGGTACCGCAGTCGTGCGCAAAGAACCTGGGGAACCAGCTGGCGTCAGCACCGCAGTCGTCGCCACACTCGTGATCGCGCTGGCAAGTGCCTGCGCTCTCGCCGGCTTGATTCATGTTGATGCGACGAAGTCCTCTGCCGTGTACGGGAACTCGCAGTATGCGTCGGGAAACACCGTGACGAATCCCGGCTACGACAGCGGCGGGTCAGACGGCCAGCAAAGCGGCGAGGGGACGACCTTGCCAGCTCCAGACTCGCCAGGGCCGGCGCTGGCCGATCCGCAAACTCAGGTTAATTCGGTAGAACAACTGCTAGAGACGAGCGCAGCGTCACGGCCGCAGCTTGCGGCAGCGATCAACTCTGTGATGTCGTGCGCTGACGTGAGTGGGGGTGCGCAGACAATCGAGACTGTGCTGCAGAACCGACAGCAGGAACTCACACAGGCGCGACAGCTGGATCTGGGCACCGTCCCGAACGGTTCGCAGATCCAGCAGGCGCTGATCGGCGCGCTGAACGCGTCTGTGGCATCGGACACCAACTATGAGAACTGGGCCCAATGGGTGTCGACGCAGCCGTGCAACGGGCATGCGCCGTCGAACTCGGATTTGCAAGATGCAAGCAGTACCGACCTGGCCGCGTCGCAAGCGAAGGACGCATTTGTGTCGGTCTGGAACCCGATTGCGGCGCAGTATGCGCTACCAACCCGCCAAAACAGCGACCTGTAACCTGACTTGGCTCATGTTGGCCGGTGGGCTGGGACCGCAACGCGGTGACCTGCGGTTTCTTGGTTGGATGGGCCTGGGTTTGGACACTAATTGGGGGTCGTAGGTTGCTCGGTCGTGACGTTCGTGCGCACGGTGAAGACCGCGTCGGGGCTCGGGTGAGTTCCGCGTTGGTGGCCCGAAGTCACGATTGAGACGTGGCTGGGCGCAGATGGCGAGCCGGGCAGATCGGCCGAAATCGGTCACGTTCATGACGATATCGATGGCTGGGGAGTGCTCCCCATAGCACCGAGGGTGTGGTCTCTGGCAAGATCTGGCCGACGCGCTTGCAGCAGCTGCGCGATTTGAACACCGATGTGTTGCCGTGAAAGGCACGTGGGGACGAGGTGGCCAGAGTGTGGTCGGGGCTTCTTTTTGTGCGCCGACGCGGAGTGGTGTCCGGCACCGTGCTGGCCGTCGTCTCGTCTGCCGTCGTCGTGTTCGCAGCGAATGCGCAAGGTTTTCCCACCAGCCATGTGTCGTTAAACGACGGTGGTGTCTGGGTTACTAGTAATCAGGCGTTGACCGGCGGCTCAGATCCGGACAGCCCAAACGGTGCATTTGCGCGGTATAACAAGGCGATTGGCCAGTTCGACACGAGTTTCTCGCCCCCCGGCGTTGCGCAGGCGGCCTATGACGTCGATGTCTTTCAGAACGCGGCGACCGTCGTCGCGCGGGATCTTGCCGTAGGTAGGGTCTACCAGGTCGATGTGGCGAACTCGCGTGTGGATCAAGACGCCAGCGTCGCGGTTCCGTCGGTTGATCAAGTCAGCCTGGGTGGCACGACTCTCGCCGTGCTTGAACCCGCTACCGGCAAGGTTTGGATTCACGACGCAACTACCCTGACGAATTTTACGCTCGACAGAAAGCCCGATGCGATTGCCGGCGCCGCCTCGACGTTGGCGGTTGCTCAAGACGGCACGGTTTTCGTGGCGTCAGCGTCAAAACATGAGCTGCTGGGGATCACCACGTCATCGGCGATAACCCCGGTGGTGCGGGCGACACCGTTGCCGTCAAACCTGAACGATCTTACCGTGACGGCGGTGGGTTCGACTCCCGTCGTCCTGGATAAGTCCAGCGGCGAGGTATGGCGGCCAGGCCATGCAGTCACGCAGGTGGGCGCAGCCCAATCGGCTGGTTCGTTCGTGCTGCAGCAGTCGGGGGCCGCCGCTGCCACCGTTCTCGTGGCTAACGGCAGTTCGCTGTTCTCGTTGTCGCTGAAGAGTTCGGCAGTGACCACTGTGTCGAGCATCGGTACTGGCACACCGGCTCAACCCGTTAGGTTAGACGGCTGCGTCTACGGCGCATGGGCGGGTGGCGTAGGTGCGTTGGCTCGCGGCTGCGACAACCAGCCAGCAAGCACCTATTCGCTCTCGTCCATGGGTGCGATCGGTCCTTCGGGTCTGGTTTTTCGAGTCAATCGCGATGTCATCGCGTTGAACGATCCGGCGACTGGCGCAGTCGACAATGTGTCGGGGACGCCGACTCGCGTTGACAACTGGGACCAGGTCAAGCCTGCGGTCCAAGACACGACGCAAGGCGCGAAGACGCAGGGCACGCAGGCGAGCGCTACCTCGGCGAATCATGCATTCACCGCCCAGGGTGACACGCTGGGGGCGCGGCCCGGTCGGGTAACGATCTTGCACGTACTCGATAACGACTCCGCGCCAGTCGACGACATTCTGGCCGTGGCATCGGTGACAACGCCGGACAATCCCCAAGTGTCGGTCTCGGTCACGCCTGACGGGCAGGCCGTTGCCGTAAACGTTCCCGCGAACGTGACGGCTGGTGAGGTAAATTTCAAGTACACGGCGAGTGACGACAAAGGCCAGACGTCGTCGGCACCGGTAACGGTTCAGATCCGTCAGCCGACGGACAACGTGGTGCCGGCACCACGGCCAGGCTTGACTCCCAAGACCTGGAGTGTCGCACCATCCGGCGTGTTTTCATATCCAGTGTTATCCGACTGGCGTGATTTCGACGGTGACTCTCTCGTCGTGAAATCGGTGACGTCTGGTGCCGGCAGCGTAAGTGCGGATGCGGACGGTCGTATTACCTTTATCGCTCCGCCGACCGCCGGCCCGCAAAGCATCAGCTACACGGTGTGGGACGGCGTCGGTGATCCGGTGTCGGGGTCTCTCGACGTCACAGTTCTCGATGCCAACGCGAACCCGATTCCGGCGACGGCTGAGCCGGACGTCGCACGAGCGTTGGTCGGTCAGTCGATCACGATCAGTCCGTTGGCCAACGACATTGCGGGCGCAGACCCTACTAATCCCCAAGCGCAGCTACAGCTGTCGGGCACGATTCCGAGCCCTGTCGGCGCCACCGTGACCTCCGATACGACCGCGGGCACGGTGACCTTCGTCGCGACACAACCGGGCACATTCGATCTCACCTATGGTGCGGCTTTTGGTAGCGCGCGTGTCGCGAAAGGTCAGATCCGAATCGATGTCGCTCAGCAGCCGACGACACGAGGCGGCCCGGTCGCGATGCCCGACGTCGCGGTGCTCAAGGGCCAACAGCCGGCCACTGTTGACGTGTTGGCCAACGACACCGATCCGTCCGGCGGCGTCTTGACCGTGGAATCGGCAGCTGCTGTCGACGCGCAGTCAGGCCTGGAAATATCGGTGGTGCAGGGGCGTTGGCTGCGTATCGTCGCAACCACACCGAATATCGGCGGGCCTCGCCTCGTGCAGTACCAGATGACCGATGGCACCACCGCCCCGGTAACGGGCGACGTCACCGTGACGCAGTTGCCGGCGGCGGCGACCGATGCATTGCCGATCGCACAAGACGACACCGCGATCGTTCGGGCCGGCGACGTCGTCTCGGTCAATGTGCTGTCCAATGACAGCGATCCCAACGGCTTGCCGCTTGTGTTGGTGCAAGGTGGGCTCGGGGTGCGACCGCAGCTGGGCGCGGCAGACGCGTCCGGCACCGTAGTGCGTTACGCGGCGCCATCCACTGTCACGACGCCGAAGTACGTCGTCGTCGATTACATCGTGCAGGACGACGCCGGCAACAGCGCGACCGGGCATGTCGACATCACTATCAATCCGATCGACGCGGCACATGACGCGCCGCCTCGGCCACAGTCGTTGGAAGCACGGGTCGCGGCGGGTGGCACGGTGACGCTGAGCGTGCCGACGTCCAACGTCGATCCAGACGGCGATTCGGTAATTGTGACCGGTGTGTCAAAGGCGCCGCAGCTCGGTGAGATCACCTCGTTCGACCACGATTCGCTTACCTACAAGGCATATGCGACAAGTGCTGGCACCGATACCTTTGATTATCAGGTGCAGGATCGGTTCGGTGAAGTCGGTACGGCGACCGTTCGAGTGGGCATCGTCCCGCAGCTTGCGCCACAGCAGCCGGTGGCGGTTGACGACGCGGTGACTGCGGCACCTGGTGCGCAGGTACACATCGACGTGTTGGCCAACGATTTCATCCCGACCGGCGATCATGTGACGATCGAACCGCTCGTGTCGACGAACCGGGTAGTTCCGGCAGGCGTTTCCCTTAATGGCACGCTGATTTTGTTGAAAGCGCCGGCGGTGGGCGTTCCGCTGGTGTTCTCGTACGGCATCACGGACGGCACTGGCGTTACGTCGGTGGCACAGGTCACCGTGCATTCCAAAGCCGGCTACGATATTCCGCCGATTGCGCGCGACGACACGGTGACAGTGTTGCCCGCTGGCGTTTCAGTGACGGTGGCGGTGACAGTCAACGACGATGACCCGCAGGGTGATCGTTCGGACCTCAAGGTGACGAAGGTTTTCGATCCGCAGGTTGTCATTAGCGGTAACTCGTTGGTGATTACGATCAAACCGTATGCGCAGACGATCGGTTACGAAATCGCTGACCCGGCTGGTTCGGTCGCGATGGCGGTCGTCAGCGTGCCGGGTCGGGCGGGTGCTGTCGCGCCGCCGCGGCTGAAGCCTGATGTGTCGCCGGTGCAGGTGGCGCAGGGTGGGCAGAAGACGATTTCGCTCTCGGACTATGTCGTTGACCCACGGGGAAAGTCGGTGCGGTTGACGACGCTCGACAAGATCAGTGGTGCGCCGGCCAACGCCCTTCAGGTGACCAGCCACGGTGACACGACGTTGGTGCTGCATTCGGTCGGTAGCTACAGCGGCCTCGCCACAGTGACCTTCGAGGTGACGGACGGAACCAACCTTTCGGATCCAGCTGGCCTGAAAGCGGTTCTCACGATTCCGGTGGTGATCGGTTCCGCACCGCCGACGCTGAAATGCCCGACCACGCCGTTGACGGTGACGGCTGGTGGTGCGCCGGTATTGGTCGACATTGCGTCGTTGTGCCAAGTAGTGGTGAGCGATCCGTCGCAGCTAGCGGGGTTGAAGTACACGAGTTCACTGAGCGGTGTCGCCGGCGTTGCTTTGACGTCGTCGGGTACGAGCGGGCAACAGTTGCGTGTCACCGCGAATCCGGAAGCAAAGCCGATGACGTCCGGGACGATCAATCTGCAGATCGCTGGCGTCTCGACGGCGCATGCCACCATCGGCGTCAGCGTGGTGGCCGCGCCGCTGGCCACGGTCACTAGCATTTCCGTCGGCGGAGTCAAAGCCGGCCAGACGGCTGTGGTGGACGTCGCGTCATACGTGCAAAGTCCGTTCGGCCCGAAGGTCCCCATCCAGGTGCTCGGGGTCAGGCAGACGTCGACCGGTGTGGCGGCGACTACGAGCTTTAGCGGCACGAAAGTGTCGGTCACTCCACCGGCTGACGCGCACGGCACCTTTACGTTCGCGGTCTCGATTACCGACCTGCCGTCGCAGCCGGCCCGCACGGTACAAGGTCTGATCACGATGGAAGTGCTCGGCGTCCCGAGTCAACCCGGCGCGCCGACGCTCGTGTCGACAGCGAGCCACACCGTGGTGCTCGGCTTCGCGCCAAGCCAACCCAACGGTTCACCGATTGACCAGTACGAGATTGATAGCGCGGGTAAGATATACAACTGCGACGCAGCTCCATGCACGGTCACCGGACTCACGAACAATCAGGCGTACACGTTCACCGTTCGGGCCCATAATGGCGTCGGCTGGAGTCAGCCGAGTGTGCCGTCGGCTTCGGCAACCCCAGACCAGGTGCCCGATCTGGTGAGTGGGTTGATAGCGACACCCGGCGACACCACAGTCGCGTTGCAATGGGTAACGCCGACGGTTGACGGCTCACCGGTTAGTTCGTTTGACGTGCAAATTAGCCCTGATCCCGGAACCGGCGCGATGCAACACGTCGCGGCGCCTGGCACCACGCTGACCTGGAGTGGCCTGCAGAACGGCACGCAGTACACGTTTCAGGTGCGAGCGGAAAACAAAGCCGGCCCCGGGCAATTCGGTACGCCAGTGCAGGCAATTCCGTTCGGCACGCCACCGACAATGGCCGCGCCGACTGCGGTTGCCGTTCAGTCCGCCGATCCGCATGAACAAGCTGTCACAGTTTCGTGGCCAGCTGCCGACGGTAATGGTCGCGACATCACCGGCTACGTCGTCACGGGGCGTCAAGAAGGTTGTAGCTCCGCTTCATCGAATTCATCGAACGACATGGCTCTTGCATTGCCAGCAGGCTTTAACCCAGGCGGATCCTGTGAATGCCCCGCAGTAGAAATACGGAGCGCACTCGTTGTCCCGGCTGGCTATGACCCAGTACCGTGTAATCAAAACACTACAACACTGTCGATCGGGCCGGATCAGACAACTGCCGTGTTCACGATCAAGAATGACGGTTCATCATATTCATTTTCGATAGTCGCGACTAACGCTGGTGGTTTGACCTCTGATTCAAGTCCGTATACGGCGCCGCCCGTCAGTGCAGTCGGTATACCTGACACGATTAGTACCCCTACTGCAAAGGACGCAGGGAACGCTGAGGTATATGTGACGTTTACGGTCCCGAACCCGAACGGCTTCACCAACGAGCGCCTCGAGTATTCGTTGAACGGCGTTCCGCAAGCCGACTTCCTCGAAACCAATGGCGGGTTTCCGGCAGGAGAGATTTACACCTACCCAATCGTCGATTTGACGAACGGCGTGCCATATGCCATTTCGATTCGTTCGTGCAATGAAGCGGGCTTGTGTGGCGCCTGGTCGGAGCCGTCGAATCAGGTGACGCCTTACGGGCCTGTCGGTACGCCACAGAATGTGACAGTGAACCAGGTTGATGCAAACACTAGCTCGCTGGTCGTTAACTGGAGTGCGGTTCCTGACAATGGGCGGGGGCCGATCACGTACACGGTCTCCGTTTCGCCGGGTGGCACATGCAACATTACCGGTACGAGTTGCCGCGCCGATAATTTGTCGTGGGCAACGACATACACGTTCTCCGTGGTCGCGACTGATTCAGGCGGTCTGGCGGGCAGCGCCGGGAGCGCGTCAGGCGGTACGCCTGCTCAGCCTGCGCCCACGCCACCAGCCGCCCCAACTTCGTGGCAAGTCGTTACCAACTCGTATACGTGCCCGCAGGACCAGTTCAATACGACGCACTTTAACGGGAGCAGTTGTTCCGGCGAGGGATTCATCCCGACGGGCACAACCTTGACGGTCGTGTGCTACGTGAACGAGTCACCCGCCTGGGGATTCACGACTTGGTACCGGATGTCGACCTACGACCCAGGCTGGTACGTCGCTGGAGGCGCCAGAGGCACTGTCGACCCGATCCCTGCCGGTATTCCGTCTTGCTAGCGATCCGACCCGATCAACTGTCTAGGGAGCCACAACCATGGTCTTGACCAGCGAGCAGACGAGCTGGTTTGCGGAGACGTTTGAGAAACTCGTCGGTAACGTCGAGCAGGCGATTCTTGGCAAGAGACACGTCGTCCGACTTGCGTTGACGTGTTTGCTGGCCGAAGGGCACTTACTGCTCGAAGACTTTCCCGGCACAGGTAAGACGTCACTGGCGAAAGCGATCGCCAACACCGTGCAAGGCAGTCACCATCGCATTCAGTTCACGCCCGACTTGCTGCCGAGTGACGTCACCGGCGTGACGATGTATAACCAGCGTACGGGCGCTTTCGAGTTTCACCCCGGTCCGATTTTTTCGACCATCGTGTTGGCCGACGAGATCAACCGTGCTTCGCCAAAAACTCAATCGGCGCTGCTCGAAGTGATGGAAGAAAGTCGTGTCACGATCGACGGTACGTCGCATCCTGTCGATGCGCCGTTCATGGTGATCGCGACCCAGAATCCGATCGAGCAGGCGGGCACCTACCGGTTACCCGAGGCGCAGCTCGACCGTTTCTTGATGAAGGTATCGATCGGGTATCCCGATCACGATTCCACTGTCGCGATCCTCGGTGATGCCGCGAATCGCCAGCGCGCCGATTCCGTGTCGCCGTTGATTACCTCGAAGGCCGTTGCCGATATGAGCAAGGCTGCCGACCAGGTGCATGTCGATACCGCGGTGCTCGCGTATGTGAGTCGGCTGGCTGAAGAGTCTCGGCGTGCCAAGCACGTCAAGCTCGGTTTGAGTGTGCGGGGATGTCTCGCTCTCGTTCGAGTGGCAAAGACGTGGGCAGTCGCCGATGGGCGCGACCATGTTGTGCCGGACGACATCAAAGAGCTTTCGATCCCGGTGCTTTCGCACCGCATCTTGCTCGACGCCGAGGCTGAGTTCACTGGAATATCCGTGCTTGATGTGATCGCCTCGATTCTCGCCGAGGTCAAGCCACCGGCCGAACGTGTGGCGTGACCGGCTAATACTGCGAGCCACTAAGACTGTGACTGCCTAAGACCATGACCGTCTAAGACACAGAGCGCTGAGAAAACAATGCAGATGTTCGCTAGGCCGATGACACCGCCGGCGGTAGTGGGGCGCGTTCGTGCCGTTGTGACTTTGGCGGTCGATCGCGCGCGACCGTGGGTCACCACGGTGACGCCGTTGGGTTGGACGATGCTCGGTATCGCAGTGCTCGCGTGGTTCTTTGGTTGGCAACTGCAATGGGCTGAGATGATGATTATCGCGGCGGGTTGCCTTGTCGTGGTTTTGCTCTCTGGTATCTATCTCGTCGGCAGAGCATCGCTACGTATCGATGTCGAACTTGAACCCCGCAGGGTGGTTGTCGGATCGCCGGCTGCGGGACGGATCGTCGTGACGAACCTTTCGCGGCGTCGGCTGTTGCCCTTGCGCATCGAAGTGCCGGTCGGTGTGGCCGCAGCGAGCTTTGCGGTGCCGTCATTGGGTAGCCGTGACCTGCACGAAGAAATCTTCGTCGTCCCCACCCAGCAGCGAGCGGTGATTCCGGTCGGGCCGGCGAGTTCGGTGCGTGGCGACCCGCTCGGTCTGTTGCGCCGCGAAGTGGCATGGACCGACCCGATTGAACTCATCGTGCACCCGCGGATCGTCAATCTCGACTCGTTTGGTGCGGGCTTATTGCGTGACCTCGAAGGGCGTAGCACAGACGACATTTCCATGAGTGACCTCGCCTTTCATGCGTTACGCGAATACGTGCCCGGTGACGACGTGCGATATGTGCACTGGCGCACGTCGGCTCGAGTCGGCAAGCTGATCGTTCGGCAGTTCGTCGACACCCGACGCTCGCTTTTCACCGTCGTCGTCGATGGTTCGCCAGACAGCTACGGTGCCGACGAGTTCGAGGATGCCGTGTCGGCGGCGGCGTCCGTTGCGGTGCGGGCGATACGTGATGGGCAAGAGACGACTGCGGTGGCCGCAGGCGTCCAGGCATCGAGCAGTAGCGCGCAACGGATTCTCGACGCACTGGCCCGGACCGAGATGTCGCCCACTGGCGCAGACTTATCGAGTCTCGCCGCCCGGGCCAGCCGGCTGGCGCCGGCCACGAGTTTGGCGTTGCTCATTACCGGCAGCAAGCTACCGTTTGCCACCATGAGAACTGCGGCTTCGTGGTTCTCACCCGAGGTCAAGGTGCTGGCACTTCGTGTCGATCCAGCCAGTCCGTCAGGCGTCACCTCCGCGAGAAGTGCTGAGGGCTTCGATGTCGTCAGCCTTGGCAAACTCGAGGATTTGCCGGCACTTCTTCGGGCGGCACGGTCATGACGGCGGCGACCGGCGTCCGGACGACGCGGCGAACCCAAGGTTGGCGCTCTGGTGAGAAATTCCGGATAACGCCGACACGCGCCGACCTGCTTGACGCAGCCTTCGCGGTTGGCCTGTGTGGGCTGGGCGTTCTTGGCTTTCGCACGACCTATGGCGGTAGTGCCTATCTCGTTGCCGGTGTACTCGCTGCCTGTTTCGGTGTTGCGCTGGCCTATCTGGCCAACCGGTTGGGTCAACCCGTGCTGGCGTTGGCTGCGGTAACTGTGGTGGTGTTCTTCCTGTTCGGCGGTGCTGTTGCGCTACGGGCAACAGCGGCAGGTGGCGTGCTGCCTACGGTGGCCACACTCCATGACCTGTCGAGTACGTCCATCTTTGGGTGGAAGGATTTGCTGACGACTTTGCCGCCGGTCGGCAGTAGTAGCCATTTGCTTGCCTTGCCCTATGTGGTGGGGTTGCTGGGTGGTGTCACGGCCATGTGTATCGCGGGTCGCAGCAGGCGGGCAGCTGCGCCACTACTGGCACCTGCGGCAGTGCTCGCGGTCGGAATTTTGTTCGGTACCTCGAAGCCGGCGGACCTTTTCTTGCAGGGCGCGGTTTTCGGTGTCGTGGCATTGGCGTGGGTCGCGTTACGGCACCAGCGTCGACGCCCGACGATCGGCGGCCACGGTCGTCTGAACCGATTGGTTGGCGGTGTCGCTTTGCTGGCTTGCGCGGGTGCGTGCGCGCAGACCGTTTCGTCGTACCTACCGTTCGCCAACATGCAGCATCGTGTCGTGCTGCGCTCCTATGTGCAGCCGCCGTTCGACCCGGGCGCCTACCCAAGCCCGCTGGCGGGGTTTCGGCAATATGTCGAACCCGCTACGGCGAGAAGGCCGAAGAGTTTGCGTGACACGGTGCTGTTCTCGATAGCCGGTTTATCGAAGGGTAGCGACGTTCGGATCGCCACGATGGACGCCTACGACGGTTTGGTGTGGGGTTTCGATACCGGCGCGAACACTGATTCGTCGACATCGGATGCGTTCCAGCGGGTAGGCAGCAGTATTCCACCGGTAGCGCAAGGTAGTCACGTGACGGCCACGGTGACCGTCGGTGCCTACGGTGACGTGTGGTTGCCAGACGCCGGTTATTTGACCGGGTTGAGTTTTGCTGGTCGAGACTCGGCGGCCTTGGCGAGCGCGTTTCGTTACAACTTGGACAGCGGCACCGCCGTGGTGCCGTCCGGCTTGCGATCTGGCGATAGCTATTCGTTCACCACGCTGTTGCCGGTGATGCCGTCGGCGTCGACGCTAGCTGGTGCTTCACCGGCTGGTGCGGTGCTCCCCGTCACTGGAGTCGCGCCAGAGGTGGCAATAGACGCGAAGCGGTGGTCGGTCAATGCGACTGGCACGTATGCGAAGCTGCAAGCGATCGCATCGTATTTGAAGACCAATGGCGAATACAGCGATGGTGATTCCGGCGGAGGTTCCAACTCTCCAGAGGTCCTGCCAGGGCACAGCGCCGGCCGAATTGCCAGCTTTCTGAATGACACCCACCTAGTGGGCGACGGAGAACAGTACGCAGCCACGATGGCATTGATGGCGAATGCCCTCGGTGACCCCGCCAGAGTAGTTTTCGGCGCCGTACCCGAGGCAGGTGGCACGGTCAAAGGCAAGGACATTGCGGCGTGGGCAGAAGTCGATTTTGCGGGTATCGGCTGGGTGCCGTTCGACGCGACGCCGCCGATATCGCATAAGCCACAGCCGCAACCACCGAAGCCGCAGCAAGCGACTAGCAACAGTCAGGTTGTGCCGCCGCCTCCGATCATCGCGCCGCCTCCGATTGGCAATCCAAGCCAGACTTCCTCGGCCGGCAAGCAAAATGCTGCGCATAAGGCTGCTCCCAAGGGCGGTGGCATCACGGTCCCTGGTTGGGCAATCACGAGTGCAAAGTACGGCGGCCCGTCATTGTCGTTGCTGCTTTTGCTGCTGACTGCGGTGCTGGTGCTGAAGATTCGCCGACGTCGACGCCGACGGAAGCGCGGTCCGACGACGAGCCGCATCGCTGGTGGCTGGTACGAAATCGTCGACCTCGCCCGTGACCTCGGTACCGCAGTGCCTGCAGGCTGGACGCGTCGTGAGCAAGCACGTCTTCTCGGCGACGTTGAGCTGACTCGCCTGGCGATTGATGCGGACGCGTCGATCTTCGGCCCTGGTATGCCGATCGACGCGGATGTTGTCAGGTACTGGACGCAGGTCGAGGACGGGCTTCGTCGGCTTCGAAGCACTGTGAGCTTTTGGCATCGATTCCGTGCCACGATCAGTTGGCGCTCGCTGCGTCGTCCGCCGGTCGTGGGAGGGCTGCCCGGTGACAACCTCGTTCCGACGAGTGGTTTGCTCTCCGGCGCCGCCGAGGCGCCGTCGGACGGCAGGCGCAGTCTCGCGCTCATCGATCAGCTGGCCCGGCGACCTGGGCGCCAAGAACCTGGAGCGCATTCATGAGACTGAAGCTTGCTCTGCAACGCGATGGCGGTAGAACAGCAGACATTGTCGTCGAAACCGATGCGACTGCGACGGTCTCGGATCTCATTAGTGAGATCGCTACCTCTGATCCCACGCGAGCTCTTCGGGGTACCGATCCCGGCGGTCTGACTTTGGCCGTATCGCTTCCAGGCCGGCAGCAGTTTGTCGCGCTCGACCCCGAGCGACAGCTAGGGGAAGCGACTATTGGATCGGGCTTCGACGCTCGCATCGTCAGCCGTGGCGCCGCGGATCGTAGTCGTCATCCGGGAACTGAGCAGGCCGCCAAGATGCGGGTGCTTGTCGGTCCGGACGCGGGGCGGGAGTTCATACTGCGCCCCGGATCGAACGTGGTCGGCCGCGACGTCTCGGCCGACGTCGTGCTTAGTGACCCGATGGTCTCGCGCCGGCACGCCCGCATCGAGGTGGGCTATTCCGTCGAGTTGGTCGACATGAATTCCGCGAACGGCATACTCGTCGACGGCGGCGTTGTTCCGCGAGTCACATTAGGTGCCGGCCAGGTCGCGATCATCGGTGACTCACAGATCGCCGTCGACCTGCTGACATCATCTCCGGTGAGCGCGGCGCCGATGCCAGTTCAAGGTGGGGCGCTGGCGTTTAACCGGTCACCATTCGTTGAGCCGCGGTACCCGTATACCGAGCTTCCGAGGCCTGAGATCCCCGCCGAGATCGACAAGCCACCTTTTCCGTGGCTCATCATGATTGCGCCGGTTCTCATGGGCATCGTCGTCTTCGCGGTGACCCGCCAGATCCTCTCGCTGCTTTTTGTCGCGCTCTCCCCGATGATGCTGGCGAGCAACTACTTCATGACGCAGATGCGCAACAAGCGGCGCGTTGGTGCGCAGATTGCGCGGTTCGAGAAGCAGCTGGAGGCTCTGGAAAATCGCCTGAACGTTGGAGTACCGCGTGAACGCCAGGTGCGCAACGACGAATCTCCGACCACGACCCGAGTCGTCGATGCGGCAATGCAACTGGCTCCGATGCTTTGGACGCGCCGTCCTGAACATTGGGGTTTCCTGCATCTTCGCCTAGGGACGGGCACCACCACCTCACGCACCACGGTTGCCGCCGAGGGTGACCGCGCGGACGGACTACCCGAGTTCGAAGCGAAGCTGGATGAGGTGATCGAACGGTTCCGCTTTATCGACGACGTGCCGATCGTCGAATCCCTGTCGGTAGCCGGGGCCATCGGCATCGCGGGACCAGTCAGCACCGCAGCGGATTCAGCCCGGGCGCTGCTCACTCAACTCACGTGCCTACATTCCCCGGCCGAGGTAGTGATCGTTGCCATCACCGGTGCTGAAGGCGCATACGACTACGACTGGCTCAAGTGGACGCCGCACACCTCGGCGGCGCAGTCGCCCATCGCAGGCACCCACCTGGCTACGGGGGTGGCCTCGACCGCGACGCTGCTCTCGCAGCTCGAGGGGATCGTCGAGAGCAGGCTCGGTAACGACAGGGCGGCTCGCCGCGGAGCGATGGTCACCGACTTAGTGGCCACCGCCGAGGGTGGGACGGTCGGCAGCGGTGAAGCCCCGGCTGCTGTCGTCGAGTCGCTTCCGGCGATCGTCGTCCTGATCGGGCACGATTCTCCAGCTGACCGCGCCCGACTAGTCCAGCTCGCCGAGCGCAGCGCCGACGCTGGAGTATTTACTATTTGGTTGTCCGAGGAACCCGCACTACTGCCCGCGGTCTGCCGAACGTTCATCGATATTTCCGGCCCGGTGCCCACGATCGGCTTCGTTCGGCACGGGATCACGGTGCGCGATGCCGTAGTGGAACGCGTATCGCGAGAGACCGCCTCGATTCTGGGTCGTCAACTCGCCCCATTGGTCGATGTCAGTGCGACAACGAGCGACCTGACCGACCTGCCCGGTTCCATTTCGATGCTCTCGCTGCTCGGTTCGGACGTGACCGACGATCCGGGCGCGGTCGTTGAGCGATGGCGGCAGAACTTCAGCATTCACGACCGTTCGGGTACGGCCCGGCCATCTCGGCGTGCTGGAAGCCTGCGCGCACTTGTCGGTCAGGGTGGGGTCGACGCGATGCACTTGGATTTGCGTACCCATGGTCCGCACGCGCTCGTCGGTGGCACCACGGGCTCGGGTAAGAGTGAGTTCCTCCAGTCCTGGGTGCTCGGAATGGCGACGGAGTACAGCCCGGACCGGCTGACCTTCCTGTTTGTCGATTACAAAGGCGGCGCCGCCTTTGCGGAGTGCGTCGAACTACCGCATTGCGTCGGGCTGGTGACCGACTTGTCAACACATTTGGTCCGGCGGGCGCTGACCAGCTTGATGGCCGAGTTGCGACGTCGCGAGGACATCCTCCGGCATAAGAAGGCCAAGGACATTCTCGAGCTCGAGAAGCGCAGCGATCCAGAGTGCCCGCCTGCGCTCGTCCTTGTTATCGACGAGTTCGCGGCGCTCGTCGGTGAGGTACCCGAGTTCGTCGATGGTGTTGTTGACATCGCCCAGCGGGGACGGTCGCTGGGGATCAACCTGATCATGGCGACACAGCGGCCCGCCGGCGTAATCAAGGACAACCTGCGTGCGAACACCAACCTGCGCATCGCGCTGCGAATGGCCGACGAAGCCGACAGCTCAGACGTAATCGGCACGCCAGTCGCCGCAGGCTTCGACCCATCACTGCCCGGCCGGGCCATCGCCAAGACGGGCCCCGGTCGCCTCGTACCGTTCCAGAGCGGCTATTCCGGGGGGTGGACCCGCAACGAGCCGGACCGACCGGCGATCACCATCCGCGACCTGAGGTTTGGCGCCGAGGTCGAATGGGACAAACCGCCACCTCCCGAGCAACCTGCCGACCCGGGGCCGACGGATCTCTCTCGACTGGTCGCTGCCATCTCCGGTGCAGCGGACGCAGCGCAGATCCCGAAGCCACGGCGACCGTGGCTCAACGAGTTGAGCCGGGTCTATGACCTCGCCCTGCTCGGGCCACGCACCGACGCGGCGTTGATTTTGGGCGTAACCGACCAACCCGAGTCGCAGGCGCAGTCACCTGCGTTCTTCTACCCGGACGTCGACGGAAACCTTGCGATCTATGGCACGGGCGGCAGCGGTAAGTCAGTACTGCTACGCACGCTCGCGGCCGGAGCGGGGATCAGCCCGCGCGGGGGGCCGGTCCATGTCTACGGGCTCGACTTTGCGGCCGGCGGGCTACGCATGCTCGAGGCTCTTCCGCACGTCGGCTCGATCATCAGCGGTGACGACTCCGAACGAGTGCTGCGCTTGATGCGCACCGTCAAGTCGATCGGCGACGAGCGGGCACGCACATTCTCGCAACTCAATGCCGGCAACATCGCCGAATATCGGACGATCGCTGGACGCCCCGACGAGCCGCGCATTCTGCTGCTGGTCGACGGCTTCCCTGCTTTCAGAGCGGAGTACGAGGCAGCCGGTACACGCGCGGTCGCATACAGCACACTGGCTCAGCTCATGAGTGAGGGCCGACAACTTGGTATCCACGTGGCGTTCACGGCCGACCGTCCGGGGGGCGTACCCGGATCGATCGCTTCGAGTGTGCCGCGCCGGGTTGTCCTGCGGATGGCCGAGGACTCGATGTACCTGGTGTTGGATGTCCCCAATGACGTGCTTGGCCCGAACTCGCCGCCCGGGCGTGCTCTTGTGGATGGACTTGAGACACACATCGCCGTGCTGGGCGGTTCAGCTAATGCAGCCGATCAGTTCGACGCTCTAACCCAGTTGGCGCCGTCGATCACGGAGCAGCATCCAGTGATCGCACCGCCGATCGCATCGATGCCAACCGAGGTCAGCGCAGCCGTTTTCCCAGCGACGGTCGACGGGTTGCCCCTGCTCGGTGTCTCCGAGACCGACCTCGGACCGGTCGGCTTTGCCGACGAGGGCGTGTTCCTACTGGGTGGCCCGCCAGGCTCTGGCCGCTCAAACGGGCTGGCCGCCTTGGTCGACGCGGTGCGTCGAGCGCGTCCGGGCCGACCGATGTACTACCTCGGCAATCGCCGTTCCAGCCTTGGGAGCAACGGGTTGTGGACCGATACCGCAACCAATCCAGACGCAGTCGCTGAGCTAGCGAAGCGCCTCACGACCGAGTTGGCCAATGATGACGCGCCGATCAGCACGATCGTCGTCGAGTCCGTCTCCGACTTTCTGTCAACGCCGGCCGACGCTGCCATCGTTGCTCTGACCAAAGTGGCAAAGCGCATCGGGCATCTATTGATTGCTGAGTCCGAGACGACGACGTGGAACTCCTCATTCCCGCTTTTCGGCGAGATTAGGTCTGGGCGCCGCGGCGTCTTGCTGCAGCCTGAGAGCACCGAAGGTGACAACATCCTCAGGACCAGTTTCCCCCGTATTGCGCGTTCGGAATTTCCCCCTGGGCGCGGTATATACGCCGCCAACGGCCGTGTTCAACGGGTGCAGTTGCCGCTAGTCGCACCCGAGCATGAATCACCGCTGAACAACCCGTTGGGTTCAAGTTGACCATTCGCTCTGACCGAAGTCCCAGCGGGGAGCCCTCCCCATTCCGCATTGGGTCATCCGTCCGTATGGTTCTGCATGTCGAGCCCGAGACACGGGCTGTCAACGAAAGGGCAAGACGATGGCTGACGTTAATGTCACTTACTCCGAACTGAACAGCTCAGCTGCCAAGCTGCGCAGCGGACAGCAGGAGATGGACCAGCAGTTGGCCGACCTCGGCTCGATGGTGAGCAATCTGACCAGCAGTGGATTCGTCACCGACCACGCATCTGGCGCCTTCAACGACACCTTCACCCACTATCAAAGCAGCCTGAAGCAGGCCATCGACGCTCTCAACGGGTTGGCGACCTACCTCGAGCAGGCGGCGAAGGCGATGGAAGAAACCGACACCCAGCTCGCGTCCGCCATCCAATCGCAGAGTTAGTCCTTCCGACCCAACGCCGCGAGGAGAATCCCGGTGTCAGAACTCGTACTTGACCTACCTACGCTCGACAGGCTGAGCCAGGATCTCACCGCGGTCGCGAACACCTTCAACAACGCAATACCCGTCAGTCGCGAGCTCGGAGAGGCCGTCTACGACGACGGCCTCTCCGATGGTCTGGCCAGCAAGGTGCGAGCTTTCGCCAACGGTTGGGACATCCGGCGGGCCAAGATCAATGAGGCGATCAGCGCGATCAATGCGTCGGTGAAAGCAATCCACGACACGTTCAGCCAAGTCGACGTTGCGCTCGCCAATGCCCTTACGCAGGGGGAGAACTGATGCAACACCTCATTGCTGATCCGGACTTGGTCCAGATGCAGGCTGCCGCGATCACCGCTGCTGCGACCGAGATTCACGATGCGTCGCGTCAGCTGGCTACGCTCGGCGGCAACGAGTTCCAGAGCAAAGCGGTGGACGCGTTTCGGACCAACGTCCGTCAGTTGATCACGGTTCTCGACGACGCCCAGATCCGCTACGCCGACACCGGCCGGGCGCTCACGACCTACGCGCCGGTGTTGCGGCAAGTGCAGGAAGAGATCGACCAGGCCATCGCGATCGTCAGCCACGCGGATGTTAATGGTGCGTTGCACCAGTCCGAGACCGCGCAGCTTCATGCGGTTACGAACAATCTGAACCCGTTCGTGTCGGAGTCCGACAAAGACGAGGCAAACCTGATCGCCGCCCAAGCCAAGGCCCATCTCGAGCAGCAAAAGGCGGCCGTTGCAATGGCCGAGGCGAAGTACGAAAGCGCTATGAACGATCTGCAGGCAGCAGCCAATATCGCGGCCAGCCAGATCGAAAACGGCATCGAGATGAGCCACCTCAACGACACGTTCGACGACCGGGTGAATAGCGTCCTGGACAAGGTGCATAACCTGCTGTCGAAGGCGCTGCTTTTCGTTCACGAGATGCTGAGCCAACTAAGCGAGCTGGTTTCCGATGTGGCTTTCGTCTGTCTTCTTCTCGCGCTACTCCCGATCCCCTACGTGCAGGAGATACTTGCCGGCGTCGGTGGAGCTCTACTCGTCGTGTCCGCCGTTCTGAACATCGCCGATCTGGCCGTGCAGCTCGGCCGCTACCTCATCGGTGACGTCCAGTTGGGCGAACTTATTGGTACCGCCCTGATCGCCGGGGCCTCGATTCTTCTCGCAGACTTTGGTGGGAGGGTCGCGGTCAATGCGCTTGTGAAGTACGGACTAAAGGCGGTAGAGAAGCTCCCAATCGAAACTGTCGTACAAGTAGTTGATAGCGGCCCGGGCCAAGCGCTCAGCCTGGTCATCGACAAACTCAACAAACAGAAGGACCCGAACCAGGAAGGAACGGACCCCCTCAGCAGTTTCCTCGACAATCACTTCCTGCCTGACTCGTCGATCACCCAGTTCGTCAAGGATGGGACGTCGCAGGATGTCGGACAGCTCACTCCCGACTTCTCGCACGTTGGCGTCTACGAAATCCTTAGAGGGTCTGGCATGTCGAGGTCAGACTCCATGCCGGTGCACGCGTCGGTTCTTTTGGCATGAGGGCGACAACGGAACTGAGGCTCCGATTGCCGGAGCCCTTCGTGCTTGTTCCTTCCGATAGCCCAGCAGCCTTCATCGAATGGGCCGAAGACCTCGTTGCGGCGCAACGTGTCGGTGTCGGCGCGTTGGCACCCACGCTCGGCGCCGACCTGGAGCGACTCCGCGCGGCGATCGACGCGAGCGCGGAGTCGGGTCGACGCTGGTTCGCTGTTATTCCGCTGGCTCCTTACAGGCACGGCATCGGTGCCATCGGTTGGGTGCGGGCCGGGAGTGCAGAGGGCCTCACGGCCGAGCAGCTGCGCGACCGGGCCGAGACGGCCCAGGAAGGAAGGTCCGCCGACTCGCTCGTGACTGAACTCTCACTGCACGAGGTCGGCGCAGGCCTGGCAATGATCATCCACCAGTTCCAGGCGGTTGAGGGGTCGGGTTCGACTGTGCTCGTCGAGCGCTGTGGTGCGCTGATGCTCGACGAGGAGCGCGACGTGGCGGTCACTGTCGAGATCACTGCGGTCGACTTGCGGACCTTCGAAGACGTGGTCAGTACTCTGCTTGAGGTCCTCAAGTCCGTCTCGCTTCGGGCAAGGGCGGCATGACGGTCACCGAGGATCTCCGGTTTGTTCTGCCTGGACAGTGGCTTTCGCTCGACGTTCGTGGCCCCGACGAGGTCGTCGCTAAGCGCGTGCACGATCTCGCCGAGCGTACGTTGGGCAAACGCGACGACCTTGCTCAGGTCCGCCGAAGTGTCCGCGAAGCGCTGCTTGAGGCAGCCGCGCAGGCCCGCATCATCAAGGCCGACTATCTGCACCTAGCCCAGTCGATCATGGATGGCATTCCGCTGTCGGCCACGCTCACCGTAAGCCGGCCGGGCATCAGTCTTCCTGTCTTGGTGAGCCGGGCCGAGGAGCTGCAGGCTCTGCTGGCCCTCGTGCCCGGGGACGAGCCAACCGCCGTCGACCATCCGGAGCTGGTCGTCGTGAGGTCCGTCGACCGGATCGAGAGCAGCGAGGACTCCAATGGCGCGGCCGTTGTGCAGCGGTTGACGGCGAATTACTGGATCCAGGTCCCGAACACCGGACGTCTAGTCGTTTTCTCCTTCAGCAGTTCCATGCCGAACTTAGATGACGAGCTGATGCTGCTATTCGAAGCCATCGCGTCCAGCGTGCACTTGCGAGCCGGCTGACCGGCGGCAACCCCAACTGCTCGCCATTCGCAAGGCTGACGGGCCTCGTGACAAGACGAGGTCAAGGACATGCATCTCGAACTACTAGAGATGTTCGCTCACGACCGAACACGGCCACCCTTATTTCGCCGTGAAGCGCGCGGTGTTGGCGGGACTTGTTAGTCGTCGGTTGTGGATTGTTCAATTCCGTGTCGTGGCGCCGATGATTTCGCTTTTACTGGCGATGTGGAGGAGGTTTTCGGCTGCGGTGTCTAGGTTGACGGCTCGCTTGCTCACCACACGCTGGGCGGTCGTGTCGTCGGGTTGGGTGATGATGAGGAGGAGGCCTGAGGCGCTAGCGGCGGCGATCGCGCCGTCGACAAGGACGAGGCGGTTAACGGCTGTTTCGGGTAGTGGGATCGACTGCTGGAGGGTCGACGTTTCGACAGATACCCGGCTCAGCGCCTGGTGATCGGCTAGCCATAGGTCGTTCCCATTGAGTAGTGGTAGCCGTATCGGGAGGTCGTGTGGATGTTCCCAGACGACCTCGACGCCTTTGGTCATGTCCAATATCGCGATCTTGCGCAGGCCGCATTGGAAGGTAACGCGGCCGTCAGGGGTGACTGAAAAGACTGGCGCGTGGTCGCGCCCGGCGATTGGTTCCGGCAGCGTCCAGTGCGCTACCCGTTTGCCGGTTTGGGGATCGGCTAACCAAAGGTCAAGTCCGCCCCGGATGCTAGTCAAGATCCCGCCCGCGATGGGTTGCGGCCAGACCGTGTTATCGAAGGTCTGCCCGAAGCTTGGAGTGGGTGACCGCTGTGACGAGTTCAAGCTGCCGGCGACCCACAGTGGGCGGCCCGAGGTTACGTCGAATGCTTGGACGGGCCGGTATCCCCTCCATCCGCCGATGAGCACGACGTCATCGACTATTGACACGTAGTCGTTGAATCGGCGGCTGCCGGTTGACCACCTGATGTTGCCGGATTCGAGGTCGACGCAGGTAAGTGAGCCCCGCTGGTTGAGGTAGACGCACCTGTCTTCGCCTAGGGCGATCGTTCCGTGGGCGTTGTCAACGTGGGTTTCCCAAAGCGGAGTGCCTGTCAGCGGATCTAGGCGCACTAGTCGGGAGTTGCGTTCAGTGATAACTAACATCCCGTCGCTGGCTCTGCACGTGAATCCTCGTGGTCGCATGTGGATGCCTCGACGCCACAACACCTCAAGTTCCACGTCTCGACCGTAGCTTCTGCGGGCGAGCTGTGCCTATAAATGGTCGTACGGCAAAAGCCGCGCTGCGTTTTGGTGGACAGGCCTGTACCGGTTCAGGGTTTGGAGGCTCGGGGGTGAGACGCGCGGATGTGTGTGAAGTAGTTACCGTAGGCGCCTCGATTGGCGAAGGATCCGGGATGCGGATCATCACTACCTTGAAGCCATTGATTCCACAGGCACTGGCCTTCGCGTTCCCGGTCACCCAAGGCATCGCCGCAGCACCAGGGAAACGACTTCATCATCCACGAAGACGCAGTGGACCTCGTCGTCGTGTTGATCAGACGCGGTCATTTCGGCGAATCGCGACGTTCCGACCCGTCCGCGGTTCGGCGTAATCGGGAAGACCGGTCAACCAACCCGGTCACTGCACCAATACCACGTCAAGAAGGCGAGCCGAAGCGCTGTCTCGCGATCTGCAGGCCGTTGTCCCACCGGGTAGCTAGCGCATCCCGGGCACGCCCAAGAAGTGGTCCTTGGCGGTCTAGATATGGCTGTTTCCAGATCAGGTGATTTCGGCGACGGCAAGACCGGCGGCAATGTCACATCCGAACCGTAGCCGCCGGAATGCAGGCCTAGGCAATAACGCGGAGAAGCTGTGTCTGGAGAGCTGGCGCTTCACGTTCACGCCGACACCCGCCAAGCAACGCCAAAACCGCTCCGGTCCTGCGCCAACAAACAGCCGCCGCATGCGACCCGACAACGGATCGTCGCCCACGAAACAGATCAAGATCGGACCTGGCACACCTCTTGCAAGCAGGTAACGCTAAGATTCGTTGTGACGAAACTAGGCTACTAGGGATGGGAGATTAACACATTTGAGTAAGGCTGAAACGACCACCGATCAACGGCCAGAACACGCAACCGGGACAGGGCGGCGGCGCCCGGGACAGTCGCTGGTCTGCGGGTGGTGTGGTGGTGAGATCACGGTGCGGGCAACCGGGCGGACCCCGAAATGGTGTTCAGATACCTGCCGGCACCGGGCCTGGGAAACCACCCGAGCCGCCAACGCCGGACACCTCGCCGTCGAAGTCGTTGACCGGCTGGTCGAGGTCGAAGTACCGGTCACCGTCATCGAAACCGTCGAGATCCCCACCACCCCCAAAGGTGCCGACTGGGTCGACGTACTCCACGAACTAGCCCGCCAACTCGACGCCGGACAGATCTACGACCGCGACCTACCCGCCCTCACCGTGGCGTTGAACGAAGCCCTCGATGCTTATGCTCGACGCCCCGCCGTCCGAGCCC
>OLLX01000147.1_pt1 | contig 28149 bp, 22 predicted proteins | sample 1604651 | NCBI WGS metagenome assembly OLLX01 (sample SAMEA104055725, study PRJEB20765) | soil metagenome | biome: Arctic tundra; feature: Polygonal ground; material: soil | place: USA | collected 2011-09 | depth 0-0.5 m
AGGCGTATGGGGTTGGCACGATTTCGCAGCCACACGTCGCCGAAATCGTGCTCGGATTACAAACACTCCCCACCGAAATGGCGGCTGATGCCGAACCAGTACTCATTGCAGCGGCTGAACATCTTGATGTGCACCGGCTGATGCAGACGATCAGACGACTACACGCGATAACCGACCCCGACGGCCAAGCAGCAGCTGGTCTTGCTCGTGACGAGCAACAATGGCTTGACGCACCCCTGGGTTTCGACGGCATGACACCGGTCGCTGGTTTACTCGATCGTGAGACCGGCGCCGCACTTCGCACGATTCTCGACTCCCTCGACCAACCAGTCACCGGCGACACCCGTACCGCCTCACGACGCCGAGCCGACAACCTCGGGGAACTGCTACGACGGATCCTCGACAGTGGTGAACTCCCCGTCAACGGTGGTGAACGACCACACCTCACCGTCACCGTCGACCTGACGACCCTACGCAAACAACCATTCAGCCCACCGGCGGAACTTCAGTTCGGTGACCTTCTCAGCGCCGATGCTGCCCGCAGGCTCGGCTGCGACGCACTCATCACCCGCATCATCACCGACAACGACGGCGACGGCGGTGACGGCGAGAAACAGTTCACGCCAGGCTTAGTCGCGGGATTAGCTGGTGATCCGCCGTCAATACCGCGATTCTTACTCGACGCGTTACCACCACCACTACGCGCACCGAGCCTGGCCATCGATGTCGGGCGAACCGCACGCGTAGTCCCGCCGCATATCCGAAAAGCTTTGAATCTACGAGATAAAGGTTGCATTTTCGATGGGTGCGGAGCACCGCCACCATGGTGTCACGCCCATCACCTAGTTCACTGGGCTGACGGCGGCCCGACGTCCATGTGGAATCTTGTGCTGCTTTGTACGAGGCATCATCACCATGTGCATGATCTCGGCTGGGACATCCAACTCAACACCAACGGCACGATCACAACCATCCCACCCAGCCGCACGCTCGCGCTGGCCTGAAGGAGACGAGCCCGATCTGAGCGGGTGGGTACCGCCGCATATTCGAAAAGCCTTAAACCTGCGGGACGGGGTCTGTGTTTCTCGAGGGATGAGTGGCTCCGCCACTCTGGTGGCATGCCCATCAGGTTATACCTGCCGTTTCCTGGAGCCGGCAGCTAAAGGCGACCAGTCTCTTCGTTTCTCTTCCACAGGAAAAGTAGGCGAGACCACATGTACACGAACCTCCCGCTCTAGTCGCTAGCCAGTGGTTGTGATCCTTGCGATCATTCGTCCGTCGATACGTGCGACCACGCGATGCTTGATGGTAAGTCCTTCACCCTCTTCCGCAACGAACTCGACCCATGGCGGAACGCTGCGGTATGCGGTGGCCCTGATCCGCTCGATACGGTCGCTGTTCTCGAAGGTCACGCGGTACGTCCGAGTCGGAGCACTACTTTTGTTCATAGCCTGGGCTCCACCTCGTTACGGCGGACGAACCTAGTTGATTATTCCGGACGGAACATCTCTCCCGCGCCGCGACTCGCGCGTTCGCGTTCCGTGACGATACAGAGCGGTATGTGCCACAGCGCTCTGTATCTCTTGCCAGACTAGAGCCTGCCGAGGTCCCCGATTCGGTACGGCACAGCGCCGGTCTTCACGTGGAAGGGAGCTCATTCTCCGCGCAATATCGAAATATCTAATTGCTTAGGGGCAGCGAGTGAAGCCGCTATTGTTGCCGTTGTGCCGATGACGGCAGCTGATACGAGTAGGGTGATCGTGGATGACCAGTCCACCGACTTTATAAGGCCGCCATCGAGTTGCCACGACAGGCCACCCATGATTCCAGCGACGCTAGCGACGCCCAGCGATATGATCATGGTTATAGAGACTTCCCAACGATGTGCCAGCCGCACGAGGGATTGCGGAACGCCGGCCGCGAGTAGCTCGTGATCTGCTCGGCGACGTTCAGTCGCGCGGTCTGCTAACGCGGTGATGAGTGCAAATAGCGCCATGAGGGCCCCGCCGAGCAAACCCAAGTGAATGTAGCCATTGATCATACTGATGTTCTGACGGTTATCTGGATCTTCGCCAGATACTAACGGTTGGCTATATGGCTCGATCGTATAAATCGTTGCGAGTTCCGAAGCGAGGTTCTTCGTGGCCGTACGCAATACTAGCTGCCCGCCGCCGATATCTGAAGTCTGACCATTCACGAATGGCTGCGAGCTTGAGATGAGGGCAGAAGTAATCGCTGATTCAGCGGGTACCGTTAGCAGTACTTGCGCGTCGCCTAAATCGGTGGCCACGCTTGCCGAAAGCTGATTCGTCGAAAATAAGGCTGTCTCTCCACTGCTTAGTGGTAGCCCTTTAAGGGATCTAGCCCGCACGTCTACTCCGGGTACCCAATATGCTGTATGGGCTTTACAGCCACTGCTGAAATTATTCGAGCCAGGAGTGCTGAAGTATACGAATCGGCGGATCTGATCACAGCTAGCAACATCTGCGGTAATCGAGACATCGCTAGCACTAGTCGCGACACTGTAAACCTGGGCAATTCCAGCAGCAGATCGCGAGCTCAGTAGGGCCGCCGCATTTGCTGGTGATGACAGGTCAGATGCGCCTACAGCAATATCAACCGTTGTAGCGGTCGGGGTGCTAGCCGCGCGCGCGTCTCGCGTTTGGCCAATTGTGACACCCACCGCGAAGACTAATATGGCTAAGCCAGCCGCGAGTCGTGCTGACCCCGCCGGATCGAATACCGCACGCGCACCGCCGAGACGTGCTCCGAGGCTGCGACCATGGCGGTGTATAACATTGCCGGCCGTACTTATAAGAGGCCCAACAGCAAGAAGAAGGCCACCACCCGTTATGAGGATACTCGCGGTCATAATCAGGTCCAGGTGCGCGAATCCGGTCTCGTCGATTGATCGGCGCAATCCGGACGCGACCTGAATAGCCAAGGCTATGGCGCCGATAGCGAGGGGGAGTAGCCGCAGTTTCGAGTTCACGCGCGGACCGTCACTTCGCCGGATGCGTGCGGACGTGAGGTCACTCTCGCGGTTCACGCGTCGAAGGGCCAGCATCGCCAGAACTAACACCGTGCCTACGACCAAGCTATCTGTCGTGAGGTTCAATCGAGTGTCGGAGGGGAACCATTTGACCCCAACAATATTGCTGCCGGCAAAGAGTCCATCAATGAATGGATAGCAGACAAGGGCTAGCCCGGCGCCGGCTAGGGAGAAAACCAAGAGCTCGACGGCTTGAATCGCTTGGATGCCCCGCTTCGGCATGCCTAAGAAATACAGTGTCGCCAAACGTCGAGATCTGGCGCCAGCGGACAGGCGGGCGGCGACAATCAGAAACGCGATAATCGGAAGCCCGAGACAAACAAGAACGGCTACGATGAGATCCGAGACTTGCGCGTTTGACATTTGAGATGAATCAAGGTCTAGGTCCGCAGAAGGTTCGCCGTGACGACTTACGACTCCGTCGTCGTTTCGTGGTAGTTGCGCTCGATCCGTTCCCCGGTACACAACGAGTTCATCGGGTGAGACCAATCCCGCGTTGCCAATGACTCCCATAATCTTTCCGGGAGCGTAGGTAGCCAGCGAGTGATCTTTCGCGGCAGTGGCACGATAAGAAGGTGAGACGAATTCCTCGCCAGGACGAGGCCACCTCGTCAGACCAGGTGCCAGTTGCGGCGGATGTGAACTCAGCGCGATATCGACCCGAAGTACCATTCGGTTGCCATACGGCATCCGGTGAACATCAACCCATGCATCCGCCGAGGAGGCATTCTCGGCAAATAAAAACGATCGTGCCGCCACCCGGTCTGAGCGCGAGCCAACTATTCGGAATGCTGAGGTGGCGCATAAAACGCTGAGCACCGCTGCGGCGACCCCGGCGATGACTAAAATTAGGGACGTCCATTGGCGGGCATCTCTTCCTCTGAGAAGGCGCCATCCGAGTCGCCACGCCAGCCGCGCTGGTACCTTGCCAGAACTGTGCGCAGCTTGCTGTTGGGCTCCGTAGGGGTGTGTGGCGTGGGCCGGTGAGGATGCCATTTATCGCAACCTACTTCGCGTCGGTGGTCGCCGACATATCTTGCTGGGTAAGGCGTGAATCGCGTCGTAATGATGGAGGCTTTGCCTTGGCCTCAGGAGTAGAAGTCTCGACGGTAGAAGCTGGTGCTGTCGACAGTGTGGAGCAGTCGATCGTACGATCAGCGTGCGCTGCGACCGTTTGATCATGGGTCACCAAGACAACGGCCACGGCTCTCTGGCGCGCCGCGGTGATCAGTAGTTGCAGAACTTTCTCGGAGTTAGCTGCATCGAGTGCTCCGGTAGGCTCGTCCGCGAGAACCGCCGCTGGACGATGCACGAGAGCGCGAGCTACTGCCGCTCGCTGAGCTTGGCCACCCGAGACCTGCGCTGGGTAGCGGTCGGCGATTTCTCCCACGCCTAACTCGCCTAGGAGATCATGTGCCTCACGTCGAGCTATTTTCCTGCTCTGGCCAAGCAATTCCAGGGGGAGTGCGGTGTTTTCAAGGAGGCTGAGTTCGGCGACTAGCTCATTGTTTTGAAAAACAAGGCCGAGATTTTCCCGGCGGATTCGACTTCGTTCCTCACTGTTCGCACTATGAAGAACGTTACCGTTGATCGTAATCTTGCCGGACGAGGGAACCAAAATTCCGGCAAGACAGAGCAGGAGCGTTGTCTTGCCGGACCCACTTGCTCCAGTTATGGCGACAACTTCGTCCGAAATAGAAATCGCGACATTGTTCAGAACTGGATATTCATGCGCGAAGGCGAAGCTCAGAGCTTCCGCAACAATCACGTTTTCCCGCACTGTCTGCTTCTCCAAGCATTGACCTAAGGCGTTCAACTCCAAAAGCTACCGAGCGACCTACTCGTCGGGAGTTGAGAGCCGCTTGGCCTTGGTGCGTTCTTGCTCGGGTGACTTGCGGCGGCGCATGACTTTGGTCCACGGGTCGAACTTCACGTCGACGACGCGTTCCTTCATCGGGATGATCGCGTTGTCGGTGATTTTGATGTGCTCGGGGCAGACTTCTGTGCAGCATTTGGTGATGTTGCACATGCCAAGACCTTGCTCCTCCTGGAGCATGTCCTTGCGGTCGAGCGTGTCGAGCGGGTGCATATCGAGTTCGGCGTACCGGATGAAGAAACGTGGCCCGGCGAACGCGGGCTTGTTCTCCTCATGGTCGCGGACGACGTGACAGGTGTTTTGGCAGAGGAAGCATTCGATGCACTTGCGGAATTCTTGCGACCGCTCGACGTCGATTTGTTGCATCCGATAATCGCCCGGCTTCAGGTTCTCGGGCGGGGTGAACGATGGAACCTGACGAGCCTTCTCGTAGTTAAACGAGACGTCGGTCACCAAGTCGCGGACGACGGGGAAAGTCCGCATCGGCGTCACGGTGACGGTTTCGGTCGGCTCGAAAATCGAAAGGCGAGTCATGCACAGGAGTCGTGGCCGGCCATTGATCTCGGCACTACAGGATCCGCATTTACCGGCCTTGCAATTCCACCGGACGGCGAGATCGCCGGCCTGGGTTGCTTGCAGCCGGTGAATCGCGTCGAGAACGACTTCGCCCTCTTCGACGCCGACGGTGTAATCGACTAACTCGCCGCCGTCTTCATCGCCGCGCCAGATCCGCATCTTCAGGTCGTAACCCATCAGTGGCTCCCCTCGAACAGTGCCTTGAGGTCGTCAGGCATGACCGGCAGATCCTGATGGAATACCTCGACGCCAGTGCCGTCGTCGCTGACGCGGCAGAGCACGTTGACCTTGCCCCACTGCGGATCGGTAGCCGGGAAGTCGCTGCGGGTATGACCGCCGCGACTTTCCTTACGCTCCAAGGCAGCTCGCGCGATTGCCTCTGACACTCGCAACATGTTCTTCAGGTCGATCGAGAGATGCCAACCCGGGTTGTACTGCCGGTGTCCTTCGACAGATAGCCGCGCCACCCGGGTCTTCAGCGATTCGATGGTCGCTAGCGCTTCTTCGACCTCGGCCGCGGTGCGGATAATACCGACCAGATTGTGCATCGCTTCTTGCAAATCGCGCTGCACGGTATAAGGATTCTCGCCACCCTCGATGGCGAATGGCGCGAGAGCGGCTTCTTGGGCGGCGGTCAGATCAGCCTCAGACAATGCCGCTCGGTCACTAATGCCGGCGGCATAGACGGCCGCGCTTTCGCCGGCGCGCTTGCCGAATACCAGCAGATCGCCGAGTGAATTACCGCCGAGCCGATTCGCGCCGTGCATTCCGCCGCCGACTTCGCCGGCCGCGTACAGGCCGGGCACTTTCGACATCTGCGAATCCGGGTCGACTTCGACGCCGCCCATCACGTAGTGACAGGTCGGGCCGATTTCCATCGGCTCCTTAGTGATGTCGACGTCCGCCAGCTCCTTGAACTGGTGGTACATCGAAGGCAGCCGCTTCTGGATGAATTCAGGGCTACGTCGCGAAGCGATATCGAGGAAAACACCACCGTGCGGTGATCCCCGGCCGGCCTTGATCTCGGAGTTAATCGCGCGAGCCACCTCATCGCGGGGCAACAACTCCGGTGGACGACGATTGTTGACGTGATCGTCGTACCAGCGGTCGCCTTCTTCTTCGCTGTCAGCGGTCTCGGCTTTGAAGAACTCCGGGATGTAGTCGAACATGAACCGCTTGCCCTCGGAATTGCGCAGCACACCGCCGTCGCCGCGCACCGATTCGGTGACGAGCAGGCCGCGAACCGACGGCGGCCACACCATGCCGGTCGGGTGGAACTGTACGAACTCCATATTGACCAGTGGAGCGCCAGCTTCCATCGCCAGCGCGTGACCGTCGCCGGTGTACTCCCAGGAGTTCGAGGTGATTTTGAACGACTTGCCGATACCGCCGGTCGCCACGATCACCGACGGCGCCTCGAACGCGATAAAGCGGCCCGACTCGCGCCAGTAGCCGAACGCGCCGGAAATACGGCCTGCTGGGCCATCTTTGAGTAGCTCGGTAATCGTGCATTCCATGAAAACGTCGACGCCCAAAGCAACAGTGCGTTGTTGCAGAGTGCGGATCATTTCCAGGCCGGTGCGGTCACCAACATGGGCGAGCCGCGCGTAGCGGTGCCCGCCGAAGTCGCGCTGGGAAATCTTGCCTTCCTTGGTGCGGTCGAAAAGCGCGCCCCAACTTTCCAACTCCCACACCCGGTCGGGCGCTTCTTGGGCGTGCAGCTGGGCCATCCGCCAGTGGTTCAGCATCTTGCCGCCGCGCATCGTGTCGCGGAAATGTACTTGCCAGTTGTCTTCTTCCCACACGTTTGCCATCGCGGCGGCGATGCCACCCTCGGCCATGACCGTATGTGCCTTACCCAGCAAGGATTTGCAGACGACGGCGGTACGCGCGCCGGCTTCATGCGCGGCGATGGCGGCCCGTAGTCCGGCGCCACCGGCACCGATAACTACGACGTCGTAGGAATGCTTCTCGATCTCGCTCACTAGAAGAACCTCACGTCCGTGATCATGCCGGAAGCTACAAGTCGTACATAGAGGTCGGAGACGGCGACCCAGACGAGAGAAATCCAGGCGATCTGCATGTGGTAGCGGTTGTACTTGGAGACCTGGCCCCACATCCAGTAGCGAATGGGGTGCTTGGAGAAGTGGTTCAGCCGGCCGCCGATGATGCCGCGGCAAGAATGGCAGGACGCCGTATAGGCCCACAGGAAACAGGCGTTCAACACCAGCACCAGAGTGCCGAGCCCCGCGTGCCCCCATTGCCCCGCGTGATTACGAAAAGCGGTGACGGCGTCGTAGGTCAAGATGATGTTGAGCAAGAATCCGAGGTAGAAGAAGTACCGGTGAATGTTCTGCCCGATCAGCGGGAACTTCGTCTCGCCGCTGTACTTCTTGTGCGGCTCGGCGACCGCGCAGGCCGGCGGCGATAACCAAAACGACCGGTAGTAGGCCTTGCGGTAGTAGTAGCAGGTCATTCGGAAACCCAGCGGCACGATCAGAATGATGATGGCTGGCGAGGTGAACCACCAGGTGCCGAAGATGCTCAGATGCGGAACGCCCTGTGAGCCCGTCACGGTGCCGCACTTGTTGGCCAGACACGGCGAATAGAACGGCGAGATATAGGGCTTGTAGTAGTAGTCGCGATCCGCGAACGCCATCACCGTCGAGTAGATGATGAACGAGAACAAGATGCCGAACGTGACGACGGGTTGGATCCACCAGCGGTCGGTCCGCAGTGTCTTGGCGCCGATCGCGGCGCGTCGTCCAACTCGGCCGGGGCCGCCTGAAGGGCTCGCCGCGGGGGCTTCGCGCTCAAGGGTCATGCTGGCCCCGCCTCTTCTGCTGTCGCTGTCGTCTTGGTTGCCGATGATGGCCCAAACGAGCCGGCCATGGTTCAGGCGGACCTCACGGTACCCCGCAGTCTGCTGCTTCCGCCGGGAGGGCGGCGTGTCGTGAGCTTAGCTGCCGCCGCGATGCCATTCGAGCGGCTCGACAGGATTAACCGGTAGTGGTGAGATGAGCGGCAGTTTCCACCAGCCGACGTCCAGCCATTGGCCGTGCTTGAACCCGACGTCGCGATAAATGCCGACCAGTTGGAATCCGAGTCGTTCATGCAGCCCGACGCTCGATTCGTTCGGCAGTGTGATGCCAGCGAACATCGACACGTAACCGAGCGTCCGCATCTGTGCGAACAGTTCTTCGTAAAGCAACCGGCCGATTCCTCGACGGTGGTAGGCCGAGGCAATGTAGACGGAGCAATCGGCTGACCAGCGATAAGCGGCTCGTTGCCGGTGTGGGCTGGCATAGGCGTAACCGGCAACATGACCGTCGACTTCGGCGACCAGCCAAGGCATCGTGGGCCGCGCCGACATCCGAGCTTGGATCTCCTCGACAGTCGGTAGTTCTTCCTCGAAGGAGATCGCTGTGTCAATCACGGCCGGCCGGTAAATCTCCACGATTGATGCGGCATCAGCGGCAACGGCCGCGCGTACCACCGGGTGACTGGTGCGGGCATCCGCCATCTATCGATGATGTCAGCTGTTCATGCTGGGACGTCGGTTCGCCAGGCTAGATAGAGATCGCAGCGGTAATAGATGGCGATCGTGCCGCCGTTGGTGTCGATAACCCGGCGGAGATCGGTGAGCAGTGCGTCGCGTCGGTCTGGCGGCAAAATTAGGTGGTTGGACGTCGAACCGACATGGTCGGCCCATTCCGCGCTGCTGTACGTCAGCTCCCAGGGGTAGCTGCGGATTTCGACGTCGGTAAAGATTGGCAGCGGTGAAATCTCGTCACGGACCCAGGTCTCCGGGTCAGCCGCGCCGCGCTGGCTTCGGGTGCTGCTTTCCAGCATGTCGTGGTGCCGGTAGACGTCGTCGATCTCCTTATTGATCGGCGTTCGTGCCCAGTCGACGACGTTCCAGAATGGCGCGAGCAAGCCGCCAGTTCGCAGCACTGCCGCTGCTTTTAGATAGCGCGACTTCGGGTCGGTCCAATGCCACGATTGTGCGGCCACTAACGCGTCGAATTGCTGATCCGGTTGCCAGTCTTCGAATGAGGACACGACGATCCGCACATTCGGCAACCCGTCGACAGGCGGCCCGGAAACAGGCTGGTCGGAAACAGGCAGTTCGGAAACGCGGTCACGGAGAACGGCCGCCATCCCCGGGTCTGGCTCGACGCTGGTCATTCGCAGACCGTGCGCCGCGAAAAGCACAGTCGCCTTGCCGGTGCCGGCACCGATCTCGGCAACATCGTGGCCGGGTAGCAGCCCGACGAGGTCGTCGATCATCGCCGGGGGGTAGCTCGGTCGCACTCGGTCGTATTCGCGGGCGATCGCACCGAAGCTGCGCGAGCGCTGCTGCCAGATTTCGTCAGATGTGGCCATGTACCTATTTTGCCGTAACCAGATTCGGCGCGATCGTCGGCCAGTAATGAGTCTCAAGATATGAGATATACATCTCAATAAACGAGATACGCGATAACCTTCGTGAGTGACGACGCGAGCCGATACCCACGTAGCAGCCGCGCAAAAGCGGCGATGGCTCATTCTCGGGCTCGGCTGGGCCGCTCAGACCGCGACCTGCTGTTTCACCTATGGCATGCCGATGCTGGTGCCCGCGATTCGTCGGGCTGATCACGTATCGCTGGCTCGGGCCGGCGTCGTCGTCGTTGCCCCCACTGTCGGTGTGCTCTGCACGCTTATCGCCTGGGGTTGGGCTACTGACCATGTTGGCGAGCGAAAAGTAATGGCGATCGGCCTCGGTCTGGCCGCGATATTCCTCGGCGTTGGCTGCGCCACCCGCGGACTCACCGCGCTGAGTGTGTTGCTGGCGTTGGCCGGCGCCGCCGGAGCAAGTGTGAACGCGGCGAGTGGTCGTGCCGTGCTCGGCTGGTTCGCGCCGCACGAGCGCGGTTTCGCGATGGGCATTCGGCAAACCGCGCAGCCGATCGGCGTCGGGTTGGCAGCTATCGCGCTGCCACCGTTGGCCGTCCATCATCTCGCTACCGCGTTGGCGTTTCCGGCAATCTTGTGCGCGGTCGTCGGCGTGCTGGTGCTTATATTCGTCGTCGATCCGCCGCGATCAGTAGTGACGACCAAGGCCGAAAGCACATCCCCCTACCGGACGCCGAAACTGTGGCGGTTGCACGCGGCAAGTACAGCTCTCGTCGTCCCGCAGTTCGCGGTATCGGCATTCGCGCTCGAATACCTTGTCGCGCAACGACATTGGCCGGTGGGCGCGGCTGGCCGACTGGTATTCGGTATGCAGGTTGCCGGTGCGGTGGGCCGAATCGCGGCTGGCGTGTGGTCAGACCGGGTACGCAGCCGGCTGCGTCCGATGCGACAGATCGCGGTCGCCAGTGCCGTCGCGATGGGCGCTATCGCGCTCGGCGACAGCACCGGCCAATGGTGGGTGATCGTGGCTTTCGCGGCCGGCGCCGTCATCAGCGTGAGCGACAACGGCCTTGGCTTCACCGCCGTCGCCGAGCTTGCTGGCAGTCGGTGGATCGGCCGCGCGCTCGGGATGCAGAACACCGCGCAGAACGTCGCGGCGATCCTGACGCCACCGCTGCTCGGCATCCTGATCGAGAGCTCTTCGTACGCCTGGGGTTTCTGGGTTGCCGCTGCTTTCCCGGTAGCGGCCATCGCGTTGACGCCGGTATCGGCGACGGGCGAACCCGAGGCCTGAACTGCGATTTATGCCCGATTTGTCCCGATCGGGCGGACGGAGCCTCCGCGCCGGGTACCATAGACACGATCCCCGACTCGTCTGGAGCGCTCGACCATGCCCCAAAGCACCCGTGATGATTTGCGTAACGTCGCGATCATCGCCCACGTCGACCACGGCAAGACCACTTTGGTCGACGCCATGCTCTGGCAATCCGGCGCGTTCACCGAGCATCAGGCGGAGAACGATTCCGTCCGCGAGCGGGTGATGGACTCGATGGATCTTGAGCGCGAGAAGGGCATCACGATCCTCGCGAAGAACACCGCGGTTCGTCACGCTGGTGTCACGATCAACATCATCGACACCCCCGGGCACGCTGACTTCGGTGGTGAAGTCGAGCGTGGCCTGGAGATGGTCGACGCGGTGCTGCTGCTGGTTGACGCGAGCGAGGGCCCGCTGCCACAGACGCGCTTCGTGTTACGCAAGGCGCTGCACAAGAAGCTGCCGGTGATCCTGGTCATCAACAAGGTCGACCGGCCTGACGCGCGTATTGCCGAAGTCGTCGACGAGACCTACGAACTCTTCATCGATCTGCTCGATGACAACATCGACCAATCAGCGATTCTCGACTTCCCGATCGTTTACGCCAGCGCGAAGGCAGGCCGGGCTTCACTGAATCGGCCGGCCGATGGCGGCATGCCCGACAGCCCCGACCTTGAGCCGTTGTTCGACACCATCAAGAACACTGTGCCGGCGCCGTCATTTGACCCGGACGCTCCGCTGCGTGCGCACGTCACCAACCTCGACGCTTCGCAGTACCTCGGCCGGCTCGCGCTGCTGCGCATTCACTCCGGCACTATCAAGCGTGGCCAGCAGGTCGCCTGGTGCAAGTCCGACGGCACCATCGAGAAGGTCAAACTCACCGAGCTGCTCGGCACTCAGGCCCTCCAGCGGGTGCCGATCGACGAAGCCGGCCCGGGCGACATCGTGGCGATCGCCGGTATCGCCGAGATCACCATCGGTGAAACTATTGCCGACCCTGAAGACCCGCGTCCGCTGCCGATTATTACCGTCGATGAGCCGAGCCTGTCGATGACTGTCGGTATCAACACCGCGCCGCTCGCGGGCGAAAGCGGCAAGAAGCTAACCGCGCGTCTGGTCAAGAACCGGCTCGATGCCGAACTCGTTGGCAACGTGTCGATCCGGGTCGAGCCAACCGAACGCCCCGACACCTGGGAAGTTCAAGGTCGTGGCGAGCTGCAGCTGGCGATTCTCGTCGAGATCATGCGGCGTGAAGGCTTCGAGCTGACGGTTGGCAAACCACAGGTCGTCACCAAGCTGGTTAACGGCAAGGTGCACGAGCCGATGGAGCGGCTGACCATCGACGCGCCGTCCGATTATCAGGGCGTACTCATTCAGCTGCTGGCGCTGCGTAAGGGCCGACTTGAGCAGATGATCGACCATGGCACCGGCTGGATTCGGATGGAATACATCGTGCCGGCCCGAGGCCTGATCGGGTTCCGCACCGAGTTCCTCACCGAAACGCGCGGCACCGGTCTGCTGCACCACGTGCACGAGAAGTACGAGGCGTGGCACGGAGAATTGCGTACTCGCCCAACCGGTTCGCTGGTTGCCGACCGTCGTGGCGTCACGACCGGCTTCGCGCTGGCCAACCTGCAGGAGCGCGGCACCATGTTCGTCGGGCCGCAGGTCGAGGTCTACGAGGGCATGATCGTCGGCGAGAACTCACGCTCTGACGACATGGACGTCAACCCCACCAAGGAAAAGAAGCTGACGAACATGCGTCAGTCTTCCGGCGACATTTTGGTGCCGCTGATTCCGCACAAGCAGTTGTCGCTGGAGCAGGCACTCGAGTTCTGCCGCGAAGACGAATGCGTCGAGGTCACGCCGGCCATTGTGCGTATCCGCAAGGTCGAGCTCGGGATGCAAGAACGTGAGCGCAATCGCGGACGACGCGCGAAGGCCTCCAAAGAAAGCTGACCTGATTCGCTAGGTGCGCCGAGGTGTTTATCGCCTCGGCGCTTTGGCTTTCCATGTATGTCGAGTTATGTCTGTTGAGTTACGCGATATCGGGCGAAATTTTGATGCCGAGCGACCTTTTGATGAATTCGATCTCAAGGCTAACGAGATTCTCCGCGACAGTTTCTTGCGACGTCATATGGGTGACGCCGGAAAGCGGCAATACCGTGTGTGGCCGGCCGGCTTCGAGCAGGGCAGCCGACAGAGCGAGTGTGTGCGCGACGACGACATTGTCATCAGCTAGCCCGTGCACCAGCATCAATGGCCTCGACAATGCGGCGGCGTCGCGGATGAGCGAACTCTCGTCGTAGGCCGGTGTTGACGAGTCGACGCCGAGATAGCGCTCGGTGTAATGCGTGTCATAAAGTCGCCAGTCAGTGACCGGTGCGCCGGCGACCGCCGCATGGAATACATCCGGACGCCGCAGTACAGCCAACGCCGCGAGGTAGCCGCCGAACGACCAACCACGGATTGCTACCCGCGACAGGTCGAGTTCAGAATGGTCGGCTGCCAACGACTGCAAAGCATCGACCTGGTCTTGAAGGACGGGTGTTGCCAGATCCCCGGAAATCTCGCGTTCCCAGGCTATTCCGCGACCTGGAGTGCCGCGACCATCGACGATGACTACCGCGAAACCCTGATCGGCCAGCCATTGAGCATTCAGGTAGGCGCTACGGGTCGACAACACGCGAAGGGCGTGCGGGCCGCCGTAGGGATCCATCAATACCGGCAACGGCGAACCGTCATGGTCTCGCGGCAAAACCAGGGCGGTACGGAGTTCGCGGCCACATTGTCTCGATATCGAGACATTGGGAGAGAATGGCGCTGGCTCGGCGAGCGATGCGATCTCGCCGATTTTGCTGCCGTTACGAGAAATAACCGCGTGGACGTTGTCGTATGCCAGCGATGCTGAGACGGTGACGAGCACATCACTCGCGCCAGTGCCGGCGTGTACACCAGGTGCGGTGGTGAGTGGTTCGCACGAGGTCTCGAGGCCACCGTGGCCGGCTTGATTCCCTTGGCTTTCGCTGTGCTTGGGCTCGCTGTGTTTGGCCGCCACGACGAACCACAGGTGTTGTTCGGTCGGCTCGGTTGATGCGCTGAGAAGTATGTCGGTGGCGCAGATAGTGAGAACAGAATTCACCTGTAGCCCAATCGGAGTGACGAACTCCGACCCGATGACCAGCCGGTGCGTATCGTCGTTATCGGTCACCCAAACCAGTCGCCCGTCGGGCAGCCGATCAGGTACGCCGGGCACGATATCGACCCAATGCTGATCGGTATCTTCGCGTACCAGTTGCGTCGTCCCGGTGGTGATATCAACGTCGAAGATTCGCATCGTTTGTTGGTCGCGTGATGACACCGTGAGCAGTGGCGCGAATCCGCGCGGCCAGCGCATGCTGACCAAGTAAGGAAATGCCGAAGAATCCCAGGAAATATCGACTCGGGAACCATCGAGCCTCAAATATGCCAGCGATACCTTGGCATTGGCCGTCCCCGCTGACGGATAAGCGACGACGGCCGGTTCTCGGGCTGGGTGTGCCGGATCGGCGATATGCCATTTCCGCACCGGTGATTCATCGACGCGGGCAGCTAATAAGCCGGCACCGTCGGGCGCCCACCAGAAACCGCGCTGGCGACCCATTTCTTCGGCCGCGACGAACTCCGCGACTCCCCACGACACGGCATCTTCGGCGATCAATAAGCGATCGTCGGTGCCACGATTGTTACCGCTAGGGGTGCTGGTCACCGTGACGACGCGCAGTGATCGGGCACTCGCGTAGGCGATGTGGTTACCGGTCGGATCCAGACGCGGATCGAAAACTGGCCCGCCGGTGGTTATTTCCCGGACACCACCGGAACCGACCAAATCAGCGACGAACAATCGGCCGGTCAGTGTGAAAGCAGCTCGTCGCCCGTCTCGGTCGAGGCTGTAGCCGACGATGCCGGTAGCCTGCTCATGGGCCCGTTCGCGGCGGGCTTTTTCGGCGTCCGTCTCGGTGTTAGTGCTGCTGCCTGGAAGCGGTGTGCCCGACAGCAGAGCTATCGGGTCGGCGATGAGTCGTTCGGACGCGGTAGGCACGTCGTACACCCACAGACAGGTGGCCCGGTCGGTGCCGCCGCGTGAGCGCAGGAATACCACCCGATCACCGTTCGGCGACACGGTGAATCCGCGCGGGCGCCCAAGCGTGAAGCGGGCAGTGCGCGCCTGCATTCGGGGAAACGACACCGACGGATCGTGAGGCATAACCCTGATCCTGGCACTGTCGGTGGCTGCCCATATCGTGGGCTCATGACCTTAGACCAGTCCGAGCGCAGCCTGCTCCTCGTGCACGCGCATCCAGATGACGAGACGATCGGCACCGGCGCGACCATGGCCAAATACGCGGCCGCGGGCGCCAAGGTCACGTTGGTGACCTGCACGCTCGGTGAAGAGGGCGAGATTTTGGTGCCCGCGTTGGCGCAACTCGCGGCCGGCCAGGCCGATCAACTCGGTGGCTGGCGTATTCATGAGCTCGACAAAGCCTGCGATGCGCTCGGCGTCGTCGATCATCGCTTTCTCGGTGGCGCGGGGCATTTCCGCGACTCCGGAATGATGGATACCGAGGCGAACAAGAATCCCCGCTGCTTTTGGCAGGCCGACGTCGAGGTCGGGGCGGCTCTCCTCGTCGACATCATCCGCGAAGTGCGGCCGCAGGTCGTCGTTACCTATGACGAGTTCGGCGCCTATGGGCACCCTGACCACATTCAGGCACATCGGGTGGCCGCGCGTGCTGTCGAGCTGACTCGCGACATCGTCAAGAAGTTCTATTACACGGCCGTGCCGCGATCATTCATCGAGGCGAGCATCAAGGCAATGAAAGAGCACGGTCAAAGCTTCTTCGAAGGCGTCGAGAGTGCCGACGACATCCCGTTTGCCAAGCCGGACGACGTCATCACCACGGAGGTCGACGCCCGGGATTACCTTGACGCCAAGACAGAAGCGATGCGGGCCCATCGGAGTCAGATCGAAGTCGACGGGCCGTTCTTCGCATTGTCGAACAATCTCGGGCAAAAGAGTTTTGGCATCGAGCACTACATCCTGATGCACGGCGAACGTGGCATCGGCAGCGAGCCCAACAACTGGGAGTCTGATCTCTTCGCCGGGTTGTGAGAAGTGCCGTTGAGTCGGCAAAGAGGTGAGTAACGTAGGGCATTCGGGTGAACGCGGTTTCGCAGGGTAGCTGGCCATCAAATCGACTGCGAGACTTCGGGTTCGGACGAATAACGCGATCAGCTCATCGATGATCGTTTAATTCTCCGCCGACGGAGACGTCATCGACAGGTGTAGCCCGCATCTTGAGCCCTTCAGGGGAGATATTCGTGAGTGACCGATCCCGTTCGACAGACCAGCTGGCGAATGTTGCTAGTGGTGAGGTTCTCGCGGTCGGCAGTGCCGACGTCGGGCACGCCCGAGAGCGGTCGCGCATACGACGGCTAGCCCGGATCTGCCTTGTGCTCGCGTTGCCGACCGGTTACCTGTGGCACCGGCTGTTAGAGGGTCGGCCGTTTGACATCTTTGTCCTACCGCATCTGAACCTGCTCTATGTCGTGCCATTCGCGTTCTTCGCGCTGCTGATCCTGTTGATGGGAGGCATGCACTTCGCGACCGGTAAATCACCGCACCAGGTTGTGCGGCCCGAGCAGATCGACGTCCGGCTTTCTGATGTCGTGGGCATTGATGTGGTGAAGACCGAAGTTGTTCGTACCCTCAATCTTTTCTTGTCACATAAGGCTTTTGCCGAAGAAATGGGTGGCCGACCACGCCGCGGAGTACTGTTCGATGGCCCGCCCGGAACTGGCAAGACCTATACCGCCAAAGCTCTTGCTGCCGAAGCTGGCGTGCCCTTCCTTTTCGCTACCGCGACGTCGTTTCAATCGAGTTGGCAGGGCGCGACCCAACGCAAGGTGCGCTCCTATTTCAAGGCACTGCGGGCATTGGCGCGCAAAGAAGGCGGCGCGATCGGCTTCATTGACGAGTTCGACGCGATTGCCGGCTCCCGCTCCGATATCGCCGCTTTCAGCCCACTCGCGGCAATGTCGGATGACGGATTATCGACCGCGATGCGGTGCGGCGGCCTCGAAGGTTTGCCCTCAGTCGGGGCAGGTGGCATCGGGGCAGGTGGGGTAGTCGCGAATCGAGCCTCCGAGCAGACCAGGTTCGCCGGCAGTGGCGACCTCGGCATGGCCGTACAAGAGCTACTCGTCCAGATGCAGTCTTTTGATTCTCCGACGGCAGCGCAGAAGATGGCCGGCAAGCTCAGCGACGCGATCAACCTGTTGCTGCCGCCGAACCGGCAGCTGAAGAAGGCTGCCGCGAAAGCCTCGAATATCTTGCTAATCGCCTCGACCAACCGGCCCGATTCTCTCGACCCGGCACTGTTACGGCCGGGCCGGTTCGACCAGCGATTGACGTTCGAGCGGCCCGACAAAGCGGCTCGCCGGCAATTGGTTGACCACTTCCTTACCCGTAAAGCGCACGACAGCGACCTCGATAATCCCGAGCGGCGCGACGCGCTTGCCGCAGTGACTCAGGGTTATAGCCCGGCCATGCTCGAGGGCATGTTCGACGAGGCCCTTATCAACGCCGTCCAAGAAAGTCGTCGGGCTATGTCGTGGATCGATATCGATCACGCGCGGCGCGATTCCGAGATCGGGCTCGGCCAGCCGGTGACCTACACCGACCATGAGAAGCGGCTGATTGCCACCCACGAGGCTGGTCACGCGACGCTGGCCTGGCTGGTTACGCCCGAACGTCGGCTTGAAGTCCTGACGATTATCAAGCGTCGTGGATCACTTGGTTTGCTCGCCCACGGTGACCGTGAAGACGTCTACACCCGCTCCCGGCACGAGATGCTGTCGATGATCCAGGTGGCGATGGGCGGCCAGTGCGCGGAAGAGATCTTCTTCGGCGACGTCTCGACCGGCCCTGGTGGTGACTTGCTTTATGCCACCAATGTAGCCGCGCAGATGGTCGGTGCTTGCGGCATGACGGGCACGCTGGTCTCTTATGCGGCGGTACAGAACAGCGGTTTCTCCGATACCAACATCGTCGGTCGAGTGCTCGGTGATCGAGATGGCCGGAACAAGGTCGAAGAAGTGCTGCAGGAGCAAAAGCTCAAGGCGAAAGGCATGCTCGAATCCAATCGGCATTTGGTTGAGGCTCTGCGCGACGCGCTGCTTGACCGCCACGAACTGGTAGGTACAGAGATCACTGATGTGCTCGAAGCGGCTACCGAACTTCAGCCAGCTGTCCACGCGCTCGGCCGGATGGAGACACCCGTCCTGATGATTGATCTGCGCGACGACGCGATCGTAAACGCGCACGGGCTATCCATCGTTCACGACGACGCTGTTTCACTGAAGAAGCCGCGTCACTGAGGAAGCTGTATCGGCGCCGAATAGGCTGCGCCCGTGCCGACTGCCGACCAGACCCCGGATGCTGACCAGCCAGTGCCCAATGCCGGCCAGGTGGCAGTTGAAGGACGGCTAATTACAGCCGGCGCGGTTGGCGGTGTGCTGGCCGTGGGCATCGTCGTCGGCGTGATTAGCTCGGCCTACGCGACCGAGCTGGTCAGATTCGGACCGCTGCATCTGTCGGTCGGCGCACTGATGGCGGGTGTTTTCGCTCTGGCCGGCGGCGTCCTTGCCAGTTGGGCGTTGACCTCACGCGACGCCGCTCTGCTCCCCGGCATCGGCTGGTTTCTCGGTCTCGCGGTGCTCGTCTTCGTGCCGACCGGCGGTGGCGATGTGCTGGTGCCCGGCTCGGGTGACGATGTGTACGCATTCCTGACAGCAGGCGTTGGCGGCGCCGTGCTGGCCGGGTTGGTGGCCTATCGTGACCTGCTGGCCAAGACTAGAGCTAGAGCCGGTCGGCCGGGCTTCCGTGGCGACAGGGCTACACCCGCGGCCTGACCCGGCCGATGACTTCTACAGCGTTTCGATGCATGACGCATGGGCCGAATGGCTCAAGGCGCCGTCGAATCGGTGTGGGAGTCGGGAGACGATATGCAGGCGCAACCAGGCGCCGAAGCCGCATATGGCGGTCCGCGCCATCTCTCGATGTCGGCCACGGCTATCGGCGCATCGGCGATTGCCGCCGGCAATCCTGAGCGCCAGCGTCGGGCCAAGCCTGAGCCTGATGGTTATGTGACGCTGCGCCTTGGTGGCGCTCGCTACGGGGTCGGCATGTCCGCGGTCGCCGAAGTGGGCCGGCTGCCTGTTCTTACCCGCATTCCAGGGACGCCGGTGTGGCTGGCCGGCGCCGCGAATTGGCGTGGCCGCATCCTCGCTGTGATCGACGTCCGGCCGTTGCTTGAGGCGCCAATAACCCCGACCGGCTCGCTGGGCCGGCTCGTCGTACTGGCGCAGGACGGCGTCACCGTCGGTCTACTCACCGAAGGCGTACAGGGTGTCGTTGTCTGTGACGGCGACCAAGTGGAGCCACCGCCGATGACACTTGCCGCCGAGGCGTTCGCGTTGGTTCTCGGGCAGTTCGCCGAATCTGCTGGTCCGATCGCGTTGCTAGACCCGGCAGCGCTGCTGAATCTGCGGCATCAGCTGCCCGCGCCCAGAAAGGCAGCCTCATGAGCGAATGGTGGGCTGATGGCGCGCCGCCGGTTCCTGACTGGGCTATAGCGCCCCGCGGCCCGGCCTACGCTGCGGCCGAGTCCGCTACCGAACCTGATCAGAATCGACCGGCAGCATTTCAAGACGCGACAGTGCCTCGAGATCAGTCGGCGCATCGAGGCGCCGATTCGGTGCCGATCGCATCGGAGTCGCCGCGCACCGATGACTTCAGTGCCTTCGGCGCTCGCCCGATGGAACCCTCAGGCGCCGTCACGTCAGCCGGCACACCGTTCGACACGACACGCGACCGAACCAGAAATGGCACGACCAGGAGTTCAGGAGGATCGGTGGACGTCTCCAAGCGGCTACGCGAAGTCGCGATGGGCTGCATTTGGTTGATGCTCGCGTTAGCTGCCGGCGGCGTGTTGGCAGTGGGCTCGCGGGTAAGCGACACCGTGTGGCTGCACGAGCTGCCGTTCTTCCTCGGCCTTGGCGGCTGCGCGTTCGCGGCGGCGGTTATTACCGCGATTTCGATTGCCGACTCCACTGCCCCGGCGTTGCGGCAGAACGGCCCGATTATCGATATCGCGAGGTTGGGCTATCTAGCCGGAGTCACCGTCGCGTTGGTTGCTGGTCATGGCGTGCAAAGCCCGTTCTGGATTTTGTACGTGCCGGTGTTGCTCGCTACCGCGTCCAGTGAAGCGCAATGGAAAGCCACCGGCTATGCCGCGCTGGCCAGCGCGTTGACCTTATTTGCCACGGTTATTTCGCGCGAACTTGAGAAAAGTACCGTCGTCCCGCTGTTGTTGATCGTGCCGGCGTTTCCGGTGGTGGCATGGTTAGCCAGCGCGCTGTCACACTCCATCGCGCACTTACACGCGGACGCCGAAGCCGAACAGCTTCGCCAAGCCGAAGAAGTTGCGCGGCTGCGCGAGCGCATCGTCGAATCGGCGCGCAGTGAGCGTGAGACGTTGCTCGCTGAAACCCACCGCGAACGGGCTGAACTCAAGACCAGGGTCGATAATCTTTCGGATTCCCTCGCTAGTGCCGCCCGGGGTGATTTGACGAATTTCAGCGCGAGCTGGGGCGCGGCCAAGACAGATACCGATGACACGCTCGCGTCGTTGAAATCGGCGTTCAGTAATACGCTCGGCAATCTGCGGTTATTGGTCGAACAGATCCGAGGCAGCGGCGAAGGCATTTCGGCGTCGGCTGGAGAGTTGTTGGCGACCGCCGAAGAGCATGCCGCCTCGGCTACCCAACAGAGTTCGGCGGTGGCCGAAACTACCAGCACCATTGAAGAATTGGCCGCGACTGCCGCGCAGATCGCCGAGACATCAGAGGCGGTCGCCCGGTATGCGGCCGAGACGTTGCGATTCGCCGAAGAAGGCCGCGAAGCGGTTTCCGCGTCGGTATCGGCGATGGACACGATTGCCATTCGGGTCGACTCGATCGCTACCCGCGCGCTCTCACTCGGCGAGAAATCCCAAGAGATCGGCCGGATTCTCGAAGTAATCGACGACCTTGCCGACCAGACGAACTTGCTTGCCTTAAACGCGGCTATCGAAGCCGCTCGGGCCGGCGAGCACGGTCGTGGCTTTGCCGTCGTCGCTAGCGAAGTGCGGAAATTGGCCGAGCGCTCACAGCAGAGCGCGGCGCAGATTCAGGGCATTGTCAGTGAGATTCAAGCCGAGACGAACGCGACGATTATTGCGACCGAAGAAGGGGCCAAGGAAGTCCATCAGGGCACCGAACTGGCTCGCGGCGTCGTCGACGCGCTCGAACGAATCTCCGGCATGGTCGACGAAACAACCACGGCGGCCAAGGAAATCTCGATCGCGACGCAGCAGCAACGCTCCGCCTCCGATCAAGTGGTGACCGCGATGATGCAGGTTTCTGATGTGTCGCGGCAATACGTCGTCGGTTCCAAGCAGGCCGCCGCTTCAGCCGCGCAGCTGAACGTGCTCGCCGCTGAACTCCGAGCCTCGATCGCCCAATTCCGGGTCGCCTGACAAGGTGGGAACTTGGGCCGAAGATCCTGAACTTCTGGCGACATTTCGCGCCGAAGTGCAGGAGCGACTCGCATCGCTGAGTGCTGGCCTGTTGCAGCTGGAGACGCGCGGCGCTCCTCGGCAGTTAGTTGCCGCGCTTTTTCGGGACGCTCACACGGTTAAAGGCTCGGCCAGGATGATGGGTTTGCATACCGTACTGGAAACGGCGCATGCGGCCGAAGATCTGCTCGGCGCATTACGTGACGGTCGTTTCCAGGTACGCCGCGATCTGGTCGATCTGTTGCTGGCCACTGCCGACGGCATCGGCCACGCGATTTCCGGCGAGAATGAATCCGAACCGGTCGTCGACGAACACCTAGCCGCGTTAGTTGCCGCGTTGCGCGCGGCATTAGCCGGTGAAGAGCCGGTGCGCATTCCCAAGCTCGAATACACCGCCGCGATGGTCTCATCGGCGTCCACTGCGGGAGCTGTCAACTCTGACGACGCCAGCGCCACGGTTCCGCTGCCACTGACCTCCGCGGTTCCGGTTTCAGCGAACCTGCCAGCAACGCTGCCGATGTCTGATCGCGGGCCTGATCGTCGGGTTGATGCGGCGGTTGACTCGGTTCGGGTTACCTCGCAACGGGTGTATGACCTGCTTGATGTGGTGGGCGAGGCGGAGCTTGATGCTCGTCGGGTCGAGCAGAACGCCGGCGAAGTAATCGGTTTGGTGGCCGAACAAAACCGTTGGTTGCGGGTGCTTCGGGCCGCTGTCGCGGCGTCGGACACGACGTTTCCTGACGACGTCGCACTCGCGATTCATCGCATCGTCTCCGGCGGTGATCAGCTTCAGGCTTCCAGCCATCAACTACGCGGACTCGTCGAAGATTCGCGCGGTCGTCTCGCTGTGGTTCGCGATGGCGCGATGGGTCTGGCCATGGTGCCGGTGCGCCGAGTGCTGGCCGCTTTTCCGCGGTTGGTGCGTGAGGTAGCGAGTTCGAACGGACGCGACGTCCAGCTGCTCTTGGTTGGCGAGGATGTCGAACTCGACAAGAAGGTGCTGGACGGCGTCGCCGATGCGCTTAAACATCTGGTCACCAATGCCGTCGACCACGGTTGCGAGTCATCTGACGAGCGAGTGCGAGCCGGCAAACCGCCACAGGCGACCGTTACCGTTTCGGCGAAAGCGGCTGGCGGCACGGTAATTCTGGACGTTTCCGACGATGGTCGTGGCATCGACGAGAACGTGGTCAGGAATGCGGCGATCGAATGCGGTTTATTGCCGCCGGGCTCTACCGTCGCCGGCTCGCAGCTATTTCAGCTGCTCTTCGTGCCGGCATTTTCTACCGCCGTGGCGATCACCTCGACATCGGGTCGTGGTGTTGGCCTTGACGTCGTCCAGACCGCTGTCGACGACCTCGGCGGCACTATCGATATCGACAGCGAGTTGGGTGTCGGCACCCGGTTCAGCCTGACATTGCCTGTCACTCTTGGTGTGCTGCGTTGTCTGATCGCGCGCGTTGGCGATGAGCGATACGCGATTCCGGTGCCCGGCATTATGGAGTCGCTGAGCCTGCGCGACGTTCCGGTCGAGAATGTGGCCGGGGTGCCCGTGGTGATTCGGCATGGCGTGTCGGTGCCGCTCCTCGATTTGGGATCAGCGCTCGGTGTCACCGGCGACCGAAATCCACGGGCGGCTTTGGTGGCCCGGCATAACGGCGCTGGCGATTTGATCGCCTGGTCGGTCGATCGGCTGGAAGGCGAACTCGAACTCGTGGTGAAGGATCTCGGCTCCTTCGTCGGGCGGTTGCCGATGGTGACCGGCGCGACGATTGCCGATGACGGCAGCGTGATCTGCCTGATCGACCTTCGCGAAATCGCCAGCCGAGCTACCGGTAGCTCTTACGCGACGGCCACCGGAGCGATTCCGGAGGTGGCAGCCGTTGATGCCGGTAATCGAAAGCCTCGGGTGCTCGTGGTCGAGGATTCCGTCGGCGTCCGCGAACTCGAACGGGCAATCCTGGAAGGCGCGGGTTATGAGGTGACGACTGCCGTCGACGGTCTTGACGGCATTTCCCGGTTACGCAATGAGCCGGCTGACCTGGTCTTGTCGGACGTCGAAATGCCCGGCATGGATGGCTTCACGCTGACCCGAACGATTCGGCGAACCCGTGGTTGGGAACAAGTACCGGTCGTGATTATGACGTCGCGTGGCGACGACGGCGATCGACGAGCCGGCATGGAGGCCGGCGCCAGCGCGTATTTGTTGAAAAGCGATTTCGATCAGACCGAGTTGATCGATACCGTCCGCCGTTTGGTTGGCCGATAACTGATCGGGTACTCATAAGCAAGGCACACGATCCGGCGTTTGGCCGGCCGCGCACCTCAGTTCGGAAGGAAACGCATGCCTACCGTGGTCATCGCCGACGACAGTTCGACTCTGCGTCGCATCGTTACCAGTGTGCTGACAAAGGAAGGCTTTGACGTCGTGCACGCCGAAGATGGCGTCGAGGCTGTCCAAGCGGTGTTCCGGAGCAGGCCTGACGCGATCGTGCTCGACGTCCAGATGCCGCGAGTTTCTGGATATGTAGCCGCGCGACTGCTCAAAGACGATTGGCAGACCTCAGAGATCCCGATTATTTTGCTGACGTCGCTGGACGCCGCGAGCGATCGTTACTGGGGTGCTCAAACCGGCGCCGACCACTATCTGACCAAGGATTTCGAGGCCTGGGAACTTGTCGCGGCGGTGAATGACGCGATCGCGGTGGCCGAGGCAGCTCGCGGCGGTCGGCCCGCGTTTCACCCCGATCCGCTCGAACTCGACGCGGACGACGTGCTGTCGCGGGTGTGTGACCTGCTTGACCGCAAGCTGTTCGAGACCTCCGTCGCGGCGGAAGTAATGGCGATCGCCGCCGGCGCGCACGGTTTCGAGGAGACGGTGGCCGAAGTGCTCGGCGTCCTGCAGCGATTCGTCGACAACGACCTGGCCGCCGTGCTGTTACTCGAAGAGCGCTCGGCCTATGTCGCTGTCGCCAGGGAGGCATCTGATGCCCACTACGGCGAGTTCTTGAGCGCGGCCGTCGATGCCTTAGACGCCGCTACCGGTTCGCGGCTGAATGTGGCCGATCTCGACCTGCATCTGGCTGACCCCAACCAGAACCTTGGTGCCGATGAAGGCGGACGGATGGCCACCTTCTTGTCGATGCCGTTGCGCGGCCACGGTGGTCGCGTGGTCGGGGTACTCTCATTGTCGAGCGCGGCGAAGAACGCGTTTTCCGAGACGGCGCTGGCCACCCTGAAGCTGGTCGAAGACCCGGCTGCCATCGTTATCGACAACGCTCGGTTGGCCTTGTCGCGGGCGTTGCGCTGATCGACCTGCCGAGTTTAGCTAGTGGCGGCGGTTAGGCTCGGCAGATGTCCGCCGATCCATTGCTTCCCGCTGTCGATCCGATGGTCTTTCGCCGCGTTGCCGGTCGATTCGCCACCGGCATCTGTGTGGTCGCGACGTCATCAGGTGGTGTCGATCACGCGATGACCGTCAGCGCGTTCAACTCCGTTTCCCTGGACCCGCTGTTCGTCATGGTGTGCGTCGAGAAGGTCGCGCGTTTCCACGAAGCGGTGTTGGAGAGCGGGCGATGGGCCGTCTCGGTGCTCGGTGAGGATGCTGAACCGGTCTCGCGCTGGTTCGCCGAGAAGGGTCGTCCGACCCACGCGCAGATGGCCGATCACCGCCATCACCGCGGGCCAGCCACCGGTATGCCCGTGCTCGACGTGGCTATCGCGGTGATCGAATGTCGCACTTGGGCTGTTTATGACGGTGGCGACCACGACATCATCCTCGGGGCAGTGCTCGCCGTCTCGGCTGACGCGGCACAGCGCAATCCGTTGCTCTATCTAGAGGGGCATTACCGGCGCGTTGCCGACGGTTCGGAGTAAAGATCCAGGCGATTGTCCGATTTGGAATGAAAATTCGAATCTAGGTTCGGCCAAATTGGTGTCAATCTCTGTGTTGGGGTGGACATTGGCGGTCTAGGGATGCACTCTGAGCCAACGCAATTATCGAGGCCCGGTTGGAACATGCGCGAACCAAACCTCATCGCGAATCTTTGGAGTCTCATGTCTGGTCACATCCTGTCGCCGATATCGCCCAGGTTTCGACGCGCGAGCTTGATATTTCGATCGACGAGGGCATCGTCAAAGGCGATATGGATGAGCCTGGCGACCGTGCTCATGGTGAGCGTCCCTATCCTGCTCGCGCCGGCGGCAAATGCTTCGGTCTTGTGGAGCGGCGCTACCTCGGGTGGCCTCGGTGTTTTCAAGGTCAACGACTGCCAGGCCACGAACACCTGGACGACGGCCAACGATCCAACGTATGGCAGCGTGTGGGAGTCATCTCTACCGGCTGACCCGACCGATGCGCGAGACCGTTGCGAGATGCGCGGCGCCGCTGGGGTCACAATCAACAACAACGCCGATTACTACATGGGGTGGCGTTCTCGCTACAACATGAATAGCAATGGTGCCTGGGTGTTCCAGATCAAGTCCTACGGAACCAACCTCCTCGCCAACCACCCACTGGTGTTGGGACTCGTCGGAACGCAGCTTAAGTTCACTAACTACGACATTAACGATCAGCCGGTTCAGATCTGGGCACAAACCATTCCCAACAACGCTTGGGTGTCTTGGGTTATTCGGATATATATGTCCACTGACGCCACTGTTGGGTATGTACAGCTCTGGTACAACGGCGTTCTTCAGACGCTACTCAACGGCAGCACCTTGATGCACGTTCGTACGTTCGACTCGAGCATCGTGGATCCGAAGTGGGGCTTGTACGGCTCGCACACGGCTGCGGAACAGCAGTATCTGACAGCGCTGAAAATCGGCACGACCTACGCCGATGTGGCACCCGCCGCCGCGCCGACACCTACGCCGACCCCAACGCCGACTCCCAAGCCGACGCCGACTCCTACGCCGAAGCCCACGCCAACACCGACCCCCAAGCCAACTCCAACTCCAACGCCCTCGCCGACACTTAAGGGCAACGAATTGGTGAGTAGTGCTTCGCAGCGCTGCTTGGATGACCCGTCGTCCAGCACAAAGGCGGGCACGCAGCTGGATATCTGGGATTGCAACGCCGGGGCCAACCAGCTATTCACTTACACCACGACGCACGAGCTGCAGTTCTTGGGCAATAAATGTATAGCCGAATCGGGTACTGCCGCTGGCGCTACGGCGGAGGTAGCCGCCTGCAGTAGTACAGCGACGGCACAGAAGTGGACGCTTAATACCAACGGCAGCATTAGCAACATTGCGTCTGGCCTTTGTCTCGATGTCACTGGCGGTCCGAAAGCCACCGCCAACGGCACCGGCGTCGAGACATGGACCTGCAATGGCGGTACCAACCAAAGCTGGGTAAAGGGCGCCGCATAGCACTGCCATTCACATCACCGCAGCCTGTTATTTACGCCGCCACAATCTCAGCTGCTGTGGCGGTAAGGCACTAAACGACCGCGACCCCGGAAATCTGGGGTCGCGGTCGTCTTGCTGTCGCGCCAAGACGCGCCGAGAGCCATTGACGCATGGGTAGCTCTTATGCAGACTTATGCCGGTTACCACCGAAGTACCGGTTAGGCGCCAGTTCGATTTATCTTTCGCTGCTCGCCCACGAAGGAGTGGCGACTCAGTAGCGAACTGTCGTGGTTGTGTCCGGAAGGGGCCTGTCAGGCCCGCGACATCCCATCGTCGAGAAGGAGACTTCGCATGTCGGTACGTCGTCACGCGGCGGGTACGCTCGCCGCGCTCGGGTTATGTTCAGTGGTGCTCGCCGCCGCAACGCCGGCAGTTGCCGCTATCAGCCCAGTGCCGGTCAAGATCAAGCCGCACCAGATCTTTTCCGCCTCGATCAATGGATCGAATGGTCTCAGCACGCCGGTACTGATCAAAATGGTGTGTCTTGGTCCGATTCGCGTCGGTGAAACCGGCCACCCACTTTCCGGTCAGAAGATCGCGGTTTCCTCGGCGCCGGTGATATCAACGATGTCCGGTAATACCGGGTCGGCCGGTAGATCGATCACCGCGTTCTTCGGTCCGCCGCCGCCCACCCCGGTGAGCCCAGTGAGCCCGGTCCCACCGGTCTCCACTAATCAGGTGCGATTCACCACCTATATCAGTAAGGCATTGCCGGCATCGTTGGTATTGCCATGTTCTGGTAGCGGCACGGTCACGTTCCTGCCGCTGCCGATGAGCCCGACCGAACGTAGTGTCGGGGTGCGAGTGGTCTACGGCAATATAACGGCTACTCAGTAACTGTGTGGTGAGGAGGGTCGGCTGGTTG
>OLLX01000179.1_pt1 | contig 25224 bp, 24 predicted proteins | sample 1604651 | NCBI WGS metagenome assembly OLLX01 (sample SAMEA104055725, study PRJEB20765) | soil metagenome | biome: Arctic tundra; feature: Polygonal ground; material: soil | place: USA | collected 2011-09 | depth 0-0.5 m
GCCGTACTTGCAAGCAGATCCCGAAGCAGAGGGCGAAAACCTGATCGATCTTGTCGTCGCCGATTGGCGCATCGGACCCGTGCTGGTGTGTTGGTTGGCCACCTTTGGTGCCGCGTCGGGTTCACTATTGCCCTGGGTGGGGGGCCGCCACAGTCCTGGAGTGTTGCGCAGCCAAGCAGGTTGCCGGTCGCCGTCGGGGATCATCGACGCATGGATGACTACGCACTTTGGCAAACTGACGGTGAAGTCCTTGCCGAATCGGACGCTATTTGTTCACGCCGGACCTTCGGGTCACGGTGCGATTGCCTGCCGAGCTTGCCGCGAAGGCACTCACGAGTTGGCAACGAGAAGAATCAGATGTGCCCCTGCAGCCAGCGGAAACCGACGCGCAGTGCGCGATTCGGACTCGCGCCGGAGCCTTCGGACTCATAGGCCTTTCTATCGAATCGGAGAGCTTTGCCAGCGACGGCGATGTTGTCCTGGACCTTGACGCTTGGCATATCGGGTCAGCCCTTGACGCCGCCGACGATCGGGGCCTCCTGGAGGGCATATTTCCACCACCGAGGCAGCCCAAAGGTCGGTGACTGGCTCCTCAAGCACCAACGACGCCACGACAGCACGGCCCCTATCTCGACCCAACTAGGAGCGGGTTTGACCACGCGAGTGTGGTCAAAGTGTGGTCAAGATCATCATTTCGGCAACGCGAATGCGTACTCTTATGCCCATGACCTGCACTAACGCGAGTGCCCCCGGCAGGATTCGAACCTGCGCCCCTGCCTCCGGAGGGCAGTGCTCTATCCCCTGAGCTACGGGGGCTCGGGAGTCACGAGGGTACCAGCGCGGCGCGGTAGCGCCGCGCGACAGCCGCTGGCGTAGCAAGGACTACCCTGCCAGGGGTGTCGATATCAGGCGTGCGGGTGCTGGTCGTCGAGGACGACGACGTAATCCGCCGGCTGATTACGGTCAACCTTGAGCTTGAAGGCTTCGAGGTGTCGCAGGCATCCGACGGGCAAGAGTGCCTCGATGTCGTCGTCGGCATTGACCCGAGAGTCGTCGTCCTCGATGTGGCGATGCCACAACTCGACGGTCTTGCCACGGCCAGTGCACTCAAAGCCGCGCCACAGACCGCGCACGTGAAGATCATTATGGTGTCGGCGCGGGCTCAGCAGGTCGACATCCGACGTGGCTTGGATGCGGGCGCCGACGTCTATCTGACCAAGCCTTTCGAACCCGATGCGCTGATCCGGGCGGTTCGCGAACTTGCTGGCTAGCGAGACTGGCCGTTGCCAGCGAGACGGCCCGAATGCGGTAGACGGCCACCGATAAGCTCAAGCGTGTGACTCCCGCTGAACTATCCGCCTCCGTGACTGCGGCCTTGGCCGCTGTCGTCGCGGCTGGTGATCTCGCCGTCGACGTGCCCGTGGTGGTCACGATCGAGCGACCGAAGAATCGTGACCATGGCGACTACGCGACTAATGTCGCGCTGCAGCTGGCTAAGCCCGCGGGTATGGCGCCACGCGCGGTGGCCGAGCTGCTCGCCGTCAAGCTGTCCGAGACTCCGGGCATCAGCAAGGTTGACGTCGCCGGCCCCGGGTTCCTGAACATCACGCTGGACGCCGAGGCTCATGGTGCGCTCGCTCGCACGGTGGTCGAGGCCGGTAAGGGCTATGGCCACACCTCCACGTTAGCCGGGCAGCGCGTCAACCTGGAGTTCGTCTCGGCGAACCCGACCGGGCCTCTTCATATCGGCGGCACCCGGTGGGCCGCCGTTGGTGATTCTCTGGGCCGCATTCTCGAAGCGAGTGGTGCCGAGGTTGCCCGCGAGTACTACTTCAACGATCACGGCGCGCAGATCGACAGGTTCGCTCGGTCGCTGCTTGCCGCGGCGGTTGGTGATCCGGCGCCCGAAGATGGCTACGGCGGCGACTATATCGGCGAGATCGCGGCGAAAATCGTCGCCGGTTCTCCCAGCATTCTCGAACTGCCACGAGATCAGGCCCAAGAGGTCTTCCGTCGCGACGGCGTCGAGTTGATGTTCACCGAAATCAAGCAGAGCCTGGCCGATTTCGGCGTCCATTTCGATGTGTACTTTCACGAGAATGACCTGCATGAATCCGGTGCGGTCGCCCGCGCTGTCGAGGTTTTGAAGCAAAAGGGCTACATCTTCGAAGCGGACGGCGCGGTTTGGCTGCGCACCACCGATTTCGGTGACGATAAAGACCGCGTTGTTATCAAGAGCGACGGGGTGCCGGCTTATATTTCCGGCGATCTGGCCTATTACCTGAACAAGCGTGAGCGCGGTTTCGACCGGGTCGTCATCATGCTCGGTGCCGACCACCACGGCTACATCGGCCGGATGATGGCAATGTGCGCCTGCTTCGGTGATACGCCGGGCGTCAATCTCGAAATCCTGATCGGGCAGCTGGTGAACCTGGTCAAAGACGGCCAGCCGGTGCGCATGAGCAAGCGAGCCGGAACGGTGCTCACGCTGGAAGATCTCGTCGACGCCGTCGGTGTAGACGCTGCTCGTTACGAGCTGGCGCGGTCGTCGGCTGATTCGATGCTCGATATCGATCTCGATCTGTTGACCCGCAAAACCAACGACAATCCGGTCTTCTATGTGCAGTACGCGCACGCTCGAATAGCGTCGGTTCTGCGGAACGCAACCGAGCTCGGTATAGACCGTGGCGATCTCGACCCGGGCCTTTTGCATCGTGAGCGCGAGACCGATTTGCTCGGTGCGCTCGGTGAATTCCCCCGCGTAGTCGCGAGTGCGGCTGAGCTCAGAGAACCACACCGGGTAGCCCGTTATCTCGAAGAACTGGCCGGCGTCTATCACCGTTTCTACGATGCGTGCCGAGTTTTGCCGATGGGTGATGAAGAAGCCACCGACTTAACTCGCGCGCGGCTGTGGCTATGTGAGGCCACTCGGATTGTGTTGGCCAATGGGCTCGATCTGCTCGGCGTCAGTGCGCCCGAGCGCATGTAATGCACGCCCACGAAGCAGGTTCGCTGCACGCCGGCGTTCTCGACCAAGTGTCGATCAGGCCATCGGGTGACCTGAATATGCTGGCCGCCAACGTCTGGTCGAGTGGCGTCACTCGCTCAGGCGACGGCGAGATAACCGTGGCAGGCATCGGCGTCAAAGAACTCGCCAAAGAATTCGGTACGCCTGCCTACATCGTCGACGAAGCCGATTTCCGTGCTCGCTGCCAGGCTTGGGCACATGCGTTTGCCGATGCCGACGTCTATTACGCGGCCAAGGCATTTCTCACGACGACGATCGCCCGTTGGGTTGCCGACGAAGGTTTGCATATCGATGTGTGCACTGGCGGTGAGCTAGCCGTCGTTCTGCGCGCCGGATTCACTCCGAGTCGGATCGCCTTTCACGGCAACAACAAATCCGTCGCCGAACTGGTTGCAGCTCTCGATGTCGGTGTTGGCCGAATCGTCGTCGATTCTTTCGAAGAAATCGATAGATTAACCGCGTTGGCGCGGCAGCGCGGCGTCCGGCCTAAGGTCTTGGTACGCACCACGGTCGGCGTTGAAGCCCATACCCACGAGTTCATCGCGACCGCGCACGAAGACCAGAAGTTCGGTTTCTCGTTGGCCGGCGGAGCTGCCGCCGAAGCAACGAGTCGCATTATCGAGGACGGCGTACTCGATCTGGCTGGCCTGCATTCGCATATCGGCTCGCAGATATTCGACACCGCCGGTTTCGAAGTTTCCGCGCATCGGGTCGTCGGGTTGTTGGCCGATATCAAGCGACGTCACGGTATCGAGTTGCCCGAGCTTGATCTCGGCGGTGGCCTCGGGGTGGCCTATCTTGCCGACGACGACCCGGCCGAGATCACCACGATCGCGAAACAACTGAGCCACATTATCGATCGTGAATGCGCGGCCAATGAACTCGCCCGGCCAAGGCTGAGTGTCGAACCTGGCCGCGCAATCGTCGGCCCGACTACGTTCACGCTGTACGAAGTCGGCACGGTGAAATCGGTCGAGGTGCCGGCTGGTTTCACCCGTAGCTATCTCAGCGTCGACGGCGGCATGAGCGACAACGTCAGAACCGCTTTGTACGACGCGAATTATTCGTGTGTGTTGGCCAATCGCGGCTCTGATGCCGCGCCGATGCTCAGCCGGGTGGTCGGCAAGCATTGCGAATCCGGCGACATCGTGGTGCGCGATGTCTATCTTCCGGCCGATGTCGTCTCCGGCGATCTGCTGGCGGTGCCAGTCACCGGTGCTTACTGCCGCCCACTGGCCAGCAACTACAACCATCTCGGCCGGCCACCGGTGGTCGCCGTCCGCGACGGGAATGCCAGGCTGATCGTGCGCCGCGAGACCGTCGACGACCTTCTCCGGTTGGACGTCGAGTGACGACGTCGAATGGATTCGCGGGCCGATCCGGCACAATGGGCTCCACCTGCTCGACTCTTCCGACCACGCGGGCCGCACCGGCCACGAAACGAAACGGAGCACCCAGATGAGCGCGCGCCCCTTGCGCATCGCGCTGCTTGGGTGCGGTGTGGTCGGCACCGAAGTGGTGCGTTTTCTCGCTGACCAGAGCGACGATCTCACCGCGCGAATCGGCGCGCCGCTGGAGCTGGTTGGCATCGCGGTGCACCGGCCAGAGCTCAAGCGCGACCCTGCCGTCGATCCGGGGTTGATCACCACCGACGCTGAAGAGCTGCTCGGCAAAGACATCGACATCGTGGTCGAGGTGATCGGCGGCATCGAGCCGGCTAGGTCGCTGATTCTGCGGGCGATGGCGGCCGGTGCTTCGGTCGTGACCGCGAACAAGGCATTGATCGCGCAAGATGGCGCTTCGTTGCATGAGGCGGCCAATAAATATGGTGTCGATCTCTATTTCGAAGCCAGTGTCGCCGGCGCTATCCCGTTACTCCGACCGTTGCGTGAGTCACTCGCCGGCGACATCGTGCACCGAGTGCTCGGCATTGTGAATGGCACCACGAACTTCATCTTGACCCGGATGGACGAAACCGGTGCCAGCTTTACCGATGCCCTGGCCGAAGCGACTGAACTCGGTTATGCCGAAGCTGATCCCAGTGCCGATGTCGATGCTTTCGACGCCGCGGCGAAGGCCGCGATTTTGGCCGGGCTGGCTTTTCACACCAGGGTCACTATTGCCGACGTCCATCGCGAAGGCATTGCTGGCGTCACCGCTTCAGCGGTTGCTAGCGCCCGCGATATGGGGTGTGTCGTCAAGCTGTTGGCCATCGCGGAGCGGTCGAAAGATGGTCAAGGGTTCAGCGTGCGGGTGCACCCCGCGATGATTTCGCGCTCGCACCCGTTGGCCGCCGTCCGGGAAGCGTTCAATGCAGTCTTTGTCGAATGCGAAGCCGCCGGTGAGTTGATGTTTTACGGTCGCGGCGCCGGTGGAGCGCCGACTGCCAGTGCGGTACTAGGCGATATCGTCGCGGTGGCTCGCAACAAAGTGAAAGGCGCGTTGGGCGCTGGCGAATCCGCTTACGCCGATCTCGAACTGCGCCCGATGGGCGAGACGATAACCCGATATCACATCAGTTTGGACGTCGCCGATAAAGCGGGCGTGCTGGCCCAGATTGCCGGCGTTTTCGCCACGCAGCATGTCTCGATCCAGACCATGCGCCAATCGGGGCGCGGCGATGAGGCGAATCTGGTTATCGTCACACACGCCGCTCCCGATGCGGCCTTGTCGGCAACCGTCGATCAGTTACGTCAGATGTCGATCGTCCGCGACGTTGCAAGCGTCATGCGGGTCGAGGGTGAGGAGAACGACTGATGGCAGCTCAACCACGGTGGCGTGGCCTGATTGAGGAATATCGGGAATGGCTTCCGGTCACCGAATCGACCCCGGTGGTCACCTTGCAAGAGGGTGGCACGCCGCTATTGCCGGCGCCTGTTCTTTCGGCGCGCACCGGCTGCGACGTTTATCTCAAGGTCGAAGGCGCGAACCCGACCGGATCCTTTAAAGACCGTGGCATGACGATGGCGATTTCCAAGGCCGTCGAATCTGGTTCCAAGGCCGTGATTTGCGCCTCGACCGGTAATACCAGCGCGAGTGCGGCTGCCTATGCGGCTAGGGCCGGGCTATTGTGCGCGGTGTTAGTTCCGCGCGGCAAGATCGCGCTCGGCAAACTGGCGCAAGCGCTGGTGCATGGCGCGAAACTGCTTCAGGTCGACGGCAACTTCGACGATTGCTTGGCGCTCGCGAGCAAGCTCGCCCAGGATTACCCCGTCACCTTGGTCAACTCGGTTAATCCTGACCGAATTGAAGGCCAGAAGACAGCGTCCTTCGAAATCGTTGACGCACTCGGTAGCGCACCTGATGTGCATTGCCTTCCGGTGGGTAATGCCGGCAACATCACTGCTTACTGGAAGGGTTACGTCGAATATTCGGACGCCGGCAAAATCACCCAGCGGCCGATGATGCGCGGTTTCCAGGCGGCTGGTTCGGCCCCGATTGTGCTCGGCCATGTTGTCGAGAATCCCTCGACCATTGCCACCGCTATTCGTATCGGCAATCCGGCCAGCTGGACGAAAGCACTCGATGCTCGTGACGCCAGTGGCGGCAATATCGAGTCGGTGACCGACCGGCAGATTCTGTCGGCTTATCGGCTTCTCGCGTCGTCCGAGGCGGTTTTCGTCGAACCCGCGTCGGCGGCGAGCGTTGCCGGTCTGCTGCAGGCTCGCGAGCAGGGCACGCTGGACGCTGGCCTGCGGGTGGTGTGCACGGTCACCGGCAACGGGCTGAAAGATCCCGAGTGGGCGATCTCCGGAGCTCCCGCTCCGGTCACGATCCAGGCCGACGTAATGGTGGCGGCGCAAGCGCTCGGCTTGGTCAACTAATGAGTCGGGCCAGCTAATGGCCGGACCGTCATTTCGGGCCGGTCCGGTTCAAGTTCGAGTGCCGGCGACCAGCGCCAATCTGGGTCCGGGCTTCGACTGCTTCGGTCTCGCGGTCGCGCTCTATGACGATGTCGTGGTCAAGGTCGCCGAATCCGGGCTTTCGGTCGATGTGGCCGGCGAAGGTGCGGACGATGTCAGGCGCGACAAGCGTAATCTCGTCGTCCGAGCGGTGATGGCCACGTTTGAGGTGCTCGGTGGCCAGCCGCGCGGCCTCGAAATCGTTTGCGCGAATCGAATTCCGCATGGCCGTGGTCTGGGCTCTTCGGCGGCCGCGATCGTTGCCGGCGTGCTCGCCGCCCGTGAACTGGTGGTGGGGGGTCCGGAGAAGTTGCCGGCAGACGCTGTCCTCCGGCTCGCGGCTCGACTAGAGGGTCACCCCGACAATGTCGCCGCGTGTCTGCTCGGCGGCTTCACGCTTGCCTGGAAAGATAACGATGCGCAGGGGCCACTCGTTCACGCGATTCGTCTCGACGTCGACAGCAGGGTGACCCCGGTGGTCTACGTGCCAGACACGAAGTCGTCCACCGCGAAAGCGCGCAAGTTGCTACCCGAGCAGGTGCCGCATCACGACGCGGCGGCTAACGCGGGACGGGCCGCGTTGCTTGTCGAAGCGCTGACACGGAGGCCTGATCTTTTGCTGGTAGCTACTGAAGACGCTTTGCATCAGCGGTACCGCGCGCCGGCCATGCCGCGCAGTGCAACCCTCGTTGAACGACTCCGATCGGCCGGATTGCCGGCGGTGATCTCTGGCGCCGGCCCCACCGTGCTTGCGCTGACTAGCGGTGATGGCACCCGCCAGGCCCGGGAATTCGGCGCGCGCTGGTTCACTGCGACCGCGTTAGCGGTGGACGTCGAGGGTGCCCGCGTCGTCCCGGTAGGAGGCCAACCAGCGGTGGCTGTCACCTCGTAGTCACAACTGGTGCGGTTGCCTAGTGTTGTTGCGGTGACTCGGGTGCTAGGCTGTACTCGCACCAGTCGATTTCTTAGGTCTGTGTGCTTGCTCCCCACGACGCGCCGGTCCGGCTCCTGATTGTCTCGAGCCCATGTGGTCCGATCAGATCGATTGCCGTTCATCGTTGCTCGTGGAAACCCGAATCGAATCGCCGCGCCGGCTAGTTAGCCGGGTGGCTTCGATCGCGATGGCACCATGGCACCGCGATCGGTGGAGTCGAGCCTTAGACCTCCCTGCTGATGCTTCCGTGTGACGTTCGAACGAGGTGCGCTGGCGCGATACGCGGCATGCACTGTGGTTGCACGCTTTCCGGTTCCCGGAAGCGGCACTGCCGGTTCTGCCGCGAGGTGTGGTCGGCTCGTCATACGGCCCGTGCAGCTCGCCGCGATTCGCTACGGGCAACTTTTCCGAAAGGATTTTGAGTGACCGAAATCACCGACGCTCCCTCGGCCGTCGCGTCTTCTGACGCGACCGAGAATGGGAGCACTCGCACCAAGCGCCGATCGACCTCCACTGGTCTGACCGCGATGGTGCTGCCTGAACTGCAGTCCTTGGCCGGCACGCTGGGTATCAGCGGCACAGGCCGGATGCGTAAGGGCGAACTTATTGCCGCTATTCAGGGTCGCCAGAGCGGGGGAGGCGCAAGCGGCAGTGCTGGTTCGACTAGTTCTGCCGGTTTGAGCGTTTCCACGAGCCCAGCAGCTTCGACTGGTTCAGCTGGTTCGAGAAATAGCGCCAGCAGCTCTAACGGCAGCTATGACCCCGATTCGACGCCTTCAACCGGGTCGGCTGAAGGCGGCCGGGCTGATTCCGCCGTCCGCCGTCCAGCTAGAGGTGGCACCCGACGGAACGCGACGGCGACGCAGTCCGCTACATCCGCACAGTCCACGACGGCCGGGCAAAACGGCTCAGACGAGGGACATGTCGCGGTAACCGACAACGCCGAATCTGCCGTCTCGACCGGTCGCGCGACAACTCGACCTCCCTGTGAGGGTGAGGCGCGTGGCGCCAACACGCGAGACGCTTATCGTCCCGCCACGACCGACTCTGCCGGCCAGACTGATGGCACCCAGCGCGTTGACGGCTCAGCTGGTCAAACCAGCTCGGAGCGTCCAGATCGCCAAGACCGCCAGGCCGGCCAAACCGGCCAGCAGCGACGGCCTCGCGATCGAGGTGACCGTGGCCAGGGCGAGCGCTCCAGCCAGCCCGATCGTGGAAACAGCAGTGGCAACCAGGGCAGTAGCCAAGGTGGCAGTCAGAACTATCAGGGCGGTCCGAACACTCAGTCAGGTGGCCAAAACCAGTCGAGTCAGTCTCGGCCGAATCGTGACCGGCCCGACGAAGACGAGTTCGATAGCAATGGACGTCGTCGTCGTGGTCGCTTCCGTGAGCGCAACCGCAACACGCGGGCACCGGGCAGCCGTGAGCGCTTTGGTGGCGGCGAAGCCGAGCCGGTCGTCAACGAAGACGATGTATTGGTGCCGATTGCCGGCATCCTCGACATCCTCGACAGCTACGCATTCGTCCGCACGTCGGGATACTTGCCCGGCTCCAACGACGTCTACGTCTCACTAGCGCAAGTCCGTCGTTACGGTCTGCGCAAGGGTGACGCGGTCACCGGCCTGGTCAAGGCGCCCAAAGAAGGCGAACGGAAAGAAAAGTTCAACGCGCTGGTGCGCTTGGAGACGGTCAACGGCACCGAGCCCGATGCCACTACGCCACGGCCGGAGTTCAGCAAGCTGACACCGCTGTACCCCCAAGACCGACTCCGTCTGGAGACGGAATCGAATATCTTGACGACGCGGATCATCGACTTGGTCGCTCCGCTCGGCAAGGGGCAGCGTGGTCTTATCGTGTCGCCGCCTAAGGCCGGCAAGACGATGGTGCTGCAGGCCATCGCGAACGCGATCAGCACGAACAATCCCGAAGCGCACCTCATGGTGGTGCTCGTCGATGAGCGCCCTGAAGAAGTCACCGACATGCAGCGATCGGTCCGGGGTGAGGTCATCGCCTCCACCTTTGACCGGCCGGCCGAAGACCACACGATGGTTGCTGAACTAGCCATCGAGCGGGCCAAGCGGTTGGTCGAACTCGGCCACGACGTGGTCGTGCTTCTCGACTCCATCACCCGGCTCGGCCGTGCCTACAACCAGGCGGCGCCGGCGTCCGGTCGGATTCTGTCTGGTGGTGTCGACTCGGCCGCGCTCTACCCGCCGAAGCGGTTCTTCGGTGCCGCCCGCAACATCGAACACGGCGGTTCGCTGACGATCCTTGCCACCGCGCTGGTCGAGACCGGTTCACGGATGGACGAAGTGATCTTCGAGGAGTTCAAGGGCACCGGCAACATGGAGCTGAAGCTCGACCGCAAGTTCGCGGACCGTCGAGTGTTCCCAGCAGTCGATGTCGATGCTTCAGGCACCCGGCGCGAAGAGATCTTGATGGCACCCGACGAACTCGCGATCGTGTGGAAGTTGCGGCGAGTGCTGCACGCGTTGGACTCCCAGCAGGCCCTAGAGCTGTTGATCTCGAAGATGAAAGAGACCAAGAGCAACGCCGAGTTCTTGTTGCAGATCCAAAAGACCACCCCGATGCCCAACGACTGATCCGCGCCAGCGACCCGCGGCGACATTCCGCTGTGGTCATCGAGCCGGCAGAGGTGGGAAGTCGCGGGGAATCGAGAGATTGTCCGCGGCGTTCACCTGAGGTCTGAGGTTCTGGCACACTAAGGTGCCGTCACGATGGCTCCGGTTCACGTCCAACGCTTACCCAGGTTCCAGCAGCACGCATCACTGGGAGCGGACGACCCGGCGCCGAGACATTCCAAGGAGAACACCATGAAGCCCGAGATCCACCCCGAATATCACGAGACATCCGTGGCCTGTAGTTGCGGAAACACCTTCACCACCCGCAGCACGTCCACGAGCGGCTCGATCCACGCCGACGTTTGCTCCGCCTGCCACCCGTTCTACACGGGCAAGCAGAAGATCCTCGACATCGGTGGTCGCATCGACAAGTTCGAGAAGCGTTTCGGCAAGCCCAGCACCGTTGGGGCAGCCCAGGAGTAGCCACGCGCACGGCGTCGGCAGTGGTTCGTTAGAGCGGGCAATCCCGCTCGGTGCGACCCCGCCGACGCCGCGTGTATGTGCGGCTGCGTCCGGTCAGGCAACGTGGAAAGGAGGTCGCCGTGTTCGAGTCAGTCGAAGAACTGATCGTCGAGCGGGCCGACCTCGAACGCCGGCTCGCCGAGCCCGGCGTCCATGCGAACCCGGGAACAGCACGTTCACTCGGACGCCGCTACGCCCAGCTGACGCCTATCGTCGATACCTACGTGCGGTGGCGCTCGATCTGCGATGATTTAGAGGCGGCGCGTGAACTTGCCGACGACGATTCGAGTTTCCGGGCTGAGATGCCTGAACTTGAGCGTCGCCGCGATGAGGCAGTCGAAGAGTTGCGCGCGTTGTTAGTGCCACGTGATCCCAACGACGGCAAAGATGTCATCGTCGAGGTCAAGGCTGGCGAAGGCGGTGATGAGTCGGCGTTGTTCGCTGGTGATTTGCTGCGGATGTATCTGCGTTACGCGGAGCGACACGGCTGGAAGACCGAAGTGCTCGATTGCACGCCATCTGATCTCGGCGGGTATCGCGACATCACCGTCGCGGTCAGAGCTAACGGTGGCGAGGGCGCGTGGAGCCGGCTCAAGTTCGAAGGCGGTGTTCATCGGGTGCAGCGGGTGCCGGTCACGGAGTCCCAAGGCCGTATCCACACGTCGGCGGCTGGTGTGTTGGTGCTACCCGAGGCCGAAGAGGTCGACGTCGAGATCGATCAGAATGACCTGCGTATTGACGTCTACCGGTCGAGTGGGCCTGGTGGTCAGAGCGTAAACACCACTGACTCGGCGGTCCGGATCACTCACGTGCCGACCGGTGTCGTCGTCAGCTGCCAGAACGAGAAGAGCCAGCTACAGAACAAAGAGTCCGCGCTGCGCATTTTGCGGGCCAGGCTTCTTGTGCACGCGCAAGAGCAGGCGGCCGCAGCGGCTAGTGCCGAACGTCGCATTCAGATTCGCACCGTCGACCGCTCCGAGCGAATCCGTACCTACAACTTTCCCGAGAACCGGATTTCCGACCACCGGGTGAACTTCAAGGCATACAACCTTGACCAGGTGCTCGATGGCGATTTGGACGCCGTCATCCAAGCGTTGGTCGATGCCGATTCCGCGACGCGGATGGCAGAATTGACTGAGACCGTCGGGGTCACCGAGGGAGCAGGGGAGTCAAAATCAGCATGACCAGCACCGATCGACGACGAGTATGACGAAGCCCCCGGTGGCCGGCACCACCGTAGTGAGTACAACCGTGACCGGTGCGGCGATGACCCGTCCTGACCTTGAAGTCATCGTCCGGCCCGACATCGAGGTCGTGATACGACCTGATCTTGAGGTCATCGTCGAGCAAGAGAATGTCGTTCGGCAGGGGAGTGCCATGTCGACTCAGGTCCGCGTTGCTGTTGATGACGCGCAGCGACGGTTTGCCGCCGCCGGCGTCCCTTCGGCTCGTCATGATGCCGAAGAACTAGCCGCCTTCGTGCTTGGCTGTCCGCGCGGGCGAGTGCTTGCCGCTGGCTCATTCTCCAGCGGGCAGTGTGTTGTCTTCAGCCAACTGGTGGCCCGTCGCGAAGCCCGGGTGCCGCTGCAGCATCTCACCGGCAGTGTCGGGTTTCGTTACCTGGAACTGGCTGTTGGTCCCGGAGTTTTCGTGCCCAGGCCGGAGACCGAAGTGATGGCCGGCTGGTGCGTCGAGGCGTTGCTGTCGGGCATGGCCGACGCCACCAAGGCCACCAAGGCTGCCGCTTTGGCACCGGCGCCGCTGGTAATCGATTTGTGTACGGGCTCGGGAGCGATCGCGTTGTCGATCGCGCATGAGGTCAAGAATGCCGTCGTCCATGGGGTCGAACGTGAACCCGATGCGTTTGCGTGGGCGCGCCGCAACACCATCGGTAGTCGGGTCACGATTCATCAGGCCGATGCGGCCGGGGCACTTGCCGATCTCGACGGCACCGCCGACCTTGTCGTGTCGAACCCGCCTTACCTGCCCGACGCTGATCGTGACCTGGTGCAGCCTGAGGTCGCGCTGCATGATCCCGCTGCCGCGTTGTGGGGTGGCCACGACGGTCTCGATGGTCCGCGGCTGGTCGAGCGGTCGGCTCGCCGGCTGCTGCGTACTGGTGGCCTGCTGGCTATCGAGCATGCCGATCAGCATGGGCCCGCGATGACGGCGCTGTTAGCTGAGTCGGGAGCGTGGTCTGATGTCGTCGTGCACGCTGACCTGAACGGCCGCGACCGCTTCGTTACCGCGCGCCGCACAGCTGTGCTTGCCGACGCGTCGGCGCCTGACCGTGCCTATGAGGCCTACGGGGTGGCGTGACCAGTTCGCGCTTTGACTGTTCCGATCTTGACCAGCGGGCGGCCGGTATTCGTGAGGCTGCTTATGCGGTCCGTCGCGGTGATCTTGTCGTGCTGCCGACCGACACGGTCTACGGGATCGGTGCCGACGCTTTCACGCCGTCAGCGGTGGCAGCGTTGTTGGCCGCCAAAGGTCGCGGACGTGAAATGCCGGTGCCCGTGCTCGTCGGCTCGCGGCTGGTACTAGACGCGCTCGTCAGTGACCTTTCAGACGCGGGACGTCGACTCGTCGACGCGTTCTGGCCGGGCGCGCTCACAATCGTGGCCAAGCACACCGCAGCATTGGCGTGGGATCTCGGCGACACGCGCGGCACGGTCGCGCTTCGGATGCCGTCTGATCCGATCGCGCTACATCTCCTCAAAGAGACCGGCCCGTTGGCGGTGAGCAGCGCGAATCGCAGCGGATTGCCGCCGGCGACCACCTGTGCGAATGCCCAAGCCCAGCTTGGCGAGGCGGTCGCGATCTACCTTGACGGCGGCCCGACGCTCGACGCCGTTGCTTCGACTATCGTCGATCTCACCGGCGACATACCGATTATCGTGCGCGCGGGGGCGATAATCGAAGAACGGCTACGTGAGGTCGTTCCGGAGCTGGCGTTTCGCCAGTAGTAGCAAGTCGTCTGGTACTAGTCGCCGTACAGTGTCAGATCGCTCGTGTCCCGAGGTCGAAGGAGTCTCTGAGAGCCGGTGCGCGAGTATCTGATCACCCTGCTGGTCGCCGCCGCTGTCACCTATTTCGCGACGCCGGTCGTTCGGCGGTTCGCCATTTTTGCGGGTGTGATGGCCCCGGTGCGCGATCGCGACGTGCACACGATTCCGATTCCACGGCTCGGTGGGGCCGCGATGTACATCGGTATGTCGGCCGCGTTGTTGGTGGCTTCACGACTGCCGACGTTGGAGTCGGTCAGCCAGCGATTCTCCGAGCCGCGGGCATTGTTGCTCGGCGGTGGCGTGGTGTTCATCATCGGTGCCCTTGATGACAAATTCACCTTGGACGCCGTCACCAAGTTGGCTGGTCAGATCCTGGCCGCTTCGGTCATCGTGCTCAACGGCGTCCAGCTGTTGTGGTTGCCGATCCCGCACTACGGCACGGTGATTCTCGGCCAGCAGGTATCGGTCGTCGTCACCGTTATTTTCATCGTGGTCGTGATCAACGCGGTGAATTTCGTCGACGGACTCGACGGATTGGCCGCCGGTATCGTCGGAATCGTGGCGCTGGCATTCTTCGCGCTGTCGTACAACCTGGCGGTGCACCGGCACCTCGACTACGCCTCGCCGCCGATTCTGATCGCGGTCGTGTTGGCCGGTATGTGCATTGGCTTCCTGCCACACAACTTCGATCCGGCGCGCATTTTTATGGGCGACTCGGGCTCAATGCTGATCGGCCTATTGTTAGCCGCGTCGACGGTTTCGTTGACCGGTCAGGTCAATCCTGGCGACGCGGCTCAGCAGTACGGATCGTTCCTGCCCTTGATCTTGCCGATCCCGATGCTGCTCATCCCGCTCGCCGACCTGATGCTCGCGATCTTGCGGCGGACTCGTGCCGGCCGAGCACCTTGGTCACCTGACCGGCAGCACCTGCATCACCGCCTACTCGAACTCGGACATTCGCAACGGCGGGCAGTGTTGATCATGTACTTCTACACGGCCTTGGCCGGTGCCGGTGCCGTCGCGTTGGTGGTCACGCAGGGTCCGGTGCTGGTGATCTCGGTGGTGGCCGCACTTGCGGTGCTCGCTTTGCTCGCGGTGAATTACCCTCGGCTGCGGCTGCTTTACCGGGAGCGGCGCCGAACCGCTTGAGACTGCTTGAGCTTGAATGGCCGATGCGCGTCCTGTGATACCGTCGCCTCGTCTCGGAATGAGCTGGGAATCCGCTGTGGCTTGGTCACGTAGGCTCGTATGGCTTCACTGTCGTATGGGCGCGAGTGGGGTTGCCAACCAGGCCGGATGCCCGTTTCGCAGGCCCGGGAAGTTGTTGCGCAGGCCCGGCAAGTAGAGTGGCACCCAATCGGGGGAGACCCGAGCTCGACATCACGGGGTTCCTGACAATCGGCGCCATGATTGCCGGGTGCGTGATCGCAGGGCTCGGTGTCGGTCTTTTGGCCGATCATGAACTTGGCTCGTCCCCGGTGTTCACCTTCATCGGGTTGATCTGCGGCATTGGGGCCGGCGTCACCGCCACCTGGCTGCGGATTCGGAAGTACTTCAACGAGAGCGGGAGTTCTTAGCACGTGGACGGCGCAACGCCAATCATGGTGACCGTCGGCGCGCCGCGCCGTGTGTTCCTTTCGGCTGCCATCCTCGGCTTGGCCGGTGTCGTCGTCGCTCTCGTTATTGGTCACTGGCTCGTCGGCGTGCTTTTCCTCGCGGGTCTCGCGCTCGGCGCATTGCACAACAAGATGACGGCTACCGCGATTCATCGCGCGACCGCCAATGGCGCTGAGCCGGATCGTCGGCGGTTCGCGTTCGCCTCGCTCGGCCGTCTCACCTACATCACTTTGCTCGGTGTGGTCGGGCTGGTGGCTTTTCACCGGCCTGGTCTGGCCGTCTTCGTCGGGCTCGTCATCTTCCATTTCATGGCGCTGCTGGGTACCAGCCTGCCTCTGTTGAAGGAACTCGGCCGGTCATGAATCTTTCTCACACGGTGTTGCGGGCCCCGATCACGGTCGGCGACCACATCACTTTCAAGCTGTTCGGCCTGACTTTCAATGGCGACACCTTGTGGACGACGGGCGGCGCGGCCTTCATCATTTTGGCGCTCGGCTTCTATATGCGAGTCACCATTTCCGATGGCGTGCCGAGCAAGCTGCAGCTGGTTTTTGAAACCGTGGTCGACGCGGTCAATAAGCAGGTCGAAGAGAGCATGGGCATCAAGGTCGCGCCCTTCGTGGTGCCGCTGGCCGTGACGCTGTTTCTCTTTATCCTGACGGCAAACTGGCTCGCGGTGATCCCTAGTGGTCACAACCCGGAGTACCTGCCGGCGCCGACGTCGGATGTGAACCTGACGTACGCCCTCGCCCTTTTCGTGATTGTGCTGGTGCATATCACCGGTCTTCGCAAGCGTGGCATCAAGGGCTATGTCAGCCACTACTTCCAGCCGTTTCCGTTCTTTCTGCCGATTAACCTCATTGAAGAACTCGCCAAGCCGCTGACTCTCGCGCTGCGGCTCTTCGGCAATATCTTCGCTGGCGGAATCATGGTGCTGCTGATCTCCAGGCTGCCGTTCTACGCCGTGCCGTTCGGCGACGTCGCCTGGAAATCGTTCGACATGTTCATCGGGCTGATCCAGGCATTTATTTTCTCGTTGCTGACGGTGCTTTACTTCGGTGCCGCGACGGCGAACGCCGATCACGGTTCTGACAAGCACGGTTCCGACAAGCACACGGATTCGCACAGCGATACCAAGGCGGACCCGATCCCGGTGGGCCACGGCGCCTGACCTTGCTTCATAGTTGACTCAATCTTTACCCAATCACCACGCCGCACACCTTAAGCAAGTAGACCAAGGAGAGACATGGCGAACACAACGTCAATGGAGAGCGCGATCAAGACCGCGGGTGCGCTCGTCGGTGGCGGACTCGCGCTCGCGGGTGGCGCTGTTGGCGCGGCCATCGGTGACGGCATCGCCGGTAACGCGCTTATCTCGGGCGTGGCTCGTCAGCCCGAAGCGCAGAGCAGGCTCACCACGCTGTTCTTCATCACCGTCGGTCTGGTCGAGGCTGCCTACTTCATCAACCTCGTCTTCATGATCCTGTTCGTGTACGTGCTCGGGAAGTAGGACTCACCACCGTGTCACCTACTGTTACGGCGTCCTCGAACTTTCTGATCCCCAACGGGACGTTCATCGCTGAGCTGGTCGGCTTCTTGATCATGCTCTTCTTGATCGGCCGGTACATCGTGCCGCCGATCAACAAGGCGATGACCGCTCGCCAGGAGCAGATTCGCAAGCAGTTCCAGGACGCCGACGATGCCAAGGCTCGCCTTGAGGCAGCCGAGGCGGAGTACCGCGAGCAGCTGGCTTCTGTTCGCGCCGACGCATCGCGTCAACGCGAAGAAGCTCATGCCCAAGGTGCGCAGATCCTGGCCGAGCTACGCCAGCAGGCACAGGTCGAGGTCGAACGCATTCACAAGAGCGCGCAGGCGCAGCTCGAAGCTGAGCGCACCCACGCGATTGCCGTGTTGCGTGGCGATATCGGCAGTCTCGCTGTCGAGTTGGCCAGCCGGATCGTCGGCGAATCGCTGGAAGACAATGCTCGTCAGAGCCGAGTCGTCGAGCGTTTCCTGGCCGAGCTTGAGTCGCGCTGATGCAGGGAGCAAGCCGCGAAGCGCTCGCCGCCGGGTGGGACGACGTCACTCAGACGCTGGCGTCAGCCAGCTCCAGTGAGGCTCGTACTCTCTCGACCGAACTCTTCGGCGTTGTCGATCTGCTCGACGCTCAGGTGGCGTTGCGTCGGCCGCTGTCGGACCCGTCGTTCGAGCCAGACCGCAAGTCTGGTCTGCTCGAAGCCGTGGTCGGGCCGCACGTGTCGGCCAGCACGCTGAAAGTGGCGAGCGGGCTCGTTCGGTCGCGGTGGTCGCGGCAGCGGGATCTCGGTGACGCCATCGAGACCCTTGCTGTGCTCGCCGAACTGGTTGCCGCCGACAAAGACGGTCAGTCTGACGCCGTCGAAGACCAGCTGTTCCGGTTCGGTCGGATCGTCGAGAGCCAGTCAGGGTTGCGCGCGGCGATCGCAAACCCGGGGTTGCCAACCGAGAACAAGGTCGAGCTGCTGCGGGCATTGCTCAACGACAAGGCGGCCGATTCGACGTTGCGGCTGCTCATCCAACTTGCCGCGCATCCGCGCGGACGCACACCTGAAGACGGCATCGCCGAGTTCGGCCAGATTGCGGCGACCCGGCGCAAGCGGCGGGTCGCGCTGGTTCGTACGGCGGTCAGCTTGACCGACGCCGAGCAGGGCCGACTTCGGTCGGCACTGACCGGCGTCTATGGCGCCGACGTCCATCTTGAGGTGGAGATTGACGCAAGCGTGGTCGGCGGTGTGGTCGTCCGAGTGGGCGATGACGTCATCGACGGGTCGGTGGCCGGTCGGCTGGCCGATGCTCGACAGCAGATCGGATAGCCCGCCATCTCTGGTGGCACCACATCGTGGTGACATCAGGCACTCTCGCTCGACGCTGAACTACCGCGGCACTCGCGGACTGACAACGAGGACGGATTCACCTGATGTCTGAGCTCACGATCCGCCCGGAAGAGATTCGGGATGCCCTCGAGCGCTTCGTCGCGTCATACACCCCTGACGTCGCCGCGCGCGAAGAAGTCGGCCGGGTCACCGATGCCGGTGACGGCATCGCGCACATCGAAGGCTTGCCGTCCGCGATGGCCAACGAGCTGCTGCGGTTTGAAGACGGCACTCTCGGTATCGCGCTGAACCTCGACGTCCGTGAGATCGGTGCCGTCGTGCTCGGCCCGTTCGCCAGCATCGAAGAGGGCCAGGTCGTCCATCGCACCGGCGAGATCCTCTCGGTGCCAGTCGGTGACGGTTTCCTCGGCCGCGTGGTGAACCCGCTCGGTGAGCCGATCGACGGGCTCGGCGACATCGTCAACGAAGGCCGGCGCGCCCTTGAGCTGCAGGCCCCGACCGTCGTCCAGCGTCAGCCGGTCAAGGAGCCGATGCAAACCGGCATCAAGGCCGTCGACGCGATGACCGCGATCGGCCGTGGGCAGCGGCAGCTGATCATCGGTGACCGGCAGACTGGCAAGACCGCCATCGCGATTGACACGATCATTAACCAGAAGGCCAACTGGGCCACTGGCGATCCGAAGCAACAGGTCAAGTGCATCTACGTCGCTGTCGGCCAGAAGGGCACCACGATCGCGGCGATCAAGGGCGTGCTCGCTGAGGCTGGCGCGCTCGAATACACCACGATCGTGGCGGCTCCCGCCTCTGACGCGGCCGGCTTCAAGTACCTCGCGCCCTACACGGGTTCGGCGATTGGCCAGCACTGGATGTACCAGGGCCAGCACGTGCTGATCGTCTTCGATGACCTTTCCAAGCAGGCCGAGGCTTACCGCACGGTGTCGCTGTTGCTGCGTCGTCCGCCGGGTCGCGAGGCTTACCCCGGTGACGTTTTCTACTTGCACTCGCGGTTGTTGGAAAGATGCGCGAAGCTTTCGGACGAGCTTGGTGGTGGTTCGATGACCGGCCTGCCGATCATCGAAACCAAGGGTAACGACGTTTCGGCGTACATCCCGACCAACGTGATCTCGATCACCGACGGCCAGATCTTCCTGGAGACCGACCTCTTCAACTCCGGTGTTCGTCCGGCCATCAACGTCGGTATCTCGGTTTCCCGAGTTGGTGGTTCAGCGCAGGTCAAGGCGATGCGTTCGGTCGCCGGTCGGCTTCGTCTCGACCTCGCCCAGTTCCGTGAGCTGGAGGCGTTCGCCGCTTTCGGTTCCGACCTCGACGCCACCTCCAAGGCGCAGATCGCCCGCGGTAGCCGGCTGGTCGAACTGCTCAAGCAGCCGCAGTACGCGCCGTTCCCGGTTGAGCAGCAGGTTGTCTCGATCTGGGCCGGAACAACCGGTGAGCTTGACGAAGTGCCGGTGCCTGACATTCGCAAGTTCGAGCATGACTTCCTTGAGTACGTGCGGTTGCGCCACAACGGAATCTTCGACGAGATCGCGTCGACCAAGGTGCTCTCCGATGCCAACATCGAGACATTGAAGATCGCGATCAGCGAGTTCAAGAAGACTTTCGAAACCAGTGACGGCAAGCCACTTGGTGACGACGAGCAGTCGGCACCAGCGCCGGCGAAGCAGTAGGGCGAACGACTCATGGGAGCTCAGCTCCGCGTCTATCGACGTCGGATCAGATCGGTGCGGGCAACCGCGAAGATCACCCGTGCCCAGGAGTTGATCGCTGCGTCGAGGATCGGCAAGGCGCAGCTGCGAGTTGCCGCCTCCACTCCGTACGCCGAGGCGATCACTCGCGCGGTTTCGTCCGTCGCCAGCCAGTCGAATATCGACCATCCACTGACGACCGCGAGCGAGAATGCGTCGCGGGCGGCAGTGTTGTTGGTGACCAGCGATCGTGGTCTGGCCGGCGCGTACAGCTCGAACGTGCTCAAAGAAGGCGAGTCACTGACCGCGCGGCTTGGTGGCGCCGGCTTCACCGTGCTGCCGTATGTGCTTGGCCGCAAAGGTCTCGCCTACTACCGCTTTCGCGAGCGCGAGGTGGCTGGTGAGTGGTCGGGATTCTCCGAGAGCCCGACCTACGCCGACGCCAAGGCTGTTGCCGACGTGATGATCGAGGCGTTCAACACGCCGTCCGATCAAGGTGGAGTCGACGAGATTCACGTGGTCTACACGAAGTTCGTCTCGATGATGACGCAGGAGCCGGTCATCAGCCGGATCCTGCCGCTCGAAGTCGGGGAGACCACCGACGAATCGGCCGGCGACGCTGCCCCGTCGTTTGAGTTCGAGCCAGGTGCCGAGGGCGTGCTCGACGCTTTGTTGCCGCGTTACGTCGAAGCTCGCGTTTACAACGCGATGCTGCAGGGCGCGGCTTCGGAGTTGGCAGCTCGACGTCGGGCCGCGAAGGCCGCGACCGACAATGCCGAAGAGCTCGTCAAGACCTATACCCGGCTGGCGAATGCCGCCCGGCAGGCAGAAATTACCCAAGAAATCAGCGAGATTGTCGGTGGCGCTGACGCGCTGGCCGCTAGCGGGAGCGAGTGAGAAGTATGACCGCAACTGTCGAGGGCAACGCGAGTACGGGCACCGGTATTGGCCGGGTTGCTCGGATCATCGGACCGGTGGTTGACATCGAGTTCGGTGTTGATGACCTACCAGGTATTTACAACGCGCTGACGGTCGACATCGACTTCAGCGGCGCGGCTGAGGTTGAGGGTGACATCACGCACACCCTTACCCTTGAAGTCGCCCAGCACATCGGCGACAACCTGGTGCGGGCCATTTCGATGCAGCCCACTGACGGCCTGGTGCGCGGCGCGGCGGTGCACGACACCGGCAAGCCGATCTCGGTGCCGGTCGGCGACGTCACCAAGGGCCACGTCTTCAACGCCCTTGGCAAGCCGATGGACGTGCCGGAGAGCTCGCTGAACATCACCGAGCGCTGGCCGATTCACCGCCCGTCGCCGCCGTTTGACCAGCTTGAGTCGCGCACCGAAAGTTTCGTGACCGGCATCAAGGTCATCGACTTGCTCACCCCGTACGTGAAGGGTGGCAAGATCGGCCTGTTCGGTGGTGCCGGTGTCGGCAAGACCGTGCTCATCCAGGAGATGATCACCCGCGTCGCCAAGGAATTCGGTGGTGTGTCGGTGTTCGCCGGTGTCGGCGAGCGCACCCGTGAGGGCAACGACCTCTTCCTGGAAATGACCGAGTCGGGCGTTATCAACGACACCGCGCTCGTGTTCGGTCAGATGGACGAGCCGCCGGGCACGCGTCTTCGCGTCGCGCTGGCCGCGCTGACAATGGCGGAATACTTCCGCGACATCCAGGGCCAGGATGTGTTGCTCTTCATCGACAACATCTTCCGTTTCACCCAGGCCGGTTCTGAGGTTTCGACGCTGCTCGGCCGGATGCCTTCGGCCGTGGGCTACCAGCCGACATTGGCCGATGAGATGGGTGTGCTGCAGGAGCGGATCACTTCCACCCGTGGCCACTCGATCACCTCGATGCAGGCGATCTACGTGCCCGCCGACGACATCACCGACCCGGCCCCGCACACCACCTTCGCCCACCTCGACGCGACGACCAACCTGTCGCGGCCGATTTCGGAGAAGGGCATTTACCCGGCCGTCGACCCGCTCGACTCGACCTCGCGGATTCTCGACCCGCAGTACGTCGGCGATGAGCACTACAACGTGGCCAACCAGGTCAAGCAGATTCTGCAGCGTTACAAGGATCTCCAAGACATCATCGCGATCCTCGGTATCGACGAGCTTGGCGAAGAAGACAAGGTGCTCGTCGGCCGCGCCCGGCGCATCGAGCGTTTCCTTTCGCAGAACATGTTCGTCGCTGAGGCGTTCACCGGCCAGAAGGGTTCCTTCGTTTCTCTCGACGAAACGATTGACTCGTTCAAGCGGCTTGCCGCTGGTGACTTCGACCACCTGCCTGAGCAGGCGTTCTTCATGTGTGGTGGCATTGCCGACGTCGAAGCCAATGCCAAGCGCCTGACCGGCAAGTCGTAATGGTGTCAGCATTGTCGCCGGGCTTCGGGAGTACCCGATGCCGCTGAACGTCGATCTGGTTTCGGCCGAACGCAAGATCTGGTCGGGCGAAGCCGGATTCGTGGTCGCCCGCACCCTCGATGGCGAACTCGGCGTGCTGCCTGGGCACATCTCGCTGCTCGGAGTGCTGGCCGAAGGCTTCACCGTGAAGATCAGTGGCGGCGAGGCCGGCGACGGAATCGAAGCCGCCGTACACGGTGGTTTCCTTTCGGTCGCGAACGACGAGGTGACGATTTTGGCCGAGATCGCCGAACTCTCCGACGAGATCGACGTGCCTCGCGCGCGTGCGGCGCTCGACCGAGCCAATGCGGCCTCGACCGACGATGCGGAAGCCCAGACTGCGGCGATCCGGGCCCGCGCCCGACTTGCCGCCGCCGGCCATTCGGCCTGATCGACAACTCGAGCCTTAGACCACGCCGTCGATGTTGCGCGATTCGATCGACGCCGCCGATCTGGTGGGTGTGTTGCTCCTGATTTGTGTGCTTCTTGTCGTTGCGTTCTTTATGCGGCGGGCGGCTATTCGGCGTGGTGTTGCCTCGTTGGAATGCTCGCTGAACTGGGGTAGGGGGACGGTTCGAGGTTGGCACCTTGGGTTGGCCCGCTACACCGGCGACGACATGCAATGGTTCCGGCTGTTCAGCCTCTCGCCGCAGCCGAAACTGACATTTTCCCGGCGGGGCGTTCGAATTCGTGGACGGCGAATGCCGCGCCGACACGAGGTTCTGGCGGTTACCGCCGGCGCGGTCATCTTGCAATGTGATGTGGCTGGTCTCGACGGCCGGTTGCGGCCGGTTGAGTTGGCCATGAGTGAGTCCGGCGCGACTGGGTTCCTAGCTTGGGTCGAATCAGCGCCGCCTGGCACGCATACCCACCCCGATGCCCGCCGGGCCTAAGCGGTTTTAGCGGTTACCGGACGGCAGCCGGTTTGCCAGTTGCCTCGCTCGCCGGCGGGTGGGTGACTACTTCTCGGCGTCCTTTGCTCTGCCGCGATAGCGGGGCAGAGCAAAGGACGGATGGTAGGTGGAGTGGCCAAGCGGGCCGAGTTCAGCGGTTGCCGGCAGGCTGCCAGAGGACATCGCCCGGGCCACCCGCGTCTGGTGTATTGGCATATCTAGCCAGTACGAACAGGAGATCAGACAGTCGATTGAGGTATAACGCTGGCAGCGTCGTAATAGCACTACCGTGCATCTCGATCGCGGCCCAGGTGTTTCTTTCGGCACGACGGACGACGGTACGGGCGACGTGCAGTAGCGCGCTACCGGCGCAACCGCCGGGCAGCACGAAGCTATCGAGAGTCTCTAGCCGAGCGTTGTAGTCGTCGATCGCGACTTCGAGGCGCTCGATGTCGGCGTCTACAACCCGTAGCGGAGGGTAAAGCGGATTGTCGACGACAGGAGTGGCGAGGTCGGCGCCGACATCGAACAGATCATTCTGGATGCGGATCAGCAATGCCTGGACGTCGTCAGGGAGCGCGCCCAGAGCTACCGCGACCCCGAGCGCGGAGTTGGCCTCGTCAGTGTCGCCGAACGCGATTAACCGGGGATCTGTCTTCGGGATGCGGCCGCCGGTCGCTAGCCCGGTCGTGCCGTCGTCGCCAGTTTTGGTGTAAATGCGGGTCAGGTGGATTGCCATAGTCCGAGCCTAGAGGGAGCGTGTATGCAAAAGGGTGGGCCCCGGCGAAAGTCGGGGCCCACCCTTTATTGGAAGAACAGTGTTTCTTGTTAGCTGCCTGAGGCAGGGACGGTGATGGCGTCGATGTCAGGGCAGTTCTTGGTGGGGTTGGAGAACGTGATCGTGTTGGAACCAGCGTTGAGAACCATGGGGACGGTCATGTTCTCATCGGTGGACCAGGACGCTGTCCGGTTGAACACGGTCTTCGTTGTCGCTCCACCGTTGACGCTGGTGTATGCGGTCAACGTACGACCTTGATCCTGAGTTGCGGTGACCACAACTTGGTAGGTACCGGCTGTTGGAACCGTGATGTTGTTGATCGTCAACGTGCCAGCACCGGCGCCAATGTTTCCAACCCGAGCACCACCCGAACATGCTGCACAGGTAATCACGCTGGCCGTACCAGTCAACGTATTCGCCGACGACTCAGCCTGATACGTCACCGGCCCACCGCCACCACTAGTGGTGACCGTCAACGTGTAGGTCGCACTGTGGGAGGCGGAACTACTCGTCCCGGTCACCGTGATCGGATACGTACCCGCCGCAGCTGCCGACGTGGTCGTCGCGGTTAGCGTCGAGGACCCACCCGCCGTTACCGATGCCGGACTCAACGACACGCTCACACCTGATGGTGCGCCCGACGTCGTCAATGCCACAGCTTGGGCTGTTCCCGAAACCACTGCGGTGCTCACTGTTGATGTGGTTGAACCACCAGCGAGAACCGAATCCGATGCCGGGCTCAGCGATACCGAGAAGTCATTCGTTGCTGGCTTCGTCGTCACTGTCAACGTGTACATAGCTGTATGCGCACCGGAGGCAGCCGTACCCGTCACCGTGATCGGATACGTGCCAGCCGCCGCCGAAGACGTGGTGCTAGCGGTCAATGTTGACGAAGCACCCGCCGTCACCGACGCCGGACTGAGCGACACCGTCACACCAGCAGGCGCACCCGAGGTGGTCAACGCCACCGACT
>OLLX01000064.1_pt1 | contig 22785 bp, 17 predicted proteins | sample 1604651 | NCBI WGS metagenome assembly OLLX01 (sample SAMEA104055725, study PRJEB20765) | soil metagenome | biome: Arctic tundra; feature: Polygonal ground; material: soil | place: USA | collected 2011-09 | depth 0-0.5 m
TTGCCAGTCTTGCCAGAGCCAGTCTTTGTCGAGGCCCGAATCGAGATGGTCCCAGGGCAAGACCTCGTCGCGAAAACGTTCGCGGATCGTGTACCAGTCGACATCCACGGGTTCACCGGCTAGCGCTTGCTCGGCCGCACGCATCCAGCGGTCGTAGGAAAAATGTTCGCTCCAGCCGTCGAAACGACCACCATCGGCCCAGACCTGCTTGATCACCCGGCCGACTCGGCGATCGCCTCGCGAAAGCAAACCTTCGACGATGCCGGGCTTACCGTCGTGGTAGCGAAAGCCGATTGCCTTGCCGAACTGCCGGTCGGAGCGGATCGCGTCACGCAGCTTCATCAACCGGGAGTCGGTCGTCGCGTGGTCAGCTTGGGCCGCCCACTGAAACGGCGTGTGTGGTTTGGGCACGAAGCCGCCGATCGATACCGTGCAACCGATGTCGCGGGTGCCGGCCGCCGTCCGACCGGCTTGAATCACCTTGCGGGCGAGATCGGCAATCTGCAGCACGTCGTCGTCGGTCTCGGTCGGCAGCCCGCACATGAAGTAGAGCTTCACCCGGCGCCAGCCTTGGCTATAGGCAGCGGTAACCGTGCGGATCAGGTCTTCCTCGGTGACCATCTTGTTGATCACCTTGCGGATCCGCTCGCTACCGCCTTCGGGGGCGAACGTCAGTCCTGAGCGGCGTCCGTTGCGGGAGAACTCATTCGCCAGGTCGATATTGAAGGCATCGACGCGGGTTGAGGGCAATGACAGCGAGGTGTTGCTGCCCTCGTAACGATCACCCAGCTGCTTGGCGATCTCGCCGATCTCGGAATGGTCGGCACTCGACAGCGACAGCAGACCGACCTCGGAGAAGCCACTCGCGCACAGACCGGCGTCAACCATCGCGCCGATGGTGTCGATCGACCGTTCACGCACCGGCCGGGTGATCATGCCGGCCTGGCAGAACCGGCAGCCACGGGTGCAGCCGCGGAAGATCTCCACACTGAACCGCTCGTGCACCGTCTCCGCCAACGGCACCAGCGGCTTCTTCGGGTACGGCCACGCATCGAGATCCATCAACGTGTGCTTGCTGACCCGGCTCGGCACGCCCGCGCGATTCGGCGTCACCGATTCGAGGTGACCATCAGCGCGATAGCTGACGTCATAAAAGCGAGGCACGTAGATATTGCCGGTCTGGGCGAACCTGAACAACAGCTCTTCGCGCCCACCCGGACGACCTTCGCTTTTCCAACCGCGCACGATCCGAGTGATCGCCAGCACAGCCTCTTCGCCGTCACCAAGGACAGCCGCATCAATAAAGTCGGCGATCGGCTCCGGATTGAATGCCGAATGACCACCCGCGATCACAATCGGATGCGCTTCGGTACGGGCTGCGGCCTCGATCGGGATCCCGGCCAGGTCAAGTGCGTTCAGCATGTTGGTGTAACCGAGTTCGGTCGAAAACGACAACCCGAAGAGGTCGAAGGCACCGACTGGCCGATGCCCGTCGACGGTGAACTGCGGGATGCCATGCTCGCGCATCAGCGCTTCGAGATCGGGCCAGACCGCGTAGCTGCGCTCGACCAGCACGCCGTCGAGTTCGCCGAGCACCTCATAGAGGATCTGCACGCCCTGGTTCGGCAACCCGACCTCGTAGGCATCGGGATACATCAGACACCAGCGGACGTCGCAAGCAGCCCAGTCTTTGACGAGCGAGTTCAGCTCACCGCCGACGTACTGCACCGGCTTGCTCACCCGCATCAGCAGCGGTTCGAGGCGCGGAAAAACCGACTCAGAAGGCTGAACGTAGTCGGCCGTCGACGTCACGATGGTTCAGACCCTCCCGCGCTAAGTGGCAAACCTGCCACATGCCCAGGGTAGCCGACCGGCATCCTTCGAGGTTTGCATGAATTTTGGGCACACCGCTAGCAAATAGTGCACCCAACGGCCATGGCTGCTTCTAGCCAGCACCACCCACCACTCCCGGCCAGGCGACTGTCCTAAAGCGACAACCGCAGGCACGCGCAAAGCCTCCATAGCTGCAGGGACATCACCCAAAGCACGACCTCCCGTCCGCGATATCGACTCGTTCAACAGGTGCAGCGAACGTAGCCAGTGCTCCCGCGCCCGGCCTGGACAGTCAACGTCGAATAGTTCAAACGCGAAATGTTACGTGACGCAATCCCGGCAAGAAATGGAAATTGATTGCCTCACAGGGTTTATAAAAGCAAGGCGTCGGGTGTGTCACTTACTCCTCGGCGTGATGAGTTCGGCCCGAGCCCACGTTGAGCATGGCAACGGAGGCTATACCCGCTGTTGTCGGGTCCACCGGGATTCGAAATCATCGCGGTATGCCAATCCAATTCTGGGGCTCGTTGATCGGCGCGATCGCGACGGTCGTGGTTCTGCGCAGCCTGGCGTCTACGCGGGCGCGCGGTCTCACTCGTCTCGTTGGGACGAACGGTGTGACGTGGGCAGCTCTATGCCGTGTCATCCGAGGTGGCGAATTTCTCGATCGAGGGCGGGCGCGTCGTGGATTGGGACCGACCGCATCGTTGGTAGCGGCCGGAGACGCGTTGGAGTGGCGGCCGAGCCGAAGCGAGGTAAAGCGGGGCGACACAGTATTTGTGTGGCGAGTCGCTGAGATCCATTGTGTGACACGACGTCAACGCAGAGATATCTCTGGAGTTCAGATGCTGCAAGTACAACTACAAGTACCTGACGGCGCCGTCACGATTGGCATCTTTCATCAGGTCGGCTCCGAGCCGGCCTTCTTGCAAGCGCCGCCATCGCTGTCGTCCTGAAGTGTGGACCTCAAAGGTGTAGCCGGGTCGATGTCAACCACTGCTGACGACGCTGGCGGCTTTCGTCTGGATATGCACGTTCTGTAGCAAGCCGACGGCAAGCATGTTGGCGAACATCGCCGACCCGCCATAGGAAACGAACTGCAGTGGAATGCCGGTGACCGGCATGATGCCGAGATTCATGCCGATGTTCTCGAACGCCTCGAAGGCGAACCAGGTGACGACGCCGGCCGCCACGATGCGACCGAACAGGTCAGGCGCGCGGATCGCTATCCGCATGCCACGCCATAACACGATGGCGACCAATCCGATGATCAACGCCGACCCGGCGAAGCCAGTCTCCTCGCCCGCGGTCGCGAAAATGAAGTCGGTGTAGTCAGCAAAGACCGCGCCGCTATTGATCTGCGGGCCATGAAAGAGACCTTTGCCCTCTAACCCGCCTGACCCAATGGCGATCCGGGCCTGGTTAGCGTTGAAGCCCGCATCGGTCAGATCCGATTTCGGATTAGCGAAAGATGTCAGCCGTTTCTCTTGATATGTATGTAAAACGTGCCCCTCGACTAGCCCCACACTTCCGATAATCAGCAGCCCCACCAGGCCAAGCATCCAACGGGTGGGCACACCACCGACACCAAAGATGCCGAAAGCGATAGCGCCAATCACCAGCGCATTGCCGAGGTCGGGTTCGACCAACGTAAGCAGCGTGGGAAAACCGGCAATGACCAATGCTTTAAGGACGTCTTGATTGCGCGGGCCGTCGATACCTTCTCGACGCTCAGAGAAGATTGTCGCGACCAACACGATAATCGCGATTTTGGCGAACTCCGACGGCTGAATCTCGAACCCGCCACCGAGCACGATCCACGATCGGGACCCGTTGACTGAGGTGCCGATAACGAACGTTGCCAACAACCCAAGACAACCGAACCCGTAAATAAATGGCGCGAGAGCCCGGATAGCCCGGTAGTCGATCTTCGAGGCAACAGCCGCCAAGACCATGCCGATCACCAGGTTGAGAATGTCTTTCTTGACGTACAAATACGGGTGCAGCTTGAGTTTCGGCTCGGTCGCCGCGGCGACGAGCACGACACCGATCAGGCAGAGGCTGAGCACTGCCGCCGTCAGCACCCAGTCAGAGCGGCGCAGCCGTGACTCACGACCAAGCAGGCCACTGGCATCCGGCACGCTTCGTGACACCCCGCGCGAGCGGATAGCCGTCCAGCTTTCCGTCATCGTGACCAGGCTTTCGCACGGCTTCGACGGTCAGGTGGGACGGCGACCAGCCCGGACTCCGCCCCGAGGGCGAGCGGTGAACTCGAAGAACCAGGCGAGACCGACGCCGAACCACCCTGGCCTGAACTGCCTGGGCTGGGCGATGCCACCACCGGCGCGTTCGCCAGTTTGGGCAGAGCTACCGGCGGCGCACCTCCAGGCTGGGCCGGCCCCTTGGCGGCGAACTTGTCATCGGGGTTGTAATACGGCGCGGCCGGATTACCGTCGAGACCGAAGAGTCCGTCGTAAATTTGCCGGGCGGCCGGCGCCGCGGTCACTCCACCCTGGCCACCTTGGGAGACCATCACCACCACGGTGTACTGATGCGGGTCGGACGTTGGGCCACCGAAAGAATCGAACCAGGCGGTGTCGTCTTTCTGCTTGTGGTCTGGGTTCTTAGCCTGATTCTCGGCAGTACCGGTCTTGCCCGCGACCGTGTACTTGTCGAATGGAAATCCCAAGAAGGCGTTATAGCCAGTGCCGTGCGGATCAGAAACGACGGTCTGTAAAGCGCCCCGCTCATAGCTCAGTACATCGGCCGGCACATCCAGCTTCGACGACGGCGCGGTGATCTTCTGCACTACTGATCCGTTGGGCGCGACGATCGCCTTGCCGATGCGCGGCGAATAGAGCGTGCCACCATTGCCGATCGAGGCGTAGACAGCAGCCATCTGCAACGGCGAGGCCGTGGTGGTGCCCTGGCCAAGAGCGAAGTTCAGCTCATCGCCGACCTGAAACTTCTCCGCGTCATTGGTGGTGCAGTCGTCTACGGCGATCGCCTTCAGTTTCGGGTCTGTGTCAGTCTTCGCCTCGGAACAGTAGAGCGGGCGGTTCTTCTTCAGCTCGTCGACGAGGTCTTGCCGAGTGACGATGCTGCCGCTGGCGTCGATCGGCAGGTCGATGCCAGTCGTTTTACCCAGGCCCCACAGCTTCGCCTCATTGATCAGAACGTCTTTCGGGTGGGTCGGATGGATACCGCCGTCAGCAGACCACAAGGTCTTGCCGATCGAGTAAAAAAACGTGTCACAGGAGATCTTCAGAGCGTCAGCGAAACTGATGCTTCCCTCACCGGCCTCGTGCTCGAAGTTACCGAAGTGACTTCCCCCGACACTGAACGTCGATGGACACTCGTAATTGCCGTTCAAGGAGTAGTAGGGCGTGCTGACCGCGCCGGCAGTAGTGACTACCTTGAAGGTCGAACCAGGCGCGTACTCACCCTGAATTGCCTGCGAGAACAGCGGATTGCCCGGTTCAGCCCGCAGCTGCTTGTAGACCTTGTCGGCAATACCGTCGCCGTCCCAGACCCCCGGGTCATACGACGGATAGTTCGCGGCCGCGATCACGTGACCGCTGTCGTCAAGCACGACGGCAGCGGCGGCGTCCGCGTGCATCGTCTCGTTTCCGCCATTTTCCAGCTGCGGCTTGGTACGAGCCCGCTTCACCGCGTCCGCAATCGCCTGCTCGGCGATTTTCTGCACCTTGGCATCGATGCTGGTGACCAGCTCGTCACCGGGGATCGGCGATGTGGTGCTCAGCGTGCTGGTCGGCTCGCCGGCGCTGTTGATCGCCACCTTTTGGCTGCCCATGGTGCCTTCGAGGTAGGAGTTGTACTCCGCCTCCAGGCCGGCTTGGCCAATCGTGCCGCCGACGCCGGCCGCCGTAGTCAAGGTTTTCGCCTGCGCCGGGGTCGCGGCCTTATCAATGTCGTCCGCGGTGATCTTGCCGACATTGCCAATCAATTGAGCGGCTGACGCGTTCTGTGGGGCCGGGTACTGTCGCACATCTTGAAGCTGAGCCGTGATGCCTTGATAAAGCTCCTGCTCTTCGAGCACCGCGAGGGCAACCTTGGTAGCCCGGGCCGCACTAGCCGGGTCGCTGTTGTCGATGCTGACCAACGGGATCGGCTGCAATGGCGATCCGATCCAGCAACCGGGATTCTTCTTCGGCGCCGCCGCTCCGTAGTCTTTGTAATCGCACAGCGTTGCCTTGGCATCGAGCGTCGCCGCCGGCACCCCGAGAACCACCGACAGCCTGTCCATTTCCTGAACCCGCGCCGGGTTTGGCTTCGCCGCCTTACCGGTGCCGAGGGTCGCGGCGGGCAACTCGGTGCTCTCCGCCGAGACGACGAGCGCGCTGTCGTTATCGGCGAGCGGCTCGCCGACGTCGTCCACGATGAGCCCGCGCGGCGCGACTGTCGCGACGGTGCTGGTGTCTTGATGCTGCACCTCGGCCGCGTATGTCGGGCCGGCCAACACCTGCATGTACCAGAGCCGGCCCAGCAGCGTGATCGGCAAGGAGAACACCAGCACGCCGAGAATCATCAGCCGCAGCCGGGAGCGGTCGTTCATGCCATCACCTTCCGCACGTGCGCGCTCATCGGCGAGCTAGCGTCGGGTTAGTTCTTCGCATCATGGACATCACCCAAGGAACCACAAACGGCGCCAGCACAACGTCGTAGGCGATCGACCACGGAACGCTGCCCACCAGTGTCTGGGCACTGACACGTTCATCGCCGAGCAGCCCGCCGAGTGCGCCGTAAAGCACGGTCGCGCTCCCGGCGGCGGCGGCAACAACCGCGAGTGAGATCGGCACCGAGTCACTGGCCTCGTTGCGCAGTAGGCCGACTCCGTACCCGACCAGGCAGAACACCAGCGCGTATCGGCCAAGCAGATGATCGGCCGGTGGCACCAGGTCAGCGGTGAACCCGGCGGCGAAGCCGACAACCGCGCCACTGAGTGGCCCAACGACAAGCGCGATCGCCGCGACGACGAGCAGCAGCAAGTCTGGTGGCGCACCCGGCAGCCGCAGCGGCGCGACCATCACGACTTGGACGACGCAGGCGATCAACACCAGCCCGACGATAAGCGCCGACCGACGCCAACCGAAGTCATCCACCGGACGCACCCGGCCCTGTCGTTCCCGCCGTTGCTGACGTCGTCGAGGCTCTGGAATTCGACGCTCTGGCCGGACTAGTCGCGCCCGGGTCGGCAGCCGGCGTATGAGTAGCAGTGTGCGATGGAGACGGATCTGGGTGCGGCAGCGGGCTGGGCTGCACTGCTTGCCCGGTCGAATGCGCTGTGGCCTGCGTGCTGGTCGTGGCGCCAAGATGCGCCGAGGTCGAACCTGAGGCACCCGGCGACCCACTCGATGCCGGAGGCGACGGGGTTGCCGTCACGGTCACCGTGGCAGTCACCGTCGGAACCGGTGGCTGCAGCAAAGCCTCGCGGGGTTGCGTTCGTGACGGCTGGACGACGACGCCAACCAGATCGAGATCAGTGAAGTTGACGAACGGCTTGACGGTGCCGGTCTGCGTCTCCCCCGAAAGCACCGAATTCGCAGTCACTACTTGGCCAACCGGCACACCCCAGACGAACGGAACTTGATCAGCCGAGCCCTGAGTGACCAGCCCGTCACCGGCCTTCACCCGGGTGCTCGGATCGAGCAACGTCAATGTCATATCCGCTTGCCCGCGACCGGAGACGATCCCGGTGTGACCGTCTGCCAGCCGGACGCCGACGTTGAACTCGGGATCAATAGCCAGCACGATCGTCGACGTCTGCGCACTGACGATCTTCACCCGGCCGATCAGACCGTCACCATTCAGCACGGTCATATTCGGCTTAATGCCGTCGGCCGAACCGGCATCGATCGTCGCCGTCCACTCAAATCCGAGACCGGCACCTGTCGCGATCACCTGCGCCGGCACCATTTTGTATTGGCCAACTGCCGACACGTGGAGCAGCTTGTTCAGCTCGTCGATCCGAGTCTGGTCGAAAGGCCGCTCGCGCAGCTGTTCCTGCAGCGCGGAATTCCGCTTCTCCAGGGCTTGCAGCTTCTTGTGATTGCTGCCGACCGAACCGATCGCGTCGACCGCGTTTCGCACTGGCCGGACGACGTCAGAGAGCACCCGCTCGACCGGGCCAAAGAATCCGGACGCGCCCCGGCGAACCGACCCCGTCATGCCGCCGCCATTCGCCCGGTAGTCAAGGGTGATCAAGGTGAAGGCGGTGAGTAGCAAAAGCGCGAGGACGAGCCGGGTTCGTCGACTGTCTCTCACGGCCGCACGCGAGGATTCATGACGGCGTTATCGATCTTGATCGACGCGGCAGCACACAAGACGACGTGATGACTGGTCAGCGGCCGCGTGGCTCAGAGATCAGCACTTGCTGCAGCGCCTCGAAGTCTTCAATGCACTTGCCAGAACCCAGCGCGACCGAGTCGAGTGGCCGCTCAGTGATGTGAATCGGCATACCGGTCTCGTGCCGCAGCCGCTCATCGAGGCCATGCAGCAGCGCGCCACCACCGGTCAACACAATGCCACGGTCCATGATGTCGCCGGCCAACTCCGGCGGGCACTTGTCGAGGGTGGTCTTCACGGCGTCCACGACAGCGTTGACCGGCTCGTCGATCGCCTTGCGGATCTCAGCGGCACTGACCACGATCGTCTTCGGCAGGCCGGAGACGAGGTCACGCCCACGGATCTCGGCATGCGGCTCGTCGGGGGTGGGAAACGCCGACCCGATGGCCATCTTGATTTCTTCGGCGGTGCGCTCGCCGAGCATCAGCGAGTATTCCTTCTTCACGTAGTTGATGATCGAGGTGTCGAGCTCGTCACCACCGATGCGGATCGATTGGCTGGTGACGATGCCGCCGAGGCTGATGACAGCGACCTCGGTAGTGCCACCGCCAATGTCGACGACCATGTTGCCGGTCGGCTCGTGCACCGGTAGGCCGGCGCCAATCGCCGCCGCCATCGGCTCTTCGATGATGTAAACCAACCGTGCCCCGGCCGCGTAGCCGGCGTCTTTGACCGCGCGCTGTTCGACGCCGGTGATACCGGACGGCACGCAGACCACCAAGCGCGGGCCACGAGCCAGCCAACGGCGCGGGTGCACCTTCTGGATGAAGTAGCGCAGCATCCGCTCAGTGGTGTCGAAGTCGGCGATGACGCCGTCTTTCAGCGGGCGGATCGCGACGATGTTGCCCGGAGTGCGCCCGATCATCCGTTTCGCTTCGATACCGACGGCAAGAATGTTGCCCTTGTTGGTATCAATGGCGACCACCGAGGGCTCATTCAAGACGATGCCGCGGCCCCGCACGTAGACCAGCGTGTTGGCGGTGCCGAGGTCGACGGCCATGTCACGGCCGAGGAACGACATGTTGGAGGACATGGGAACGCGAGCCTTCCGATCGGGAATAACGCCGCCCGAGCAGATAGGTGGGCAGCCCAGCCATGCTAAGGGGTGAACCCTACGTGAAGGCAAAGCGGCCAGTCGATAAATCACCGGAGAAGCGGCTGGGCGATCGAGTGAGACTAGGCCTGACCTGCTGAAATCGTGGTCAGACCAAGCCGGGGAAGAACAGCGCGACCTCACGGGCGGCTGACGCCGCCGAATCAGATCCGTGCACCAGGTTCTCGGCCATCACCAGCGCGAAGTCACCACGAATCGTGCCCGGACCCGCCTTGAGGGGGTCGGTAACTCCCATCGTCGTCCGCCAGGTCTCGATCGCGCGGGGTCCTTGAGCGACCGCAGCCACCAATGGACCCCCGACGATGAAGTCGATGACCGGTTCGAAGAACGGCTTGCCCCGATGCTCCCCGTAATGCTCTTCGGCTGTCGCCCGATCGAGGGTCCGCAGCTGCATCGCGGCAAGGACGAGACCACGCCGTTCGATGCGCCCGAGAATCTCACCAACGAGCCCGCGCCGGACAGCGTCCGGCTTGACGAGCACGAGTGTGCGTTCCACGGCGTCCGACACGAGAATCTCCTTGCGAAGTGAAGGCAGCTAGCGGCTAGGCCTTGAAGAGGCGAGGTAGAGCGCCGCGAGCCTACCGACTGGTCGGCCCGATTATCGAGGTGGCCTGCCAGCGGCTACCCAGACGGCGAATTCTTCGGCGCGCGCTGCTGCTTTGTCACCCATCCGAACCGCGACGACCCACAGCAGCGCGAAAATCGCGCCCACGACGAACATCGTGTGCACCACGATGCCGCAGCAAAAAGCCAGCACCTGCAGGACATCGCCGGCGCGATAGGCCCACGGCTTGGTGATTCTGGCCGCGATCACCAGGCAGCCGAGCGCAAGCGCACCTCCCACCACCGAGGCCACGGCAACCGCGACGTGTGACTGCACGATCGCCACGATGATCGCCAACCAGAAGACGACGACTTCCATCGCGAGCACACTCGACGTCAACCGCCGCTTACCCTTGATCGCCTCACGGCGGACACTGGCCACCTGCGCGACGTCGTTCGCGGCGCTCGTCTGAGCCTGATCGTCCGCGTCATTTACTCGGGCCGCGTCGGGGTCAATCACTCCCGCTTCTTCGGTCATGGTCGCCGCAACAACTGGCGCGCGTCACCCGCAGTGATGACCGAGCCGGTGATCAGTACACCCGCGCCGCCGCCAAGGTCTTCTTCGGCCGCTCGCTCGATCGCCGTTTCGATGGCTTCGTCGAGCCGGCCCGCGACATCGACGCGGTCGGCGCCGAAGATCTGCACGGCCAGCGCGGCGAGTTCATCGACCGGCATCGAACGCGGCGAACTGTTCTCGGTGACGACCACATGCGCGAGGAACGGCTCGAAAACCTCGAGCAGGCCGCGAGAATCCTTGTCTGCCAGCGTGGCGACGACACCGACAAGACGCCGGAAAGCAAACGCGTCCGCAAGCGCCTCGACGGTTGCCCGCGCGCCGGCCGGATTGTGGGTCGCGTCGATCAGAATCGTCGGCGATGTACCCATGATTTCCAACCGCCCTGGCGATCGGACGGCGTCAAAAGCCTCGCGAACCAGCGCCGGATCAAGTCTGCCCTGGCTGCCGACCAAACCCTCAACTGCGGCAAGCGCACAGGCCGCATTCGCCGCTTGGTAGCGGCTGTACAGCGGCAAGAAAATCTCGTCGTAAAGACCGTTCAAACCGCGCAACGTGACGAGCTGTCCGCCAACCGCGCTTCTGCGGGCGACAATGCCGAACTCGATGCCCTCGCGCGCGATCGTCGCGCCGACCTCGACGGCTTTCCGGATAATCACGTCGATGGCATCTGGATGCTGGTCGGCGATAATCACCAGCTGATCGGGCTTGATAATGCCAGCCTTTTCGGCGGCAATTTCTTTAATCGTCGAACCGAGATGATCCATGTGGTCGAGATCGACCGGAGTAATCACCGCGACCGGCGCCGGCACGATATTGGTGGCGTCAAGCCGACCGCCCATGCCGACTTCAATCACCGCGACATCGATGGGCGCATCCGCGAAGACCGCGAAGGCTAATCCGGTGATCGCCTCGAAGAATGACAGCCTGATCTCGGAACGAGAATCGACCAGATCGAGGTAGGGCACAAGTTCGTCATAGGCGGCGATAAATGCGGCGTCCGATAGCGGTTCGCCGTCCAACACGATGCGTTCGGTAATCGACTCCAAATGCGGACTGGTGTTCCGGCCGGTACGCAAACCTAGTGTGCGCAGCAATTCTTCGGCCATCCGCGCGGTCGAGGTCTTGCCGTTAGTGCCGGCAATATGAATCACCGGGTACGCCAGCTGCGGGTCGCCGAGAAGCTCCATCAAGGCAGCCATCCGCTCGAGCTTCCACTCGATGCGCGATTCGGGCCAGCGGCCGACCAGTTCTTTTTCGACCCGCGCCAACCCAGATTCGTCAGCCACGACAGGCCCTCATGCCGGGCCGAGTGCGTCGAGTTGGGCCTGCGTCCGCACGACGTCCGCCCGAGCTCCATCGAGTCTGGCCTGCATTTTCTCGATAACCACCGCTGGCGCCTTGTCGGTGAACTCGCGGTTGGCCAGCTTCGCCTCAGCTAACCCGACTTCTTTGCGCGCGGTCTCGTGCTGCTTGACCAGCCGGGCTCGTTCGGCGGCAACGTCGATAGTGCCGGAAAGGTCGAGCGCAACCCGGATCGCCAACTCACCATGACCGATAACGACGTGGGCGGTCTCAGCGAAATCATCTGCCGGCGGCGTCAGCCGCGCGACTGAGCGGATCTGACCTTCCAATGCCTGGAGCGACGCGGCGGCCAAGCCATCGATACGGGCCGGCACCCGCTGACCCGGCTTCAACCCCTGCTCTGCCCGGAATCGCCTGACCTCGGTGACGACTGCCTGCATCCTGGCAACCGAGTCTTCTGCCTCGACATCGAGATTCTCGACGTCGAGAAGTTTCTGCCCTCCAGACACAACACCAGTAGGCCAGTCGGCTATCACGACGGATTCTTTTCCGGTTAGCGCCGTCCACAATTCCTCGGTGACAAAAGGAATTACTGGATGCCATACGCGCAATAAGACGTCGAGCACATATCCCAAAACGCGCCGGGTGGACGTCGCTTCGAAACCGCCACGCTCCAGTGGCAGCTTGGCTAGTTCGACGTACCAGTCACAGAATTCATCCCAGGTGAAGTGAAAGAGCGTGTCGCATGCTTTCGCGAATTCGAACTCTTCGAAATAGCTGTCGACTTCGCCGACCGTGCGGGCGAGTCGAGAAAGAATCCACCGGTCGACTGGTGACAATTCTTCGGGCGCCGGCAAATCTCCGTGCGTCATCGCACCATTGAGCATCGCGAACCGCGTCGCATTCCAGAGTTTATTGACGAAGTTACGCGCGGCTTGAGCCCATTCTTCGCTGACTGCGACGTCAGAACCCGGCGACGCGCCGCGCACGACCGTGAGGCGAGTGGCATCAGCGCCGTACATCTCGATCCAGCTGAGTGGATCGATGCCGTTGCCGGTTGACTTGCTCATCTTGCGGCCACGACTATCGCGAACCAAGCCGGTAAATGCCACGGTTTGGAACGGCACCGCTCCGGCAGCGCCACGATCGTTCATCGCATACAGGCCAAACATCATCATTCGCGCGACCCAGAAGAAAATGATGTCGTAGCCGGTGAGCAAGACCGTCGTCGGATAGAACTTCGCCAGATCGGCGGTCTCCTCCGGCCAACCCAATGTGGAGAAAGGCCATAGCGCAGAGGAAAACCAGGTGTCGAGCACGTCGTCGTCTTGGCGCCAACCCGCACCGGACGGCGCGTCGTCATCGGGCCCGACCACCACCGTCTCGCCGTTCGGGCCGTACCAGACAGGAATCCGGTGGCCCCACCACAACTGGCGACTGATACACCAGTCATGCAAATTGTCGACCCAGTCGAAGTAATTGCGCACCTGCTCTTGCGGGTGGATGACAACCCGACCATCGCGCACGGCGTCACCGGCAGCCTTGGCCAACGACTCGACCTTCACGAACCACTGCAACGACAACCTGGGCTCGACCACCGTGCCGCAACGCGAGCAGTGACCAACGGCGTGCACATACGGCCGCTTCTCCGCGACGATCAGGCCGAGTTCGCGCAAGGCAGCGGTGACCGCTGGCCGCGCCTCGAAGCGGTCGAGCCCTTCGAACGGCCCCGCGACAGTGATCACACCACGCTCGTCCATCATGGTGATCGAGGGCAGGCCGTGGCGCTGGCCGATCTCGAAGTCGTTTGGATCGTGTGCCGGCGTCACCTTGACCGCGCCGGTGCCAAAGGCGGGGTCGACATGTTCATCGGCTACCACCGGAATGCGCCGACCGGTCAACGGCAACTCGATCTCGGTGCCGATCAGGTGCGCGTAACGCTCATCGTCAGGATGCACCGCCACCGCGGTGTCTCCGAGCATCGTCTCGACCCGGGTGGTCGCCACCGTAATCGGACCGTAGGAGATCGACACCAGCTCGCCGTCGTCGTCAGAATGCTCGACCTCGATGTCGGACAACGCGGTGAGGCAGCGCGGGCACCAGTTGATGATGCGCTCGGCCCGGTAAATCAAGCCGTCGTCGTAGAGCCGTTTGAAGATGGTGCCGACAGCTCGCGAGAGGCCGTCGTCCATCGTGAAGCGTTCACGGCTCCAGTCGACGCCGTCGCCGAGCCTACGCATCTGATCGAGGATCTTGCCGCCGTATTCAGCCTTCCACGTCCACACTCGCTCAACGAATGCCTCGCGACCGAGATCGTGACGAGACAGGCCTTCTTTGGCCAGCTCTCGCTCGACCGCGTTCTGGGTCGCGATACCGGCATGGTCCATGCCCGGCAGCCAAAGCGTCTCGTAGCCCTGCATACGCCGGCGTCGGGTGAGCACGTCCATCGGAGCGTGATTGAGCAGATGGCCCATGTGTAGCTGACCGGTGACATTCGGCGGCGGCAACACGATCGTGAACGGTGGCCGATCGCTGCTGACGTCAGCGGTGAAATAGCCCCGCTCGATCCAGCGCTCGTACAGCCGGGTCTCGACCGCTCCAGGCGAATACTGCGAAGGCAGCTCGGACGGCGTCACAGTGGGTTCAGGATCGGTGGTCGGCACAGGTTCGATTCTAGAGACTGCGGCCCTTCGACATTCACTGGCGGCAACCAGCAAGCAATTGGTCAGGCGGTAAGCCGCGTTAAGGCAGCTCCATCCGACGCCGCCTTCAAGCCACGCGGATCATTTGCCGATCAAGACGGCGTGTACCCAACTCCAGCCGACGTCCCAGAACCGCCGCGAACGATCACTGATCCGCCCGCCGAATACCCGCCTATCGCTTATGGATCGCCGGCGTTCTACGGCACTCCACCGTCTCGTGGACCAAGTTCGGCCAAAGTCGTGGCGATCGTGCTGGCCAGTGTCATCGGGCTAGCCGCCATCGCGGCGATCGCCATTTCGGTGCTCCTGAATCACCACCACGACAACGACACGAAGCGCTCGGTCACGTTACCCGTGACCATACTCGGCCACGATCTGCAGCCCATAGATCCCAACATCGGCGACGACACCTCCGAACTTCTCGCAGGTACCTTTCCCGCGCACGGCCCGTGGCTGACACCGATCGGCGCAACGTACGGGCCAGTGGGCGCCTCCGAGTTCTTCGTCGGCGCGGCTCAGCTGACTCGCAGTCTCACCGCCACGCAGATACGGGCATTCGAGCTGCCTCGCATGACCCCTCTGTCGGTGGTCACCAAAGGACCATTTGGCGGCACGGTGAAGTGCACCAGCTCAGCAAACGACAGTGGCGCGGCCTGTGTCTCGATCGATTCATCGGCCATCGTGATCATTGTGACTATCGGGCAGTCGGAGTCGACTACCTTGTCAATAACCCTCGGAGCAGTTCGCGCCATCGAGCGATAGATAGGGCCCCAATATCAGGCCCACGAATATGCGCCGGCTGAGCTGTAGATCGCCCAGTCGATCCTTCCAGCGACAAGGCCTGTGGCCCGTCTCCCAGACTCAGGCGGTCTTTTCGCGCCGCTCACGCTTGGGAGCCTCGCGAGGCACGAGCGTCGGAATCACCTTGTCGAGGACGACCTCGCGGGTGATGACGACGCGGGCAACGTCTTTGCGGCTCGGAATGTCATACATCACCGAGAGCAGCACTTCTTCGAGGATGGCGCGCAGACCTCGGGCTCCGGTGCCCCGAAGAATAGCCTGGTCGGCAATCGCTTCGAGCGCATCGTCGGTGAACTCCAACTCGACGTTGTCGAGGTCGAACAGCCGATGGTACTGACGGACCAGCGCGTTCTTCGGCTCGGTAAGGATCCGAATCAGCGCCTCGCGATCGAGATTAGCGACCGTAGTGATCACTGGCAGCCGGCCGATGAACTCCGGGATCATGCCGAATTTGAGGAGATCTTCCGGCATCACATCAGCGAAGGCGTCGACGTCGTCGGCGTCGCGCTTGGTGTGCAAGGTGGCGGTAAAACCGATGCCCTTGCGGCCCACCCGACCCTCGATGATCTTTTCGAGGCCAGAGAACGCGCCACCCACAATAAACAGCACGTTGGTGGTGTCGATCTGAATGAACTCTTGGTGCGGATGCTTGCGGCCACCTTGCGGCGGCACTGACGCGGTGGTGCCTTCCAGGATCTTCAGCAGGGCTTGCTGTACACCCTCGCCGGAGACGTCACGGGTAATCGACGGGTTCTCGCTCTTGCGGGCTATCTTGTCGATTTCGTCGATGTAGATGATCCCCGTTTCGGCCTTCTTGACGTCGTAGTCAGCGGCCTGAATCAGCTTCAGCAGAATATTCTCGACGTCTTCGCCGACATAACCTGCCTCGGTCAACGCGGTGGCGTCAGCGATCGCGAACGGCACATTCAGCATGCGGGCAAGCGTCTGCGCGAGGTAGGTCTTGCCGCATCCGGTCGGGCCGATCAAGAGAATGTTCGACTTGGAGAGTTCGACCGTCTCAGCGCCCGAGCGAGATTCCTTGCCCGAAGCCTGCACCCGCTTGTAGTGGTTGTAGACGGCTACTGACAGCGCCTTCTTCGCGACGTCCTGCCCGATGACGTACTGCTCAAGGAAATCGAAGATCTCGCGTGGCTTGGGTAGCTCGTCCCACTTGAGGTCGGAGGACTCCGACAGCTCCTCCTCGATGATCTCGTTGCACAGGTCGATGCACTCGTCGCAGATGTACACGCCGGGCCCCGCGATGAGCTTTTTGACCTGCTTCTGGCTCTTGCCGCAGAACGAGCACTTGAGCAGGTCACCGCCGTCGCCTATGCGTGCCACTGCGATCCTTCTTCCTGTAACGAGGCCTCGTCAGACGAGGATGTCGCTTTCCAAAACCCTGCCCTATCGAGGTAGTTCGGGTACGCCACTCGCCATCATCAGCGAGCCCTATTCGCGTGTCTTTGCTGAGGAACCTGTGCTGAGAAAAAACGTGGAACTTCGACGGTACCGCCTCGGCCCGCCTCGTGGGCGTACGTTCAGCGTGTTTCAACCGAACGCGGTAGTCACGTTGGTTACTGGGGATACGTCAGTGCGCGGCTAACGATGACGGGGCTTTACGGCTGACGATGACCTCGTCGATCAAGCCATATTCAACGGCCTCATGAGCGGTCAAGATCTTGTCGCGCTCAATGTCGGTACGCACCTGCGCGGTCGTGCGGCCAGTGTGCTTGGCCAGCATCTCCTCCAGCAGATCCCGCATCCGCAGAATCTCCCGAGCGGCAATCTCGATGTCGCTTGCCTGCCCGCCCGCCTCACTAGAAGGCTGGTGGATAAGAATGCGGGAGTTCGGCAGGGCGATGCGCTTGCCAGGCGCACCAGCCGACAACAACACAGCGGCAGCCGAAGCGGCCTGTCCCATGCAAATTGTCTGCACCTCAGGGCGGATGAACTGCATCGTGTCGTAGATCGCGGTCAGCGCCGTAAAGGAGCCGCCCGGTGAGTTGATGTAAAGCTGGATGTCACGGTCGGGATCCATCGACTCCAACGTGAGCAGCTGCGCCATCACGTCGTTTGCGGACACGTCATCGATCTGGACGCCGAGGAAGATGATGCGCTCCTCGAACAACTTGGTGTACGGGTTGTGGACGCGGTCGCCTTGGCTCGTGCGCTCACGGAACTCGGGCACGATGTAACGGCTAGTGGGCCGCTGCGCCACGGCAAACTGCTGTGCCGTAGCGAGCTGAGGTACGCCGAAACCAGTGGCCTGGACGGCACCGAGGGCTGACATCTCCATCACGGAATCTTCCCTAGGCTTTCAGGAGACCGGAGCGGTCTCGGTCGGAACCTGCCGGGCGCTACGTACGACCTTGTCGACGAAGCCGTAATCTCTGGCTTCTTCGGCGGAAAACCAACGCTCGCGGTCGGAGTCGCGTTCGATCTGGTCGACTTCTTGGCCCGTGTGTTGCGCGGTGAGCTCCTGCAGCTTCTTCTTGGTATAGAGCATCTGCTCGGCCTGGATCGCAATCAGCGAAGCGGAACCGCCGATGCCGCCAAGTGGCTGGTGCATCATGATCCGCGCGTGCGGCAGGGCGTAACGCTTGCCCTTCTCCCCCGCGCATAGCAAGAACTGGCCCATCGACGCGGCCAGACCCATCGCCACCGTCGCGACATCGCATTCGACGAACTGCATCGTGTCGTAGATGGCCATACCGGCATCTACCGAGCCGCCCGGGGAGTTGATGTAGAGGTAGATCTCGCGTTCGGCATCTTCAGCGGCCAGCAGCAACAGCTGCGCGCAGATCTTGTTGGAGATGGCGTCATCGACCACCGAACCAAGAACCAAGATGCGGTTCTTCAGCAGCTTGTTGAAGACGTCGTCGTCGGGCGATGCGCCGGACGAAGGCATCCGCATGCTCTCATCGGCGGCGACCGATCGAACCGTCATTCGCCCGCCTAGCGGGTTAGGGGTGTACAGCGTCACGCGAGTCACCTGCCCATCTGTCGCCGGTCGAGTGCCACCAATTACGGAAGGCCCCGACATGTCAACGGTGCTATCGGATGTCGTCGATACGACCCTAACCGGATATCGGCCTGTTCAGGAGCCTTGTCGCGTGGTGTTCGCTGTGGGCGCACGCCACACAGTGTGTGCACAGGCATTCAGCGCAGCCAATTAGGCCATGCGGCCGGGATAGGCCGCATGGTGACGGTCAAGCAACGGGCGCTACGCGGTCAGGCCTAAGCGCCGGAGCGCGCGGCGAGGGCATCTTCATCGAGCCGCTTGAGATCGACCTCGCGGCCGGAGGCATCGACTATCGCTGCTTGCTCGACGACGAAGGCGAGTGCTTTGCCGCGCAACACATCGGCAACCGCCATCTGCACGGTGCCGGTGTTGACCAGCTGCTGGGCGTACTCATCCGGGGTGACGCCAACCCGCTGCGCGCGCCGGATGATGTACTCCGTCAGCTCCGCTTCATCGAGCCCGAGCTCTTCGCGAGCCACGATCGCGTCGAGCAGGAACTGAGCACGCAGATCACGCTGGACGTCGGTGAGAACATGCGCCTCGTGAGCTTCGAGGGTCTCTTCTTGGGAAGCAAGGTAGCCGGTCAGGTCGAGACCATTCGCGGCCAGTTGCTGGTTGAGATTCTCCCGACGAGCTTCCGTTTCTGCCTGGACGGCGCCCTCAGGTAGCGGTATCTCGACCTTCTCCAGCAGCGCTTCGAGCACCTTGTCGCGGGCCTGCATGCCCTGCTCAAGCCGGCGAACCCGCTCAAGGCGGTTCCGCAGGTCACCCTGAAGCTGCTCAAGCGTGTCGAACTCACTCGCCTGCTGGGCAAAATCGTCGTCCAAGGTCGGCAGCTCTTTGGTGCGAACGGTCTTTACTGTCACGCTCGCCCGGCCGGTCTTGCCTTCGTATTCACCAGCCAGCGTCGTGTCGAACTCAGCCGACTCGCCAGCGGACAGGCCAAGCAGTGCCGAGTCGAGGCCATCGAGCAGCGTCGCGGTGCCCACCTGGTACGACAAACCGGCCGCGGTGCCGTCTTCTAGCGGCACACCATCGACGCTGATCGCGATATCAAGATTAACGAAGTCAGCGTCAGCAACTGGGCGCTCGACCGTGGTCAAGGTGGCGAATCGGTCGGCAAGAGCACCCACCTGCTCGTCGATCTGGGCGTCGGTAACGTCGACATCGTCGACAGTGACCGGCAGCCGCTCAAAGCCGGGTATCTCGATCGTTGGGCGGACGTCGACTTCCGCAGTGAAGGTCAGCTGCTCGCCGTCAGCGAACTGGGTGACCTCAACCTCTGGACGGCTCAGCACGCGGACGCCGGCTTCGTCGATGGCCTGACCGTAAAACTGCGGAATAGCCTCGTTGACGGCCTCTTCGAGCACCGTGCCGCGACCAACGCGCTGGTCGATCATTCGTGGCGGCACCTTGCCCGGACGAAAGCCGGGGATCCGAACCTGGCCGGCCACCTTGCGGTACGCGGAATCGAGATTGGGCTGCAGCTCCTCGAAAGCGACCTCGACGGTGAGCTTGACCCTGGTGGGGCTCAGGGTCTCGACGGCGCTCTTCACGGAGTACTCCTCGCACAGCGGAAATAGGGGCAGACACGACTGATCATGAGCGCAAGACACGCGCAGGCTAAGAGGCTACCGAAGACCACCCGGCAACGGCGAACGAGCCTCGTCGTGGCAGTGAAAGGGCGGGCATGCCGCTACACCCGATACGCGTCCGCGCGATGACGGATCGCTGTGACTTCAACGATTCTGTGCTCATCGTCGATGAGATACAAGATTCGATACGTACCTCGGCGCGCGGTCCAGGTTGGAGCAAGGGGCGGCTCCAATGGCTTCCCGACTCGATGCGGATTGCCCAGCAAGGGTCCGGCGATGAACTCATACGCGGCCGAAGCAATCTTCGGCGGAAGCATTTCCGTCAGAGCCCTGACCGCTGGTCCGGCGATCCGCAAGCGGTACGGCTCGGTCACCTCGATGTGGGGAGGCGACCCGCCTCACGCATAGCGTGAGCGAGCTGGTCAGCATCAAGGTAATCGCCAGCGCGCAGAGCGTTCTGCCCCTCTTGATGGGCACCCAGCAGAGCGGCGTCGGACAGGACTGTGATCGTCTCTCGCAACGTGTCGTAATCGTCGGCCGACAACAACACCGCAGCCCGGTGTCCGTTACGGGTGATCTCGAAGCGCTCGTGCGTAGTCGTCGCCTCGTCGATCAGCCTGGATAACTGCGCCCGCGCATCCGCTACCGGGAGTGTCGCCATGTACACAATTCTAGCGCACAAATGAAATCTGTACATACTTTGACGGGTGATCTTGGCTGTCTTGGTCGGGGCGGGGAGATTCGAACTCCCGATCTCCTGCTCCCAAAGCAGGCGCGCTAGCCACTACGCTACGCCCCGAGGCGCATCCCGTACTCTAGGCGGTCTGGTCCTGGATACCGAAACGCGTTCCAATTCGGCCGCCAAACGGTGACGGACGACCATGCGGGTGTAGCTCAATGGTAGAGCCCCAGCCTTCCAAGCTGGCCATGCCGGTTCGATCCCGGTCACCCGCTCCACCGAGAAAAGCCTTACACAGCAAGGGTTTTTACGAGAAGCCCCTTACCTGCTTCCAGTCAGAACGAAGATCATCCGTCCTTATTCGTCCTTAGGTACCGCTACGATGGCTTCCAGTCGGCGTACACGGCACTGGGAGGGATCATGGCGCGGGCGCGAACCACGAAAACAAATCGTGACGATTGGGGCTCAATAACCCGCGATGGAGACCGGTGGCGCTTGCGCTACCTCGCCCCGGACGGTCGCCGCCGCACAGGGGGAACATTCCGCACCAAGCAGGCCGCCGAAGCTGAACGTGCCCGGCTGAGAGTGCGAATCGAGGGCGGCGCCTGGCAAGCACCGGGACGAACGGGGGCTCCCAGTCTCGCTGCATTCGCCTTGAGCTGGTTGGCCACCGCCGAGGTTCGCGGTGACCTCGCCCCACGGACGATCGCCCTGTACCGACACCAGTTGGATCGGTTGGTCCTCCCAGAGCTTGGCGGCCTCGAACTCGGCTCGGTACCCGTCACCAAGTTGACCCGCGAACTCGTTGACCACTGGGATATCGCGGCCCGCCGTGCCGCCACCAAGAACGCCGCGAACGCCGCCGCCGGCCGCAACGGGGTAGCGGCAGCTCGACGCGCCGGTCATCCCGCCAGAAACTGGGCGCAAGCGACCGGGCTGGAGGTGCCGGCCACCGGGCAGTTACCCCACCGTGTCTTGATGGCGTGGCAGCTTGCGGGCAGTCCGACCGGACGAACCGCAAGCGCTCGCACCGACTCAGGGCTCAGGCAGTACGAGCAAGCCCGCACCGTGCTGTCCGCCCTCTGCACTGCCGCAGTCGACGCAGGCCACCTCACGGAACATCCCGTACGACTCAAGAGAGGATCACGGACTCCCCGCAGGCACCACAACGAGAAGCCCCGCGACCAGGTGCGTGTGGTATCCGTGGAAACAGCGTTTGCGCTTGCGAACGCGATGCCTCGCACCTACGGCATCGCCGCGTTGCTTTCGACATTCGCGCACCTGCGCGGACAAGAGGTCTTCGCGTTGTCCCGCCGGCAACTGAGTTACGACGGAGAAGGCAAGGTGGCGACCATCCTTATCGACCGGGCGCTCGTCGAAGTGCCAGGTCAGCCGATCCAGTTCGGACCGCCGAAAAGCAGCGCAGGCACCCGCCGGACAGCACTTCCCTGGCAAATCGGAACCTTGCTCGCCGACTACCTCAACACCGTCCAATCAGACGATCCAGACGCTCTGCTCTTCACCACAAGCACGGGCGCCGTGGTGACCCGACGCCGATGGGCAGCCGTCATGGCCACAGCCCGCGCCAAAGTCGGCGCCCCCGACATCACCTGGCATGGACTCCGCCACACCGGCCTCACGCTCGCCGCATCCGTACCAGGGGTGACGCTGCGCGACCTCATGGTCCGAGGAGGACACTCAACCCCGCGCGCGGCACTGATCTACCAACACACTGCCGCCGAAGCAGACGCGCGAGCCGCCGCCGGCCTTAGCGACGCCATTACCGCATCACTGGGTCAAATACCCGCGTGAGTTCAGCGAGCGTCACTCGAATTGCTGCATCGCGAAATACGGAAGCAAGGAGAATGCCCGAGAATGCGGTAGCTACACACGAAACCACGAAGGCCCGCCTCGTACCTCGTCAACCACCGCAGCTTCGACTCGCCCCGCAGCAACAAAGGCGTCGAGGTCGGAAGAGTCGAGTCGGACATGCCTCCCAAGCTTGGCGAAGGCAATCCGTCGCTCAGTAATCAACCGCCTCACAAAACGCGAGGAAGTGCCGAGCCGAAGCGCGGCCTCATCAACGGTTAACAACGCCACAACTTCGCTCCTCGACTAGTGAACATTCACCAAGAAACAGGTGCGAATGCCAACACGAAGTGGACATGTCAACCCGTGATGGCGCTCATCTGAAACTCCCCACTTCTGCTCACTGAAATTCCCCATCTGGGCAACACGCCGGGTCTCGTCC